>Ga0163153_10000421_pt1 | contig 75137 bp, 55 predicted proteins | sample OliLakLV19MP6IB1_FD_148629 | JGI IMG/M metagenome (GOLD analysis project Ga0163153, IMG submission 148629) | Freshwater microbial mat bacterial communities from Lake Vanda, McMurdo Dry Valleys, Antarctica - Oligotrophic Lake LV.19.MP6.IB-1 | ecosystem: Environmental > Aquatic > Freshwater >... | reverse complement strand
GGACGGGCGGACGGGCGGACGGGCGGACGGGCGGACCGGCGGTAGCAAGCTCGCGCCTCGCGCCCATCGCCTCCCCTTTCGCCCGAGCCGGACTCTACCCTAGCTTCCCCCATCCCTCCACCCCGCCTCCCCATGCTCAACTACATCTGGGCCGGGCTCATCATCCTGAGCCTCGTTTTCGCGCTGGTTCTCGATGTCGGCGATCTGCGGCGCGATACCTACCGCAATGACCGCGGCGTGCCGCTCACCGTGGCATTCCCCAGCGGCTACGATCCCGAGGCCCGGCATCAACCGGTGATGATACGCGGCGACAGTGCGACGCTCTCGACCCACTACGGGCAGAGCGTCGTCCTGGGCGGAGCGCTCGCCGGCGACCTGCTGCAGAATCAGGATGGAAAGGAGCTGCGGTTCGGCAAGGACGCCATTCTGCCGGAGCCGCTTCAGACTCAGCGCGCCATGACCTCGGAACGGGACAACGACCTGCGTGGCCGGGCCACGGTACGCGCCAGCCGCGGGGACACCCTCGGCGCGGCGACGATCACCTTCGCTCCGGTGCGGTTCGTGAAGCTGACCGCCATCACCCGCGCCGCGATCGACACGGCCAAGACGGCGGTGACGCTGGCGCTTGGCCTGGTCGGCGTGATCGCGCTGTGGCTGGGGATGCTGCGGATCGCGGACAAATCGGGACTGATCACGATCATCGTCCGGGTGACGGAGCCGGTCATCCGGCCGCTCTTCCCCGAGATCCCCAGGGGGCACCCTGCCCTGGGCCTGATCGTCCTGAACCTCTCCGCCAACATCCTCGGCCTGGGAAACGCCGCCACGCCGATGGGCATCAAGGCGATGGAGGCGCTGCAGGAGCTGAACCCGCGAAAGGACACGGCGACCAACTCGATGGTGATGCTGCTCGCGATCAATACCGCCAGCGTCCAGATCGTCCCGCCGGTCCTGCTGGTGGCGATCATGGGCCTCCAGGTCAACCAGCTCTTCTTCTCGATCCTGATCTGCACCGGCCTGTCGCTGATCGTCGGCATCGTGTCCGCCAAGCTGCTCGGCCGGCTCCGGGTCTATCGCGAAAGCGATCCGATGCGGGATGCCGTGCCCTCCAGCCCCACCACCTGAGGAGCACCGACCATGCCCGCCCTGCGCTCCACCCTCGACCTGCTCTCGGTCTTCATCATTCCGCTGATCATCATCGGCTTCCCGCTCTACGGCCTGTGGAAGCGGGTCCCGGTCTACGAGGAATTCGTGGTCGGCGCGAAAGAGGGGTTCCAGGTCGCAGTGAACATCATCCCCTATCTCGTCGCGATTCTCTTCGCCGTGGCGATGTTCCGCGCCTCGGGCGCGATGGATTTCTTCGTCGAAGGACTGCGCCCCCTGCTGGCCCCGCTCGGCTGGCCGCCGGAGGTGCTGCCGATGGTGATCACGAGGCCCCTGACGGGCTCGGGTTCGGCGGGGATCATGCTCGATCTCATCAGCCGCTACGGCGAGGATTCGATCATCGTGAAGACGGCGGCCACGATGTTCGGCTCGACGGAAACAACGTTCTACGTGATCGCGGTGTATTTCGGGGCGGTCAACATCCGGAAGACGCGGCACGCCATTCCCGCCGGCCTGATCGCGGACATTTCGGCGATGATCTTCGCGGTGTATGTGGTGCGGTGGCTCTTCGCGTAGTCGCTACCGCCATGGCGCCAGGTCGCAGCGGCTGCAGGACCGTGGCAGCGTGCGGAACCCGCGCAGGGTAACGGCGCCGGACAGCTGATCCGGTCTCACCGGCTCCTCCCGGACCAGATCGGTTGAGAGGTACTTCTTGTTGTCATCGCAGAAGAAGGTGACAACCACGGCCTCGTCGCCCAGCACCTCCTGCACCTTGAGCGCCCCGAGGAAATTGGCGCCGGCGGAGATACCCACCGCCAGATCGAGGACGCGAGCCAGCTTCTGCGCCATCAGGATCGCGTCGCCATCATCCACCGCCACGATCTGATCGAGATAGCCCAGGTCCACGATCTGGGGAATGCACTCATCCGAGATTCCCTGGATCCGGTGCTTGCCGATCTTGTGGCCGGCGGTCAGCCTCGGACTGCCGGCCGGCTCGAGCGGGTGCAGCCGGATGCCGGCATGCCGGGCGCGCAGGTAGCGGCCCGTCCCCATGATCGTCCCGCCGGTACCAACCCCAGCCACCAGCGCGTCCGGCCGCAAGCCCGCACGGGCGAGCTGACTCCAGATTTCCGGCCCCGTCGTCAGCTCATGCGCCGCGCAGTTGTCCTCGTTGCTGAACTGCCGGGGCAGGAAGGCGTGGCCGCGCTCCGCGGCGAGCGACTCGGCCTGCTCGATACTGCCGAGAAACCCGCCGTCGGCGGCACTCACGAGATGGATGTCGGCACCGAAGAAACGGATCAGGTTCTTCCGTTCCTCGCTCATCCAGTCAGGCATGAAAATGGAAACGGGGTGACCGAGCGCGCGCCCCAGCGCTGCGAAGGCGATCCCGGTGTTGCCGCTGGTCGCCTCGATGACCAGATCGCCTGGCGCGAGCGTACCACGGACATACCCCTGCCGCAGGATGTGGAGCGCCATCCAGTCCTTGATGCTGCCGGTCAGGTTCAGCTGCTCAGCCTTGGCACACACGACTCGCGGACGACCGCGGAACTCGCATTCGATGACGAGCAGCGGCGGGTTGCCGATCAGGTGAGTGAGGCCGTCGAAGCGCACGGCGAGCGGGTGTGGGATTGTCGGCATCAGCGCCCTGGCCAGGGCAGTCCGAAGATCCATCCTTCCAGCCGGCGGACCACCGGATCGTTCGGCTCTGCCGGTCCGTCGGCCAGGATCGTATCGAGGAGTCCGAGCAGGCCAACCACCGCATCGAAGCGATCTTCCCCACTTCGGTCGGCGCCGAAGCCATCCTGCAACTGCGCGGTGAGTTCGCTGGAGCACCGGATATGGTGTCCCGTGGCCCAGCTGCGGATGGCGGTGGCGTTGCGATGGCGTGCGGCCTGACTGCCCTTCCCGCTCCCCTCGTCGGCAGCGGCACCAGCGGCGTCGCGCGGCCAAGTCACCCCCAGCCTGGCGTAGACATCGGCAGGATACGTCTCGACCAGCACCGTCCCCCCTGTCCTGGTGAGCCCAGCGAAGGTGCCGTCGAAAGGCCACAGCCGGATCCGCTCCTGCAGCGGCGCAATCAGTTCCCGCCAGCCGCTGATCGCGGCCTTGCCGACCTGCTTGGCACCCATGGTCCAGAAGAGGGGGGCGGCATCCGGCCGGGTGGCGGTGGCCCGTTCGCACCCACGCAGCAGAGGGGCGATAGTCGCACCAGGAAGGGCGAGTCCGGTCAACAGCTGGGCAAGTTTTCTGCTGCCTTTTTCACCCCCGGTCGCGGGATAGAAGGGGCGCGCCAGACTGATCTCGTCCGTCTCCGTCGCCGGCTCGTACCACCGCGCCCATCGTCCCTGCCCCAGCACCCCCAGCGCCTCGCGAAACTCCCGGAACCCGGCCCGGTCGCCGTAGGCCACCGGCAACCCGATCGGGAAATCGACGCCGAGCAGGAGGACGTCGGTGGCCGGCATCCCATCCCGCAGGCGAGCGATGAGATCGCGGGGTTCGCCGACCGGGGTGGGTGCTCCGGCGGTGTACTGGCCCGCGGCATCGCGGGTTGCCACCGCCATCCAGCGCTTGGCGGGCTGAACACTCCAATCGGCATGGGCACAGCGTGTTGGCAGGGGCATGGGGTGGCACAAGATACCTAGCCCGCGCCAGTCGCACGAAGCCGTGATGATCCGATGGGGGGCGCAGCACCGGGGGGGGCAGAGGTCGTGGCCGAGGCTCCCCGGCTGGCCGCTGGCCAACTCCCTGTAGCAGCGTATACTTACACGCTTATCGCCGCCCCCCAGGCAGTTCGTCCCTTTCCGTTCAGACGTGGCCGACACCCTCACCAGACTCCAGACGGCTCTTACCGATCGCTACGGCATCCAGCGCGAGCTGGGTCGTGGCGGCATGGCCACCGTCTACCTGGCCACCGACTTGAAGCACGATCGCGAGGTCGCGATCAAGGTGCTCCACCCCGAGCTGTCCGCGAACCTCGGCCCCGAGCGGTTCGACCGCGAAATCAAGTTCGCCGCCAAGCTGCAGCACCCCAACATTCTGGCGCTGTACGACTCGGGAGAGGCCGACGGCCTGCTCTACTATGTCATGCCGTTCGTTTACGGGGAATCGCTGCGCGAGCGGCTGCACCGGGATGGCCTTCTGCCGGTCGACTTTGCCCTGAAGGTCGCGCTCGAGGTCGCCGACGCGCTCGGCTACGCCCACATGCTTGGCATCATTCACCGCGACATCAAGCCGGAGAACATCATGATCTCCGGCGGGCATGCGCTGGTGGCGGATTTCGGCATCGCGCGCGCGCTGTCGGAGGCGGGCGGCAGCGCCAAACTGACCGAGACCGGCATGGCCATCGGCACGCCGCTCTACATGAGCCCAGAGCAGGCGGTGGGCGACACGGCGGGCCCGACCAGCGACCTCTACAGTCTGGCCTGCGTGCTCTACGAAATGCTCGCCGGCCAGCCGCCATTTACCGGCAGCAACGCGCGGCAGATCATGGCCCGTCACGCCATGGAGCAGGTGCCGAGTCTGCAGGTGGTGCGTGATACCGTGCCGGATGAGGTCGAGGACGCGATCTTCGCGACACTGAGCAAGGTCGCGGCCGACCGGCCCCAGACGGCGTCGCAGTTCGCCGAGATGCTGGGGGCACCGCCCGGCATGACCGCCAGCCGGTATACCGCTTCACGGATGACGGCGACGCGGCGCACCGCCAGTCGCATCGCGGCCAACACGCCGCCGAATGCCGTCACCGTGACGGTCGGGAAGCGTTCGCTGTTCACGGCAGGGATTGCGGGGTCGCTGGTCCTGGTCGGGCTGATCGCGGCCGCGGTCTGGTACGGCCGGCGCGGGGTGACCGCGACTGGGGCCAGCGGCGACGGGGCCGGCCTCGATTTCACGCGGGTGGCGGTGCGCTATATCCAGGATCTCAGCCCCGACCACAAATTGACGGCTGTCGCCGACGGTCTTACCCAGGCGCTCATCACCGGACTCGGCCAGGTGCAGGGTCTGTCGGTGATCTCCCAGAACGGCGTGGAGCCGTTCCGGGATCCGAACATCCGCGGCGACAGTATCGGCCGCGCGCTCAACGCCGGCACGATTGTCGTCGGGCAGATCGAACCCGACGGCGACAAGGTCCGACTCAACCTCAAACTGGTGGACGGCAACAGCGGCGAGGAATTCGGCCAGCGGACCAGTCTCGAGGCGAAGTCAAACGACCTGCTGGTGCTGCGCGACTCGGTGCCCGACCGTGCGGTCCAGCTGATTCGCAAGGTGATCGGCGGAGAACTGCAGCTCCGCAGTCAGCGGCAGGGTACCAAGGTGCTGGCCGCCTGGTCGCTGCTGCAGCGCGCCGCGCAGCTGCACAAGGAAGGCGAAGCAGCGGCCGAGACCGGTGACAGCCTCACGCTCGCGCGGACGTTCGCGACCGCGGATTCGCTGCTGGCGGTGGCCGAGCCGCTCGACCCCAAATGGCCCGATCCGATCGTCCTGCGTGCGCTGCTGGCGTACCGGCGTTCCCGGCTGGTCAACGATGAGCCGAGTCTGGCCAGGCCGTGGATCACAACCGGGCTGGGACACATCGAGCGGGCGCTGGCGGTGCAGCCTGACAACCCCGACGCACTCGAACTGCGGGGGAATCTGCGATACTACAGCTTCCTGCTCGAACTCGGCGCCGATCCGACTCGACAGCGACAGCTGATCGCGTCAGCCGAATCCGACTTCGTCAGAGCCACCAACCTGAATCCGGCGCAAGCCGGGGCCTGGGCGTCGCTGTCACATCTCTACAGCCGGAAGACCACAGCGGGCAATTCCTCCAACGCAATCGACGTCATCGACGCCGCGAATCGCGCCCTCGCGGCCGACGCCTTTCTCGGGAACGCCGACCTCATCCTCTACCGGCTGTTCAGTTCGCTCTACGATATCAGCAGCTTCTCCAAAGCGGAGCAGCGGTGCGGGGAGGGGATGCGTCGATTCCCCACCAACCCGCGCTTCACGGAATGCCGGCTGTACCTGCTGAGTATCAAGGGGGCGAAACCGGACCCGGCGCTGGCATGGCGCCTCGCCGATACGCTGGTCACGCTGACCCCGGAAGACGGACGACCGTTTCAGCGATTGCAGGCGAACCTCCTGGTCGCCGCCGCGCTGGCCCGCGCCAGCATCGCGGGTAACTCTCCGCAGCTGGCGGACAGCGCCCGCCACCTCGTCGCCCGCTCCCTTGGCACACCGGAAATCGACCCGCCTCGGGAGCTGCCGCTCGATGCCGCGTTCGTCTATACCATGCTGGGTGACAAGGCCGCAGCGATCCAGCAACTCAAGGTGTTCGTGGCGGCCAATCCGAACAGCCGCGCCACCCTCGCCGATCCCAACGGCTGGTGGTTCGCGGACTTGCAGCGGGATCCCGGCTTCCTGCGAGTGGTGGGCTCAGGGGAGTGAGTCCGGGGCCAGTTGTGGCGTCCACCCCACAACGGTCGACCGTTTCTGGACCAGTACCAATTGGCTATCGCATTGCCAGACTGGCGGTTAGCTGATCGCTCCTGCTCGCACCGAACCTGCACGGATAAGTAGTCTACTCTCGATTCCGGCTCAGGCCGGACATCCGTCAGACCCCAAGGCCACTGGAAGGCCCCCATGCGTCGAAAGATCCTCGCCCTCACCCTGGGCGCGCTGCTCCTCGCTTCATGCGATCAGCCGGCGACCAACGGCAACCTCCCGACCGCCCCCTTTACCGGCCCGCAAGCCAATGCGACCTGCCCCGGCCCGCAGGATGCCCAGGGCGCGATCAAGTCGCTCTTTCCAGTCGGTCCCGGGCTGACGAGCGCACTGGCGGCCTACGCGATCTTGCAAGACCAGCTGAAGCCCAAGGGCAGCATTACGGCGGCACAAAACAGCGCCATCCTGCTGCTGAAGACGACATTGAACCTCTATTACGCTGGCGGCACCATCGGCGGGAAGAACACCACCTCTGCCGGCCGGGTGGTGAATCTGGCCAACATCCTCTATTGCCAGGTCGGGCTGCCAGCGCCGACCATCACCGTGCCGTCGTTGGGCGATGACGGCGTGGTCGGAGTGGTGGGGCCGACTTCACCAGCGACGACCCTCGTGACGACGACCAAGTTCGCCGGCCTGAATGTGCCCGCAGCTGCGGCGCCCAGCCTGACGGTCATCTCGGTGCAGCGGCTCCCGGACTTCCCTGGCCCGCTGCTGACGCCACTGGATCAGTATCCAGCATTCTATGAGTTCACCGCCTCGCCTCCGGTCGCCTTCACCCAGGACCTGCTGGTGGGCGCCTGCCAGGTCCAGGATTTCACTCCGCCGGATTTCGGGCGACTGAAGCTGGCGCATAACGTCGGTACGGCGGCGGTGCTGCTTGATCGCCAGACCGCGCCGTTCCTCGACTGCACCGGACTGATCGGCATGGCGCCAGATTACACCGGATTGCGCGGCTACGCGCAGCGCGGCTGGCACTGGGCCGGTCCGCTGGTGCGGGACCTGTTCCTTCCGCGTCCCGCCTACGCCACGATACTGGGCACCTGCTGCCTGGGTGGGAAGACCAAGAGCTTCAGCCCCTTCGGCGCGGTGGACACGCTGACCATCCTGGACGGTAGCACCATGAACACGATCAGTGGGACCCCAGGCAGCTCGGTGCCCGCTGGTAGCCTGCCCCGGGTAACGCTGCTTACGCCAACCCTGAAGCCGATCGCTGGCGTCACGGTCACATTCAGCGTGTCGGCCGGGAGCCAGGGTACGATCACCGGAGCGGTTCAGGTGACCGACGCCTTGGGGCGCGCCACGGTTGGCGGCTGGACCCTCGGCGCCAGCCTGGGTCGCGATTCCGTGATCGCAACGGCGACACCGATCACCGGCACTGCGGTCCAGAGCAACGGGCGGGTGTTTGTGGCGGTGGTACAGTAAGCTGGCAGGTGGCAGGGGGCAGGTGGCAGGTAGTAGGCGGTAGGCGGTAGGCGGTAGAAGTTGATTGCAACGAGCGGCTCCGGCGCAAGTCGGGGCCGTTCTTCTACTGCGGCATCGGTGTAGCGCGTGGCTGAACGCTGACGGCTGACGGCTGATGGCTGATGGCTGATGGCTGCCTACAGTTCCCCCCCGTTCCAGCCGATGACGGAGGCAGGCAGCGCTGTTCTCCTTCACGACAGGTACACCTCCATGCGCCGGGCCCTCTCCGCTGTTGCCGTCCTCGGCAGCCTCGCCGCCTGTACCGCAGGCACCGACAGCCCGTCCACGCTGTTCACCGTGCATGGTTCCGCCGGCGCACCACCCGTTCCCTTCCGGGCCAGCGTGGCAGGCACCGGCGACCCGGCTTCGCTGCGCATCGGGGTGTATGCGATGTACATCAGCCCCAACGCCGACTGTTCCTCCCCCGTCCTGGTTCAGGACTATGGGGCGACGGCATCGGACAAGGATTTCGTGGCGAATCCGATCTTGTTCACCGGGTCGCCGGCCGACGGGGCGTATCAGTGCGTCGCCATCAAGATGTCCGATGTCATCAGGGTCGTCCCCGACACCAGCTTCGGCAACTGCGTGGCCGGCACCGAATATCCCGGAGACATCTATCGGGCGGGCGAGACCGACTGGAAGGATGTGGACCTGAACCAGATCATCGGCACCGGCAGCGACACCGTGCCGGCGGATGACCGGGTCACGATTCTGCTCACCCGCGACACCACAGCGGCGATCGCCCGCGGCTTCAGCAGCCACCAGACGCTGAACCTCCAGAGCGACCTGGTCGTTCCCGGACAGGCCACCTTCTACTGGAATGGTCAGGGGACGGTCGTCGACGCAGGCGGGCAGTGCGGGGTCAATCCCGGGAATCCAAGTTTCCAATAGGCCCTCGCTGACCCAGCGCACGACTGACGGACCCTCCGCTGGAGGGGGCCGTCGTCATCAGCGACCGCTCAGCGAAGTCAGGAGCTGCTGCAGGTTGAGGCTCGTCGATTGGGCCTGGATCTGGTCCTGCACCTTCGGAAAGAGCGCCCGGGCTTCCTCCTGGAACCTTGCGAAGAGCGCCCGCAGGTCAGCGGCGCTCAGATGGCGGCCTTGCGCATAGTACCGCTCCGCCGCGTGCCCCAGCGCGTAGGTTGAGGCGAACGACACGGCGCTCCCTGCGGCGACGCCAGTGGCCCCGCCGAGCAGCCCACCGAGCAGCCCCTTGCCGATCCCGCCAAGCACACCTCGCACGACGCTCTCCAGCACTTGCGACGCCGCGCCGATCCCGAGGGTGCCGGCCAGATCCCTGACCTGCTTGCTGTCGAGCTGCTGACCATGGGCCTGCCCGATCCGGTACACCAGCCGAAGCTGCAGCGGGATGATCACCATGTTGGCCAGCCGGTCAGGCAGCAGTTCCAGCGCACCGCTGATCATCGCCTGCTGCAGGATGAGCTGGTCCAGTTCGGCAGCCGCGGCGGGCGGACCGGCAGTCGCCACCGAGGTCGTGGCGGCGACACTGACCTCCTGCTCGACCGCCTGCACGGCGGCCGGGGCGAGGCCGAGGGCCGTACGGAGCTCCACGAGAAACGCCGTCTCCCGCGGGTCGGCCGCGCCGTCGGCGTGACAGACCAGGAGCGCGGTCTCGTAGGCGAGCCGACGCGCATCCACATCCGACAGCCGCGCCGCCACCTCCGCCACCGTCAGCCGGCCGGCCGCGACCTGACCGGCCACCGATTCCAGCGAGGTGACACCCAGGCGGGTGACCGCCTGCTTGAGGCGGGCGAGTTCATCGGGACTGGCCGCGCCATCGGCGACCGCGGCGAGCATGGCAATGGTGAGAATCGATTCGGCGTCGGTGGGGGGCATGGGAGTAGGGAGCAGGTGGCAGGTGACAGGTGGCAGGTGACAGGTGACAGGTGACAGCGGAGAAGATGCTTGAATTGGAGTCCACTGGCTAACGGCCATGAGCTGACGGCTGACGGCTCACGGCTGACGGCTCACGGCTGACGGCTCACGGCTGACGGCTGACGACTGACGACTGACGGCCCCAATCTAACCCCATCCCCCTGACCGCCTCCGACCGGCTCAAGTCCTGGTGCACCGCGACCGATGGTTGACGGACAGCGGTTCACCTCACACCAGAACCAGAAGGACCTGGTCATGTCAATGTCATGCACGTCCTGCACTGCGGGACAGACTCAGCCGAGCGCCGTGGGCGGCGGCGGGCATGCGCGACGGGACGCGCGCGAAAAACTGGAGAAGTCGCTTGCGGCAGGCGACCTGGATGGCGCGAAACAGGCGTACCAGCGCCTCAAGGAACTGAGTGGCGGTCGGATGTTCCGCCGGTTCCAGAGTGAGCCAGGCGCCACGGCCACCCTGCGGAATGACTTCAGCGCGATCGGCACTGCACTGGATGCCGGCGACGTGGAGAATGCCAAGGCCGCCTTCGGCGTGCTGCAGGAGCACCTCCAGATGATCCGCTCGGCGCGTGAGGCGCGTGAGAACGCCGACGTCAGCGCGGACGTGATGCCGCAGCCCGGGATGAGCATCTCGATGACGTTCACCTACGTCAGCGTGAGCTTCAGCTACGCCAGCAGCGCCGCACCGACCACTGGCACGCAGCTGAACGTCGCCGGTTGATCGCTTCAACCTGTCGGACGCCGCATCACGTCGCCGCGTGATGCGGCGACCGATCATTTCTGACGGGCGCGTCGGCGGGCTCAGAGCATCAACAACCCGCGGCGCACGGCCATACTGACGGCTTCAGTCCGGGAGTGGGCCCCGAGTTTGGTGAAGACGGCGCGCAGGTGGAACTTCACCGTGTGATCGGACAGACCGAGCAGGGCTGCGATTTCCCGATTGGCCAGCCCCTCGGCGAGCAGCCGCAGGATCTCGCGTTCCCGCGGCGTGAGATCGTCGGTCGGGACAGCGGCGCCGGACCGGGACCGTGACTCACTGCCCCGGGGTACCGGCCGTGCCATCTGGACGCGCAGGCCGCTCGCCACGGTGCGTAGCGCAAGCAGCAGCTGCGTCCGGGAGACATCGTCGGTCACGACGCTGGCGCCGCGCGCCCGGGCGGCGTTCATCAGGCGGTCCTGGCCGGCATCGGCCAACAGGAGGAGGGTGCGGCCCAGGTCGCCGGCGCCGGCGGGCAATTCGTTGGCCACCGCCTCGGTGAGATCGAGCAGCGTCACTTCGGCGTCGTCGGCATCGGTGACCAGCACGACCTCGGGGTCGGCCGCGAGCAGGGCGCGATCATTGGCCAGCGCCCGTGGCGTGGTGGCGACGATCAGGACACGAAGCGGTGCCATCCGCGATCAGGCGCGCTTCCGCGGGCGTTCCCCCACCAGCAACTCCGCTGTGGTCGGGCTGCCGCCACGCACGATCTCCAGTCGAATGGTGCGGCCCACCATCGTTGGTCCCAACAGATTCAGCAGGTCGTCCGGCGTCTCCAGCACGACATCATTCGCGGTCAGGAGGATGTCGCCGAGCAGCAACCCGGCGGCGCCGGCTGGTCCGTCGGCATCCACCTCGAGCATGACGAGCCCACCGTCCCGCGTCAGGTTCATGCGAGCTCGGGCCGCATCGGAGAAGCGCACCGCCTGCAGCGCGGCGCCGACGTAGCCGCGGGCGACGTAGCCGCTGCTGAGCAGTGCGTTGAGCACCCGATCCACGGTCTGCACCGGAATCGTCGTCGCCAGCGGGCGACTGAACCCGCCCGAATTGATCCCATGCACCTGCCCCGCCGGATCGATCAGCGGGCCGCCTCCCATGCCGGGATAGATCGTCAGCCCCGACTGGAGCCGCCAATCCACCTCCCCGCCCTTCCAGGTGCGCCAGGTCCCACCGGTCGTGCTCACCGCGCCGAAGCTGGTCCAGGGGCCGCTCTCATCCACCCGACCGATGGCCAGCACGAGGTGACCCGGCCGGAGCCGGGTCGTGGCCAGCGTGGCGACCGGGAGCAGACCGGGTGGAATGGCCAGGACCGCGAGGTCGGTGCCGGGGTCGCGGCCCTTCAGCGTGGCGGGAATCGAGCGGCCATCAGGCAGGGTGATGGTGATCCCTTCGGTTCGGCGGATGGTGCCGTCGGTAGTGACGATCAGGCCGTCGCGCCAGTGAACCCCGGTCGAGGGGAGTCGCGGGCGCGCGTGGACGGAGACACTGGCCAGCGCGGCGCGATCCACGGCGCTGGCGAGAGCGTCAGAGAGGGCAAGCAGAGTGTCGGACATGAGTTCCTCCGGATGATGGCGTGCGAACTGGAGGGGAAGGTGCCGTGAGTGGTGCGGCGGAGGTATCACCCGAATGGGCGGGGGCGTCGCCGAGCGTCACCCCTCGCGCAGTACCGGAAGCGCCGCCGCCATCACGAAATCGGCATCCCGCCGTTGCCCGAAGTGAAACACCGCCGTCCCGACATTTTCGAGCCCCATGCGACGGTAGAAGGCCTGCGGACGCCGGGCCTCCTGCCAGACCGCGAGCCAGAGCGCATCGGCTCCCTTCCGCCGCGCCTCATCGGTGCAGGCCGCAAAGAGCGCGGCAGCTACTCCTCGGCCATGCCAGCGCCCATCGACGTAGAACCGCAGGACTTCCCATGGCCGAAGGCCCGGCACGCCCGCCGGCCGTTCCGCGCCCGATGCCCGCAGATAACCGTACCCGATGGGCAGGCCGGCCGGATCCTCGGCGAAAAAGACGAAGACCCCCGGCTGCGCCAGTGCATCAGCGAGGCGCTCGGGGTCGAAGGTCTGCCCAAGGTAGGGGGTGAGATCGGGCTCGGGATGGGTGTCGGCGTACGCCTCCCGGAAGAGGCGCGCACCGAGCGCAGCGAGCACCGCGGCCTCGGCGGGAACGCAGCGGCGAATCGTGCCGGGCAGCGGAACGGTCATGCCGATCGCGGCGACAGGGATGGACCGCGCCCCCCGGCCCAACGCCAGACCGGAGGACGGCGCCAGTCGGCGTTCAGCGCAGGGCGCGCTTCAGCAGCTTGCCCCGCCTGGCGGCTTCCTTCACCAGCCGGTCCTTGGTGGCGATGAAACGGGAGGTGGCCGCCAGCGCGCGCTCGACCTGCCTCGAGTGGGCGATGGCGCCGCGCAGGCGCGCGGCGTCTTTCATCACCTTGTATTGCCGGACCTGCTTGGCGATCGTCTTCTGATCGGCCTTCAAGTCCTTGAGCTGGGCGGCCAGCAGCTTGCGGAGCGAGACCCACCGCTCCTCGAAGTTCCTGATGCTCTTCAGCGGCATGTGACGTCTCCCTCTCACAATGCAGGTTATCCTCACACATTGAGCGGCGAACAGGCTCGGCTCAGGCCGAGCCGCGCCGCTGTGAACCGACAACGACGAGGCCGAGGCCCGCGAGTATGGCAACGCCGGCGGCCCACTTCGGGATGGCGTGCTCCTCGGGACCGGTGATCGACACATCGCCGATCTGGACCAGCTTCTCGCGCGTTGTGAAGTTGCCGCCGTTGTAGAACACGATGCCACCAATGATGGCGACGATGATGCCTATAAGGACCAGGGGACGCATACAACCTCCGGCGTGCAGGGAAGGTACATCGGGAAACACAAAAGGCGCGACCAGCATCCCCATGGGATGGCTGATACACGCCTTCGGCTCGCGGATCACGCTCCGCGCGACAAGGCTGGGCGGGTTGTCTCTCCCGATCCAGAACTGCGACAAGTATAGGCGATGGGCGCCCGCTGCGCTACGGCGGGGTACGGATCCGGAACAACGTGATTGCCCGCCCGGCAGCGAGAATTTGCCGTCCACCCCCAGGCGAGTAACTTCGCTGCTCACCCCAACGGATCATGCCCGGCATGCGGAAGACACTCTGGCTCACCGCGCTTCTCACCGCTCCGTTCGCGACGAGCCAGGCCCAGGACTCGGCGGCAGTGCTGCACGCCGACAGTCTGCGAGGCGCGATCACTCCCCAGCGCGCCTGGTGGGATGTCGCCTTCTACGACCTGCAGGTGTCGGTTCGGCCGGCCGACAGCACCATCCGCGGAGTCAATCACATCCGCTACCGCGTGCTGCAGCCAGCCGCCGAGCTGCAGGTGGATCTGCAGCGGCCATTGCAGGTGGACAGCTTCGTCCAGCATGGGCACCGGCTGGACTACCGCCGGGATGGCAACGCCTTCTTCGTGCATCTGATCGCTCCCCAGCGCGCAGGGGAGCAGCAAGTCCTCTCTGTCTACTACTATGGACATCCACGGGCGGCGCTCAACGCCCCGTGGGACGGCGGATTCGTCTGGCGCAGCGACAGCCTGGGCAATACCTGGATCGCCACCGCCTGCCAGGGGACCGGCGCGAGCGTCTGGTGGCCGACCAAGGACACTCAGGCCGACGAGCCGGACAGCCAGCGCGTGGCGATCACCGTTCCCGACCCGCTCACCAATGTCTCCAACGGCCGGCTCCGTTCGGTCACGCCGAACCGCGACGGCACCACGACCTTCGAATGGTTCGTCACCCAGCCGATCAACAATTACAATGTCGCGGTGAACGCCGGGATGTATCAGCACCTGACCGATGCCTATGACGGCGAGGGCGGCCGGCTCACCCTCAACTACTGGCCGCTGCGTTATCACTCGGAGATCGCGGAGCGGCAGTTCCTCCAGGTCAAGTCGATGCTCAGCTGCTTCGAGAAGTGGTTCGGGCCCTACCCCTGGTACGCCGACGGCTACCAGCTGGTCGAGACACCGCACCTGGGCATGGAGCACCAGAGCGCGATCGCCTACGGCAACCGGTACCAGAACGGCTACCTCGGCCGTGACCTCTCCGGCACCGGCCAGGGGCTGGACTGGGACTTCATCATCGTGCACGAGAGCGCGCACGAATGGTGGGGTAACAATCTCACGACCGCCGACCTGGCCGACATGTGGGTGCATGAGAGTTTCGCGAATTACGCCGAGGGGCTGTATGTCGAATGCCTGCGCGATGCGCAAGCGGGATCGGCGTATGTGATCGGCACTCGCCGCGGCATCCGCAACACCGCGCCGATCGTGCCGGCCTTCGGGCTCAACCGCGAGGGGTCGGGCGACATGTACCCGAAGGGCGGAAACATGCTGCACACCATCCGGCAGGTGATCGGCGACGACGCGAAGTGGCGTGCCATCCTGCGGGGGCTCAACACCGACTTCCGCCATCAGATCGTCACCGGTGCGCAGGTGGCGGATTACATCAGCCGGCGGTCCGGCATCGACTTCAGCTCGGTGTTTCGGCAGTACCTCACCACGGTGACGATCCCGACCCTGGAGTACCGGATCGATGGCGCCACACTCGCCTATCGCTGGGTCGACGTGGTGCCGGGCTTCACCCTCCCCATCCGCGTGACACTGACGGATGCGGGCTACCGCGAGATCCGGCCGTCGGCGGCGTGGCAGGCCGCGCCGCTCACGCTGCGAACCCCCGAGGACTTCAAGGTGGACCCGAACTACTACGTGCTGAGCAGACAGCTCCTGGCGGCGAGCAACTGATCTCAGTTGACGGCTGACGACTGACGACTGACGGTGGGACGGCGTGTCGCCACTGCCGGTCCACCGGACTATTCTTCCCATCCCAATGCGCGGCGTGCTGCGCGGATGGCCGCCAGTCGCATTCAAGGGAGTTCTCGTGCTGCCTGCCCTGCTCGCGCTATTGACCTTCCACGATTCCACCGTCGTCCGGGACGTGACGGTGGCGCCCCTGGAGATCCTGCGTACCACCAGCATGGGTTCGGGCGCGCCGGTGGTGTTCATCCCGGGGATCTTTGGCGGTGCCTACAGCTTCCGCCACGTGACGATCGCGCTGGTCGAGCAGGGATTCCGCTGCATCGTCATCGAGCCGCTGGCGTTCGGCTCCTCGGCCCATCCCGGCAAGGCGGACTACTCCTTCGCCGCCCAGGCCGATCGGATCGGCAGCGTGCTCGACAGCCTTGGCATCCGTGAGGCGCTGGTCGTGGCACAGGCCGGCGGGGCCGCGATGGCCTATCGGCTGGCGTATCGCCGGCCGGAACTGGTGCGCGGGCTGCTGTCGATCAACGGGGGGCCGGCGGAGACGGCGGCGACGCCCGGACTCAAGCATGCGCTGCGCTTCGGCGGCTTCCTCACCAAGCTCTTCGTCGGGCCCGGCACCATCCGCAAGAAGGTGTGGCATGACCTGGTGGAGAATTCGGGCGACACGACCTGGGTCACGGGACCGGTGGTGGACGAGTACACCGTCGGCCAGTCAACGGACGTGAACGGATCGATCGACGCGCTGCGCCGGATGTCCAAGTCGAAGGAGCCGGAGTCACTGCGGGACCGGCTGAATGAGATCCACATCCCGGTCCGGCTGCTGCTGGGCATGGTCGAGCATCCCAGCGGGATCAAGCCCGATGAGATCGCGCTCCTGCAGGAGCAGCTACCCGACTTTGCCATCGACAGCGTGGCCGGCGCCGGCCGGTTCATCGAAGAAGAGCAGCCGCACCAGGTGATCGCCGCGATCGACCGGCTGAGTGTCGTGACGGGGAGGTAGGGCAATCACGCCAGCGGATACCGCTCCACTCCACCCGACAGCGTCTCCGCTCCGATCGTGATGAAGAGGTGCCGCTCAATGACCGAGAGACTGAACGTCATCCTCCGCTCCAGCCGCGCTACCAGTTCCGCCAGCAGCTCTCGATCCACCGCATACAGCTCGACCGCCTCGGCGCGGTGGATGCGCTCGCCCGCAAGGGTCCGTACCAGCTGCGCCGGGTCCTTGTGGGTGTAGATCGCCAGGCGAGGCGCCGCCTTGCTCGCCTTGTGCAGCCTCGCCGCGTCGGGCCAGCCGACCTCCACCCAGAGCTTGAGCGCGCCGGTAAGATCCCGCACCGTGAGCGCCGGCTCGTCCGGCTCCGCCAGACCCTTGCCGAAGCTGATGCCCTCCGCAAACTCCAGGCAGTAGGCCAGCACCCGGGTGCACAGGTAATCCTGCGCTTCGGACGGATGGCAGGCCACCCGGAGGGCGAGGGACTCATAGACCCCGCGATCGACGTCGGCCAGTTCGATATTGAAATTGTAGATCGTTGCAGAGATCGCCACGGCGGTACCGGCGGGAGTGAGGGCAGCTGAAGCCCCCGAAGATAGCGGCGTCGCCCGCGCCCGCGGCGACCATCCAGGAACGGCCGGGATGCGGTTACCTTCACCGCCATGCCGCGAATCTCCCGCGACGCCCGAGCGTAGTCGCCCCGACTCGATGACCACTCCGCCCGCACCCCCCGTCGCTCCCACGGCTCCGGCGCCCCGGCCGGCCTCCGCCCCGCCGATCCGGGATGAGGCTACCCGCCGCGCCGAACTCGCGGCGATGAAGCGGATGGCGACCGGCCTGCTCGGCGTCGCATTCCTTGTTCTCGTCGTCGCCCGGATGCTCGAGCCGGCCCACCCCTGGCTGGGCTTCGTGCGGGCCACCGCCGAGGCATCGCTGGTCGGCGGTCTCGCCGACTGGTTCGCCGTCACGGCGCTGTTTCGCCATCCGCTCGGCATCCCCATTCCGCACACCGCGATCATCCAGACCCAGAAGGAGCGGATCGGCCGGGTGCTTGGCAGCTTTGTCCAGAACCACTTTCTCTCCCACGATGTGCTGGCCGCCCGGATTACGTCCATGCGCCTCTCCGAGCGGGTCACGCGCTGGCTCAGCGACCCGGAGGAAAGCGCCCGCCTCGCTCGGCACCTCGCGGCCGGTGTCGCCCAGGCGGTGCAGGCCATGCCCGAGGCGGAAATCCGCACCCTGATTCGCGACACCGCGGTGAGCCGGCTGCAGGCAGTGCCCCTCGCCCCGATGGTAGGCAACCTGCTCTCGGTGGTCGCGGCGGACGACCGGCATCAGGTGCTGCTGGACGAGGCGCTGAAGCTGATGCGCGATTCGCTGGAGCAGAACCGGGACGAGCTGCGCCGGAAGATCCACGAAGAGAGCCCGTGGTGGGTGCCGGGCGCGGTGGATCATGCCTTCCAGCGGAAGCTGGAGGCCGCCACGCAGCGCCTCGTCGACGAAGTCCAGGCGAATCCCCAGCACCCGCTCCGGCTCCGTTTCGATGCCAAGTTCCGCGACTTCATCGACCGGCTGAGAAACTCACCGGAGATCGCGGCGCGCGCCGAAACGCTCAAGGGCAACCTGCTGGATCATCCGGCGGTGGAGGAGTTCGCCTCGACACTGTGGAATCGGGCGCGATCGGCAGCGGAACAGTTTACCGGCGACGCGGATCAGCCGACGCTCGCGCCGCTGGCGCGCGGCATCAACGCGGTTGGCTCATCGCTCGCCGCCGATGCGGGGCGACGGGCGGAGCTGGATGAGTTTCTGACGACCTTCCTCGCCTCGTTGCTGGAACGGCACCGGCAGGAAGTGGGCGACCTGATCGCCGACACCGTGCGCCAGTGGGACCCGGAGGCAGCGGCCCAGCGACTGGAGCTCGCCGTCGGGCGAGACCTGCAGTTCATTCGGCTGAACGGTACCCTGGTCGGTGGGCTGGCCGGTCTGATCATCTATTCGGTCTCGCTGCTCTTCAAGTAGTTCCGTGCGCAAACCGGATGGCTTGTGATCCAGCCCACATCGTCGCGGGCTGCGGCCTCACGATCACCCGGCTCCCCCGAGCAGCCCGAAACTGCCTCTGTACCGTTCCGATCCAGCAGAACGAGCCATCGGCGCCGGATGTTGATTGGTGACAGACCGCTGAGCGCCTTGCAGGCCAACAGCTTGGCCGCCGGGCTCGGGAGTTGCCTTGCTGTACCGGCGACCCCGTCACCCAGGTGGCAGTCATGGCGCGCATCAAGGTCCGTTGTCCGGCTGGAGTCGAGTACTCCTTTGCGATGGGCGAGGAGTTCTTGCAGGTGGTCCGACTGGGCAGCATCACCGCCGCGTGGGAGGTCTTCCACCGGCGGAACAATGTCTGGCTCCCGATGGCGCTGCATCCGCTCTTCCGGAAGCTCGACACCGCCGCTGGCAGCGAGCTGCGGTCCGGGTGAAAGGTATTCGCCCGCCTCTGGGAGGACGGCGAGACGCTGGTGCTGAAGGTGAACTTCGACAGCCGCGACGCCATGCTCACGGCGCATCCGGACGTCTACTTCATCACGGATCATTGTCGCGGCTATCCCGCCGTGCTGGTCCGTCTCTCGAAAGTCAGGCACGCCCAGCTCGGCGCACTGCTCGAGGATTCCTGGCGGTTCTCTGCGCCAAAGAAGCTGGCACAGGAATTCGAGTAACCGGCGCTGGGCGGCAGGCGATCGGCGTGAGGCAGCAGCGCCAGCTGGCTTTCATCCTCACCTTACTCCCCGTAACCGCCGCGAGAGCCACTCCCCGAACATCCCGAAGCCCAGCACCGCAAGTGCGAACGGGAACAGTGTACGCGGTGAACGGGAGGCAGGTGGCACTGGATCACCCAGCGCGCTGATCAGCGCGGCACGGGGAGCGGGATCCCCACCTGTCCCGCCAGCGTCAGACTCACTGCCGTAGGCCACCGAAGCCACCAGGGCGGCCCACCAGGTGCGATGGGCTGCGACGCCGTCGGTGCCGCCTTCCATCCGCCAGCGCCAGGTCTCGAGGTAGCCGACCTGTGCGACACGCCCCGCGCCTGCGCGACGCACGGCCACGGCGACGTGATCGCCACGACGTTCGAGCGGTATCGCATCGGCGACCAACGGCGCCAGATCGTGCAACCCGAGGCGCTCCCGCGATGCCGGTCTCCCCGACAGGGGCGCGGGGTGCACCCTCACTCCACCCCTGCCGGGCGCCAGCGCCCGAAGTGATGCGGCGCCGCTGGCTCCATCGGGGCCAAGCACGACACCGCCGCCCTGACGACCAAAGTTCACGATCGCGCCGGCATAGGCGGCCGCGGTGGAGTCGAGCGCGATGACCGCCGCATGGCGTGCTGTGTCGAGGGGAAACGGCTTTCCCTGGATCACGGCAATGCCCGGCGCGACGGCCAGACGAGAATCGACCGCCCAGCCCCGCTCCTCCAGCGCCGCCGCCACGAACTTCGACTCCCACCCCGCCGCGCCGAGCAGCACCAGGTGCCGGCGATTCACAATTGGCGGAGGAGTGGCACTCGCCATGACTCGACGGTCCCCGCTGCCGATTGTCGCGCGCACTGTGCCGGCGACCGCCGCCAGTCGCACCGACGCCCCGAGCACACCAAGGGTGAGACTGTCGAGCGGACCGAGATCATCGCTCAGCAGCACCGCCGCACCGACGGGCCCAGTGACGCGGAGGGTGACCACCCCCGCGGGATCGGGGCGACGTTCCGCTTCGATCATGAGCGGAACAATCCCGTCGTCCGACCAGCGGACTCCGATGTCCGCCCGCCGCAGCGCGACGAGCCAGTCCCGGATCAGGGGAGCGGGGGCGGCACGCAGCGACAGGCTCAGCGTATCGGCCGGGGGAGTAGTCGACCAGCGGGCGAGCACCGCTTCCGTGAGCGCTTCCGTCAGCTCCACGCTGGTCCTGGCCGACCTCCGGGACAACGCCTCCACGGTGAGCCACAGCAGCGCACCCAGTGCCATGCACCGGAGCAGCAGCTCCAGCCGGGGCCGGTCAACGGGTGAGCGCATAGACCACGATATTGACGCCGAAGCGGGTGTTGTCGACCGCATAGAAGCGCTTGGTCTCGGGATGATAGTTCCACTCCGAGCTGTAGTCCTTGCTGCTGTAGAGCACCGCAATCCGCCCGGCCCGCTCGACGGCGAGCAGATGCGTGTGGACCAGGTTGTCGCCCCAGCCGTTCAGCTCCTGGCTCGTGGTTGGCGGTCCATCGGGAAAGTTGAAGAACGCCGAATAGAGCGCATGGTCATTCGGCAGATCATGAAGCACACCAGCGGCTCGGGCAATCTCCTCGGTGGCGGAGCGGTGAAACACACCGTCGATATCGTGGTTGTGATCATCGACGAAGAGCATGCCCCCGCGCTCGACAAACGTCCGGACCATCGCACGCTCCGCCGCCGTGAATCGCACCGGCAGGTGCCCGGTGAGATATACCAAGGGATAGCGGAGCAGTTCGGCCGAGCCGAGCGAGACAACCACGCCCTGCGGAGCAACGGAGAGCGAGGTATACCGCACCAGCGAGTCGATCAGGTTGGCGGGGACCAGTGGCGCCGATTCCCAGTCGCCCGAGGCGTACTCGGCGGTGGCGAAGACGAATTCACTCATGGCAGCAGCCCCCACGGGGCGAGCTCGGGAACCGAGGCCGGCGACGGGAGCAGCAGGCCACGGGCACGACGCAGCAGCTGCGTGGCATCCCGCCCTGCCCGGAGCGCCACCAGCGGCTCGTCCAGCGCGGCGGCGAATGCGGGCGCCGCCTCCAGCGCCGTCACCCGAAGCAGGAGCAGCGAATCGACGCCTGCCTGAGCGGGCAAGTGCTCCACCGCCTGAGTGAAGCGGGCCAGCAGCACCTCGGCAGATCGCGGATCGAGCGGCCGCCCGATGGCGGCCGCGGGAAAGATGTCGGCGCGCTTGCCTGTCAGGCGCACCCGGGCAAGGTCGACGGTGATCGGTGCGGAGCGGCCGCGGAGGTACAGGCGTTCAGCCTGACGCGCCCGTTGGATGGCGGCGAGCGCGAGTCGCATCGGCGGGAGGGCGCGGCCCGGCTCCCCGATCTCCAGCGCCCGGCCGGCATCCCACATCGCATTGTAGGCCTCGAGCAACGGCTTGTTCAGCGCGACGACCGGCGTTTCATCCTCAGCGAAATCGAGCGCCTCGCCACGGTTGATCACCGTGGCCTGCTCCGCGGCGCGCAGCAGTGCCTCGGGAGAAAGACCGGCTGTGCCGCCGGTGTCGCCCGCTTCTTCCGCCGAGGCCTCGCCGCTGAGGCGGAGGAAGAGAATGTCGGCGACGCGTCGCCTGAGGCTCGCCTGATCGCGCGCGATGGCGCGCGACTCGGCCACGACGGTATCCCGGCGCAATCGCGGCCGGCGCCGCTCGAGCGCTTCGGTGAGCATGATCAGCATGCGCTGGGAGAGCAGCGCAGAATCGCCCTGGGCCGGCGCGGCTGGGTCGATCTGCACCGAGTCACCTTCGTCGGCGCGGGGGATGCGGATCGTGCGGGTCTCCGAGACACCCGAGCCGGGGCCCGTGACGATGTTCCGGTCGCGCGCCACCGCCCGCAGGTGCACGACGTCGCCGGGGGCAAGATGCAGCGCCTCGAGCTGCAGCGTCGCACTCAGCCCGCCGGCCCGGGCCGGGGCCAGACTGCGGCGTCCGATGACGCCCGAGCGAAAGGTGAAGTTCTCGCCGGCCCCGGAGCTGACGATGTATTCGAACCACCCATCGTTCAGACCGCAATCATCGCGCAGCCGGGCCTGCAGCCTGAGGCTGCCGCCCAGCCCCCGCTGCACGGTGTCGCGTTCCGGGGTGAGCAGGTCGACCGTGGGAACGGAATCGATACGTGGCTCGAGCACCAGCAGCACCCGCTCCCCGCCGGCGGTGAACCAGAGCGGGGCCGCGGTGTCGGGCATGGAGAGCGACACGCGCCAGCGATCCGCCATGCTGGTCACGGATAGCGCCTGGTCGTTGAGTACGGCGCTCACGCTCGCACCAGCGGATGGGCCCTCGATCCGGAGGGTGCTGCCCATCAGTCCCTGGACGGTCGGCGGATCCTCCAGCGTGATCACCGCCAGCCCGGAGTACGCCGGGGGAGTCACCGTGACGATCAGCGGGCGCAGTGGATCAGGCGTGATCCCAGTGACGACACGATCGAGAATGTCCCCGCGGCGCGGCGATATGATGCGGCGCAGGATCGTGGCGGGCACGACGCGGAGCGAGGCAGCCAGCAGCGCGGCGAGCAGCAATGGGATGGTGGCACGGACGAGCGCGCGGCGCAGCGGTTCGCTCCACTCCGTGGTCGCGACAACCGCCTCAAGGACGGGCCCGGAGGACGCGAATCGTTCGTCAATCAGCGTCACGAGAGCATAGCGCATCGCTGGCACGCGGTGCTCCAGCCACAGGGCGACGGCACTGAGGACACGCACATCGCGGTTGCGCCAGAGCGCAAAGATACAGGCGCCGCCGGCCACAACGGCACTCGCCACCAGCCCGAGCTGCCGCACGTACAGCGGCAGGGCCACGCCGAGGTCAAGCAGGGCGAGCAGGAACAGCAGTGCGGTGCCGCAGGCGATACCCCATCCAGCGGCGGACAGCAGCACGCCGACGAGCAGAACGGCCCTGGCGCGCCGCAACCTTGGCCGTGCCGCCATGCGCTACCTCCTTCCCCGCCGCACCAGCGGCTCGCCGGCAAGTAGCAGGAGCGCAGCGGCGAGATACCAGCCGTTGGCCGGCACCTTCCCCGACACTGGCCGAGCCAGCTGATCGGCAGCGACGAGCCCCGATGGTCCGCGGAGGCTGTCGAGCAGCACGCCGGCCACGCGCGGGAATTCGCGACGCCCTCCGCACGGGGCGGTCAATGCGCGCGCGAGCGCCAGCATGCCCGGTCGGAGCATGACATCGCCGGACATGTCAGTGGGAATCGCGAGGTTGCGCTCGCAGCCGGCACCGAGCGGCCGTTCGGTGGCGGCAGCTGTACCGTCGGGCCAGCGGGCAATCACCACACCCTCGGGGGGACGCACCGCCCGTGTGAACGGCGCGACGACGACATGACCTCCGCTGAATATTCCGCCGACGGTGTCGCGGTGCACCGCTGTCCATGGCGCCTCCGCCGGTTCGTGCGGCCAGTACACCAGTGCACCGCCAGCGGCGCCCCAGGTCGAATCCGCCGCGACCGGACGGCTGCGCACAACAAGTGCGCCAGCCTGCGCCTCCTGCCCGATCAGGCCTAACGTTGCCCCCAGAGGATCATCGCGCCTCAGGCCGCTGCCCCCACCTGGCGGGATCGTCGGCGCCACTGGCGCCGTGACGTGCAACACGATCTGCCCGGGCCACAGCCCCCGGATGGCGAGCGTCGCCTCGTCCCACTCCTCGACGGCGAATGGAGAAACCACATGCAGAGCAAGTGAATCGCCCTCGGCCGCCAATGCGGGGGCGCGGCGCACCGCGGCGAGAAGTGCTGCCGAGAGCGATCCCCGGGGTGACGACCGGATGGAGTCGCCCCCATCAGCGGCCTCCCTCCATGGCCGCGGCGTGCTGTCGAATGCGATGACCAGGCTGGCCTGGCGGAGCAGCGCGCCGAAACTGTCGTCGAGCATGCGCGACGCCGCGCGGGACCGGTCGACGAGGACGAGATGCGCCGTGCGACGAGGTGGGGAACGGAGCGGCCGGGCGAAAGCGGCACCGATCAGCAGGATGATCGCAACACGCAGCAGAAGCAGCAGGAGATCCGAGGGGCGCCGAGCGGCCGCGGGGGCACTCGCCGCCCGCTCAGGGATGAAGCGGGCGGTGGGATAGACCATTGGCCGCGGGCGCCGTCGCGCCAGCAGGTGCAGTGCGACGACCAGGAGCGAGAGCGCCGCCGCCCCACCGAGCCAGAGGGGCGCCGCGAAGGTCACCAACTCTTCTCCGTAACGGTGGTGCCCCGTACCAGCCGGCGGATGACCGGCGCAGCGTCCTCCTCCGCGCGTACTTCGCTGTACTCGGCGCCGGCCCGGCGCCAGGAATCGGCCAGCGCGCTCCGCCACGTGGCATAAGTCGTCATGTAGTGGTCGCGCACCTCGTCGTGCAATGTCCGGCGGAGCGGAGACTCGGGATCGACCGCCAGCCGGGTGACATCAGGGGGAACCCGCTCCTCCTCGGCGACGACGTGCAGGGCAAAGACCTCGACGCCGGTGACGATCAGCTGGCGGGCCCGCGCGAGCAGCGCCTCTTCCTCCGCCAGAAAGTCCGAGATGATCACGAGGCGTGAGCCGGGCCGCAGCCCTTCCATCCCTGCGACCAGCGATGCCGAGCCCGCCGGCGAGGTGTCGTTGAGCGCACGAGCGATTTCAGCGATCGCGAGCCGATGGGCGCGAGGCGCGAGGCGCAGCACGCCATCGGGCCCGGGGATGATGAGGCCGACGGGATCGCCATCGCTCCGCGCCACCGCAGCGAGACCGACCGCCAGGCGGCAGGCCTGGACCCACTTTGCGTTCGTCAATTCCGGAAAGGCGAGTGACGCCGAGGCATCGAGCAGGAGCAGCGTGGGCCGGATCGCGTGATCGTCGGTGACGCGGAGAAACGCGCGATCGGTCCGCGCCAGCAGTTTCCAGTCGAGGCGCCGCGCATCATCGCCCTGGCGGTAGGGGCGATACTCGGTGAATTCCGCGGTGAGTCCCCGCAACCGCGACGGATGGCTCCCCGCCGCACCGGTCCCTGACGATCTCCGTGCCGGCCAGGTCACACCGGCGAGGGCGTCGAGCAGAGGGCCGTAGGAGGGGAAGCTCGTCATGTTGACTTGCAAGAAGGCGATAGGCGATGGGCGATGGGCGGCATGTGCTAGGCGCTGACGGTTTCGTGACTCCGAGCCCGTTCCGCCTATCGCCTACCGCCTATCGCCCGCTCACAATCGTATCTCGCCCCGCGGCGGCGCCACGGCCGTCAACACCTCCTCAATGATCCGCTCGGCGGTGATCCCCTCGGCCTCGGCGGTGAAATTGGGGAGGATGCGATGGCGCAGCACGGGGAGCGCGACTCGGCGGATGTCCTCGGGTGAGACGGTGGGGCGCCCGCGGAGCAACGCATGGGCCTTGGCGCCCAGCACGAGCGCCTGCCCGGCGCGTGGCCCGGCGCCCCAGCGGACCGCATGCTGGACCAGCGGCAGTGCATCCGGACCGGGGCGCGTCGCCCGGGCGAGGGCGGCGGCGTATCGGAGGGCGGGATCGGCGGCGGGTACGGCCCGCGTGACGTGCTGCAGCGCGATCACCTGCGCGACATTGAGCATCGGCCGGAGCGGCGCCGCATCCGCCCCCGTGGTGGCGCGGAGGATCGTGACTTCATCCTCCTCACCTGGATAGCCGATCCGGATGTCGAAGAGGAAACGATCGAGCTGCGCCTCGGGGAGAGGATACGTCCCCTCCTGCTCGATCGGATTCTGGGTCGCCAGCACGAAGAACGGCTCCGGCAGCTGCATCGACACGCCGGCCGCGGTAACGCGGTGCTCCTGCATCGCCTCCAACAGCGCGGCCTGGGTGCGCGGCGGTGTGCGGTTGATTTCATCGGCCAGCAGGATGTTGGCGAAGACCGGGCCGCGAACAAACCGGAAACTCCGCGATCCCGAACCCACCTCCTCCTCCATGATCTCGGTGCCCGTGATATCGCTCGGCACCAGGTCCGGCGTGAACTGGATACGACGGAACTCCAGCTCCATCGTCTCTGCGAGCGAGCGGATCAGCAGCGTCTTGGCCAGGCCGGGCACCCCCACCAGCAGGGCATGTCCGCCGGCCAGCAGCGCCATCAGGACTTCATCGATGACCGCATCCTGGCCGATGATCCGGCGACACAGCTCGGTCCGCAGCCGCTCGACTCCGGCGAGCAGTCCCGGTTCGGCGACCGGCGCCGGCGCCTGTGCAGTCACGCGCTCAGACCGCCTCGGAAAGACTGGTGAAGTTGAAGTCCCGCACCTTGATCGACGGCATCACGACATCACCGCCGGCTTCGGTGCCGGCCAGCCGCTCGCCCCGACCCAGCGCCTCGATGTTGTTGAGAATGAACAGCGGCGATTCGTTGAAGCGGAAGTTTCGCAGCGCCTTGCTCACCTTGCCATTCTCGACGAGGAATGTGCCATCCCGCGTGAGTCCGGTATAGAGAATGGTCCGCGGGTCGACTTCGCGCAGGTACCAGAGCCGGGTGAGCAGGACGCCGCGCTCGGTCGAGGCGATGATCTGGTCGAGCGAGTCCGACCCGCCAGCCAGCTTCACGGAGCCGGGGAAGCTGGTCGGCTCCTTGCCCTGCTTCTTGGCCCAGTAGCGGCTGTACAGGAGCTGCTTGAGGACACCGTTCTCGAACCAGACCTGGCGGCCCACCGGAAGCCCCTGACCATCGAACGGCTGGGACAGGAGGTCGGGGTCCCGCGGATCGGAGGTGAAATCGACCCGGGCATCGAGCAGCTTCTCGCCGACTTTGCTGCCACCGGTCTCCTTCACGAACGGACTGCGCCCTTCATCGGCCTGGCGGGCATCGAGGTAGAACAGCATCAGCTGCACCAGGTCGCCGGTGGCCTGCGGCTCGAGGATCACGGTGTAGCGACCCGGCTCGATCGCGACCGGCGTGCGCGATGCCTTGGCCTTGGCGATGGCGCGCTCGCTCACCGCGCGATAGTCGAGTTTGGACCAGTCGGGATGATCGGCGCCGGCCCAGCCGGAGCCGGTGCCGTCCGCGGTCCGGACGGTCACCGTGTAGTTCGCGCTGGTGGCCCGGTGAAAGGCAAAGAGCCCGGCGCTGTTGGCGAGGGCGGTGGAGGAGGCGCCGGTGGTGATGAATCCGGCAGCACGCAAGTCCTCAGACGCGCGCGTCGCGCCAAGGGCGGTCATGGCGGCGGTCGCCCGATCGGTCGGTGAGAGTTCCGCGGTGCCGTCGAACCAGGCGTCGACGGTGTCATAGGTCTGCGGACCAAGCAGCGGCATGTCCTCCGGATCGTCGGGCGCGAGCCGGGCGAGCGCCTCCGACTGGCTCACCGCCCGTCGCAACGACTCTTCCGACAGGTCGTTGGTCGTGGTAACCGCGTGCTTGGGGCCGTACCAGCTCTGCACCACGATGCTCGTGTCATCCACGCTGCCGGAGGTCGAGAGCTGGTTGGCCGCGAAGCGGGTGTTCGCCTGATGGCTGCTGCTGAGCGCGACCTGGATCCGCTCCGCCTTCGAGAAGCCGATGATCCGCTGGAGCAGTGCCTGGCTTTCCTCGCGCGAGAGAATGGGGGCGCTCATGCCTTCCTGCCGGTGTTGATCACATTGACCTGACGAAAGCGGGCGGGCACCGAGCCGTGACTCACGCCGTTGCTCTGGCCCGGCTGGCCCTTGCCATCGAAGAAGCTGCCACCGAGCTGGTAGCTCGCCTTGCCGCCGATCAGGTCCATGCTGTTCCAGAAATCGGGTGTGCGGATCTGATAGGCCACATCCTTGAGCATGCCGACGACCTTGCCCCCCCTGATCTCGTGGAAGACCTGGCCGCCGAACTGGGCGTTGTAGCGCTGCTGGTCGATCGAGAATGAGCCGTCGCCCTCGATGGCGATGCCGCGGTCGGTGGCGGCGATCAGGTCCTGAAAGCTCTGCTCCTTTGGGCCCGGCAGCAACGACACATTGGGCATCCGCTGGAACTGGACGTCGCTCCAGCCCTGGGAATACGAACAGCCATGCGAGCGGGTCGGCCGCTTCTGCTGATCATACCACCACCTGAGCCAGCCAGCCTGCTCCCGCGTCGTCTGGTAGTCGTTGAAGATCCCGCCCTTGATGATGAGGAAGTCCTCCGGCTTCACCCCTTCGTCATCGTAGCCGATCGTCGCGAGCGCGCCTTCCTGGGAGCGATCGCCCTGCACGTTCATCATCGCCGGCCCGTACTTGAGCTTGCCCAGCATCTTTTCCGGCGGCGCGATGAAGCTGGTGCCGGCGTAATTCGCCTCGTAGCCCATGGCCCGGTCGAGCTCGGTGGGATGCCCGATCGACTCGTGAATCGTGAGCCAGAGGTGCGACGGGTGGAGCACCAGGTCGTAGCGGCCCACCTCGACCGGCTTGGCGCTGAGCTTCTGGGCCGCCTGCTCGGCCCACCCGCCGGCGCGACCCACCAGGTCGCTCAACAGCACGTACTCCCAGCCCCGCCCCATCGGCGCGATGTCCGCGTCGCGGTTCTGGAAGTCGGAGCGGTCGGGGGCGACGGCGGTCGCGGTCAGTGTGGGGTAGCTGCGGACAAAGACCTGCGCGATCACCGAACCATCCGTCGAAGCAAAATTCCGCTCGTCCTTGACCAGGAAGAGTGCGCTGTTGACGAACCGCACATTCTTGACCTTGAGCGCCTCGGCGTTGGCCCGGAGCAGCAGGTCCGCCTTCTCCTCGACCGAGATGCTCCACGGATCGACGGTGAAGGCGCTCTGCCAGCTCACGTCCTTGTAGACCGGAACTGGCAGCAGTTCGACCGCCCGGTCCCGCGCGATACGATTGGCCTTGGCGATCGCTACCGCTTCCCGCGCCGCGCCGGCCACGCCGGCTTTGGTCAGCGTCTGTGTCGCCGCAAAGCCCCAGGTCCCGTCCACCAGCGCCCGCACACCACAGCCCATCGTGTCGGTATCCACCACATTCTGGATCTGGTGCTCGCGGGTGAAGACGAAGTTCCGCCGCTGGCGCCCGACCCGCACGTCGGCATAGCCGGCGCCGCTCAGCTTCGCGGCGTTCAGCGCCTCCATGAGCAGTTCCCTGACGGCGGCATCCATCGGCGGGCCGGCGTTCGGCAGCCCGGGCTTCGTGGCGGCCGCAACGGCCTGGGTGAGCCGCGGATCGGCGGCGAGCGCACCGGCGGCGAGGCCGGCGACTTTCAAGAATTCTCGGCGATCGGTCATGGAGCGTTCCAACGTGGAAGTCGGACCTGCATCGGATGGCGATGAACGCGGATCTGTACTGCCGGAAGCATGGGAGCGCGGGGCCGCGAGCCCGGCGCCGGGAGGGAAGACGCAGAAGCCGGCCTCCTCGTTTCATCCCTCGCCGATCACTGCCGAATGTTTCCCCCGATTGGTGCAATGCGCAACTGGAGAGTGGGGGAATGGGAACGGGGAACAGGGAAAGGGAGGAGAGGCAAGGGGGAAGGGGGCCGAAGAAAACGGGGGTCGTCCTTTTCCAACTCCCCAGCCCTGCTCCCTGCCACCTGCCACCTGCCACCTGCCACCTGCCAGCTAATACCCCCCCGCATACCCATCCTTCCTCGGATCCGATCCCGCAGCATACCCCTGCGGCAGTCGGACGATTGCCTGCGACCCACCGAAAGAACTCAGCCGTTCGTCGGTGATATCATGCCCCATCGCCCGGAGCGTCGCCCGGACATCATCGGGGATGGGCGACTCGAGCGCGACCCTGGCGCCGTCGAGATGCCGGAAGCGTGCCGCGTCGATCGCCGGCTGGAGGTTCATGCCGAAGACCAGGTGATTCAGCAGGAACTGCACATGCCCCTGCGCCTGCATCCCACCGCCCATCAGTCCGAAGCTCATGTACGGGGTGTCGGTCGAGCCATCCGGTTGCTCGGGCGTGCCGGGCCGCGATACGAACGCGGGTACCAGCGTATGAAAGGGACGCTTCCCCGGCGCGACGGTGTTGGGCAGACCCGGCTCCAGGGTGAACCCGGCGCCGCGATTGTGCAGCGCGAAGCCGGTGCCGGGCACCACGATACCGGAACCGAACAGATCGTAGATGCTGTTGATGAAGGAGACCATATTGCCGGCGCTGTCGGCGGTGGTGAGGTAGATGGTCTCGCTCGAGACGCGCGCCGGACCCGGATCAACCTGGACCTGGGCGTGGGTAGGATCCAGCTGCCCCCGGCGCTGATCGATGAAGGGGTCGGAGAGCATCTGACTTGCGGCAAGGGTCAGATGATCGGCGTCGCCCACATACCGTGCGAGATCGGCATAGGCCAGCTTCTTCGCCTCGATCAGATGATGGAGATACGGCGCGGAGTTGTGCCCCATCGACTTCAGGTCGTAGGGCTCGAGAATCCGCAGCATCTCGAGCGCGGCAATTCCCTGATTGTTGGGCGGGAGCTCCCAGACGCGGTACCCCTTGAACGTTACCGAGATCGGGGTGACCCAGGTCGGCTGGTTGCTTTGGAGATCCCCGAGGGTGAGGAAACCACCAAGCTCCCGCACCCGCTGGAGGATCCGCTGGCCCAGTGCTCCACCGTACAGGGTGCCCGCCCCTCCTTTCGCGATCTCCCGAAGGGTGCGAGCATAGTCGGGATTCCGAAACCACTCCCCCGCCAGCGGCGCGTGGCCATCGATCAGGAAGGTGGCCCGCGCGCCGGCGTCGCGCTGCAGTAATTCCGTCTGGCCGGCCCAGTCGGCGGCAATGATCGGCGTCAGGGGGAAGCCGGCTTCCGCATAGCGAATTGCCGGCGCCAGCGCCTCGGCGAGGGAAATGGTACCGTACTGCTTGAGCAGAGCATCCCAGCCCGCGAGGGCGCCAGGTACCGTCACCGTCTCGATCCCGCCGGTCGGCATCGCGGTGCGGCCCCGTCGCAGCAGCTCCTCCCGCGTCATCAGGGCACCCGCCCTCCCGCTCGCGTTGAGCGCCACCAGCCGGTGTTCTTTCCCGAGCCACACCATGGCGAACATGTCGCCACCGATGCCGGTCATCATCGGTTCGGTGACCGAGAGAACCGCCGCCGCGGTGACTGCGGCGTCGATCGCGTTGCCACCGCGCTGCAGCACGGCGAGGCCGGCGGTCGTAGCCAGTGGCTGGCTGGTGGCGACGATGCCGTGCGGGGCGTAGACGACGGAGCGGCCGGCGAGTGAGAGTGGACGCTGGGCCATGGCCGTGATCGGAGTGGTGAGAAGAAGCAGGGCGAGAACGCGCATGGGGCCGGATGGTGTGGGTGGCATGGGTATAAGGAGCAGCGGAAAGGGGAAAAGGGAAAGGGGAGGCGGCACGCCGGCCTCCGTGCCCGACTGGTGAGAGGTATGGAAACCGGAAAATGGTGGATCGGGCCTCCGTGCCCGACGAGTGAGAGGAAAGGGGAACCGGTGAGCAAGGTACGCAACGGCGCTCGCGACTGCCGACGCCCACCCCCTACTCCCTGCACCCTGCCAGCTGTCAGCTGTCAGCCGCGAGCTATTGCTCGAGCCAGCCGCCGAAGCGGGATGGCTTGGCGTCGGCGGCGACGAGCCGCGCACGGCAGCGCTCCAGCGCCCGGCGGAGCTCGGCCATGCTGCGCCAGCGCTTCTTCGGGTCACGCGCCAGGCACTTGTCGATGACCGCGGCGAGTCGTTCGGGCACCTCGGGCGCAAATGTTCGGAGCGGCGGCGCGTCCCAGGCGGTGCGCTGCACCGCGAGCCCCATCGTGGTCTCGCTCATCCACGGCAGCCGCCCCGCCAGCGCCTGATAGGCCACCAGGCCTAACGAGTAGATATCGCTCCTGGCATCCGCGTCCCACTTGCCGAGGACCTGTTCCGGCGCCATGTAGGCGGGCGTCCCGAAACCCTTGGCGACTTCGGAACGGGAATGCTCCGAGGTGCGCAGCGTGGCCACGCCAAAGTCGGTGAGGAAGGCCCAGTTGTCGTCCTGATGCAGGAGGATGTTCGCCGGCTTCACATCCCGGTGGATCACGCCGCGCTCGTGCGCGTGCGACAGCGCATCGGCCACCGGGATCAGGATGGCCAGCGCGGCTCGAACCGTGAGTTGCTGGCCGCCCTCGAGCCGTTTGGCGAGGGACGGGCCGGGGATGTAGCGCAGGACGGTGAGCGTCAAGTGACCCTGATGCAGCGAGCCGTAGCAGGGCACGATGTGCTGGTGCGCCATGTCGCGGGATATGCGGGCCTCGCGCCGGAACCGTTCCCGGTTTTCCAGGGTGACCCCGTCGGACGGATCCAGCAGCTTCAGCGCGACGTGCTTGCCCTCCCGGCTGTCCCACCCCAGCAGTACCACACTCATGCCGCCGCGGGCGATCAACCGCCTGACCTCGTACCGCCCGCAGGAGACGGCCTCGACGCCCTGCGCCCAGTGTTGCAGCTCAGCGGCGGCGGTGTCGGACCCGGCGACGGTCGGGGTGACGGACATGGCGGTGCTCCCAAGAAGATCCGGGGGAAGGAAAGGCAGGGGGCGTGCCGTGGCGTGGACCTGTAAAGTGTTGCCGGGCAACGGCTAACGGACGACGCTCGGCCGGCTGCGCCCGGTTGTGGAATCGGGCGTCCCGGAAACGGACGGGGGAGCAGGCCGACCCCGCATCCACGAGTTGCCGCCTCTCTCACGTTCGGGACCCACCACCAACCAACCCTGCCTGCCTTTCCCGAGCCGGCCTACGATTCGGTCGCCGGGCCTGGCCCACCCGCCGGGGGCTGGACGGTCGTCGAACCTCACCCCACCGGCGGCGGCGGTTGCCCGGGGCAACCCCACATCTTGACATAGAACGCGCCGAGGGACACTTTGTTGTCTGCCCGAACAAAGTCGTTTTGACCCCGGTCGCGGTTCCATCCATCGCGCCGCTCCCCCTGTGAGGAGGCTCTGATGAGCCCGACTCGAGCTTGCGCCCTCCGGTCCCTCGGCAGGCACTTTGCCGTGGCAACCGCCCTGGTGCTGACCGCCGTCCCGACTCTTGCGGCACAGTCCCCCAGTATCCAGGTCGTGTCGGACGCGGCGGGGTCCCGGCTCACGGTCGACGGCCGCGACTTCATGGTCCTCGGCATGAACTGGGACTACATCCCGATTGGGCAGAACTACGCCTACAACTTCTGGAGTCAGCCCGACGACTTCATCAAGGCGGCACTCGACCAGGAGATGCCGCTGCTCAAGAGCATGGGCGTCAACACCACCCGGCAGTATGCCGGCATCCCGCCCCGCTGGGTCCGCTTCATCTATGAAACCTACGGCATCTTCACCGTCCTCAATCACTCGATGGGCCGCTATGGCGTGACACTGGGCGGGGTCTACCACGCGAACACCGATTACTCCGACCCTCGGGTCCGCGCCGTCCTGATCGGCGAGGTGTCGGCGCTGGTCAAGGAATTCCGTGGCACACCCGGCGTTCTGATGTGGCTGCTGGGCAACGAGAACAACTACGGGCTCACCTGGAAATCGGCGGCCACCGAGGCCCTGCCCCAGGGCGAGCGTGACGCCGCCAAGGCCCGCTACCTTTATTCGCTCTTCGGCGAGGTGATCGGCGCGATCAAGGCGATCGATCCGGACCGCCCGGTTGCGATGGCCAACGGCGACATCCAGTACATCGATATCATCGCCGAAGAAACGAAGGGGCTCGACGTGTTCGGCGCCAACGTCTACCGCGGCGTCTCGGTCGGCAATCTCTTCGAGGTGGTGAAGGAAAAGCTCGGCCTGCCGGTGATGTTCACCGAGTTTGGCTCTGATGCGTACAACGCCAAGGAAATGCGGGAAGACGATGCCATGCAGGCCCGCTACCTCATCGGTCAGTGGCAGGAGATCTACGAGCAGTCGAGCGGCAAGGGACTCACCGGCAATTCGATCGGTGGCTTCACCTTCCAGTGGAGCGATGGCTGGTGGAAAGCCGGCCAGACCGAGCGGCTCGATATCCATGACGACAACGCTTCCTGGCCGAACGGTGCATATAAGGAAGACTTCGTTGCCGGCGACAACAACATGAACGAGGAGTGGTGGGGGATCACCGCCAAGGGGCCCACCGATTCCCGCGGCCACTTCGAGCTGTATCCCCGGGCCGCCTTCTACGCCCTCCAGCGGGCCTACACCCTGGATCCGTACGGCCCCTCCACCGACCTCGCCGCCATCCGGTCTCACTTCGCCGCGATCCAGCCGACGGAGATGGCCCTCCGGGCCCGGGGAGACCGGGCCGCCGCCACATCTGCAGTGACCGACAAGGTCCGGGTGAGCGGGATGCGGCTTGAACTCTCCACCTTCAGCACCGGCGGCACAAACATCAGCACCCCTCCGTCAACTACGCCGAGCGCCACCGCCTCGCCGTCGTTCAAGGGGTTTGACCACCTCGAGTCGTATTACGCCGACATCGAAGCGCATCCCGTCAGCAACGTTGTCGCAAACGTGTCCATTAACATCCTTGGAAATGTGCCGGACAACCCGATCGACCAGATCTTCTACGAGAATCGGGGCCGCACCCGCACCCTCGATGCCAATGGACAGCCGGTCAAGCTGGACGGCCTGGACCGGGTGAAGGTCTATCGCGCCAATGTGTCGTGGGACGACCGCATGTTCCGACTTGACGGGTTCTACCGTACCGGCCACTACCACTGGGGCTACGAGGGCGACTTCTTCGGCCTGTACCGCGAAGCGAACTACGGCGCGAACATCGATATCTACAACGGCGAAGCGCCACTTGGCGTCGAGATCAGCGGCAAGAAGCAGCTGGCCGGACTCAAGTTCGCCATCGGTCCCGAGCTGTGGTGGGGTGCCAACCCTGCCGTGATGGCGAAGTATCGCCGGCGCGTCGGCAACTTCGACATCACCGGCATCTACCAGGATGACATCGCCCGGCAGGGCACGACGAGCAGTTCCTTCGCCGTGCCGTCCCCGCCGACCCGCAAGGCGACGCTGCATATCGCCACCACCCGCGGAGCCGTCGGCATCGACGTCGGCGGCATCTGGTCGGGCGACACCAAGGTCGGTGAGACCTTTCAGCTGATTGACGGTGCGCCGGGCAGCTACCGGGTGCTGCAGGACCGGATCCGCTCCAAGGACGCCTTCGGCGCCAAGGCCAAGCTCACCGTCTCGAGTGGCCGGTGGAACTGGTACGGGCAGGGCGCCGCGATGGGGCTCGTCGCAGACGGTGGCCCGACCTCGGTGCAGACCTTCACCGGCTGGTACCTCAAGGACAGCGGCCTCGGCAACCAGTGGAATGCGATCACCGGCGTGACGTACACCTTCGGCCACTTCCAGATCGCGCCAAACTTCCTGTGGCAGAAGCCGATCGTCGGACCAATGCCCAACAACGCCCCTGCGCCCGGCCGGCCTCGCAACATTCTCGACGATCCCTTCGCGGTCCGGGCCAACCGCCAGACGACCGCCGGCGAGTTGCTGGTGACCTACGATCCGACCCCGGCCACCTGGATGTACGCCTGGGACACCGACCTGCGCGAGGACGCGAAGCTCGCGGTGAGCGCGGCCTTCACCTACAAGCATCACCCCACCACTCAGGACGCCGCGATCGGCATTCTGGCGGATGGCCGGACCACCTTCCCCTTCCCCGGCGCGCCGCCGGCCCGGGATCTCTGGGAAGTGCGGACCCGCATCGTCTCCCAGCTCCGACCCGACCTCCGGTTCATCGTGAACCTGTTCGGCGGCACCGGCGAGCCGAATGGCGACAGCCCCCGCCTGGTCCACCGCTACGGTGGCGATATGCGGCTGGTCAAGGATCACTTCAAGCTGGTCACGTCGGCCAAGTTCAATGACTGGGGTCCGTACGACTACCACCGAGATTTCAACCTGACCTTCCCGATGCAGCTGATGGGCGACCTGTCGTACTCCCTCGGGCAGCCCAAGTGGTGGGACCTTCCGGCGACCCGGTTCGGAGTCCGCGGGACCTGGCGCTCGCTCGACCGCCTGTCGCCGCGCTACTGTCCCGCCACGGTGGCGAACCCCAGTGGAGCGCTGGTGTGCGATCCGACCGCTCCCGGACGGGACGGGCAGGAGTGGGAGATTCGCACCTACATGACGGTTGGCTGGTAAGACACCGGCGGCCCGGTCGAGCCGCCGAGAATCTCATCCGATTTCCGCCATGGCAACGGGCCCGGTTACCGAGCTGAGCGAACCGGCCGATGATCCGGCTCTCCTCGAGCAGCGGATCGCCGCGCTGCTGCGACAGATGACGCTGGAGGAGAAGATCGGCCAGCTGGCCCTCGTGCCGGGAGCTGGCGGCCAGGCGCCCGATCAGCTGCACCAGGCCCTGCGTGAGGGGCGGGTCGGCTCCATCCTGAACGAAGTCCAGGTGGACACGGTCAACGAGCTGCAGCGCATTGCGGTGGAGGAGAGCCGGCTCGGGATTCCCCTCCTGATCGGCCGGGACGTCATTCACGGCTTCACCACCGTCTTTCCCATTCCGCTGGGTCAGGCCGCAACCTGGAATCCCGATCTCATCAAGCGCGGAGCACGGATCGCCGCGCTCGAGGCCGCCGCCGCGGGGGTGAACTGGACCTTCGCCCCGATGATCGATATCGCCCGCGATCCCCGCTGGGGACGGGTGGCGGAATCGCTGGGAGAGGATCCCTGGCTGACCGGACTGCTCGGTGCGGCGATGGTCTCCGGCTTTCAGGGCGAGCGGCTCTCCGAGCCCGGCAGCATTGCCGCCTGCGCCAAGCACTTCGCGGGCTACGGTGCGTGTGAAAGCGGCAAGGACTACAACACGACGAACATTCCCGAGCAGGAGTTGCGCAACGTCCACCTTCCGCCGTTCAAGGCGGCGGTGGATGCCGGAGCAGCGAGCATCATGACTTCGTTCAGTGATCTCAACGGCGTGCCCGCCACCGGAAATGAGATGCTGCTCAAGGGAATCCTTCGCGACGAGTGGCACTACGACGGGTTCGTGGTGAGCGACTGGGACTCGGTTCGTCAGCTCGCCGTGCATGGCTTGACCGCCGACGATCGGGAGTCCGCCTACGAGGCCGCCAACGCCGGGTGCGACGTGGAGATGAACAGCGCCACCTACGCGGACCACCTTCTGTCGCTGGTGCAGGAGGGGCGCATCTCGCTCGTGCAGCTCGACACCATGGCAGGAAATGTGCTCCGCACCAAGTTCCGCCTCGGCCTCTTCGACAATCCGTACACCGATCCCAGCCGGTTTCCGGCCGCCGCCAATCCCGAGCATCTCCAGACCGCCAGGGAGGCCGCGCTCGAGAGCATGGTGCTGCTCAAGAATGACCACGGCACCCTGCCCCTGGCGGTCGAGGCGCTGCAGACGCTGGCCGTGATCGGGCCGCTGGCCGACGAACCGCATGAGCAGCTGGGGACATGGATCTTCGACGGGGATGCGCAGTACAGTCGGACCGCGCTGCAATCGATCCGTGACCTGGTGGGCGACCGGGTCCGCGTCGAGCATGTCCGGGGTCTCGAGACGACGCGCAGCCGGGACCGGTCCGGGTTCGCCGAGGCGGTCGCGCTGGCGGAGCGGTCAGACGCGGTGATTCTGTGTCTGGGCGAGGAGGCCATCCTGTCGGGCGAGGCGCACTGTCGTGCCCACATCGGTCTGCCCGGAGCGCAGGAGGAGCTGATCGCCGCTATCGCCGCTGCCGGCAAGCCGATCGTCCTGGTCCTGCTGGCCGGCCGGCCACTCGCGCTCGAGCGCATCCTGGGCCACGTTCAGGCGCTGCTCTGTGCCTGGCATCCGGGCACCATGGGCGGACCGGCGATCGCCGATCTCCTCTTCGGCATCGCCGCGCCGTCGGGCAAGCTCCCCGTCACCTTCCCCCGGGTCACGGGACAAATTCCCATTTACTACGCTCACAAGCACACCGGCAAGCCACCGACACCGGAGACGTTCGCCTATATCGATGACATCGAGCCCCGGGCCCCGCAGCTCTCGGTCGGGAACACCTCGTTTCACCTCGATGTGAGCTACACTCCGCTCTTCCCGTTCGGATTCGGCCTCTCCTACACGGTGTTCGAATACGCGAACCTCCGGGTCAGCAGTCCGGTGATGACCATGGATGACAGCATCCTCATCACCGCCGATGTCACCAACCGCGGCGATCGCGAGGCCGAGGAAGTGGTCCAGCTGTACCTGCGAGACCTGGCGGCCAGCGTGACCCGGCCGGTGCGCGAGCTCAAGGCCTTCGAGAAGGTGCGCCTCGCCCCGGGGGAGCAGCGGACGATCGCGTTTCGCCTGACGGCCCGCGACCTCGCATTCTACGGCCGCACCATGCGGCTGACGATCGAACCCGGACAGTTCCACGCATGGATCGGCGGGAGTTCCACCGCGGAACTTCGCACCGACTTCGTCCTCACCGACTCCCACTCCTCATGAAACCTCAAGCCGCCACCATGAGCGCCTCCACCGACGATCACCCGATCTCGCGCAAGGTCGAGCAGCTGCTCGCCCGGATGTCCCTGGACCAGAAGGTCGGTCAGATGATCCAGACCGAACGGATGGTCACCACTCCGGACGATGTGAAGGCCCATCACCTCGGCTCAATCCTGAGCGGCGGCGGATCCACCCCGGGGCAGAACCGGCCGGCCGACTGGATCGCCATGAATGATGCGTACTGGCTCGCGTCGATGAGCACCGACGGGGGCCGGCTGGCGATTCCGCTGCTCTATGGTGTCGACGCCATCCACGGACACGCCAATGTGCTGGGGGCGACGGTCTTCCCCCACAACATCGGTCTGGGCGCGGCGCACGACCCCGATCTGGTGGAACGCATCGGCCAGGCGACCGCCCGCGAAGTTCTCGCGACCGGGGTCGAGTGGACCTTCGCACCCACCCTGGCCGTGGCCCGCGACATCCGCTGGGGCCGGACCTACGAGAGCTACTCGGAGGAGACCGCACTGGTCGCGTCGTACGCTGGCCGCTTCGTTCGCGGCCTCCAGCGCAACCTCGGCCGTGACGGCGTGGTCGCCTGCGTCAAGCACTGGGTCGGTGACGGCGGCACCGACGGCGGGAAGGACCAGGGCAACACCATCCTGCCGGAGGAAGAGCTGTCGCGCATCCACATCGCGCCCTACCTCCCGGCGCTGGCCGAGGGTGTGCTGACCGTGATGGCCTCGTTCAACAGCTGGAACAGCAAGAAGTGCCACGGCCACCGCTACCTGCTCACCGACGTCCTGAAGGACCGGCTGGGCTTCACCGGGTTCGTCATCTCCGACTGGGATGGCGCCGACTATCTCTCCGAAGACTACGCCGAGGCGGTGGCGATGGCCGCCAACGCCGGGATCGACATGTTCATGGTGTCGATGGACTGGCGCCGCTGCCTCAAGCAGCTGCTGGATCACGTCGCCAGCGGAGTGGTGCCGCTGGAGCGGATCGACGATGCGGTCCGGCGCATCCTCACGGTGAAATTCCAGTATGGTCTGTTCGACCGGCCCAGGCCGGCAGATCGTTACTGGTCCCGCCATGACTGTCTCGGGGCAAAGGAACATCGGGAGGTAGCACGAGAGGCCGTCCGCAAGTCGCTGGTGCTGCTCAAGCACACCGGCGGTCTCCTGCCGCTGAAGCGCAATGTGCGTATCCTGGTCGCGGGCAAGAACGCGGACAACCGGGGGCACCAGTGCGGCGGCTTCACCGTGGCGTGGCAGGGGACATCGGGCAACGACTTCATCATCGGAGGCACGTCGATCTGGGAAGGGATCCGCGCGGCGGCTCCCGGCGCGGTCCTGAGCGTCGACGGCACCGCCGCAGATCGGACGGAGCATGACGTCGCGATCGTGGTGATCGGGGAGAAGCCGTACGCGGAGGGCTTCGGAGACATCCGGTCCTCGGATCTGGTGGGAGCGGGCTCGGGAGGAGGCGGCCGCACGGCCAAGCTTCCGGCCTACGGGACGACATTCGAACTGGCCCAGCTCCATCCCGAAGACCTGGCGACCATCCGGACCATCACCGCCCGGCAGATCCCCGTGGTGGTCGTGCTGGTCTCGGGCCGGCCGCTCGTGATCAACCAGGAACTCGCCGAGGCCGCGGCCTTCGTGGCGGCCTGGCTTCCGGGTTCGGAGGGCCAGGGAGTGGCCGACGTGCTGTTCGGCGACCATGACTTCCAGGGAACGCTCTCATTCGCCTGGCCCAGCGGCGTCAGCGAGCCGAAGGTCCCCCTCTTCCCCCTCGGCTTCGGGCTCAAGCTCGGGTAGGGCCGCTGTAATCATGGGGGAAGCAGAAAACCGCCGCGCGCGCGGCGGTTTTCTCTTGTCTCTGTCCTGCTCCGCAGGCTAGGTCGCCAGCGCCTCAGCCGACTTGCCCCGCCGACGTTCGAGCTCCTGGCGGACCTCGTGGGCCCGCTCCTCCGTGATGTGATAGGTGGAGAAGATCCAGATCGCGACTCCCGAGGCTATCATCGGGATCAACGCGTCAGATAACCGCAGCAGGATGATCGTCCGGGCAGACTGCGCCCCGATCAGCGCGACGTCGAACCCGGTGGCATTGAGGAGGAACCCACCGCCAGCCAGAGCGGCGGCCATGCCAAGCTTGACCACCCACCAGTAGATCGCTCCGAACATCCCTTCACGCCGCTGCTTGGTTTCCAGTTCGTCGACGTCCACCACGTCGGCGATCATCGAGCCCATAAGCGTGAACAGCCCGCCGAGCCCGAAGGCCATGAGTGGCACGGGCAGGAGGAGCATCATCGGATGCTCGGGGCTGTAACAGAACCATTTCAGTCCGTATCCGAGGATCGAGATCGAGGTCGAGACCATGAAGGCGCGCCGCTTGCCGATCCTGCACCCCAGCCAGGTGATGAAGTAGATCACCCCGAAGGTGGAGACGGCGCCGAGCGTGCCGGCGTAGCCGGCGTACTTCGCGCCCGTTTCCTTGTCACCCTGAAAGACGTAGTAGATGATCACGTAGAGCTGGAACGACGAGATCATGATGAATCCGTTGAACACCAGGAACGTCGCGGTGCACAGCTTGCGGAACGGCTTCGAGCGGAGTGTGGTGGCGAATCCGTGAAAGAATTCAGCCAGGTTCCGGCGCAGCGCTGCCGCGCCCGTCTCCGGGGCGACCCCGGACTGTTCCGCCTTCGCGATGTGCTTGAATCGCTCCCGGAGGAAGATCGCCGGAAGTATCCCGACGCCGATGGTCACGAGGGCGATGCCGATCGACAAGCCGCGTGCCCCGGCCGCCGGATCGGGGAACCAGGACTTGTTGGTCATGATCCAGAGAAACCAGGGCGACACCACATACGCCAGCTGACCGATGAAGTTCTGGACGCCCATGAGCCGGGTTCGCTCGTGGTAGTCCGGGGTGAGTTCGTAGCCCAGGGCGACCCACGGCGCGGCGAAGATGGTGTACGCCACATAGAAGAGCATCGAAAAGCCCAGGAAATACCAGGCGTAGAAACTCTCGCTCCGCCCGGGCGGCAGGTGCCAGAGAATGACGTAGGTGATTCCGCAGAGGATGGCGCCGGCAAAGATGTAGGGCCGGCGGCGGCCCCAGCGCGACCGGGTATTGTCCGAGATGTAGCCCATCAGTGGATCGATCAGCGCATCAGTGACCCGGGGAATGGCCCCGAGCAGGCCGACCAGGGCCGGGTTCATTCCCAGCCCCAAGTTGAGGATGACGATCATCCCCCCGATCGCCGCCGCCAACAGGTTGTTTACAAACGCGCCCATCCCGTAGGCCAGCTTGCGCGGGAAGGAGATGCGATCCTCCGGCGCGGTCTGGTAATGGGCTTGGCCCCCACCGCCCTCCGTGGGTGGGATCCGCGAATGCCAGGCGGCAAGGGCCAGCCGGGCGACGCCGCTCAAGCGGGAGCGCAGGCTCACGGCTTGTAGACCCTCACCCAGTCAACGACCATCTGCTGCGGGAAGGCCGTGCCTGTCGGGGGGCCCGGGGGGCCGCCGCCGACCGCGAGGTTGAGGACCAGATAAAAAGGACGATCGAAAACCCATTCCGTCGGGACGTGACTCTTCTTGATGGACTGATACAGCGTGCTGTCGACGAACCAGTTGATCCGGTCCGAGCTCCACTCCACGGCAAAGGTGTGGAAGGCCGCGTCGAAGCGCTCTCCGGCCGGAAGACTGTAGGCGCGAAAGAGGGCATTGGGGCCGGAGTACCCGGGGCCATGGATGGCGCCCTGCACCTGGCCCGGTGACCGGCCGAAGTTCTCCAGGATGTCGATCTCACCAGCCTTGGGCCAGCCCACGCTGGGGAGGTTGGCGCCGAGCATCCAGAAGGCCGGCCAGATGCCGGTGCTGGTCGGGATCTTGATCCGCGCCTCGAACCGGCCTCGCTCCTGCTCGTGCACGCCCTCCGTGGTCAGCCGGGCCGAGGTGTAGCCGGTCGCGGTACAGGGAACGCCGCCAATCCCTGACGCAGGCCCGGAAAAGGACTCCGCCCGGGCCGTGATCACCAGATTGCCGGTGCCGTCCAGCGAGGCGTTGCTCGGCCGGTCGGTGTAGCACTGGAGTTCCTGATTGCCCCAGTCTGTCCCCAGGTGGAACCGCCAGTTGGCCGGGTTCGGCAGATCCCCTGCCTGTCCATCAAAATTGTCTTCCCAGGCGAGGTCGAGAACGGCGAACGGCTTCGGCTCGGTGAGGCAGCTGTTCAGGCCGACCACTGCCCCGGCGAGGATCAGGATGTGTTGCTTCATGGCCCGGTGGGTGAAAGGGTGACTAACGCGCTCCAACGGTTGGAAACAGGGTCGGATCGGTCAGGGCGGCATCGAGCACCATCGTCGCTGCCCCAATGGCGATATCCTGGGGCCCCAGCTGGCTGGTCCGGATCCCGGAAGCAGCCAGCGAGCCCACGAAGGTGCGCCGGTACACCGTCTCCCGGAGCGGGCCGATCAGTCGCTCCCCGAGCCGGGTGAACCCTCCCCCCAGGATCACGGCGGAGGGGTTCATCAGGTTGAGCAGACCGGCCACCGCGGTCCCGAGGTGCTCCGCCGCCGTGCGCGCCACCTGCAGGGCCAGCGGGTCGTCCGCGAGGGCTGCGTGTTCAATGGCGGTAATGGTCAGGTCCGCGCCGTGGAGCGTGCTCTCGGGAAAATCAGGCAGCAGCTTCGTGGCAAGCGTCACCAGCGCCTGCGTGCCGACGAACGTTGTCAGGCACCCTCGATTGCCACAGCCGCACAGCTCCCCTCGGGGATCGATGGTCAGGTGACCGATTTCCCCCGCCACCCCGCTCGCGCCGCGATAGATCCGGCCGCCGACGAAATGCCCCGACCCGATGCCGGTCGCCATCTTGATGTAGGCGAAATCGTCGAGCCCGCGTCCCGCGCCCCACCAGTGTTCCGCCAGCGCGCCGAGATTCGCGTCGTTGTCCACCAGCACCGGCACGCCGAACTGGGCCACCAGCTCCTTCTGCCAGCTCCGTCCCTGCCAGGCCGGAAGTGCGACGGCCGAGAGCCGATCGGGGTACCGGATATCCACCGGACTCGGCACCGCGACACCGATGCCCACCAGTTGCCGCCGTCGTCCCTTCCACCTCGCCAGACAGGTCCGGCAGAACTCGGTGACGAGGGCCAGCGTCCCGTCGGGATCGGTCCGGACCGGATGGTCCCGATGCTCCCAATGGTGCACCTGGCCGCGGAGATCGGTCAGGACAACGGACACATGCGACGCCCCGATATCCACACCCAGTATGGGGCAGGCGTCGTCCTGAAACTCCAGGACGATCGGGCGGCGCCCTCCCCGGGACGCTCCCACACCCGCTTCGGCGACCAGCCGGGTCGCCAGCAGCATGGTGACGACTTCCGATACGGTGGAGCGCGAGAGATCCAGGCGACGGGCAATTTCCGCCCGCGAGATGCGACGCTGTTCCCAGATGAGGTGCAGCACCGCATCGGCGAGGGTGCGCGGACGGATGGTGCCGGCGCGCCAGGTGCCGTCTTTCGCCAGCGTTGAATCGGCCATCGGAGCCTCTCACGGCCGTGTTGCGCCGTCCCCCCGGTCAGGATGACTTGTGCGACTGCACGTTCTCCCGCTAGACCGTATCGGGGTCGCCCGAAATGATCAACTGGGCGACAGAGTCCTTGATCTCGTCAGGCCGGTCAGTCCCCGCAGGGGATGCCAACGGGGCCCGGTTCCCCGCCACCAGCGCCGGGACAGGGGCAGTGGTGGCGGCCTTTTCTTCTTGATCGTCGTGAAACCCGCCGGCGGCGACGCCGTCCTCCCGGCTAGTTGTGGAAGTAGACGTTGTCGATGTACAGCACCGTCGGTCCCGCCGCCACGAAGAGCAGCTGACGGAGCACGTCCTTGGCGGTCAGCCCGACGAAGCTCGACAGCGGGATGTCCAGCGACACCCATGTGCCGCTCGCAAAGGCCCCTGCCTGGTACCTGGCGATCGCCTGTGCCGGCCCACCCGGGTCATTTACGAGCTGGATTTCGAGATTGCTTGACGGGTTGGGCGACCAGACATCCACGTGGAAGTGGGTCATGGTGGTCGCGTTCACCGTGTTCGCCGGGGTAGCGAGCCCGAATTCGACGCCGACGAAGTTGAACAGCGAGTACTGCTTCACATCGTGACCGCTGATCACGTACGGGTCAACCAGCGTGTTACAGCAGGTACTCCAACCGGTCTGCCAGGTGTCCACGCCCTGATTGGTGTAGGCGCTGCTGAACAGCGAGATCACGTTGGCCGGGTTCACCGTCGGCGTGGGGGCAATATTGGTGGGGACGCCCAGCGGCGCGGTCACCGTGATGGGCGCGTTCCCCGGGACCGCGATGCCGTTCATGGTGGCGGTGATGTTCGCCGTGCCGCCCGAGACGCCGGTGACCACTCCATCGGCACTGACTGTCGCGACGCCGGGGTTGCTGGAGGTGAGGGTGAACCAGCGCCAGGCCACATCGGTCAGCTTGCCGCCGTTCGGCAGTGCCGGGACGGTCCAGTTGACCGTGTTCGGCGCCGGATTCATCTGCGCCGGCGTGCCGACCGCGACCGTCAGGCTGGGCCAGGCGGCAAGGGCAGCGGTGGGCGGCCCGACCTGGCCGACGGGCAGATTCTCGTACTGAATGTCGTTGAACCAGACGGTGTAGTTGTTAGGCCCGTCGGCAAAATGGAACAGCCCGTCGTAGCCCACGAACTTGCTGGGGTCCGGCAGCGGGATGATGTACTTGGTGAAGGTCGTGGTGAGCGCAATGCCGATCGCTTCGGCGTTGAGCAGGTTACCGGTCCCGTTGTTGCCGATGCCGACCTTGAGGCTGGCATTGCTGGTGCTCCCCTTGGCCCAGAAGGTCAGGGCGTTGAAGGAGGAGAGGTCACGCGGCGGGGCCGACGCGAAGGCGCCGCCGGAATACCCGCCCGAGCCGGTGATGATCGCCTTGAACGAGCTGCGGCCATTGTTCGTCGTGCCGGCGTCAATCGAAACCGAGTTCGTGGCCCCGCCGAAGTCGATGAAGCTCACCCCGGGATCATAGCCGCCGAAGAAGACCAGGCCGCCGCCGCTGCCGGTCGCCACGTTCACCGTGACGGGGGCCGTGAGGCCAGACGCGGTGTGGGTGGCGGTGATCGTCGCCGTGCCGACGGCGACCGCGGTCACGAGACCCGAGCCGCTGACCGTCGCGACGCCCGTTGCGGAGGAAACGAAGGTCGAACCGGAGGTGAGATTCGCGGTCGACGCGTCGCTGTAGGTCCCCGTCACCGTCAACTGCTGGGTCCCGGCCGGGGCGAGGTTCACCGGGGTCGGCGTGATGGCGATCGACGAGAGCGTCGGCGCCCCACCGCTGTTATAGAAGTAGACGTTGTCGATGTAGAACGTGCTCAGGGTCCCCGAGATGACCATCTGGGCCAGGTGGGCCTTGGTCACCAGGCCGGGGAAGGCCGACAGGGGAACATCGATCCCCACCCAGCTGCCGGTGGCCAGCGGCGGCGTGGAGGCGTTGGTGAACATCAGCTCCTGCTCCACGTCGTCGCCACCACCGAAGCCACCGTCGGCCCCGAAGTCCACCAGCTTGACCTTGAACGCCGCGCCCGTCGTCGTGGGGTCGGGCGTCCAGATGTCCATATGGAAACCGGTCATGGTCGAGGCATCCACCGGCGCCGAGGTGAACTCGATGCCGGCAAAGACCACGTTGGTGTACTCCTTGACGTCGTTACCCACGACCAGCACATCCGCGACGTCCGCCACATCCCACACCGCCGACCAGGTGTCCACGGTGACGTTGGTGTAGGCATTGCTGTACAGCGAGATGACGTTGCCCGCGGGCTTGGTGGGCGTGGGTGCCGGCGTGGGCGGGGAAGTCGGCGGGCTTCCGCCGGCGTAGAAGTAGACGTTGTCGACGTACAGGGTGCCCAACGTACCCGAGATGACGATCTGGGCGACGTGGGCCCTGGTCACCAGGCCAGTGAAGGCTGACAGCGGGACATCGATCCCCACCCAGTTGCCGGTGGCAAGCGCCGGGCTGGTGGTGGCGTCGAAGGTGAGTTCATGCTCAACGTCGTCGCCGCCGCCGAAGACACCGCCCGCCCCGAAGTCCACCAGCTTGACCCTGAAGACCGCCGGTGCTGCCGTCGGATCCGGAGTCCAGATGTCCATGTGGAAGGCGGTCATCGTCGAGGCATCCACCGGCGCCGAGGTGAACTCGATGCCAGCGAAGACCAGATTGGTGTAGTTCTTGGTGTCGTTGCCCGCCACCAGGACGTCAGCCACGTCCGCGTTATCCCACACCGCCGACCAGGTATCCACCGTGACGTTGGTGTAGGCATTGCTGTACAGCGAGATCACGCTGCCCGAGGCCACGGTCGGCGTGGGCGCGGCGACCGTCGGGCCGGTCGGCGGCGGCGGGGTGGAACCCTTGAAGAAGTAGACATTATCCAGGTACGCCGTGCTGCTCGACCCGGAGATGATGATCTGGGCGAGATGCGCCCTCGAGGTCAGGCCGGGAAAGGAGGAGAATGGAATATCCAGACTGCTCCAGCTCCCGGAGGTGATGGCAGGCGAGGAGCTCGTCGTCAGCGTGACCTCATGCTCGGAGTCGTCGCCACCGCCAAAGGCGCCGTTGGCGCCGAAGTCCACCAGCTTGATCTTGAACTGGCCGGCGTTCTGGACGAAGAGGTCGACGTGGAAACCGGTCATCGCCGTAGCATCGACCTGCTGGCTGATGAACTCGATCCCGGCGAAGACCAGATTGGTGTACTTCTTCGCATCGTCACCGGCGATCTGAACGTCGGCCACGTCCGCCTGGTCAAAGCCGGCCGACCAGGTGTCCACCGTGTTGTTGGTGTAGGCGTTGCTGTACAGGGAGATGACGTTGACGGCGGAGTCGGTCGGCACCGGCGCTGCCACGGCCGGGGGCGCGACGGAGAGCAGCGTCACGGCACCGGTCGCCGGGGTCGTGCCCAGCTGCGCGGTGATGGATGCGCTGCCGGATCCGACCAGCGTGATCAGCCCGTCCGGCGCCACGGTCGCCACCGCCGCATCCGAAGACACAAAAGTGAAGTACGCCGGGGCGGCCACCAGGGTCTGGTCGACGCCTTCCACCGCGAAGGTCACCGAGGTGCCCCCCACCCTCAGGCTGGCGCCGACTTCATCAGCGACCGTCGCGGGGGCGATCACGGGACGGGGATTCTGGATCGTGGTGACCGTCTCAAACTGTATGTCGTCCAGCCAGATGTTGTATCCGGCCCCGTTCTCCGGCCCCTCGGCAAAGAAAAAGAGCCCCCCCTCCTTGGTGAGCTTCGCGGCCAGTGGGATGGGGATGGTGTACTTCTTCCAGCCGGTCGTCAGCGCGATGGCGGTTTGCTGGGCGGTGTACTTGGAGGTTCCGGTATTGTCGTTGCCCAGACCGGCCACATCGAGACTGGCCGGAACGCTGGCCTTGGCCCAGAAAGTCAGGGCGTTGTATCCGCTGAGATCGCGAGGCACATTGGCGATGAAGGCACCGCCGGCGTAGCTCCCGGAGGGATCCCCCGGCGCGGGGACGGTCAGCTTGAGCCCCACCGCTCCGCTGTGCGCGTTGCTGGGGTCATCACTAATGGCATCGGGCTTCGCGCCACTGAACGCCTCGAAGCGTACCCCGGAGGCAAGACCCTCGGCGAAGACACCGGCATCGGTCGGGAACTGGGCCGGCCCAAGGGTATCGAGATCCCGGGTACAGCCACCCACTGCGATGATCCCGACCAGCGCCAGGACGCGAATTGACGAGATTCTCGGGGGCATCTTCTCATGACTCCAGGTTGGCTGCGGAGATCCCGACACATGGGCGCGGTCGAGGATGCCGGGCGGCACCCTGATCTTTGTTCGATCTGCGAACAAAGTATGCGGCAAAGTCACGGACCTGTCAAGCAGACCGGCTGGAGGAGCGGAAATGGGAGCCCGGTGGGACCCCGAACCCCCTCTCTGGCCGGCCGAGCCGGGGCCCAGCGCCTCGTAAGGAAGCCCTCGACCTCCGGAGGGAGGTCGGGGGCCTGATCCGCAGCCGGGGCGGGAGGTCAGATGGCGGCGGGCGGAGGGTCGCCTGCCCTCCCCCTTCAGGATCCCTCGGCGGCTACCGGCGGCTCAGGCACCGCTACCCAGCCACTCCATGATCTTCCCCTGCACAGCAGCATTCTCGAAGTACTTCGTGTGCGACACCGCCTCATCTCCCTCCAGTACCAGCTTCTCCTCGATCGGGAAAAAGCCCGACCCATTCTCGGCGAAGACCCCCTGGGTCGGCACCACCAGATCGTTGTCGCCCTTGATCAGCATGTTCAGCCCGCGCGACACGACGAAGTGCCGCAGGCCCGGATCCTTCGGGGTGACATTCGCCGCAAGCGCATAGTATTTCGTGTCACCCACGCGGGCCCCGGTATTCATCCACTTGGCAAAGTCGCCATCGGGGCGCATCGATTGCAGCCCCTCGAGACCGGCCATGGCGCCGGTCGCGACCTGCTTCAGCACACTGACGATCATCGTCATCACCTCGGTGACGCCGTTGTCCGGCAGGAAATTGAGCAGGTTGGTGAAGACGTCGAGGACGTTGTTGAGATTGGCCGGATCGGCCAGGCCGGTCCCGGCGTTCGGCGCGCCCACGAACACGACCTTGCCCACCCGCAGCTTCCGGCTGCCCAGCGAGAACTCGCTCTGCTTCTCGCTCAGCATCCGGCTCACCAGGCCACCGCGCGAGTGACAGATGATGTCGAGGTCGAGCGAGGCGGCCTCGGGAACCGCGGCCAGGAACCGGCGCACATTCTCCCGCGGATCATGCGACAGGGTGAAGTGGTCGAAGGCGAACACCCGCCCTCCGTAGCGGCGGTGGAGTTCCTCCATGTACTTGCCGGGCAGATGGCCGAAGGCAAGATGCGACCGGCTGAAGGTGCCGTGCACCATCAGCAGCGCCCGGCCGCCCGACAGCCAGGACCAGCCTTCGCCGTCGAGCGGGGCGGCGGTGTCGGTGGTGAAGTCGCCGGGGCCGAAGGCCCGGATACGGTACGGCCAGCGATGCTGTTCGAGCCGATTGACAAAGGTGGCGCTCACCTCGCCGATGATCGGATCGATGAGCGGGAAGATCATCTCCTTCAGAATCTTGGTACCGATGGCAGTGATGATCCCGCGAGTTCCGGCGCCCGTTGCCTGCTCCGCCGGGACCCCGCGGGGAATCACATAGGTTCGTGATGCCGGGGGCGCTCCGGCCCCACCGCGGGTTCCTGCGGCGGCGGCCGGCGGCGCGAAGTGCCACGAGACGACGCCCAGTTCATCGGCCGACATGACCATCTGGCCGAATCCCTCGCCCGGAGCCGACAGCGTGAGCTCGAAGCCCGGCTGCTCACCGGCGCTCCGGGTGGCCGGACCGGTCTCCCTGGCTCCCGTGATCGCGACGGTCTGGCGCACGTCAATACCCGCGTCGGCCAACGCCGATGTGAGCGGACTGCCGACCTGCAGCGCCGCTTCCTCCCGCCCCTTCTTCCCGAGATAGGTGCTCACCGTACCGCTGAGACCCTTGGTGCCGAGCGTCGCCCCGCCGATCACCAGCGGCGCGCCATCTTCCTTCAGCGCGGCGGTGGTGCGCCGTCGCACCACGAATGAGCGGGCGACCGTGGTCCAGTCTTCCTCGGTGACCGGCGCCATCTCGATGCCCCGGGTGGGGCTTCCCTGGAAGGTGCGCTGCAGCAGGTTGCTCAGCGGCGATACCTTGGCCGCGTCACCGCGCACTCCCTTCTGCTCCAGCACCGAGAAATCCGACTGCTGCTCCGTGATGAACAGCTTCACCGTCTCGATGGCCTCGGCTTCGCCGGTGTGATCGACACTGTCCACGAACGGAAAGCCGGCGGCCCAGCTGACCCGCGGCGGCGGCTTCATTTCCGGCCCGATACGGTACCGGATACCCGGACCAAGCTTCTCCTGCGCCGCCGGCGCCCGCGGCGGCGGACGGAGCGGCGTCACCGCGCCGGTCGGCTCGAAGTCCACCAGCGCGACGAACACCGCCGTGTCGTGATCGCTGTTGACGCGGAAGCCGATCGTGTCGCCCTCGGTGTACACCACCTGGCCCCCAGCCACCTCCGGCTCCGCCACGACCCACTCCCCGCTGGCGTCCAGCTTCAGCAGATCAAGGGCGAACTTTCCCCGCAACCTGCTGTCCGGATTCGGATTCTCCAGCGCCAGCGCCTGACGATAGCGGGCGATGGTTTCCAGGTTCTCGCGGATGGTCTTCACATCGCCCGTCGGCTTCAGCGGCATGAGGAGATCGCCATTCTCTCCGAAGGTCGCCCACATCGGGACGCGAAGCACTCCAGCCCGCGGTACCGGGTCGGTCTCCGCCACCTGTCCGCGGGTGGGCAGCAGGCGGACCGTGACCGCCGCAGGCTCACCGCCCGAGACCGCCTTGAGCAGGGTCGAGCCTTCGAGCAGGGCGCGGAGCGCAGCTGCCTCGGTGCCCGGGGTATCGAGGACGGTGACGCCGAGCCGGAAGTCTCCGAAGGCGTGACGGGTCTCGAAGGCGCGGGCGTCGGGGGCGATGGCGCCGGCTCCGGATTCACTCGTGACGCGGGCCTGCGATGAGACGACTCCGACCTCGGTCACCTCCGCTGCACCGAGCGCGGTCGAGGAGGCCGGCTCCTTGGTGCCCTGCGGGTGAATGGCGTAGACCGAGCCGGTGGTGACCCCATGTGCAGCGCCGGCCGAGAGTGTCACCGTACCGGCGTCCCGGGCGGTGACGCGGAGAAACCGTGTCGGCGTCACCTCGCGAACCCCGAAGATCTCGCGGTCGGCCTTGCCCTCCATCTGCGGATGCTGGGCGTTGTTGACGGCGTTCACCCGGGCAGCGGCGCGTTCGAAGATGTCGCGGTAGGTCGTCCCGGGCGTCGCCTGTTTCAGCTGCTGCGAGAGGAAGTAGGTGAGCGCCCCATGCGAGACCTTGCCCTCGCCTTCGGGGGGCTGGTACTCGAACGAGGTCTCCTCGTCGCGGCAGCCGGAGATGAGCACGTACTTCTCGGTCATCGGCATCCAGCCGCTGGGACCGGCCGACCGCGTCGTCGCCCTGGCCACGCCGGCGACTGGGTGCCGCTTCAACTCGCTCGCCGGTCGGGTGTCCGCCTGAATGGAGCGACCATTGGCGCCTACCGCGTCGCGGGTGATGGTCCCTGAGTGGCACGAGTCGAAGATGAGCGTGATATACGAGGTCTTCACACCGAGCGCGTCGAGCATCAGCCCGATCTCGTCGTCGGTGATGTCGCGGTTGTCCCCCTGCCACCCCTCGGTGTCGAATGGCATGATCGTGCTGTCATAGCCACTCGGCTCGTCGCCCTCGAGGTCGGTCATCTGCGATCCGTGCCCGGCGTAATGGATCACCACGATGTCGTCGTGCCCGGTCGCGGCAATGAGCGCCTCGAACGCGGCGAGGATGTTGACCCGCGTCGCCGCTCCGTTCTCGAGCACCATGAGCAGGTCGGGCGCGAAGCCGAAGTTGTCCACCAGGATCGTGCGCATGAGGCGCACGTCGTTGACGCATCCCGACAACTGCCTGATCTTCGGATAGGCATCGATGCCGATGAGCAGCGCCCGGCGCGCGGTGCCTGCAGGGAAGTCGGACATGGTCTCGATCCGGAGAGAGGGAAACGACCGGCAACCGAATGCCCGTTCCGCCCCAGACGATTGCCTGGCGCGGGACGGGCCTTCCTCGGTTCAACTACTTGTTCGGCTTGGGCGGCGCTGGCGGCGGAGGTGGTGCTCCGTCGCGGCCCTTGCCGGGGGGCGGCGGAGCGGTCGCTCCTTCGCGGCCCTTGCCGGGCGGTGGCGGGGCGGTCGCACCCTCGCGACCACCACCCGGAGGTGGAGGAGCGGTTGCACCCTCGCGCCCCTTGCCGGGCGGTGGCGGGGCGGTTGCGCCCTCGCGACCACCACCAGGCGGTGGGGGTGGTGGCGCGCCCTCGCGCCCGCCTGCGGCGTCGTCCTTCATCGAACCATCCGTCATGGGTTCCCTCCACGTGCGCGTGATGGATCAGGCCTTCGAGAACACTAGGAGCCGCTGGAAAGCGCCGCCACGCGGGCGCGGAGTGAAGCCGCCAGGGGAGCTTCGTGAAGCGCGGTGGCAGCCTCGGCGCGGAGCAGCAGGCTGGCCCTCAGGTACAGCGGGTATACCGCGGGCAGCGCCGAGTCGTGCACCGCCAGCACTCCAAAAGCGCGGGCGTACTCCTTGTGCCAGATGAGCAGCCGCCCCAGCAGCAGCCGATCGAGCCCGAGCGAGGCGGCTTCATTCCAGGTCAGCTCGTCGGCCGGTGCCGCCGCTGCAATCAACCGCCCGAATTGCTGCAGCGCTAGGAGGGAGTCGCCCTCCGCGAGTGTCGCCTGGGCCGCCATGGATGACGCCAGCAGCGTATCGATCCGCCCACCCTGCACGGCCCGCGCGGCGAGGTCGCGGGCGACTGCGCGGGCGAGGGGCGCCTGTCCCTCGTGCGCCGCCCAGCTCCCCAGTTCCCACAGGCGCACGGGATAGGGCAGACGGGCGTATGCCGGCCCGTAGTCCACGGAATCCTGCCGGGCGAGGGCACGGGCCCGATCGGCGAAGGCCGGCTCCACCGGTGCCGCCAGCAGGTAGAGCGACGCGCCGGATCCCCACCGCTGGCGGAACTGTTCAATGGCAGTCACCGCCTCATCCGTTCGTCCCCGGGCCACCAGCGCGTTGACCAGCCCGAGCAACGCGAAGAACCGGCGGCCCTCCGCCGCCTCGGTGCGGGCGGTGTCTTGCTGCAGCAGGATGGCGTATCCGGCCAGCGCGCACGTCGACGTGAGCGTGGATGCACCTAACGACATTGCAGCGAGGCTCAGCGGCAGCGGACTGCGGGCCGCGATGGACCGCAGGTCCAGGCCGCCGAACCCGGTAGGTCCACAGGCCGACACCAGTTCGACCTGGCGGGCGAGCTGGGTGTCGGCCGCCACCGCGGCGAACTGCCGAGCCAGGACGGCGGATCCGGCCTGATCCCCCCGACGCGCGAGAATCTCCACCAGGTGGAATCGCACCGTGGTCGCGGCCGAGTCGAGTGCGCGCGCCCGTCCGAAGGCCACCTGGGCGAGGGAATCGGGGTTCCCTTCGACCGGCAGGAGATGCATGTACACCTCGCCCAGCTGCATCCAGGCGACCACCATGGAGGGGTCCAGGTCCAGCGCGGCGCGCAACTGCGCGACCGCCGAGTCGGCCCGACCATCGAGGTAGGATGCGACGCCGAGGGCGAACAGCTGGTAGCGCGGCGAAAGCTCCTGACCCGTCGCGAAGCGAATCAGCGACGCCGCCTGGCGTGGCTGGTGATTCCAGGCGGCGGCCTGCGCCCCCCGCACCGCCGCGATCCCGAAGGTCGAATCCTCCGCGATCGCCTTGCGGAACTCCGCCAGCGCGTCCGCCAGCCGCACCCGGCGGAACGCGGCCTCCCCGAGGAGGAAATGCGCCACCGCCTGCGGCGGCCGCGCCTTCCATTCGGCCTCGACATCGGGCACCGCCGTCGGGATGAGACGGGGAAGAATCGCGGTGACCGCCCGCATGCCGCCGCGCCAGCTCTCGCTGATGATCGCGGACTGCCCCGGCGTGCGCGCAATGACCGAGTCACCGCGCACGTCGTAGAGTTCGAGGAAGACGTCCGCGGAATCCCCCCGCGCCACCAGCCGTCCGGTGATCGCGTAGGCACAGCGCTGGTTGCGGGCGATCTGCATCGCCTCCTGCACCGCCAGCAGGCGGATATTCTCCCGCTGCGCGGGCTGGAGGAGTTGCCAGCCATCCACCCAGCGGAGCGATCCGGCGCCGTCCATCGCGCTCCCGATGACGGTGGCGATGTCCTCGCCCGACGTGCGGGCGCCGGGCCAGTCGCTGGGGAGCACGAACGGGTACACCATCACCCGATTGGCGTCGAGCGGCGGAGGAACCGTCGTCCCCCGCCATACCGCGATGATCGCACCGAGCCCGACAATCGCCGCCGCCAGCAGCGCCGGGCGCCGGCGCCACCAGGGTCGCGTCACCGGGAGCGCGGTGCTGGGAATGATCGGCATCGCGGCAGCCCGGAGCACTTCATCCCGGAACTCGGCCGCGGTGGCGAAGCGATCCTCCGGCACCTTGGCGAGCGCCCGGTTGATCGCGGCCTCGAGTGCCTGGGGCACGCCCGGCCGAACGGTGCGAACGCTCGGCACCGGGTCGATGGCATTCCGAGCCATGATGGCCTGGGCACTCGGGCCGGTGAAGGGCGGTGTCCCGGCCAGCATCTCGTAGAGCACGCACCCCAGCGAGTAGATGTCGCTCCGCCCGTCGAGGCGGCCCGCGCCGGCCTGCTCCGGGCTCATGTACGCCACGGTGCCCACCGAGAGCCCGGTCTCGGTGAGACGATCGGCCCCGGATGCGTCCAGCGCGCGGGCCACACCGAAGTCGGCGAGCACCGCGTGACCGTGGGACAGCAGGATGTTGCCGGGCTTGATGTCGCGATGAATGAACCCGGCGGTGTGGGCGTGCGCGAGGCCATCGGCCACCTCGGCAGTCAGGCGTACCGCCTCGTCCACCGGCAACCGAGTCTCCCGCTGGAGCCGCTGCTGCAGCGATTCCCCTTCGACGAACGGCATGACGAAGTAGGAGGTGCCGCCGGCCTCACCCGAGTCGAGGATAGGGAGAATGTTGGGATGCTGCAGACTTGCGCTGATGTGGATTTCGCGGAGGAAGCGCTCGCCGCCCATGGCGAAGACCAGTTCGGGGCGCAGGACCTTGATGGCGACCCGCGAGTCGTGCCGAAGGTCGCGGGCGCGATACACGGTGGCCATCCCGCCCCGGCCGATCTCGTCGAGCAGGTCGTACCGATCCGCCAAGGCGGCTCTGATGGCGGCCGTAGGGTCGTGCGGTGCAGCCAAGGGCGATACTCCGAGCGCGGATGGGGAACGATAATGGGGTAGATGGCGATGTCGGGGGAGAGTGTGCGGCTGGCGCGATATTGGCGCAACCCCTCATTCCGCCAATCCTCACAGCTCCTTCACCTTTGCGGCATATCCTTTGTGAGGAACCCAACACTGGAGCGCGCCATGAACCGTCGGACACTGGTGCTGGCCGGCATACTGCTGGCCGGCCTGTCAGGGAGCATGGCGGCCCAAGAGTCCGGGCCACCGAGAGCCGGCCGCTGGATTGTGGATATCGTCCACTCGCAGGTGGACTTCCGGGTCCGCCACCTGGTGGGCCGGGTGCGCGGGACCTTCACCAACTGGTACGCCGTCATCACCACCGACAACCGGGGGGTGCGGAGCGGACGGGTGGACGTGACGGTGCAGACGGCGAGCCTCAACACCGGAAACCCGGTCCGCGACGCCGACCTGCGCACCGAGCGGTTTTTCGCGGTGGACAGCTTTCCGGAGCTGACGTTTCGCGGCTCCAGCCTGGCCCGGAGCGACACCACCACCGAAATCGTGGGCCTGCTGACCATCAAGGGTCACTCGCACCCGGCCAGCTTCACGGGGCAATACCGCGGCATCGCGAAGGACAGTGACGGCCGCGAGCGCATCGCGTTCGACGCGACGACGACGATCGACCGACGCGACTACGGGATGCAGTGGAACAGTATCGTCGGCGCCAATACACTCATCGGCAACGAGGTGGAGATCACGATCGCGCTGGAGGCGGTGCGGGTGGAGTGACCTGGCCGCTGGCCCGGCCATCGGCCGCTGAAACGGATGGCGCGACTTCAGGCAGAGCCAACTGCCTCTGAGGGGCGGAGCAATTGCTCCGCCTCTACCGCCCGGCCCCCACGGGCTGCATCTTGACCCGATGATTCCACCTCCCAAGCTGACCGAAGCCCTCGCCGACCGCTACCGACTGGAACGCGAGTTGGGCCAGGGCGGCATGGCCACCGTCTATCTGGCCGAGGACATCCGGCACGACCGCCGCGTGGCCGTGAAAGTCCTCCGTCCCGAACTGGCCGCCGTCATCGGGGCCGAGCGGTTCCTCGCCGAAATCAAGACCACCGCCAATCTGCAGCACCCGCATATCCTCTCGTTGTTCGATTCCGGCGAGGCCGCCGGCACGGTGTTCTACGTCATGCCCTACGTCGAGGGGGAGAATCTCCGCGACCGGATCAAACGGGAGCATCAGCTGCCGGTGAACGAAGCGGTGCAGATCGCCCGCGAGGTGGCCGACGCGCTGCAGTACGCCCACGAGCACGGCGTCATCCACCGCGACATCAAGCCGGAGAACATCCTGCTGCACGGCGGGCACGCGCTGGTGGCGGACTTCGGCATCGCGCTGGCGGTGAGCCGGAGCGACGGTGGCAGCCGGATGACCGAGACCGGCATGAGTCTCGGCACGCCGCACTACATGAGCCCGGAGCAGGCGATGGGTGAGCGGGAGATCACCGCCCGCTCCGACGTGTACGCACTGGGATGCGTGGTGTACGAGATGCTCACCGGCGAACCGCCGTTCACCGGGGCCACGGCGCAGGCCATCGTCGCCCGGGTGGTGACAGAACAGCCGCGCAACCTCACGGCCCAGCGGCACACCATTCCGCCCGAGCTCGAAGCCGCCGTCCTCACCGCGCTGGAGAAGCTGCCGGCGGATCGGTATGCCAGTGCGGCGGAGTTTGCGGCGGCGCTGACCGGCGGCGGTCCGGCGACTCGACGTCTTGGCGCGGCGACGGCCCGGCCGCCAGCGGCCTCGGGGACTCGGCGCTATTTCGTGCCGGTGCTGGGGGCGCTGCTGGTTCTCGTTGCGGTCGCAGCGGCATGGGGCTGGCTGCGCCCCGAGCCGCCGGGCCCGATCCGGCGCTACAGCATGGGAATCCCGCCCAATCAGTCCATGCAGCAGAGCGTGCTTGGCATCAACCTGGCCATCTCACCCGATGGGGCGCGGATGGTCTACCTGGGGCGCGGCGACGGCGGCGGGCAGCTCTGGCTCCGCGAGCGGGACCGGCTGGACGCCACTCCCATCGCCGGCACCAGCGGCGCGACCAACCCGTTCTTCTCTCCCGACGGGAGCCGCATCGCGTTCTCCACGGGCGCCGTCTTTGACCTGAAAGTGATCCCGGTGGGTGGCGGGCCGGCGGTGACGGTGGCCCAGCCGGGCACCGGATCCGGCGGTGGCGCTGCATGGAGTTCCGACGGCTGGATCTACTTCGACACGCCGCAGGGGCTGGCGCGGATCCGCGCCGACGGCGGGGAGCCCGAGCCGTTTGTGACGTATGACAGCGCCAGCGGAGAGATCGGCCATGCCTGGCCGGAAGTCCTCCCCGATGGGAAGACCCTGCTCTACCGTTCCCGCCGAAATCTCGAGCCCGAGGACTTCGACCTGGTGGCCATGGACATCGCCAGCCGGCGGCGGAAGGTGCTCACCAAGGGACTGGTGGCGCGCTACGTGGCCCCGGGGTACATCGCGTTCGTCCGCGCCGACGGCGCGCTGCTGGCGGCGCCGTTCGACGCCAAGAGCCTGACGCTGACAGGACCCGCGGTGCCGCTGCTGGAAGGGGTGATGACCAAGACCTTCGGGTCGGTGGATGTGGCCATCTCCCCGGAGGGAACCCTGGTCTACGCTCCGGGGGCGGCCCAGGCCGATGAGGGGATCGGTGAACTGGTCTGGGTCGAGCGCGATGGTGCGACCCGGTCGGTGGTGCCCCAGGTGCGCTTCACGCCATCGGGCAACCGCAGCATCGCGCTCTCCCCCGACGGTACCAAACTGGCCGCGGACGTCCTCGGCAGCCGCGGCCCGGACATCCGGGTCAAGCAGCTGCCGGCGGGTCCGTTCACCCGGCTCACCTTCGACGGCACGGTCAACAATCGCCCGAGCTGGACTGCCGACGGCAAGTCGGTGATCTACATCTCCAACCGCGACAGCAGCCCGAACAGCGTCTGGCGGCAGCAGGCCGATGGCGCCAAGCCGGCGGAAATGCTACTGCGTGGCACTGGGGGAGGCATTCAGGAAGCCATCCTCTCCCGCGACGGCCAGTGGCTGTTGTTCCGGACTACGGAGGGCGGCAACCGGAATATCTACGCGATCCGGCCCGGTCGGGACACCACGCAGATACCCCTGCTGGTGAGCCGGTTCAACGAGGATGGCATTGCGCTCTCTCCCGACGGCAAGTGGCTGGCCTACACCTCGGACGAGTCGGGCCGGCAGGAGGTGTATGTCCGGCCATTCCCCGACGTCAACTCGGGCCGCTGGCAGATTTCCACCAGCGGCGGCACGGCGGCCCGCTGGGCCCACAGCGGCCGGGAGCTCTTCTTCCAGGGCCCGGCCAACGAGATCATGGTCGCCACCATACGCACCACACCGAGTTTCCAGCCCAGCGATCCGCGCCAGCTGATCGCGCCCCAGCCGCAGTTGATGCCCTCCAATGTGGTTCCCAACTACGCCCTCACCCCGGACGACAGGCGCTTCCTGATGGTCCGCCTCGCCGCCGCCGACGCCCCGCCGGGCGCGGGGCAATTGGTGGTGGTCGAGAACTGGCTGCGGGAGTTCCGGGAGAAGGTGAAGGGGAAGTAGGGCGGTTAGGCGGCGACCGACGCGCCTTAGGAGCAGCGACCGAAGCGCCATGGGAGCGGCAAAGCCGCGACCCGGCGCGAGGGAGTGCTGCGACTCGGCGCGAGGGAGTGGGCGGTTGGGCTTGGTTGCGGGCGATAGGGATCGGGGTAGGTTGGTGCCCTGGGGTGGCGTTAGCCCGCCACGGCAATGCCAGGTGAGAGGGTCAGATCCATCAGCCACTCGAAGGACTCCTGGGCCACAGCCCTGGGCACCATATCCCCGCATCCACGCCTCACTGGAGCGCCCGTCATGAAATCGTCAGGTAACCGAAGGAACGTCATGCTTGCACTTGGTGCGGTGGTGGTGGTCATCGTGGCCATCGCGATCATCAAGCGAGACAGTATCGCGGCGCTGCTGCTGAAGGGCGGCGACACTTCCCTGACCGGCGAACCTGCCCGAAGCAGCCCGGAGGCCGGCCTCGCCCTGGACTTTCTGGCGGCGCTCCGGACGGCCGACCTGAACGCCGTCGGGCAACTCGCCACGGCAGAAGTGGCCGCTCGGATCCAGCAGGAGGCGGAGCCGTCCACCCCGGAAAGCGAGGCGAGTGGCGCCGCCATGCTGGCCGATCTGCCGAGCGACCCAGCCGAGCTGCGCGGCCTGATCAAGAGCGTTCAGATGCATGAGAATCGCGGCGTGGTCACCTTCGAGACCAGGGCCAACTCGTGGTTCGTGCTGCTGGAGCGGGTGAACGAGGGATGGAAGGTTTCCGGGTACTAGAACGGCGGTTGGGCGGTTGGGCGGTTGGGCGGTTGGGCGGTTGGGCGGGGCAAGATAATCGGAGACGAGCGCCGCGAGGGCAGTCTTCCGCCCCGCAGCGCTTTCCGCTTCAGCCGGCGGCAACCATGATCACGGACAGAGCGTCCCGCTCCAGGTACCCTGATCGCTGCCGTTGGGATCGGCCCAGGTGCCGGACACCGACGACCCGTTCCTGGTGCCCGTGGCCAGCGTCTGCTGGGTGCCGGGAAAGAGGACAGTGATGGCGTCTCCATTGATGCTCCCGTCCAACGGAGCGCCGGTGCCACTCAGCGAGGACACCGCCTGCCCCAGCAGGGTAGTGTCATCGATCACGAAATTCCATATCCCCTGGTCATCGCCGGCGTAGCTGCCGCAGTAGGCGGCCGTGATCCCGTCGTCCTGCGCGGTCACGAAGATGCCCGTGGTACTGGGACCGGTATAGGTGCCTTCCAGCCGGTTGCTGCCGTCATAGTTTCCGGTGAAACGGACAGGCCCGGCCGCACTGGTTCCACTCGCATGAGAGGCCCGGTGATGCGGCCTCCTCGCAACGACAAATCAGGGGAGACCGCCTGCGACGTGTCATCTGTCCCCTGCCCCCTGCCCCCTGCCCCCTGCCCTCTACCACTTGCCACCTGCCACCGCCTGCCTCAAGCAAGCATCTCCCGCAGCTGCGCCCGCACCGCCTCCGGTTCCAGCACTTCCGCCTCCGCCCCGTACTGCAGCACCTCGCGGGCGAGCCAGCGCGGATCCGCGACAGCGAAGCGGACGACGTACCGGCCATCGGCGCGCTCCTCCCCCGCCGGATACCGCTCCCGCACCCAGCGACTGATCTTCCGGCTGAACGCGACGACCGCCGTCAGCTCCGCCTGACTGGGCCGCAGGTCCTGAGCCCCGCGCACGAGTGGAAGGTTCGCCTTCGGGTCGAAGCTGTCCGGCAGCAGGCGGGCGGTCAGCACCCGTTCGGCGCGGAACTTCCGCTCCGCCGCAGCCGCCTCACACCACGCGATGATGTACCAATGGCCGGATGACTGCACGACCTGATACGGATGCACTACCCGTGATGTCGCTTCAGCCGCACTGCCGCAATAGGTGAGTTCGAGCCGGCGGCATTCATCCCGTCCCCGCCGCGCCAGCGCGAGCACCTGCGCCACAGCCTCCCCCGGTGTGGGACCGATGGCCCACACGCGATCCACCTCCCGCGGCTGCGGCGCTTTCCCCAGCATGCCCCCGAGTCTGCGGGCAAGCTGATCTCCGTCGCGGGCCTGCAGCAGGCCGAGGATGAGGGCCAGCGCCTCGTCTCCGGTGAGCCGGAGCGGCCGACGGAACGCCCCCAGACTCCCGAGCATGAATCCGTCGGCCGTGAACGCGACCTGCAGGCTGGTGAGCCAGGGCTTCATCCCTTCGGTCAGGTTGATGAGCACATCGAGGTCTTTGCGCACGACATCCACGCCGACGCCGAGCCGCCGGGCGGCCGCGGCATAGGTGATCGCGGTCTCTCTGTCGCCCTGTGACATCCAGGCCACGAGGGAGATGAGTCGCTCTACCTGCGCTGCGGCGAGGTCGGCCATATGTCAGCGGTAGAGAGCGCGGATGCGATCGCGCTCCACGGCCAGGCGGTCCCGAATGCTGGCCGGGTCCAGCACCTCGACCTGCGCGCCAAAGGGCAGCAGCCAGCGCACGAACGGATCGACGGCCCGTACCTCGAATGCCAGCAGTGCGCCCCCCTCCTCGTCAGTCGCTTCGAGAATCTCCCCCAGCCCCTCGGCGAGCACCCAGCGGGAATGGGGAAAGGCGATCCGCACCCGAGCCCGCACCGGCGGATCCTCGGAGAGCTCCCATGGCGCACGATCGAGATAATTTCGCACCGAGAAGGTCTCCGGCACCGTGAACTGCGGCTGGTCCGACAGTACCTCCGCCTCCCGCATCCGGCTCACCCGGAAGACGCGCAGCGCTTCCTTTTCCCGCGCACGCGCGACGCAGTACCAGATGCCCCAGCTGAGCAGCAGACCGTACGGCTCGATGACCCGCCTGGCCTCGACATCCCGGCCAATGGAGTAGTAGGTGCACGCAACGGGACGCCGCCCCTCCACCCCGGCGCGCAGCACACGAAAGACGCTGTGAAAGGACTCGTCGACTGTCGCGGAGAAGGCGAGCTCTTTCACGCCTGGCTCGAGCTCGGGGAGATCGAATGAGAGCTTCCGGATGGCGGACGCCGCCGAGGCGCCGAGGGCGTTGTCTCCCAGCGCCTGCACCCGCTCGGCGGCGCGGCGAAGGGTGAGGAACTCCTCCGGCTTGAGGGAGAGCGATGGCAGCGAAGCGTAGGGCCGGCCGGCCGCGGGCCGCCGACCACTGAGTTCGAGACAGGGGAGGTAGAGATCGGCGGGCTTGAGCCGGTAGCTGTCGACGTCCTGCTCGGAATGCGGCGAGCTGATCTTCGGTCCCGGTTCGATGATCACACCAATCTCCCGGAGACCACTCTTGTCGCGCTCGAACTTCCGGCGCACCGACTCCCGGATGGTTTCGTTGCCGGTCACCCAGTCCCCCTTGTAGTCCTCGACCTCGGTGAAGATCTCCTCGCGGGCCACCGGCGAGCGATGGTCCACCAGGAACGCCAGCAGGTTGAGCCAGCGCTCCGCCTTGGTGACTCGGCGGAGCGCCGACTCCTTGCTGACGCGGGGACGTACGGGGCGTTTCGGCATGGATGTGGTCGACCGCTTAACGGCCAGTGGGCCGGGCAAAGTGTTTGGCACGGGGTATTGCCGCCGACGAGCTCGCGGCTGAAGCCGCGGCTCGGCTGATGTCACTGAAGTGACCGAATGACAGCAGCGGTTGAGAGTTCACCGAAGTTCGCTCCACCCGGCGGTTCCGTCCAGTCTTGCGGTCAATCCTTCGGCTGGCGCTTCCTGCGGCTCAGCTTGGCCTCGTCCAGCTGCCGGCCCTCTTTGCTGTACGCTGAGCGGGCCATGTGGTACTTCCGGTCCGCGGCGAAATAGTAGTTCTCCTTGAGCCGCGCCGATTCCGCCAGCAGGTCCTGCCGCGCATCACGGAGACCGGGATCGACGACATCGGCGGGAATGTGGCAGGCCGCCTCCTCCAGCACCTGCCCCGCGCGCTGGAGATCGCCGTCGTCGGCATGACGTATGGCCTCATCCCGCGCTTTGGCGACCGCGAACCGGAGGAACGCGGTTTCGACCTCGGGCACGACGTGATCCTGGCTGTCGAGACTGGCCATGACCGGCAGCGTGATGGTCCGGTGCTCGACGCCGGCCGATCCAAGGATGTCGGCATGAACCACCAGGCGGCCGAGCTCCACCTCGCCGAGGTCGCCGGCATTCTCGACATGGAAGATCAGGCCGACGGACCGGGGCTGCACCGCGTAGAGATCGCCCAGCCGGATGCGCCACACCCCCTCAGCGGTCCGTTCGCAGGGGAGTTCAGGGGCGAGGCTCACCCCGGCGACGCCCGGATGGGTGAGCGTCACCTCCACCGACACATTCTGGGCGGCGAGGCTCACCAGTCCCTCGATCTCGCCTTCGAAGCTGCCGGTCATCTGGTCGGCGTGCTCGACGTACCAGAAATGACCGCCGCCGCCCTCTGCCATGGCAGTGAGCAGGTCCTCGTTGAAGTGCGGCCCGAAACCGATGCAGGTGGTGGAGACTTTGCCCTCCACGGCGCCGGCCGACAGCAGCCGGAGCGCGGGGATGTCGGTGACGCCGGCGTTGGCCTGGCCATCGGTGAGCAGCAGAATCCGGTTGACGCCCTGCAGCAGCGCACGGGACAGGTGCCGGTGTCCCTCGAGCCAGCCACCGGAGAGGTTGGTGTTGCCGCCTTCGCTGATACGGTTGATGGCAGCCGCAGCCTCAGGACTGTTGCCGGGTCCTGGCCCGTAGAGAAGCTGGACCTCGTGACTGAACGCGACGACGGTGAGCTGGTCGTTTGCCCCAAGAAATGACGCGAACCGGAGCGCCGCCTTCCGCGCCTCTACCATCGGCTCCCCGCCCATGGAGCCGGAGCGGTCGAGGACGAGGGCGACGTTGACGGGGGGACGATTGACCGGCTGGTCTCCGGTCAGGCTCACCAGGAGCCCGACCCGGTGGCGGTCGTGGGTGGCGGCAAAGGTAGTGCTGACGGTGGCGGTGGTCTTCATCGGGCCCATCCTCGGGATGTGGATGGAACCACAGTACCGGAGGGGTGTGACATTGCGGGCGGAAGGCGGCGGACCGTCGTGCCGACCTCAGGTCAGATGTTCAACGCGGCCCTCCGTCAGTACGAGACCCAGGGCGGCAAGCATGGCGGTGTACTGCGCCACCTGGGCGGCATACTTCTCCCGTCGATCATCCCACCCTGCTCCGTCCGACTTCCAGTCCAGCACCTGATAGTGGCCATCGATGTGGGCCAGCAGGTCGACGATCCCTTCGCTGAGCTGTGCGACTCCATCAGACATCTCGACCCGCATGACGCCAAGTTCGATGCCGGCGCGCTGAGCCCACTCGGGAAGTGCCGCGACCTGCTGCAGCAGCTGCTCCAGCCGAGCGAGTCGAGCCTCGATCTCTTCCGGATTCCCGGCGGGAAACTCTTCATGCAGCACCGCCTGCAGGAAGCGCCGCAATGACTGGCCACTTCTCCCCCGCCCCATCGCCTCGATCCCGCGATGCAGCGCGGTACCCCAGGCCCGGCCAAGCAGAACGGCAGGCCGGGGAAGGTCGTACTGTTGACGTTCGGCGCGCTCCGCTTTCACGAACCTGGTGACGGCGCGCTGCTGAAAGGTGACGATACCGGCCGCGCCGACTCGAGCTTCGGTGGCGGTGATATCCGCTTCGATGTCCGCGACGGAGCGTTGCAGCTGCTGCCGACCGGCGGCTGACGTCACACTGAGCTCGAGCGGCACGGCATATTTCTGAAGCACTTCACCGAATGGGGCCCAGGCCGACTCATCCGCGACGACGCCATCCTTGACGAGCTGCGCGACCAGCAGCTGGTGCTTCGGTCGTGTCGCGGCGACGTAGCGCAGCCGGTCCATTTCCGCGGCGAGAAAAGCCGTCTCCTCCGCCTGCATCATGTCCCACCCTGGTGGATGGGCCAGCAGCTGTCCCGCAACGCCGCGGACGGCGATGCCCCCCTCCGCGCCATCGGTACTCCGGCTGACATGAATCTCCGGTTCATGTTCCTTCAGCTTGAGTGGTGCGGCAAGGATGACGACCGGCGCTTCGAGCCCCTTCGCCTGGTGCAGATTCATCACCCGCACCGCATCGCCGCGACCGGGGCGCAGCGTGGCGGAGCCATCCTGGACCAGCGCCCGGTCGATTGCTTCGATCGCATCGGTGAGTGTGCTCGCACCAGTGCTCGCCGCTTCCCGGATGGTCTCGACCAGACGGAGCAACGTACCGGCACGTCCATCGCCCAGCGGCTGACTGGCGGCGAATGGCAGCAGGCCGGTCTCGTCAAGCAGGCGTTCAAGCAGGAGGTCGGCGGGATCCCGCCTGGCCAGTTCGTGCCATCGGTGTAACAGCCTGAGCGCATCGGCGACCGATCCGGTACCGGCCGGGGATTCGAGCACGGTGAATCTGCTCCCTCCCTCACGCGCCGCATAGAGATCGGCGGGGCTGCAGCCGAAGAAGAGCCCTTCCAGCACGGCCGCGATCAGCACTGGATTGCCGGGGTCAGCGAGCGCGCTGAGCAGCAGGCGCAGTTCCCTCAGCTCGCGCTCCTGCGGCAGCTGTGCCCCGGTGGTGATGACGGCGACATTGCGTTCCGCCAGCGCCTCGGCGTAGGCCGCGATGGCCTGCTTGCGATACACCAGGATGAGGAAGTCGCCGGCCTTCCGCCCGCTCCCCGCGATCTGGCCGGCGATCCAGCTCCCAACGCGCGCCGCATCATGGGCAAGGAATTGCTCCTGGGGGCTCGCCGCCGCCGCCGGGTAACTGAACACGCCATCACCCGGCAGGGCGGCGATGTCGGTCTGCATCGAAGCGAAGCGCGCCTGGTACCGGCTCTCGCTGTCATCGAAGACGCCAGCCGCGTAGGCATTGACAAATGTTTCGATCGGCTTCGTCGAGCGGAAGTTGCGGGTCAGCATCAGGACGGCACCGAAGCCCCCCATCCGCTCACGCACGAAGCCGTACGTCTCCAGGTCGGCCCGGCGGAAACGGTAGATACTCTGCTTCGGATCGCCGACGACGAACAGCGCCCCCCGCCGCGGCGCTACCTCGCGCCAGTCATTTCCCTCTTTCGGATCCGAGGTCAGCAGCAGGCAGACTTCGGCCTGAATGGGGTCGGTGTCCTGGAACTCATCCACCAGCAGCCGGCGGTATCGCTCGCCCAGGGCGAGGCGGGCGGCTGGATTGGAACGCAGCAGCTCGGCGGCCTGCATCAGCAGGTCCTGAAAACCGAGGCGGCCGGTGCGGCGCCGTTCGAGAGTGAACGCCTCGGAGGCGCACTCGAGAAACCGGATCACCGCGGGATAGCGGTGTTCCCGCCACCGGGCAAGAAGCACGGCCGCGTCCTCGGCGACGAAGCCGAGGAACCAGGTGCTGATCGTCTTCGCCTTCTCCTTCACGGCCTTCGTGTCACCCCAGCGCTTCTGGACCAGTGCGCAGTTGCTCGGGGAGATCTCGCCGATCGCGGCGCAGAACTGCACCAGGTCATCCCAGTTATCCACCCGGGACCGGTAGCGCAGCCGGCGGACCAGCTTCATCAGGTTGTCCCACCCATCCTCCGGCTCGACCGCGGGCAACAGGCCCTGCGCTTCGACCAGTTTCTCCTCGAGCTGCTGGCGGCAATTGGCATGATCGGGGCGCGGCGCATCACTCAGCGGAAACGCGACATCGGGGTTGTCCACCACCTGACCGAACGCATCGGCGAGATCCGGCGGTTCGATGCCGAGCTGCTCCAGGGCAAGAAGCGCGGGGTCATCCGCCAGGCGGCAGCGCTCCAGCCAGCGGGCAAAGAAATCGTCGCGCAGCAGCGCCAGCGCCTCGGTATCGACCTCCACGAACGTGGGGTCGAGTCCCGCCTCGAGCGCACGTTCGCGGAGCAGCCGGCCGCAGAAGGCGTGGATGGTCCCGAGGAAGCTGCTGTCGAGATCGCGGAGCGCCGCGTCGAAGCGATCCTGGTCGCCTTCATGCACGGACTCCCGCCGGGCCAGCTCAAGGCCGAGCTGAAACCGCTCGCGCAGCTCGTTGGCGGCCTTGCGGGTGAAGGTCACCGCGGCGAGCCGTTCGACCGGATCGCCCTGACGGATCAGGTTCACCATGCGTTCGACGAGACAGGTCGTCTTCCCCGAGCCGGCCCCGGCCTCGACCAGGAGGTTAGCGTCGAGGTCAGTCCGGATGCGCACCCGGGCGATGGCGTCGGTCATGGTCCGTGCCGCCGCGCGAGCATCGCCGCCAGTGCGGGATGAGCCGCACTGTTGGCGTCTGACCACTCGGCCCGGGGAGAGTGCACCGACGTCCAGGCCGGTCCCTCCTTCAGTCGCACCCGACAGTTCTGCTGGTAGTCGCACAGCTTGCAGTCGGCACTGTCGGTGGTGGGGACGAACTGCCCGTCGCGCACGTACTGCAGCAGTTGCTGGATGATGGCCGGCGCCCGTGTCAGCGCTTCGGCAGGATACTCGACGCGATCGTTCTGCCCCTTCGGCGTGGGAAAGCGATACTCGAAGCCTGCGACGGGCGCCTCCCGCATCGCGGATGCCGCCGTCGCGTAGAGCGCCGGCTGCAGGTGGCGACCGCCCCGGAACAACCCCTTTTTCGGGTCCTCTCGATAGTACGAAGGGGCCCCAGTCTTGTAGTCGATGATCACCAATCGCCGATCCGCCAGCTGGTCCACCCGATCGATTTTTCCGCGCAGTGCGAACGAGCTCCCATCGGGAAGCAGGTACCGCGCGCGGCGCGGGTCGATCCGGAGTTCGGTCTCACGCCACGTGGCCGGCGGGCCGAGACGCAGCGCCTCCCGCTCCATCGACAGGAACGAAAGCGCCGCGAGCGTAATCTCCCGCTCCTCGGCGAGCCGCACCGTTTCGCTGGGTGGCGGCACCTCGATGGCGCAGGCGGCCAGTTCCGCGGCAACGATCCGCAGCAGCTCGGCGCGGGCAGAGGCCTCCACAATCGCCGACTGATCGGCCAGGAAGCGCTGAACGAATAGTTCGTAGATGGTGTGCAGTACGGCACCCCGCTGTTTCGGGTCGAGCCAGCGCCCGGCGTCGTATTCGGGATCGTCAGGTGATTCGAGCTTGAGTGCGTAGTGGTAGAACCACGCCAGCGGGCACCGAGCGAGCAGTTCGAGCGACGAGGCGGAGATGCCGGTGTCGGCGGCGGTGGGATCGTGCCGGCCGGCGGCGGCGGTGACGAGTCCGAGGTGCGGTACCAGTGCGGTCCCATCGAGCGCGGCGAAGCCGGCGACTCCGTGCGCGAGTGCCGGCCAGGCGGTGAGCACGGCGTCGGTGCCATCCAGCAGCACGGCGCCGGACCCGATCGCACCGAGCCAGTGATCGCGACGATCGAGCGCATGCTCCGGCCCCGTCGGCACGGCACAGGCCGGAGCGCCGAGGAGGGCGCGGAGGTCAGTATAGGAGAGCGCGGGGGTATCGGTGATGCTCCGGGCGACCTCGAGCAGCACTGGCGCGGGTGCGGTCTCATGACCGGCGAGGTCCGCGGCAGCGGCGTAGGAGAGCGTGACCCGCCCGCGGAGCGCCGCGAGAGTGCGGGCCACGAGGTCACGATGCTCGGCCCGGCGATCACTCGTCGTGGCGATGCGTTCGGCACCCAGCGCTTCGCGAAGTCGATCGGGGAGAAAGGGATCGGGGAGGCGGGGGCCGGCGGCGCGATCGGCGTCGAGCCCCAGCACGAAGAGTCGCCGGCGACCGGTGAGGCAGGCGTGATTCAGGTCGGTGAGATGGAGCGCGCCTCCCCGGCTGCTCCACGGCTGATCGGCACCGCTGACCTCGCTCCAGACGCGGAAGTCGGCCAGCGCCTCGCGCAATCCGGCGAGCGCCGACCCGAAGCGGTGCGTCGGCCCGGGGACATCGGCGATCTGCTGCAGTCGGTGACGCAGGCGCACCGTCGTCGGGCCATCGTCCGGGACGATATCGAGAAAGCGGAGCGTCGCCTGAGCGATTCTGGCGACGGGGAGCAGGACCTCCGTCGGTACGCCCCGCTCCGTCACTGGTGGGGTAAAGTCGAGCAGGGCCGCGAGCAGTGTCCCGAGGTCGGCCCCGACCTGCCGCCGGCGCCTGGTGTGCTCGGCAAGATCATCATCGGTGACGGTATCGCGGTCGAGGTCGTAGCGGTAATTCGACACCCAGGACTCGCCCCGTAGCGTGGCGAGTGCGGCGGCGTAGCGGGCGCGGCCCCATCCGATCCGCAGGCTGCGGAGCGCGCGCGACAGGACGGGCCCGTCGGAGGTGATCGCCAGCGAGCCCAGATCGAGATCACCACCCTCGAGCATCTGCCGCAGCAGGTCGGCGGAGAGTCCGCTATCGAGCCAGGCCAGCCATCGATTGAGCGCGCGCCCCGCGCGGCTCCGCACAAGCGGCAGCCCCTGCAGCATCGTGGCGGTGATGCCGAGCTGACGACCGAGGCCGTCGAGCGCCGTACCGGCGGAATCGGGGTCGGTCGCGATCAGTTCCACGTCGTCGAATCGCAGGCCTTCACTGACGACGCGGCGGAGCGCCTCCCGCACCTCATCGGCCGGGGTGGCCGCGAGGAAGAAGTCGGGTGGCTCGGTCGGCGTGCCTCCGGAGTCTGTGCCGGCTGGCGACACCAGCGGCCGCGCTCCGATGGCAGCGAGCCGGCGGAGCAACTCCCCGGGCAGGCCACGGGTGCTCAACTCCGGGGCGAGAACCAGCTGGCCAGTGAGGAGCAGCGGCGCTTCGGTTTCGAAGGCGACGAGCGCCGCGGCAAAGACACCGGCCGCATCGGTGAACGGAGCATCGATCAGGAGCCTGGTGTAAAGCTCCAGGACGATGGCGAGATCGTGGGCGGGTTCACCAGGCCTGGTCAGCGAACGCAGCAACGCTCCATCGATCCCGGCGAAGCGGAGCTCGAGCACCGCGTCCTTGAGGGCGCGACGGAATCCGGAACTCGCGGCGAGTTCCCCGGCGCGACTGGAGAGCCGATGCTCCTCGACGGCCTGGTCGAGGGCATCGCCGACCAGCGCGGAGATGGCGACATCCGTCCCGGCGTGCTTGCCGGCCTCACTCAGCGACAGGAAGGCGATGTCGTCGGCGATATCGCGCAGCGTCATCGGTTCCCAGCCGACCCAGCCACCGTCGCGCCGCGCCAGCTGCCGCAGTAGTTCACGGGCCCAGTTGATTGATGGGGCGACCAGAATCTTGCGCTCGGTCAGGTGCGCCGCACCGATGTGCTGCAGCGCGCGCACCAGGTGGGAAGGCGGAGCGAGGGTCGGAATGGACATTGGGGGGATAATAGCGTGGGGGGGTGACAGTGGGCGATTAGGCGATTAGGCGATTGGGCGGTTGGGCGGTTGGGCGGTTGCGGTAAGGCAAGGCTGGGTGGCGGCGGAGCTCCTGCTCCGCCAGCGAGTCATGCCCAGTAGGCGCGGAGCAATCGCTTTGCGCTACCGCAATCAAAGTGGGGCCGACGAAGCAACCTTTGCGGGGGAACCCAGGCCAAGGTTGCTTCGTCGCCCTGCGGTCTCCTCGCAATGACAGCGCGAGTGCTGAGCGGGAGCTCTGTCCCTACCCCGCTTGCCCACGTGAATGCCAATTGCCCGGATGCCGAGCCTGGTGGATGCAGGCCCAGACCTGCACGCCGTCAGATATCAGGATGGAGTAGACACTGTAGGGGAACCTGCGCAGCAGGATCCGTCACAGGTATCGATAGACGACCGGGAATGCGTCGGGCATCGGGGCCAGGAGCTGTTCCGCACCGGCCAGCGCCGCCCTGAACTCGCGCCCAAACCCGGGGCGTTCGCATTCGTACCAGTCGTAGGCTGCTGCGATGTCCTCAACCGCCTCCGGCCGGTAGAAGAGCTGAGCGGTCACGGGCGCTGGCGAAGCCGCGCGGTCAACTGGTCCGGAGTGAGGGGGGCACCAGGCGCGGGATGGTCCAGGCGCCGATCGAGCTCCTGGAGATGCGCCTCGGGCAGGGGCACCGACTCCGGGGCCGGTGTCAGACTCTCCCAGAGCTTCTCGATGAGCGCGAGTCGCTCCGCCGATGGGAGCTTGAGCAGCTCGTTGAGTTCGGTGGCGGTCATGGCTGCAATGTCGCGTACCGGGACACACTCTGGCAAGAGGTGGCGGGGTCTAACCATGAAGCCCTTCCCGCTCCCGAAGCGCTTCCTGCCATACATCGAGCGGGCCAAGTCCGAGCACCTCATCCATGCCCACGTTTTCAAGCAGCAGGGCAAGGAGGACGACGCGATCGCGGTGCGACCAGAAGAGTCGGCCGTCCACCATTTCGAACTTGTCCGGCGTGAGCTCGAATCGGCCCCAGGCTTCCGACGCCTCCCAGGCGCGGCCAGCGCGGCGGATATCCCACACGATCGCAGGCATGGGTTCGTCATCCCGGTCGATCGGTTCGGACAGGTCCATTGCTCTGAGCTCGGGGCGCTGGAGTGGTCTCCAATGTGTGACACGGTGGGCGGTTCACCAGAGCGAGAAAACGCGGGTGAAGCAAAGAACGGGGATTCGGAGCGCCGCAGGCGCGGAGGAGAGCGAGGGCCGCAGGCCCGCAGCTCAACGGGGAATGGGCGCCGAGTCTATTCGCTGTCTTTGCGAGGAGGCCCCACGACCAACCCTCCCGGCGGAGAGGCGTGGGGCCGACGAAGCAACCTATGCGGGGGGACCCAAGCAAAGGTAGCTTCGTCGCGCTACTCCCTTGCGCCGAGTCGCGGCACTCCCTTCGGTCGCCGCTCCTAAGGCGCTTCGGTCGGCGCTCCTCGCAATGACAATCGAGGGGCGGCGGGCTCCTCGCATGACAATCAGACGCCGCACTTCCTCGCAATGACAATCAGACGCCGCGCTCCCTCGTGATGACCTGTGACTTCATACACTTCCCAGCTCCGTCACCGCCTTGCCGATATACAGCGCCAGACCGCGCGGCCGGAGTGGCGGGGCGGGGAGCTGGATCGGGCCGATGAGCTGGCCAGCAGTGACGGTCGTGGTGCCGGGACTCAGCAGCGCAACAAAGGCGTCGAGGTCGGCCTGATTGGCGGCGAGGCGGACTGGCGCGGTGAGGCTGCTGTGGAATTCATGGACAATCAGGACCGCGGCGACAGAGCCATCGATGCCGGCCTGCAGCGCGGTGCCGGCGGCGGCGGTGATGAGCTGATAGCGCAGCTCCCGCCACGGCGCGGCCTCGGGGTTACAGTCCCGGCCGAAGAGGAGATGCAAGAGCGCGCGAGCGCGCTCCGGAGCGGCGGTGTTGGGCTGGCGCTTGCGGGCGACCTGGAGCTGCTTGGCGAGCCGCTCCCCGAAACTCTCATCTGCTTTAGCCTCGATGCACACGGTGATTCGGCCGTTCAGTCCGTCTCCCCGCAGCCAGAGATCGTGATGGCGTCCCTCGCCCCGTTCCGGCAATGGGGTGACGTACTCCGGCCGGCCGGTCTTCAACGTGACGCCACGGATGTCGGCGTGAGAATCGAGCAGCGCCCGGACTTCGTCGGGGCAGCAGGACTTCGGGGTGCGGAACCAGGCGCGGGCGAGTTCCATCGCGCTGCGTCCCGCTTTCCACTGATAGCTGCGCTTCGGCCGCGACCACTCCTCCCACTTGCTGATGAAGGTGCCGCTGGTGTCGATCAGGGGGGTGTGGGTCACGCGCTGCTCGGTGGCTGGAGGAGTGGGTTCAGCGGACGGCCGAACGGGGCCGGAGCGGAGGAGGTCTATAGTAATGGAAGGGGGAGCGGGGGACGGTGCATCCCGAAAGAGTGCGACGGTGTGGGACGGTACAGGCTGGGGACGACCCAAGGCCGACTCACCCCACCCTCGCCTCGTACGCGGTGGGATCTAGCACGCAAGTCTGGTCCAACGCACCTGCCACGGTAAAGAGTTTCGGACCCTTCTGAAATCGGAATAGTCGGTACAAGTGGTACGACTTTTCTTGTCTTACAGAGACGCGTACCTCGTTCCTAGTTACGAAGAAGGGCGTCTCCTTCCCGCCCTTGGTCGTCTTCACCTCGATCAGGCGATCCGCGCCGCTGGTTTCGAACGAGCGAATATCGAATCCGGCATGATCGCCGACGGTAGTGGATATCCACTCAATCCGATCCGCCAGGCTTTCACGGCCCGCTTTGATCAACCGCGCCCGTTCGAACTTCAGCACCCTGACCTCACCAGCCTTCCCTTGGGCAGCGTTCGTTGCTTCGAGCTCCAAGTAGTTCAGTTTGGGTGGAGCGCTGTGCCTGTAATGAACACGTTGGAGATAAGGGAGCGATGGTGCGCTGTATGGCGGATCCTCGATCATGTCGAGAATGTCGCCACCAGAAGTTGCCTCAACAGGTGGCTCGGAAAATGACTCTGCCGCACGCTTCATGGATATCTGCAACGGGGTGTCTGCACTCATCTGGTCACTGACGACATCTCGAAGCATTTGCTGATAGTTCCCCAAACGTTTGTAACCGTCGATATAGGGATATCCCAAGTCAAGCATGATCGCGCTGATGTTCTGATATTTCCGGGAAATCGAGCCATGCGTTCTTCCGTCGAGCACTCGGCTCAAACGACGTTCATGTTCCGCCTTACTGAACTTCTCCCCCGCAATCTCAGCATACAGCATCGCGCGATAGTCCGCGACGATCGCTTCAACCTCCTGCTTACTCCAGTCAGTCGACATTGAGAGGCCCCCTGCGCGTTCCTGGATCTGTGGCGCAAAGAGGCGTCATGCTGTCACGGCGAGAGAGGAGCACCGGAACTCCGAGGCACATCGTGATGTGGAAGGGTCGTCGTGGGGCTGGAGTATCTTGGCTCGGCATGGCTTCGGCCGCCAGGGGCGCACCGCTAGTCCGGTTCGCACCCTTCGTTCACTTTTCCCAACTCGGAGTTGCAAAAGCTGCCACTCACGGAGTGACCCGAAGCAACATTTCTTGCTCGGGCAGAGCCTCGGGTACCACACGTGCCGGGCCACCCTTCCTGCTCATCGTTCAACCATCACACCTTGGCACCCGCCACGAACATCAGCAACTCGACCGCCCGGAACGGGTCCACCGGGTACTGGCACATCGACTCCGCCACCTTCGCCAGAGCGGGGAAGTCGGGCGCAGCAACGATCGATTGGCAGAGACCGGCGTAGCGGAGGTAAATCTCAGGGTCCTGCAGGAGCCCCTGATAGGCAGTCCCCAGGAGGAAGCGGCAAACCCGGCTGTCCCAGATGGGATACTTCGCCGGCGCCACGAAATGGAGCAGTTTTGACGCACCCACCAGTGAGTTGCCCATGGCCTTCGCGAGTTGAGTCAACTCAGCCGGCTTCAGCATCCGCCGCCGAGCCTGGTCGAGCAGGAGAGTGGACTCTTCAAGCAGCGCGGGCTCGATGGTGAGCGCCCTTGGCATCCAGCCGTAGACCAGACCAGCCCCGATAATCAGATCGTCGGGGGTAATCGGGGAACGATCCTGGAAATAGCGCAGATAGGCGGGATAGCTCCCGACATAACTTCGAAACAGCCCCTTCCCTCTTGCGTCGGAGGGAATCGCATTCGCCGTGCGGACCCTGCGCAACCGCTTGACCACCTCAGCAACTTCAGGCCAGTCGGCCATGTTCTCCCCCGTCGAGGCTTACGTCTACCTCCAGTTCCAGCTCAGTCACCCGCCACTGCCCGCGAAGCACCGCCCGGATTTCCTCGGACATCCGACCCAGCGCCGCGTCCGTAGGCGCAAGATCCCCGACCGCACCTTCCAGGTCTGGCTCAAGCTCTTCCAGCGGGAAGGTCGCCTCTAATTGTATGGCGCACCAGAGGAGGTATGTGCGGTTGCTCGGCATTGCCCCGGCCCGGGAGGGAGAGCGTCTAAGCTAGGAAGGGGGTGTGACAGTCTGGCGCCAGCCTGAAGGGATCCCTCGTCGCTTCGCTCCTCGGGATGACAGCGGGAGTGATCGAGTCCCGGCCTGCCTTCTCTCCGAAATCCGTGTTGCTTCAGCGACATCAGCCGAGCCCTGAAGGACTCCCTCGCGCCCGGGTCGCGTTTGCACGCTCCCAAGGGGCGCTCGATCGCCCCGGCATTAGCCGCAACTCATGCGGAGGCTCCGTATCGGGCGCGGGCAGAGCAAAGCTCCGCCCCCACCCAGCCTCACCTAGCGCCCAATCGCCCAATCGCCGCATCAGTCGGGCACGGAGGCCCGACCTACCCAGCCCCATCGCCCCCTCGCACCATCGCCCCATCGCCCGGCCCGACC
>Ga0163153_10000419_pt1 | contig 75656 bp, 63 predicted proteins | sample OliLakLV19MP6IB1_FD_148629 | JGI IMG/M metagenome (GOLD analysis project Ga0163153, IMG submission 148629) | Freshwater microbial mat bacterial communities from Lake Vanda, McMurdo Dry Valleys, Antarctica - Oligotrophic Lake LV.19.MP6.IB-1 | ecosystem: Environmental > Aquatic > Freshwater >... | reverse complement strand
CTCATCAGGTTGTTGTTGGGGGTTGTTGGGGTGTTGGGTTGTTGGGGTGTTGGGTCCAGTTCAGAGCAGTTGTTCGGTGTAGCAATTTTGGTGAATCTTGCCTGTATCAGGTTACATTCTCTGCCGAAAAATGTAACCTCAACCATTATGACCGCAAATCAGAACTCTGCCATGCAGCAATTCATGCAAGCCGCCATCGATGAAGCCCGGCAAGGCCTGGCAGAAGGTGGAATTCCCATAGGCTCGGTATTGGTTCACGCTGGTAAAATCATTGGTCGCGGGCATAATCGACGGGTGCAACAGGGCAGCACGGTATTGCACGGCGAAATGGACGCATTGGAAAATGCTGGCCGTCTGTCCGCTGCTGTTTACCGCGACAGCCAGCTGTTTACCACGCTGTCACCCTGCGCCATGTGCAGTGGTGCCATTCTGCTCTATGGCATTCCCCAGGTTATCGTCGGTGAAAACCAGACCTTTTTGGGTGAAGAGGAATTATTGCGCGAGCGTGGTGTGAAAGTGGAAGTGCTGCAGTCACCTGATTGTATAAAACTGATGAGTGAGTTTATCGCTGCTCACCCGGATTTATGGAATGAAGATATTGGAGTCTGAAATATGAAGTTGTCACGCTTGTGTGTAGTTCTGTGTGTATTGGGCCTGCTGCTGTGCAGTAGTTTTTCCCTGGCTGCCGCTGAAGGCAAGAGAGCGTTGGTTGGCGGCACGCTGATCGATGGCCTGGGCTCCAACCCCATCAAGAACAGCGTGATCCTGGTGGATGGTGACAAGATCGAACGGGTCGGCACGGTGGATACGCTGGCCGTGCCTGCCGGTTACGAAGTGATTTCCACCGAGGGTATGAGTGTGCTGCCGGGTTTGTGGGACATGCATGTGCATCTGGATATCAACGGCCATGCTAATTACAGCCATTGGCATCCTACCTACAAGGATCGCATGGTGGACGAAATCATGCCGGCCTCTGCGGTGCAGTTGCTGTTGGCAGGTGTCACTTCAGCCCGTGATCTGGGTGCACCGCTGGAAGACGCCATCATCGTGCGCGACAGGGTGAATTCCGGTGAGTTGCCCGGGCCGCGTCTGTTTGTTTCCGGTCCCTTCCTGCAGAAAAAACCTTATCCTGGCACCGAAGATTATCGCTGGGGTATCGATGGCCCGGCCGATGCACGCAAGAAAGTAAACATTATTGCCGACGCCGGTGTGGATGTGGTCAAGCTGATCGACCAGGACCAGATGACTCTGAAGGAATCTAAAGCACTGGTGGATCAGGCGCACAAGCGTGGTTTGAAGGTTGTAGCGCATTCCCATACCGCAGCCGAGATTCGCCGCGGGTTGGAAATTGATGTGGATAATTTTGAACACACCGGTTTGGCCACTGCGCCGGAGTATCCGGCCGACGTGATTCTCGCTTTACAGGAGCGTGCTGGTTCCGCTGTGGTGCGCGGTAGCCCCCTGTACTGGACACCAACGGTTGAAGGTTTGTGGAATTTTGTTGACCTGCGCGATAACCCCGAATCGCTGGATAACAACTGCTGGCAGCGTGGCCTCAAGCCCGACACCATTGCCGATATCAAGGCTTCCATCGCACATCCCGATCAACTGCTGTATTTTCAACTCACTCCCAAGCGTAAACCCACACTCAAACGTAAATTCCAGCAGTTGCGCGAAGCGGGTGTCGTGATGATGGTCGGAACCGATAGTGGTATTCCATTGAAGTTTCATTGCCAATCCACCTGGCACGAGTTGGATGTGTGGGTAAACGTAATGGGCGTACCGGCGATGGAAACCATTCAGGCCGCCACCTATTGGCCCTCTAAGTTTATGGGCGTAGAAGAGCAGTGGGGTACGGTTGTAGCCGGTCGTTACGCCGATATTATTGCGGTTAAGGGTGATGTATTGAAATACATAAACCTTTTGCAAGACGTTGATATGGTTATGAAGGGTGGAACAGTTTACAAGCAGGATGGGCGCGTTATCGAGTCTGCCCTGCAGTAGTTTCTGAGTTATTCAAACCGGGGCCGGGCGAATTACCCGGCCTCGGCTATCAGCCTTCCACGCCCAGTCGCCGATGCATGATGGGGCTGGTGGTGGTGTACTGCAAACGGACTTTTTGCTCCGGATGTAAATGCGCCTGTATCGCAAAAGCCGCCAGTGCGGCTTCGTGAAAACCGCTGAGTATCAGTTTCTTTTTGCCCGGATAATTATTGATATCCCCTACGGCGAAAATTCCGCGGACGCTGGTCTGGAATTTCTCCGTATCAACCTGAATCTGGCGTTTTTCCAGATCCAGACCCCAGTCGGCAATTGGGCCGAGGTTGGGTGTCAGGCCATAAAATACATAGGCTTCGTCTGCTGCAATGCGTTGACGGTTTCCTTCCGAATCGTCCACCTCAATTCCGCCAAACTTTCCGTCGATATCAAACACGCCACGCACCTGGCCCTGGAATTCTTGCAGGTAATCGCCAGTGGCCAGTTCTTTCATTTTGCGCACTGTGGCTGGTGCGGCACGATATTCGTCGCGACGATGTATCAAAGTGATATGACTGGCTTTACCATGCAATGCCAGGGTCCAGTCCAACGCCGAGTCTCCGCCACCAAGTATGAGGATGCGTTTATCGCGTACCCGTTCCGGGTCGGTGATGCGATAGTGAATATGGCTGTGCTCAAAGGCTTCCGCCCCTTGCACGCGCAAGCGCCGTGGCTGAAATGCACCCAGTCCGGCGGCGAGCACCACGCAACCGGTATCAAATTTTGTTCCTGCGGATGTCTCAAGTGTAAAGCGGCCGTTATCCAGTTGTTGCAGCGCGGTGACCATTTGTCCAAGATGAAATTGTGCGTTGAAAGGTTTGATCTGCTCCATCAGCCGATCTACCAATTCCTGAGCATTGCAGACGGGAATGGCGGGAATGTCGTAAATGGGTTTATCTGGATACAGCTCAGAACACTGACCGCCGGTTTGGGGCAGTGTATCCACCACGTGGGCATGGATATCCAGCAATCCCAGTTCAAAAACCTGGAACAAGCCGGTCGGGCCCGCGCCGATGATGACTACGTCGGTATGGATGCTCATATCACTCCAGCGAATTTATTTTTAAGATTCAATTATCTTTTTTTGCACGTGCCTTGGCCGCACAGTATTGTTGCATTTTGGGGTCGATTAAAACAAATCCAGCCTTTGGACGTGGAATATTGATGACGGATAATCGTGAAGTTCGCTTGCATGAAAGTTGGAAGTCCCGGCTTAAGGCAGAGTTTGCGCTGGACTATATGCAGGATTTGCGCGCCTTTCTGCAAGCCAGGAAGCAAGCAGGAGCAGTGGTCTACCCGCCCGGATCGTTGATTTTCAATGCTTTGGATACGACTCCGTTTGATCAGGTTCGAGTGGTGATACTGGGGCAGGACCCCTATCACGGCCCCGGCCAGGCGCACGGTTTGTGCTTTTCGGTGCTTGCTGGGGTTGCTACGCCGCCATCCTTGGTGAATATCTACAAGGAAATCGAACAGGACCTGGGCTTACCGATTCCTGCCAACGGCAACCTGGAGCATTGGGCGCAGCAGGGCGTGTTGATGCTCAATGCGGTGCTGACAGTAGAGCGCGGGCAAGCGGGTGCGCATCAGGGCAAAGGCTGGGAGCGCTTCACTGATAAGGTAGTTCAGTTGTTGAATGATGAGCGCGATGGCATCGTGTTTCTTTTATGGGGCAGCTATGCGATAAAAAAAGGCGCTGCCATCGACCGTAAGCGGCACCTGGTGCTGACGGCCCCGCATCCTTCTCCATTGTCGGCTTATCGCGGGTTTTTTGGTTGTAAGCATTTTTCCAGGGCGAATCAATTCCTGGAGGAGAAAGGCATCACGCCGATTACGTGGGGTTGAAACCATTGTCGATTGCCCGCCGTCTACAGGGTTCAGGGTTCAGGGTTCAGGGCCTTGGCTATTGTGGGAGGCAGCATTGCTGTCGATAAACGCCCGAATCGCGAGCAAGACTCGCTCCCACAATCAGCGTCATAGCGGGTGCCCCGCTATCCTCAGAGTGGTCGCTGGTTTGAGTGTTCATGCTTTATCAAGAAAACAGAATGTAAGTTGCCAGACGCAGCCAAATCAATAATAAAACGACGCAGCTGAGGAAGTACACCTGGAAACGGTGCATGACCTTGTTGTAGGTGCACTGAATCGAGCTGTGGACATAGCGCAGCAGCACGTAAGTCCAGGCCAGAATAATCAGTACCTGATCCTGCACCAACAATATCAGCGACAACAGGATTGCCAGGTAAAAAAGCACCGGCATTTCCAGCAGGTTCATGAAATTGTTGGCCGGGCCAGCCGAATCCGTCAATAACTCCTGGGATTTCTTGCGCGCATTGAGGGCTTGAGGGTTGATGTTCTTACGCTTTATTTCGGAGATGCGGGTTATATACAGATATACCCATACGATGAAGGTCAGCAGAACCTGCGCCAACAAGGGTAACAACATGGGCTTATAAAACATGTTCTGGTCCTTTAAGTTATGACCGGGCTTGGTGGCTTCAATTAGGCGTCTTTTGCCAGATTCAGCAAGGCTCGGCCCGTCAGGCGAAATTGGGTCCATTCATCCAGCGATCTGGCGCCAATGCTGCGATAAAAATCGATGGAAGGCTGGTTCCAGTCCAGTACCGACCAATCCAGCCGAGCGCCGCGGCGTTCCAGCGTCAATGCCGCCAGTCTCGCAAGCAAAGCCTTGCCCATACCCCGGCCTCGGTAATCATCAAATACGAACAGGTCTTCGAGGTAGATTCCTGGCTGGCCCAGGAAAGTGGAATAGTTGGGAAAGAACAGGGCGAAACCCGCTGGTTGGCTATTCCAGTCAGCGATCAGAACCTCGGCGCCTGGCCGTTCACCAAACAGTGTTGCCCGCAGGCTTGCTTCGGTGGCCACCACTTCGTGGCGCAGGTTTTCATACTCTGCCAAGGCTATGATAAATCGCAGAATAAGTGAGCAGTCGCCCGCGGTGGCCGGGCGAATGCTGATTGACGATGAGGAATTCAAACAGGCTCTCCAGAACGATAGCTTGCATGGTGCCTGCTGAAAGCCCCCTGTGCAAATACCTCAGGGCAAATACCTCAGGGCAAATCCGGCAACCGGCAGCGCCTAATAAGCCCTGCGATAGTAGCGCTCGTCCCGATAGTCCTGCGGTTTGAATAGCGCGGCATCGATGATGGACCAAAGATGAATGATCCAGCCCAGCAATATCAGCCACAGCAAAGCAGTCAAAACAAACATGAAGCCTGCCAATATCCAACGGCCCTGCAAAAGTTGCCCCAAACCGGGAATGAAAAAGCTGGCCAGTGCCGCCAACACATTGCCACATGATCCGCTGCCCATTGCTGTCCTCCTTGGTGTTGCCTGATTCTTTGAACAGAATAAATGCAGTATTTATGCCAGAAGGTTGCTGCCGGCCTGAAACCACGCTGTTATGCGGGATGATTAATTTCAGCATTTGTGTGAAATGGAGAAAGCGTTGGAAAACGATGTGAATTTTGATAATGCTTGGTCAGATTCGCCATTCGGCAGTCGAACGGAAAGCAGGCCGCTAGCAAGAAAGGATTACTGGCCTTTGTTGTACCGCTCAGGCATCGAAAATGTACGCTTGCCACCTCCGCCACAGGGACGGAACATCATGATGGGTTCTATTAAAGGCTGTGTGGGGTTATAGGCTTCCGCGCGGCCGCACAGCGCTTCACCCGTGGGTAAATTAAGTACCACATTGTGACTGCCATCGGCTGCCAGCCAACGGTCCACGATTTCGACTTTCTCTGGCACCGTCATACCGTTAAAGCGATTGTCGAATTCCGCCAGATAAGGCGCTCCGGCACTGCGGCTCCAGTTGGCTGGGGCCTGGTATTGCTTTGCACCCCCCAGTTGTTGGCGGGACTCTGCTTCGACTGGCAACAGCTCCGACTGCTGTATCAACGAGCGCAAGCGTTGGGCATTGAGTTCTTCTGCTTGCTCAACGGGTTGCTCTGCGAGCTTGAGCGGAAGCGGGATTTCTTCCAATACGATAGAGGCTGTAGTGCGTTTGCGTTCGATTGGCTCTGTCGGTTCGTCAGTTGGAATATCTTCCATGACGGGCCCTGCTGCGGCAGGAGTTGGCAGAGTTGGCAGAGTCTGCAGGTTTATCGTCAAGCGCTTGTCGGCAGATGGCGCTTCACGGTCCCAATGCTTCAGGGGTATCAGCAAAAGCGCAGCATGCACCCCGACAGCCATGGCCAGAAATGCCATGTCCCGATAACGCCAGGAATGTTGGTGCGATAAGTGCCTCATCAATACTTCCCACTAAGGCTTCCCACTAAGGCTTCCCACTAAGGCTTTATGCAGCAGCCGAAACGAGGCAGCTATTATGCCAGCGCTGGCGTAAATTGACGTTAAACAATGACTTGCTATACCTGACTGGAGCTGACAAAAAAAGCACAGTCGACGACCAATGAGGGTTAACTATTTAATTGGATCGAACAAGTCGACTGCAGGTCATTTATAATTGGACGCTGTTTTCTACTTTCACCAAGGAATCCAACCCCATGAGCTATCGCCATATCAAGATCCCGCAATCCGGGCAGAAAATCACCATCCAGGATAACCGGCTGCAGATTTCTGACAACCCCATTCTGGGATTTATTGAAGGTGATGGCATCGGCGCGGATATCACCAAAGCGTCCATGCGGGTATGGAATGCGGCGGTAGAGAAAGCCTATGGCGGCAAGCGCAAAGTGCATTGGGCTGAGTTGTACCTGGGTGAGAAAGCTGCGGGGATTTATGACGGTGATTACTTCCCGGCTGAAACGCTGGATGCCATCAAGGATCTGGTCGTGACCATCAAAGGCCCGTTGACCACGCCGGTTGGTGGCGGTTTTCGTTCATTGAATGTTTCATTACGCCAGGAACTGGATCTGTACGCCTGTGTGCGCCCGGTAGAGTACTTCCCTGGCGTGCCATCACCGATGAAAAAACCGGAAGATGTGCATTGCACCATTTTCCGCGAGAACACGGAGGACGTGTACAGCGGTATCGAGTACCAGGCTGGTACGGAAGAAAACAAGAAGCTGGCGAAGTTCCTGCGCGAGGAAATGGGTGCAGAGTTTTTTGAAGACGCCGGTTTGGGTATCAAACCCATTTCAGCTTTTGGCTCGAAACGCCTGGTTCGCAAAGCGATTCAATATGCCATTGATAACGGCAAGCACAGCGTTACTCTGGTGCACAAAGGCAACATCATGAAATTCACTGAGGGTGCTTTCCGCAGTTGGGGCTACGAAGTTGCACGCGAAGAGTTCGGTGACGTCACTATCAGCGAAGATGAGCTGTGGTCCAAGTACGATGGCAAGCGCCCCGAAGGCAAGATCGTCATCAATGATCGTATTACCGACATCATGTTCCAGTTGATGCAATTGCGCCCGGCAGAATTCGAAGTTTTGGCTACCACGAATCTGAATGGTGATTATTTGTCAGATGCTTTGGCGGCTGAAGTAGGCGGTATGGGTATTGCCCCGGGGGCCAATATGGCCGATCACATGGCGGTATTTGAAGCCACGCATGGTACCGCTCCCAAGTATGCGAACCTGGACAAGGTCAACCCAAGCTCGTTGATGTTCTCCGGTTCCATGATGTTCGAATACATCGGCTGGAAAGAAGTCACGACCTTGATCAACAAGGCATTCGCCAAGACAGTGGCCGAAGGCATAGTGACTTATGACTTTGCCCGGCAGATGGAAAACGCCACTGAGGTTTCCACTTCAGGTTTTGCTGACGCCCTGATCGCGCGTCTGTAAGCCCTGTAATCTTTATCCGCAAGGTTCCAGTGCAGCCGGGTATTTTTGAAGAAACTGCCCGCTGCCTGGCCCTGCAGCAGCCCGCGGAGAAATGTGCCGCGGTGGCTGAGTTGTTTGCCGTCGTCAGCAGGGGTCAGTTTCAGTGGGACTACGACACTGCGATTCCTTCGGTTCACACAGTAGGCAGGCCGGACAGGCCTGCCTTGATCGACCCCGCCAAAGTGCCACGGCGGCGTTTGGGTAGTGCGGCAGGGCGCGTTGCTCTGATACATGCCATCGCGCATATCGAATTCAATGCCATCAATCTGGCGCTGGATGCGGTTGGCCGTTTTCGCACTATGCCGCAGCAATTCTATTTCGATTGGTTGTCTGTAGCGGCTGACGAAGCCCGACATTTCCAGCTGCTGCAACAGCGCTTACAACAACTCGGCGCAGAGTATGGGGATCACCCGGCCCACGATGGGTTGTGGGAGATGGCAGAGAAAACTACCGATTCCTGCCTGGTCCGCATGGCTCTGGTACCGAGGGTGCTGGAGGCTCGAGGTCTGGATGTAACCCCCGGCATGATGCAGCGCCTGTTGTCGGCAGGCGACCAGGAAACCGCTGGCATTCTGCGGGTCATTCTGGACGAGGAAGTAGGGCATGTGGCCATCGGTAGTCGTTGGTTTGCCTGGTGTTGCGAGCAGGCAGGAAAAGATCCTGGACCTACGTTCCTGGAATTGTTGCAAAGCCGTTACTCAGGCACGGTGCGGGGTCCATTCAATACGGATGCCCGCCTGCTGGCCGGTTTTAGTGCAGAAGAGATGGCTGCTTTGGAGTCAGCGCATGAAATCATCTGATCAAAGCGGATTCAAAGACCATTTTTCAGGCCATGCTGCGCAGTATGCCCGCTACCGGCCAGTCTATCCGGCGGCTCTGTATGATTGGTTGGCAGAGCAATCTCCTGCAAGCGAATGCGCCTGGGACGCCGCCACCGGCAATGGCCAGGCAGCGGTGGAACTGGCCAAGCGATTCAGTCGCGTGATCGCCACCGATGGCAGCGCAACGCAAATTGCTCAGGCGATCGCGGCGGAAAACATTCAATACCGGGTTGAGACCGCCGAAGCCAACAGTCTGGGTGATCACAGCGCGGATCTGGTCACTGTAGCGCAGGCTTACCACTGGTTTGATCATGCTGCTTTTTTGCCGCAACTTGAGCGGGTTATCAAACCAGGCGGGTTGTTTGCCATCTGGACTTATGCCCTGGCAGAAATCTCCACCGAACTGGATCAGGTTGTCAGGGATTTTTACGCAGGGCCTATCGCAGACTATTGGCTAGCAGAACGCCTCTTGGTGGAACAGGGCTACAGCAGTTTGCGGTTTCCCTGGCCCGAGCTGGCGGTGCCGGATTTCCTGCTGCAGTTGAATTGGAGCCTGGATGATCTGTTGGGTTATTTGCGCACCTGGTCAGCGGTTCAGCGTTGCCATGCGGCAACAGGAAGCGATCCGGTAGCTGCCTGGCAAGCCGAATTCGCCCGGGCCTGGGGCGAGGCCAGTACAAGAATTGTGACCTGGCCAATGCGGGTGCGCGCTTTCAGAGTCGAATAAAGCAGCCGGAGTTTCAGGCCTGCAAGGGTTTGGCAATGGCGCCTGCCGATGTTACCTGCAAATAACTGCCGCTCTGGTACCAGTCGGCCAGCACAATGCGTTCAGCCACCGAACCGTTGTTCAATTCATGCTGATGCACCGCAGGCCGGTGGGTGTGGCCATGAATCATATGCAACCCGCCGACCTGCTCAAATGCTGCAACAACTGCGGCAGCATTCACGTCCATAATCGCCATATCGGCTTTGCCGGTGTGTTGCTTGCTGGCATCACGCGCACTGGCGGCCATAGCCAGGCGCTGCTCCACCGATTGGTTCAGGAACATGGCCTGGAAAGCCGGATTCCGGACCTGCTGACGAAAAGCCTGGTACTCGATGTCATCGGTGCACAAGGTATCGCCGTGTAGCAGCAGGGTAGGCTTGCCGTACAAATCCACCGTCAACGATTCGGGCAGCAGTGTCATGCCTGCCAGTTGAGCGTAGTTTTCACCCAGCAGGAAGTCGCGGTTTCCGTGCTGAAAATACACCGCTACGCCGTGGTCGCTCAAAGATTTTAATTCTGTGGCAACGGTGCTCGCTGTATTCGAAAGCACATCATCGCCAATCCAGAATTCAAACAAATCACCGAGTATGTACAAAGACTCTGCCGCCCGGGCGGGCCCGCGCAGGAAATTAACCAGGATAGCGGTGATTTCCGGCCGCTTGTCTTCCAGGTGCAGATCCGATATGAACAGTGTGGCCATCAGCCGACTTTACTTATTCGCCGCTCGTGGCCATGACGACATCGACCGATTCGATGATCACGGGTTCGACCGGTACATCACTGTAGGGCGGAACGGTTTTGGTCTCAACGAAGCGTATGCTTTCAACCACATCCATGCCTGAAGTGACCTTGCCAAAGACGGCATAGCCCCAGCCCCGCGAGCTGTTCTGGTCGGTGTAATCCAGGTTGCCGTTGTCCTGCACATTGATGAAAAACTGTGATGTGGCGGAATGCGGGTTGCCGGTGCGGGCCATGGCAACGGTGCCACGTTTATTGGACAGGCCATTGGGCGCTTCATTGACGATCGGCTCTGAGGTTGCTTTGTCCTGCATGTCAGGTGTCAAACCGCCACCCTGGATCATGAAATGACTGATCACCCGGTGAAACACGGTGCCGTCGTAGAAGCCGCTGTTGGCGTAACGTATGAAGTTCTCGACCGATATGGGCGACTTGTCAGCAAAAAGCTCCAACCCGATATCACCCATACTGGTATGGATAACGATCTGGGGGTTTTTGCTTGTGGCCGTCTCCTGCGCTGCTACATTGGCACTGAAGCATGCGCTGACCAGGCCGATGGCGAGCAACAGGGTTGGTGTGAATTTGACAGTCATTAACGAACGAATCATGTTGAGCTTTCCTCATGGAACGGGTATCGAAGCCAGCATGATAATGGCGCATAGGGACTGCTGCCAGTTTTTGCTGCTTTTCTGCAGCCATAATCCGTTGCAAGACAGTAACATCAGCAGATTGCCGACAGGTCTCAGCGGGAATTTTGTGGTAAAATTCCCGGCTTGTTTAGAGCCCCCGCTGGTTCAAAAACTGAAATAAAAAATATAATAATTAATTTATTTATTTCAATATGTTACGAAACATTCCTGAGACCAAATAACATATGGCTGATCTTGCCAAAGAAGTGCTACAGGTAAATCTCGAAGACGAGATGCGGAAGTCCTACCTGGACTACGCTATGAGTGTAATTGTCGGACGTGCTTTACCGGACGTGCGGGATGGCCTGAAACCAGTACATCGACGTGTTTTGTTCGCCATGTCAGTACTCGGCAACGATTACAACAAAGCCTACAAGAAGTCTGCCCGCGTGGTGGGTGACGTCATTGGTAAATATCACCCACACGGTGATACCGCCGTTTACGACACGATTGTGCGTTTGGCTCAGCCCTTTGCCATGCGCTACATGCTGGTGGATGGCCAGGGCAACTTTGGTTCGGTGGATGGCGACGCGGCCGCAGCCATGCGTTACACCGAAGTGCGCATGTCCAAGCTGGCGCACGAATTGCTGGCCGACCTGGATAAGGAAACCGTCGATTTCAGCCCTAACTACGACGAATCCGAATACGAACCGAAAGTATTGCCCGCGCGTGTGCCCAATCTGCTGATCAATGGTTCTGCCGGCATTGCCGTAGGTATGGCAACCAATATCCCGCCGCACAACATCAGCGAAGTGATCGCAGCCACTCTGGCGCTGATCGATAATCCGGAGCTCGGCATTGACGGCTTGATGCAGCATATACCCGGCCCGGATTTCCCCACTGCGGGCATCATCAATGGCGCGCTGGGAATTCATGAGGCCTATCACACCGGCCGGGGGCGCATTTACATGCGCGCCCGTACCTTTATTGAAACCCATGAGACTTCCGGCAAGCAGACCCTGATCGTCAGCGAGTTGCCTTACCAGGTGAACAAGGCACGCCTGCTGGAAAAAATCGCCGAACTGGTCAAGGAGAAAAAGCTCGACGGCATCACCGAATTACGCGATGAGTCTGATAAAGACGGCATGCGCGTGGTGATTGAGTTGCGTCGTGGTGAGGTTCCGGAAGTCATCCTGAACAATCTCTATAAACAGACGGTAATGCAGTCCGTGTTCGGTATCAACATGGTGGCATTGGTGCAGGGCCAGCCGCGTTTACTCAATCTCAAACAAATTCTGGAAGCCTTTATTTCCCACCGTCGTGAAGTGGTTACACGTCGTACCCTGTTTGAGTTGCGCAAAGCCCGCGACCGCGCCCATGTGCTGGAAGGATTGACGGTTGCACTGGCTAATCTGGATGAGGTCATCGCGCTGATCAAGGCTTCTTCCACTCCTGCTGATGCCCGCGAAGCCCTGCAGTCGGTGCGTTGGAATCCGGGTATGGTGGCAGCGATGCTGGGGCAGGGTGGGGCCAATGCTTCCCGGCCTGAAAACCTCGAAGCTATTTACGGTTTGCACGACGATGGCTATCAACTGTCGCCGATTCAAGCCCAGGAAATTCTCAACCTTCGCCTGCACCGCCTCACCGGTCTGGAACAGGAAAAACTGACCCAGGAGTATGAAGCGCTGCTAAAGGCCGTTCGCGATTTGCTGGATATCCTGTCACGGCCGGAACGTTTGATGCAGGTAATCCGCCAAGAACTGGTTGCCGTAGAGCAGGAATACGGTGATGCCCGGCGTACTGAAATTCTGCAGCACCGCCTTGATCTGAGCCTGGAAGACCTGATAACTGAAGAAGACGTGGTGGTAACCCTGTCACATGGTGGTTACGCCAAGTCGCAGGCGCTGGATCGTTACCAGGCACAACGCCGTGGGGGCACCGGCAAGTCGGCCACCAAGGTCAAGGATGAAGATTTCATCGACAAGCTGTTCGTGGCCAATACCCATGACACGCTGTTGTGTTTTACCAGCAACGGCAAGATTCATTGGCTGAAAGTTTACGAACTGCCACAAGCTGGCCACATGTCGCGCGGCAAGCCCATCGTAAACCTGCTGCCACTGGAAAAGGATGAACGCGTCAGCGCGGTATTGCCGGTGCGTGAGTATCCGGATGACCTGTTCGTGTTCTTTGCTACCCTTAAAGGCATCGTCAAGAAAACGCCTTTATCCGAATACTCGCGGCCCCGAGCCAACGGTATCTGGGCTATAGACTTGCCAGAAGACGATGAACTGATCGGTGTGCAGTTGACCGATGGCAAGGCTGACATCATGCTGTTTTCCAACTCCGGTAAGTGCATACGGTTTGCAGAGTCCGATGTCCGCTCCATGGGCCGGGTGGCCCGTGGTGTGATCGGCATACGCCTGCAGAAGAAACAGCATCTCGTATCCATGATGGTGTTGGCTGAGGGCGATATCCTCACCGTTACTGAAAATGGTTTTGGCAAACGCACCCACATGGAAGATCACTCGGTGCAAGGTCGTGGTGGTCAGGGTGTGATCGGTATCCAGACTTCCGAGCGCAATGGCGCACTGGTTTCCGCCAAGCAGGTTTCCGACGAAGACGACATCATGCTGATTTCAGACGGCGGCACGCTGGTGCGCACTGCCGCTGCTGAAATCTCTACCTTGGGTCGTAATACCCAGGGCGTTACGCTGATACGTTTGCGTGATGGTGAAAAACTGGTGGGGCTGGCGCGCATTGCGATTGAAGACGAAGAAGACGTGGTAATAGACGGTGAAGAAGTCGTGAATTCAGACCTTGAAGAAGGCGTGACCTCAGATAGCGAGGAAGGCACTTCAGCCGAAGAAGAATAAGCAACAACCGAAGAATACATATAGCCAACTGTAGGAGCCGTGCTCGCGATTTGTAGGTATATCGGCGGCGAGGCCCCCTCCAACGAGGAGCAGGCCTTAGTCTGTCAGCATTACTTCTGCGTGTAAGGTTTTCGTACCACTCAGGGAATTGGTGATCAGGCATACGGCTTCTGACTTTTCCATTATATGCCGGGCTTTATCTAAATCCGTTCCTGTTGCCACGCTGAGCTTTGCGCGTATTTCGTAGTGAGTAAATTTTGTCACATTATCGACTCGATCCAGCGTGCCCTCGACTTTACAATCCAACGCCAGCCAGTCCAGCTTTGAGGCACGTGCAATTGAGCGAAAAGTCAGGATGTAGCAATCTGCTATCGCAGCCACAAACAGTGTCTCTGGCGACCACTTGTTGCCTGGCCCGCCGAATTCAGCAGGCGCATCAGTCTCCAGACTATGCAGTCCGGCGCTATCTATCCTTACAGTTGCATCGGCTGCGCTGGCAGTGGCCAGCGCAGTGTAGAGATGAGGATAAGCCTGCATGGAGTTCTCTTGCTGTGGGCTCAGAGTGATGCCAGCACGTGCTCAGCGCTGCTGACGCGAAACTCGCCCGGTGCCTCAACGAACAGTCCTGTGACTACGCCATCATCGGCTACCAGCGCAAAACGTTGTGAGCGCTGGCCCATGCCAAAGCCACTGGCATCCAGTTGCAGGCCCAAGGCCTTGGCGAATTCACCATTGCCATCGGCCAGCATATGCAGCTTGTCGGCACTGGCGCTTTTGGCCCAGGCGTTCATGACGAAGACATCATTCACCGATACACAGGCAATGGCGTCTACACCTTTGGCCAGAATTTCGTCTGCGTGATTAACAAAACCCGGCAAATGCTTGGCTGAGCAGGTGGGTGTGAATGCGCCCGGTACGGAAAACAGTACGACTTTCTTGCCGCCGAAAAATTCTTCGGTAGCAACCGCCGAAGGACCCGTTTCGGTCATTACGTTCAAATTAACTGCTGGAATCTTGTCACCGACTTTAATGGTCATACGGGTTCTCCTGGATTTAGAAAATACACCTGAACCAGCGATCTGGCGTTGGCTCAAAAATTATTATGCTCCCGATTAGATAGGAGCAGGGAATGGAAATTACAAGCTTGAGTAAATAAACAGGTTCATAAGAGCAGTGGGCAGGGCAGCAGGCTGCGACCCAGGGCCGCGACTCTACGCGGCCATCGCACTCGAAATAGCGTTGAGCAAAATGAGATCGTTAACGGGTTTGGTCACATAATCCCATGCGCCTTGGCGTATGCCCCAGGCCTTGTCAGTTTCTGTGTCGCGTGAGCTGACCATGATGACCGGAATATTGCGGGTTCTCTCGTCACGACTGAGGCGGCGCGTGGCCTGGTAACCATTCATACCCGGCATGATGATATCCATGAGTATAACCTGCGGCTTTTCTTCATTCGCCAGTTCTATGGCCTGCTCGCCGGAATGGGCAACCAGCGCTTGGTGCCCTGCCTGTTCGATGATGCGGCAGATACTCAGTACCTGAGCTGGCGAATCATCCACGATCAAAACTTTCAGCATCCCCATGTCCTTTCAAATAACAACAGCTTGAGGCAAACAAACCAATTGCTTTTATGCGCAGGTTTATTGCCCAGCGCAGTTATAACTACTTCGGTCCATCTTTCGCTCGCTGGCCATTATGCAACAAGGCAGCGGGTTTGTGAATTTGCGCGTAAATTATTTCAATCGATTATCTTGGGCAATTATCTTGGGCAATTATTGCAGGCGAACGATGCTGCGCCCACGGCTGCCGCCAGAAATCATGGTTTCAAACACTTCAGGCAGGCCAGACAAGTCGGTTTCCAAGGTCTGGATTTTATCCAGTAGCGCTGGTTTCCACTCGTTCGCCAGCCGGTCCCATAAACTTACACGCAGCTCATACGGGCAATTCGCCGAGCTGATACCCAGCAGGCTCACGCCGCGCAAAATCATCGGAAATACCGTGGTATGCAGTGCATGTCCGCCAGCCATGCCACAACAGGCGATATTGCCCCACAAATTGATCACCCGGCTGATGCCGGCCAGCATGTCGCCACCGACATTGTCTATGCAGCCCGCCCAGATGGCTTTTTCCAGCGCGTTCTGGCCCCAGTGCAGATCATGCCGCGATATACATTGCCTGGCGCCAAGTTCCTCCAGCCAGTCAAAATCGACAGTCTTGCCGCTGATGGCATGTACTTCGTAACCTGCGCGAGTCAATAAATTGATGGCGATACTGCCCACGCCGCCGGTGGCTCCAGTGACCACAATCGGTCCGGCAGCAGGGGTCTGGCCATTGGCCTCCATGCGATGCAGGCTCAAGGCGGCGGTAAAACCCGCCGTGCCCAATATCATGGCTTCCCGGGTAGTCAGTCCGGCTGGCAACGGCACAGCGTCGGCGCTGTCGACCCGGGCGATTTCGCTGTAACCGCCATCGCGGGTTTCCGACAAACCACAGCCGGTGACAATGACTTTGTCTCCCGGTTGAAAACGATCTGATTCGGATTGTATGACTTCGCCAGCCAAATCGATGCCGCCGTTCAGGGGGAATTGGCGCAGTATCTTGCCTTTGGCAGTACCAGCCAGAGCATCTTTGTAGTTTACCGAGGACCACTCCACGCCCAATACCAGATCGCCGGCAGACAACTGGTCGAGTTGCTGAGCTTCTACACCAGCATGGTGTCCCGGGCCATCGTTGTGGATGCGAAAGCCTTTGAAATGGTCGGGAATACGGCTCATCGATTACCGCGATGTATGGCTCGCCCATCCAGATTCAGCGCGGCTTCGTGTACGGCTTCGGAAAGGGTGGGGTGGGCATGGACAATTCGTGCCAGGTCTTCGCTGGTGCCGTGGAACTCCATGGCCACCACGCACTCTGCAATCAACTCTGAGGCATTGGCGCCGAGGATATGTACGCCGAGGATCTCATCGCTGTCTGCATCAGCCAGCATTTTAACCAACCCTGCGGTATTGCCACCGGTCAGGGCACGGCCGTTGGCGGCAAATGGGAAGCTGCCGCTGCGGTAGTTGACCCCGGCTTTTTTCAACTCCTCCTCGGTTTTGCCAACCCAGGCAATTTCCGGGTCGGTATAGATCACCCAGGGTACGGTATCGAAATGGATGTACGCCGGCTTTCCAGCAATCAATTCAGCTACCGCAATGCCTTCCTCTGAAGCTTTGTGCGCCAGCATGGGGCCGCGCACACAATCACCCACGGCCCACACGCCCGGAACACTGGTACGGGATTGGTCGTCGACTTCAATCTGGCCGCGTTCGGTCAGATTCACGCCGCTGTCATCAGCCAACAGGCCGTCGGTATAAGGCTTACGTCCCACTGCGACCAGCAGGCGGTCAAAAGTAATCTGGCTCTCGCCATCCTTGTCTTCCAGCGTGACTATCACTTCCTTTTTAACCACGGTGGCGCCTTTTACCAGCGTAGCGAAGCGGAAGTCCAGACCTTGCTTCTTGAATTCACGGATGGCTTGCTGACCGATCACAGCATCAGCCGCAGGCAGGAATTTTTCCAGCGCCTCGAGCAAAACCACTGCGGAGCCAAGCCGACTCCAAACCGATCCCAACTCCAGACCGATCACGCCGGCGCCGATAACACCCAGTCGTTTGGGTACGCTGTCGAAATCCAGGGCGCCGACGTTGTCGACAATGTATTGGTTATCAAAATCCACATTGGGAATGGCAATCGGAACTGATCCTGAGGCCAGGATAATGCTGTGGCCGCTCAGCTTAATCGCAGCAGCGCCGTCTGCGGGGCTGACTTCGACCTGTTTGCCGGCCAGTAATTTGCCCTTGCCGTGGTAGAAACTGACTTTGTTGCCCTTGAACAACTGGCTGACGCCACCGGTCAGTTTCTTGACGATGTCATCCTTGCGGGCCAACATTTTGCCTATGTCGATGCTGGCATTCCTGACTGAAATACCGTGCTCTGCGAATTCGTGATTCACATGGTGAAAATTTTTACTGGAATCCAACAAAGCCTTGGAGGGAATGCAACCGACATTCAGGCAGGTTCCGCCAGGTGCAGCCTGGCCGTCTTTGCCGACGAACAGGTCTACACAGGCTGTTTTAAGCCCCAGTTGCGCAGCGCGGATGGAAGCGACGTAACCACCAGGCCCGCCGCCAATGACGATAACGTCAAACGATTCACTCATGTCTGATTCCTCAAAGCCAAACCATCAAATATTCAATAACAGGCGTGCCGGATCTTCCAATGCTTCTTTAACCGCTACCAGGAACTGCACCGCATCTTTGCCGTCGATGATGCGATGGTCATAGCTCAGCGCAAGATACATCATGGGCCGGGCCACAACTTGTCCGTCCACCACTACGGCACGTTCCTTTATGGTATGCATGCCAAGAATGGCGCTCTGTGGCGGGTTCAGCAAAGGTGTGGATAACAGCGAGCCAAAAATCCCACCGTTAGTGATGGAGAAAGTGCCGCCTTGCAGATCCTCCAGCTTGATACTGCCGTCGCGTGCGGCCAAAGCATAGTTTTCGATACTTTGTTCGATTTCCGCCAGTCCCAGGTTTTCCGCATTGCGAATAATGGGCACCATCAATCCGCGCTCGGTCGATACGGCAATGCCGATGTCCTGAAAGTTGTGATAGACGATTTCATCGCCATCAATGGACGCGTTGACCACCGGGTGTTTGCGCAAGGCATCACAACAAGCCTTCACAAAAAAGGACATCATTCCGAGCTTGATGCCATGGCGCTTGATGAATTCTTCCTTGTACTTGCTGCGCAGATCCATCACCGCCTTCAGATCCACTTCATTGAAAGAGGTGAGCAGGGCAGCAGTGTTTTGCGCTTCTTTCATGCGCTGCGCAATCTTGCTGCGCAGGCGGGTCATTTTCACTCGTTCTTCCTGCCGGGAACCACCGGACTTCGCATATGAAAGAATATCGCCCTTGGTGATACGGCCACCGCGGCCACTGCCGGCTACTTTGCTGCTGTCGACATTTTCTTCTTCCGCTGCGCGCCGGGCTGCCGGGCTGAGTTTGCTGTTGTCGGCCGTGCTTTTGGTGTTGGATCTGGTCGTGGCGCTGGTTTCTGTTTTCTCTTGCTTCGCTGCGGCTGTTGGCTCGGCTTTCGTTTCTTCTTTGGTCTCAGTGGCTGATTCAGCCGCTGATTCACCACCGCTAACAGCACCTTCTTCGATAATAGCCAGCAAATCATTGCTGAATACGGTTGCGCCGGCTTCAGCTTTGATTTCCTTCAGGATGCCATCGACCGGCGAGGGTACTTCGAGCACCACTTTGTCGGTTTCAAGATCCAGCAGATTCTCGTCGCGGCGCAGCACATCGCCGGGCTTTTTATGCCAGGCGGCAATAACAGCGTCTTCTACAGACTCGGGCAGTACAGGCACTTTTATTTCAATGGTCATGAGTGATTCCAGTCAGTATTTAGGGAATCTCTGATTTTTTCAGGGATTCCTGCGCCACAGGGAAGTGTCGCCATTTTCAGTGAGGGACACTCATTGAAAATGAAGGAAAGTGAAAACCACGCTTTTCACTTTCCGTGCTCTGAGAAATCCAGCATGGATTTATTCAGAGCTTTCCTACGAATTTAGGTCTTCGGCAACATTGCCGCTCAGGGCCTGATTAACCAGGTTTTGTTGTTGTTCAAGGTGAACTTTGTAGTAACCCGACGCCGGCGAAGCTGAGCTTCCGCGGCCGGCATACTTTAATTCGCGCGCGCCAACACAGGCTTGCAAGTGGTGTCTGATCTGGTACCAGGCACCCTGGTTCTGCGGCTCTTCCTGGCACCACACAACTTCGATGGCGGCCGGAAACTCTTCAATAAAACTGGTGACTTCACTCAGCGGGAAGGGGTAGAGCTGTTCCAGGCGCATAACGGCTACTTCGCGAATTCCTTTGGCATCACGTTGTTCTGCCAGGTCGTAATAAACTTTGCCGGAACACAGCACCACGCGTTTGATTTCTGCGGCATCGCCCGGGCCACGGTCACCGATGACACGCTGGAAAAATCCTTCTTCCAGTAACTCCAGTTTGGAAGTGGACGATTTGCTGCGCAACAGGCTCTTGGGGGTCATAACAACCAGTGGCTTGCGGGTGGGTTGCAGAACCTGCCGGCGTATCAGATGGAACATCTGTGCCGGAGTTGAGGGCACGCAAACCTGGATGTTGTGGTATGAACACAGTTGCAAGAAACGTTCCAGCCGGGCACTGGAGTGCTCCGGGCCCTGGCCTTCGTAGCCGTGCGGCAGCAGCATGGTCAAGCCACATAAACGACCCCACTTGGCTTCGCCTGAGGTGATGAACTGGTCTATGACCACCTGTGCACCGTTGACGAAATCACCAAACTGGGCTTCCCAGATCACCAGAGTTTCCGGCGCAGCGGTGGCATAACCGTATTCAAAGCCCAGCACTGCTTCTTCTGATAACAAAGAATCAACCACCAGTACGTCCGTAGCCGGATTCAATTCAGCCAGCGGCAACAAAGTGCTGCCATCTAGCTGGTTGTGCAACACGGCATGGCGATGGAAAAAAGTTCCGCGACTTGAATCCTGGCCCACCAGCCGCAGGTGGGTGCCCTGTTCAATCAGGCTGGCGTATGCCAGGGTTTCGGCGAAGCCCCAATCCATGTCCAATTCGCCTTTGGCCATTAATTTGCGGTCTTCAACGATTTTGGCCACCCGTGGGTGCAGCTTGAAGCCTTCGGGTAGAGTAGTCAGTTTTTCTGACAGTTGCTGAATTGATGCCACAGGATAGGTGGTATCTACACTGCAGGGCTCTTCCACATGGCCAAAATTACGCCAGCTCGCGGCATATTCATTGGTGCGTGGTTCAGTGGTCACATCCGCCACTTGCTCGCCCCGGTCCAGCTGTTCGCGATAGGTATCCATCAATTGTTGCGGCACGGCGCTGTCGATTATCGCGCGGCGTACCAGGTCGTCTGCATAGATCTGTCGCGTGGTCGGCATCTTACGAATTTTCTGATACATGATGGGTTGTGTTGCGGCCGGTTCGTCGGCCTCGTTATGGCCATGACGCCGAAAACAGTACAGATCAATTACCACGTCGCGTTTAAACGTGGTACGGAAGTCACAGGCGATTTTCATTACGTGATGGACCGCTTCCGGATCATTCGCATTAACGTGGAATATGGGTGCATTGACCATCTTCGCCACGGCCGTGCAGTAAGGTGTAGAGCGGGCATCGGCCGGATTGCTGATGGTGAAGCCTATCTGGTTGTTGATCACGATGTGCAGGGTTCCGCCCACCGCAAAGCCACGCACTTCTGACATCTGGAACAATTCCATGACCACGCCCTGGCCGGCAAAAGCGGCGTCGCCGTGGATCAGAATCGGCATGACCTGGTCATGGCCTGTGTCTTTGCGCCGAACCTGTCGGGCTCTTGCCGAGCCCACTACCACCGGATCAACGATTTCCAGATGGGATGGGTTGAAGGCCAGCGCCATATGTACGGGGCCGCCCGGTGTTTGGATGTCTGAAGCAAAACCCAGGTGGTATTTCACATCGCCGGAGCGCAAGGGATCCTGCTTGGCCAGGCTGCCTTCGAATTCTGCGAACAGCATGGATGGCGATTTACCAAGAATATTGACCAGTACGTTCAGCCGGCCGCGATGGGCCATGCCCATGACGATTTCCTGCACACCGCGTTCACCGGCATGCAGCATGGTTTCATGCAATAAGGGAATCAGGCTGTCGCCGCCTTCGAGAGAAAATCGTTTCTGCCCCACGTAACGCGTGTGCAGATATTTCTCCAGACCCTCGGCAGCGGTGAGCATCTGCAGGATACGCAATCGTTCTGCGTCGTTGACAGCATAAATACCTGCGCTGCCTTCCATGCGTTCCTGGATCCACTCGCGCTTGGTGGTATCGATGATGTGCATGTACTCAAGGCCAATACTGCCACAGTAAACCCGCTTGCAGAGCTCAACAATATCACGCAATTTCATACGCTTGGGAGCGACCAGCGTGCCGGTGTCGAAATTCAGGTCGAGGTCGGTATCGTTCAGATCGTTGAATTCCAGGCCCAGGTCGGGAACCGGATCCCGGTGCGGTAAGCCCAATGGATCAAGCCGGGCGGATTCGTGGCCGCGGATGCGGTAAGCGTGGATCAGCTTGAGAACGGCCGCCTGTTTGTGGTCAGATTCGCGATAATCGGCTTCCTGGGTAGGGGTCAGTCGACCCAGCAGGCGATATTTTTCTTCCAGATCCAGTCGGCCTTGTTCAGCGCCACTGCTTTCATCGTTGCTTTCATCGTTGCTTTCATTGCTGCTGCGCATGCGCGCAAACTCCGCTGCCCATTGATCCGGCACACTGCCCGGATCTTCCAGCCAGGATTCGTACCAGGCCTCGATTAAAGGCGCGTTGCTGCCATAAAGGTGCGATGAGTTTTTCAGTTCCTGCAAAGTACGATCCACGCTTCGATCCATTATTTTTCGAACACCCGTGCCCAATCCAGTTTCAGATGGCCAGTTTCAGATGGCCAAATCCAGATGGCCGGGTTCAAATGGGTTGCCAGCTTAATTTGATTTATTGACCGGCAAAAAGTCCGGAATTATTCAGCCACTCCGGCGCAATCGGGCATTATAACTTAGCCCTCTTTCTATGTGGGCGAATCGCTGCGTAATCAATGTCATCAGCCAGGCAATACGCTGGTCTTAGCCGTCTTTGTAGTGCAGGAACAGATGACCGAGGTTAATCAGGTCCAGAACACACTGTTGGTCTTCCGGTTTGAGCTCCTGCAGATCAAGCCCATTGACGCCAGCGCTGCATAAGGCTGTGGCTAATTCAGGGCTGCACGGTCTTTCATCTCCGGCTGCGAACAGACGAGCTTTTTCTCCCACAGCGATCCAATTCAGACGAGTCCAGGGATTGCGTTGCAAGCCGGCACCGGCTGCCTGGGCTTGCTGCAATTGCAACAGATTAGAGCCTGGTCAGGCGCGGCGGGCTGATGCGCCAGTCGGTAGCGGCTCATAAAGGACGCCAGGAAACCATTCAGATCAAGCCGCTGGTCGGGTTGCTGGCCAGGCCGAGGATTGCGCTCCTGCCCAAGTTTTGGATTGGGCTGTTTTTCGTCTGATGACGAGCGTGCTACCTCGAACAAGTCGGCCAGTTGACGCAATGCTGCCGGAGCGATTTCACCTGCCCGACTGGCCGCTTCCAAAGCCGGATCTGAATAACGCCTGCCATCGCCATGTTGCTCGGCCTGTTGCTCGGCCAGCCAGTCGCCGAAGGCCTGGAACAGGTCCGCCTGGCTGGGTGCGCGTAAGCCAATGGACCAGGTCATGCCCAGATCCAGAGCCAGCCCGTAATGGGCCAAGCCGGGTGGCAGATAAAGCATGTCACCGGGCTGCAGCAACCATTCCTGCTCAGGCTGGAACTGCTGCAACACACGCAGGTCGCAATCAGCTTGCCATGCGGGGTTGAACTGTTCTGCCAACTGCCAGCGTCGCTGTCCCGATGCCTGCAGCAGAAAAACATCGTATTGATCGACATGCGGCCCCACCGAGCCACCCGGTGCGCTGACGCTGACCATCAGGTCATCCAGCCGCCAACTCGGCAGGAAGGCAAACTGTGCCAGCAATGATTGCAATGGTGGGTAATGCTTTTCCACATCCTGCACCAGCAAACACCAGTCCTTAGCGGGCAGGGTAGCGAGCCGCTGTTCATCGAAGGGACCGTGTTCCACCCGCCAATTGGCGCTTTCAAAGTTGCCTGTGACCAGGCGTGCTTCGCTTAATTCTTCGCAAGCCAGACCGGCAATATCGTTTTCATCCAGAGCAGGTACAAAGTCGGGAAAAGCCTGGCGTAGCAAGCAGGGCTGCTTTTGCCAATAATCACGCAGGAAGACCTCTGCTGGCATGCCTCCCAGCGGCACGCCAGCAGGTGGGGTGTTCATGTTTTCTGCACTTCCTGGGCTTCCTTCAATTCCTGCGCCAGCCTGGCTGCCAGGCCGCTGTAGTTTTGCGGTGTAAGTCTCAGCAGGGCATCACGGGCTTCAGCCGGGATAGCCAGTGAATGGATCAAGCTGGCAAATTCTTCACGGCCCATGCGTTTGCCACGGGTCAGTGCTTTCAACTGCTCATACGGGTTGTCCAGGCCATAGCGGCGCATCATGGTTTGCACCGGTTCGGCCAGTACTTCCCAATTCAGCTCCAGGTCCTGGTCCAACCGGGCAACATCGATTTCCAGCTTATCCATACCTCGCGATAAGGATGCGAAGGCTATCAGTTGGTGACCGTACACCGTGCCAATGGAGCGTAAAGAGGTGGAATCTGTCAGGTCACGCTGCCAGCGGGATATCGGCAGTTTTTCGGCCAAATGCGCCAGCAGCGCGTTGGCAATACCGAAATTACCTTCGGCGTTTTCAAAATCGATGGGGTTGACCTTGTGCGGCATGGTGGAAGAGCCCACTTCACCAGCTACGGTTTTCTGCTTGAAATAACCCAGCGAAATATAGCCCCAGGTATCGCGACAAAAATCTATTAACAGGGTGTTGATACGTACCTGGGTATGGAACAGCTCAGCGATCCAGTCATGCGGTTCGATTTGGGTGGTGTAGGGGTTCCACTGCAAACCCAGTGATTCGACAAAACCTTGCGACAGTGCTGGCCAGTCCACTTCAGGATAGGCGCTTACATGGGCGTTGAAATTACCCACCGCACCGTTGATTTTTCCGAGGTATTCCTGCTGCGACAGTTGCAGCATTTGACGCTGCAATCGATGTGCAACGTTGGCCATCTCCTTGCCCAGCGTGGTGGGTGAGGCCGGTTGGCCGTGGGTGCGCGACAACATGGGCTGGGAGCTGTAGTCATGCGCCAGATTCAGTAACTTGCCTTGCAGCTTGGCCAACTGCGGCTGCAGCAAATCCTGGTAAACATCACGCAACATCAGTGCGTAAGCCAAATTATTGATGTCTTCCGAAGTGCAGGCAAAATGCAGGAATTCAGCCCGCTCGGCTAACTCGGGTAACTGTTGAAACTTTTCCTTGAGAAAGTATTCAACGGCTTTGACATCGTGGTTGGTTACTGCTTCGATGTCTTTTACCGCCTGAGCGTCGGCACTGCTGAAATCCTTCGCCAGTTGATCGAGAAAATCATTGGCGATAGCCGTCAGAGGGGCCAGCTCGGTAATTGCCGGTTCGCTGCACAGAGCCTGGAACCAACCCAATTCAACAATGACACGGCGTTGTACCAGGCCGGATTCGCTGCAATAGTCGCGCAATGCGGCAGTCTTGTTGGCATAGCGCCCGTCAACCGGCGATAGGGCAGTTAATTCATTCAGTGGCAACAATGGGATATTCCTTAGCGCAGAGCTTGATCAATCGGGCTATTTTACATTGCTTGCCCATGATTTATAGGGTGAATAATCCGGATTAATATCAGGATGGGTGCAATCAGCGGTGTACGTGGCTGGCCAGCAAGTCTTAAACTACGTGGTTTCCAGTCAACTGCAGTTGCCAGCACCCTTTACGGAGATTTGAGTCGATGAGTACAGAGTACCGCATTGAGAAAGACAGCATGGGCGAATTGAAAGTCCCAGCAGGCGCACTCTGGGGAGCACAAACCCAACGTGCTGTGCAGAATTTTCCCATCAGCGGTTTGAGCATGCCGGCTGAATTCATCCATGCGCTGGGCCTGATCAAGGAAGCGGCAGCGCGGGTCAATCGCGAGCTGGGTTTGCTGGATACCGAGCGCGCATTGGCCATTGAAGCTGCTGCCAGGAAGGTATCGGCCGGTGAAGTGGACGCACAGTTTCCGATTGATGTGTTCCAGACCGGGTCTGGAACCAGCTCCAATATGAATGCCAACGAAGTGATTGCCCATCTGGCCAATCATGGAAATGCCCAACACAACTCCCATGCAAACACATTGGTCATTCATCCCAACGACCACGTCAACATGTGCCAGAGCTCAAATGACGTGGTACCGACTGCCATTCAAGTCAGCGCCAGTCTGGTAGCCAGCCATGACCTGATCCCAGCCTTGAAACACCTGGCAGAAACGCTGGATATCAAATCTGAAGAACTGGCCGGCATTGCCAAAACCGGGCGCACGCATTTGATGGACGCCATGCCGGTTACTTTTTCACAGGAATTGTCTTGCTGGTCCAGCCAGATTCGCTCCAACATCACGCGCATCAAGAGCGCACTCAAGCGTATGCGCCAATTGCCACAGGGTGGCACCGCGGTGGGTACGGGGATTAATGCCCATCCGGAATTTGGACCACGAGTGGCGGCGGCTTTGCAGGATCTGACCGGTGTAAAGTTTGAATCGGCTGAAAATTTGTTTGAAGGCATTAGTTCACAGGATGCTGCAGTCGAGCTATCCGGCCAGTTGAAAACGCTGGCTTGTAGCTTGATGAAGATAGCCAATGATCTGCGGCTGATGAACTCAGGCCCACTGGCGGGTTTATGCGAAATCGAACTGCCTTCTTTGCAACCCGGTTCGTCCATCATGCCGGGCAAGGTCAACCCGGTGATTCCGGAAGCGGTCTGCATGGTCTGTGCGCAGGTAATCGGCAACGACAGCACGATTACGATTGCAGGCCAGTCTGGTCTGTTCCAGCTCAATGTCATGTTACCGGTAGTGGCGTTGAACCTGCTGCAAAGCCTGCAAATTCTATCCAGCTCCAGCCGTTTGCTGGCCGACTCGGCCATTGCCGGCTTCAAGGTTCGCGAAGATGTGATCAGCAAAACGCTGCAGCGTAACCCGATTCTGGTCACGGCACTGAACCCGGTGGTGGGTTATGAGCTGGGAGCGAGCATGGCCAAGCAGGCCTACAAGCAAGGGCTCCCCATCAAGGATGTGGCCCGCGAGATGACCGATTTGTCGGACCAAGAACTGGACCGTCTGCTCGACCCGTTGGAACTGACCCGTGGTGGTATCAAGGAGTAAAGCGCTGCTGCTTTCGTTGCTACTTACTTGATCCCATAGTGCGTCGGCCAGACTGCCAGAGTACTAGCTGTCCGTTGCTCGGCGCCGGAACCACAGGGCACCTGCCAGAAATACCGCTGCCACTATCAAGCCGTACAACATATCCGCCGAGAACAAGCGATCGAGGATATTTCCCGCAGTCACGGTACGATCAAAGCGTTCAGTGCCAGGTAACCCAAGGGCCAGCATGCCCACCCCGTCCTGCACCTGGGCAGTCAGTATGGTGGGGCTATTGGCTATCCACTTACCTATCATGCCAAACACGCTGCTGTTCAGAGTGAAGGTGCGCAGGAAGTCGATCCAGGTTTGCAGAATAGACAATACCAGCGGTGGCAACAGCGCAAACAACAAAGGGACGCGGGGCGAAAATGCTGAAACCAGAATCAGCCAGGCTGACATCGGCAAGAACCAAATGGATGTGGCCAGGTAGCTGAAACCCACCACCGCCCAAACCTTAATCGGGTTCATCGAGCTGATAAACAGAATCCAGGGGTTTTCACCCACTGACATGATCATGATGGCGGCGATAATCGTGGCCACGACCTGGGTGAGGATGAACACGATCAAGAAGCACAGCGGCGCTGTGAGCATGGCGGTCAGCAGCTTGGACAGAATGGTCAGGCGGTCCGAAGTTGGCAGCGATTTCCAGAATAGGATGCTGCGATCCTTGCGGTCGTCGTAGAGCGATCCCAGCAGGTAGAAGAACACCACCACCGACAGCACGATGGTGAAGAACAAGGAGGTGCCCAGCATGATCTCATAGACATGTTCTGAGCGGAACAAATCCGGTTGAGCAGCCAACATGCGGACCGCTTCGCGGAAGGTGTAGAGCTCGTTGTCAAAATGCGCCGTGGTAAAAATAGACATCAATAGCAGCACGATATGAATTCCGCCAATGACAATGGGCGTGGTGCGAAATGCCCCTTTGTTTTCCCAGAACTCACGTTGCATCAAGGCCAATAAACGGTTCATGCCCGGCCTCCGGTCGAAGTTGTTTCTTTCGGGCTCATGATCGCCACAAACAGGTCGGCGACACTCGGTGTCCGCATTTCGCCCATTTCGGCCAGTTGGCTCCGATCGCTCCCTTCAAACAGGAATATATGCCGCCCGAAGGATTGGCTTTCACGCATGGGGCCCAAGGCGCGTGCAGCGGCAGCCTGATCGGGCTTTACCATCAACTCGATGTAGCGTTGTTGCACTTCTTCCATGCTGCAATTCAGTGCAACCTTGCCGTCGTTGATAAATATAAGGTCGGTGAGAATATGCTCCACTTCTTCTACCTGGTGAGTGGTGATGATGATACTGCGCTCATCATCAAAATAGTCGTTCAACAGGTTGGTGTAAAACTCCTTGCGATAGAGAATATCCAGACCAAGGGTAGGTTCGTCCAGCACCAGCAACTTGGCATCTATGGACATCACCAGGGACAGGTGCAATTGCGCTACCATGCCCTTGGATAATGTTTTGACTTTACTGTCCTGATTGATCCTGGTCTTGGCCAGGTAATCAAGGCAGCGCTGTTTGGAAAATCGCGGATGTATTTTGCCGGTTAACTCAATCAATTGATTGACGCGGATCCAGCGCGGCAACACGGCTACATCAGCAATAAAGCAGACATCTTCCATCAGTTGCGAGCGTTGGCTTCTTGGATCCAAGCCGAGCACTTCCAGCTTTCCAGCGCAATTCGCCAGCCCCAGAATGGCCTTCATCAAGGTGGTTTTGCCGGCGCCATTAGGCCCAATCAGGCCAACGATACGGCCCGCAGCAATTTCCAGGTCTATGTGGTCAACGGCCAGATGCCTGCCATAGCTTTTGGTCAGGCCAGTGGCTTTAATAACGGGTGCGAAAGCTGTGCGCTCCGCAGCGAATGGTGCCTCAGTTGTCATGTCTTTTTCTTGCCTCCGGGTTCGGCCGCATGCAATAACGCTTGTACATCCAGGTCTAGTTGCTGGATTCGTTTCAAGGTCGCTGGCCATTCTGTTTGCAAAAAGCGTTTGCGTTCACTTGCAATCAGTTGCCCAAAAGCACCCGTGCAAACGAACATGCCCAGTCCGCGGCGCTTCTCAACAAGTCCTTCATCCACCAGTGCCTGGTAAGATTTTGAAACCGTGATGGGGTTGAGTTGCAGGTCAGAAGCCACGGCCCGAACAGAGGGCAGGGCATCACCTTCGGCCAGTGTCCCATCCAGAATCATGGCAATGGTACGTTCTTTGAGCTGCCAGTAGATTGGCTCGATATCGTTCCAGCGGGTAGTCACCGGCTTGGCTTAAAACCTGAAGATCAGCGAGCTGATGGTGAATGTCGCGGGTTTGCTCACTGTAGCCGCAACTGTGGCCAGCTCGATGACGGCGGGCTCTACTACGGCATCGTTCAGTTGCTGCGTCAAGCTAGTGCCCGCTGCTGTTGAACTTTGGCTTGTCGGAGTTGCCACACTGCTGACCAATAATATGATGGCGGCCAAAACGGCAACGTGATTGGGGATTTTTATTCTGTTTCTGGTTTTGAAGTTTTTCACTTGTGTGTTCCGAATATGTTGGCTTAATTTAGTGTGGTAGTATGGTATAACACCATAACAAGCCAAAGCAAGTATTTTATGCAAGCTTTTTATCATTTACTCACTCTGATTTGCGAATGTGGCTGAATCAGTGGAAAATCCGCTGCTGGTTACGGCCTGCTGACAGGTTCAAACTATTGCCAGTGGGATATTTATCATCAAGGAGCAATTTCATGAGAATTTTTTCTGTTTTGGGCTTAATGGCAGCAGTGAGCGTTTCTGCCAACGCAATCGCCGCCACGGAGTTGAATACCGAAGCTCAAAAACTGGGCTACATCATCGGTATGGATATCGGTGCCTCGTTAAAGCAACAGGGCTCGGATATCGATCTGAAAACTTTATTTGACGCCATTCAAACCACCTATGCTGGGGAAACACCGGCTTTGACACCTGAAGAGGCCGCCACCATACGTGAAGCCTTTATCGCCAAGAAACGTGGTGAAGCCGAGGCTGAAATGGCCGCATCTGCTGGCAATAATGCCACAGAGGGCGATAAATTCCTTTTGGAAAACCGGGTCAAGGAAGGCGTACAGGTCACTGACAGCGGCTTGCAGTACAAAGTCATAGATCTGGGCACAGGCCCCAAACCGCAAGCCACCGACAAGGTACGAGTGCATTATCAAGGTACTTTGCTGAATGGCGAAGAATTCGACAGCTCCTATGCCAGGGGCGAGCCTATTTCTTTTGAACTGGACAAAGTGATACCCGGTTGGACCGAAGGTGTGCAACTGATGCCAGTGGGCAGCAAGTTCATGTTTTACATTCCGCCAGCTTTGGCTTACGGCCCGGCAGGTGGTGGCCCCATCGGTCCGAATGCAACCTTGATATTCCAGGTTGAATTGCTCGGCATCGAAGGCCAGTAATATTTAGGAGTTAGAGCTTATCACCGGGCAAAAAGCGCCATGAAACTGGTGCTGACCGGAGTTGCCGGTTTTATCGGCATGCACACCGCGCAGCGCCTGCTGCAAATGGGGCATGAGGTAACCGGCCTGGATAATCTCAATCAGTATTACGACCCGCAACTGAAGCTTGATCGGCTGGCCTTATTGACAGGCCAGCCGGGATTTCGCTTTGAAAAGCTGGACATCACCGATGGTGTGGCCCTGAGCCAATTAGTAGCGAATGTTCAGCCACGCTGCCTGTTACATCTGGCCGCTCAAGCAGGTGTCCGGCATTCCATTGATCATCCTATGGATTATGTTGCAGCCAACCTGGTCGGTTTCATGAATGTGCTGGAAGCTTGCCGGCAGCAGAATATTGAGCACCTGGTCTACGCTTCTTCCAGTTCGGTGTATGGTAACAATGCCAAAACGCCGTTCTCGGAGCACGATGCGGTCGATCATCCCCTGTCCATTTATGCGGCCAGCAAACGCGCCAACGAGTTGATGGCGCATGTTTATTCGCATCTGCATGCGTTGCCCACCACGGGTTTGAGGTTCTTCACCGTTTATGGCCCATGGGGCCGGCCGGATATGGCGCCGATCATGTTTGCCAGGAAAATGCTGGCTGGCGAGACCATCGGTGTTTTCAATTTCGGCCACCACCAGCGTGATTTCACCTATATTGACGATATCGTGAGCGGCGTGATTGCGGTGGCAACGGGACTCGTTCCAGCGAAATCTTCCACTCCGGTTGTCGGCCCGGATTCTAACGGTGACCCGGCAATCTCCCCGGCAGTCACGCTGGCGCCGTTTAGAATCTATAACATAGGCAATAGCCAACCGGTGCAGTTGATGGATTTTCTGGCCGAACTGGAAAACTGCCTGGGGGTGCAGGCCAAACTGGAAATGCTGCCCGCTCAGCCGGGTGATGTGCAGAATACCTGGGCAGATTGCAGCGAATTGGCCACACGGTTTGGCTATCATTCGAATACATCCCTGGCCGTTGGCATGCAGCAGTTCATCCACTGGTTCAAGGGCTATTACTCATCGGACAGCAGGAATAAGTAATGCGTTTAGCGATCATCGGTAGTGGCTATGTTGGGCTGGTCAGCGGAGCAGGGCTATCGGAAGTGGGACACCACGTCACGTGCATGGATATAGACTGCGGCCGTATTGAGCGGCTGCGTCAGGGCATCGTACCTATTTTTGAACCGGGCCTGGAGGCCATGTTGCTGGACAACGCCGCACAAGGGCGTTTGTTTTTCAGCAACTCCCTGCCAGCAGCCGTGCACGACGCTGAAGTTATTTTTATTGCGGTAGGTACTCCGCCCGATGAGGACGGTTCTGCCGATCTCAGCCATGTTCTGGCTGTGGCCGAAGGTTTGGGACAGTGTCTCGAGAAACCGGTTCTGATTGTGGTCAAGTCTACGGTACCGGTGGGAACCTGCGAAAGAGTCCGGGAAGCCGCCAACAGGGCATTACAGGAAAGGAATATGGGTTTTGAAGTGACCGTAGCGTCCAATCCGGAATTTCTCAAAGAAGGTGCGGCCATTGCCGATTTCATGAAACCGGATCGTATCGTTATTGGCACGGATTCGGAGGAAGCTGAAACACTGCTACGCGAGTTGTATGCGCCGTTCAACCGCAATCACGAGAAGTTGCTGTGCATGGATGTGCGCTCCTCTGAGCTTACCAAGTACGCTGCCAATACCATGCTGGCGACCAAGATCAGCCTGATGAATGAATTATCCAACCTGGCCGAACGTGTGGGTGCGGATATCGAGCAAGTGCGTATTGGCATGGGCTCGGATCCGCGCATCGGCTACTCGTTTATTTATCCCGGTGTGGGTTATGGCGGTTCGTGCTTTCCCAAGGACGTGCGCGCTTTGGAGCGCACAGCTCGGCAATTTGGTTACGAAGCAGAGTTACTACGCGCCGTTGAGGCGGTCAATAACCGGCAGAAAACCAAGGCGTTTGAACTACTCGACCGGCACTTTGGCGGGGAACTGGCCGGCTTGAAGATCGCTGTTTGGGGTTTGTCCTTCAAGCCCAATACCGATGATATGCGTGAAGCGCCCGCATTGAACCTGATCGATGCCTTGTTGGCGGAAGGCGCCAGCGTGTGTGCGCATGACCCGGAAGCGATGGAAGAGGCCGCCCTTATGTACACAGAGGACAGCGGCTTTAGTCTGGCAGATGACCCTTACCTGGCCGCCCAGGACGCGGATGCACTGGTGTTGATGACCGAATGGAAACTCTACTGGGCTCCTGATTTTGATCGGTTGCATCAAGTCATGCAGCAGCCTGTGATGGTGGATGGTCGCAATATCTGGTCACCGCCCATCGTCCGTCGCCGTGGTTTTACCTATTACGCTATCGGTCGGCCCTGAATAGATAAGCTGCTCAGATAACCTGAATGAATAGCCTGAATGGACAAAGGGAACAACAGCTTGACTAAAAAAGCCCTGATCACAGGCATTACCGGGCAGGACGGTGCGTATCTGGCAGAATTTTTATTAGCCAAGGGCTACGAGGTGCACGGCATCAAACGCCGCGCATCTTCGATCAATACCCAGCGCATCGATCACCTTTACGCCGACCCGCAGGACAGAGGTGCACGTTTGCGCTTGCATTACGGTGATATGACCGATGGATCATCGCTGCAACGCACCATCCAGGCCGTGCAGCCGGACGAGATCTATAATCTGGCGGCGCAGAGCCATGTGGCCGTTTCGTTTGAAGAGCCGGAATACACCGCCGAATCGGATGCGGTAGGAACCTTGCGCCTGCTGGAAGCTATTCGCAACCTGGGCCTGCAGGATTCCTGTCGTTTTTACCAGGCTTCAACTTCTGAGCTATTCGGTAAAGTGCAGGAAACCCCGCAGCGGGAAACCACACCGTTTTACCCGCGTTCGCCTTATGGTGTCGCCAAGCTTTATGCCTATTGGATCGTGGTGAATTATCGTGAATCCTATGGCCAGTTCGCTTGCAATGGGATTCTTTTTAATCACGAATCGCCCTTGCGTGGCGAGACTTTTGTAACCCGCAAGATCACCCGCGGGCTGGCGCGCATCGCTTTTGGTTTGGACGATTGCGTTTACCTCGGCAATCTGGATGCGCGGCGCGATTGGGGCCATGCGCGGGACTACGTGGAGGCGCAATGGTTGATGTTGCAGCAGGATCAGCCCGAGGATTATGTGATCGCCACCGGTGAGCAAAGATCGGTGCGTGACTTTGTTAACGCCACAGCACGGCATATGGGTCTGGTGTTGGAGTGGCGTGGTGATGGTGCAGCTGAACATGCAGTTCTCACGGATTGTGCCAATGCGGAATTTCTCTGCCGCAAGGGCGATGTGCTGGTACGCATAGATCCAAGGTATTATCGCCCGGCAGAAGTGGAAACCCTGTTGGGCGATGCTTCCAAGGCCGAGCGTGAACTGGGCTGGAAGCCGCGCACAACCTTTGAGCAATTGGTGCAGGAAATGGCTGTTTCGGATTTGAACCAGGCGCAGGAAGAGGCGTTGGTCAAACAACACCGCTGCAAGGATTGAGCGCACGGCAAATGAATCCCAGGTTGCATGAATTGCCCGAAGGCATGCCGCGAATATTCGTGGCTGGTCATCATGGCATGGTCGGCTCGGCTTTGCTGCGGGCTTTGGTCAGGGCAGGTAGCTGCGAACTTGTTTTGCGGGGCCGGAGTGAACTTGACCTGATACGCCAGTCCGAAGTAGAACAGTTTTTCGGTGACGAGCGAATTGACCAGGTTTATCTGGCCGCGGCAAAAGTCGGCGGCATACAGGCAAATAACGAATTCCCGGCGGATTTCATCCGCGAGAATCTGTTGATACAGACGCATGTCATTGATGCCGCCTACCGCAGTGGCGTGGGCCGCCTGCTGTTCCTGGGCAGTTCCTGTATCTACCCGCGGCTGGCTGATCAGCCCATCCATGAAGCGGCCTTGTTAACGGGTGAACTGGAACCGACCAATGAGGCTTATGCGGTAGCCAAAATTGCCGGTCTGAAAATGTGTGAATCTTACCGGCGCCAGTATGGCTGCGATTTCCGCAGCGTCATGCCGACCAATCTGTATGGGCCGTTTGATAATTTTGACCTGGAAACCAGTCATGTTTTGCCCGCTTTGTTGCACCGCTTTTATCGCGCTGCGCGAAACGGAGATGCCAGTGTTGGAGTTTGGGGTAGCGGCAAGCCGAGGCGTGAATTTTTACACGTAGATGATATGGCCGCAGCCTGCCTGGCTGTCATGAACATCGCGCCGGATGATTTCTGGTCTCAGCTGCCGGGCAGGAATGCCCATATCAATGTGGGTTGTGGCGAAGATGTGGCCATTGCAGAATTGGCACAGATGATTGCACTTGTGACAGGATTCAATGGCCAGGTCTGCTTCGATAGTTCACGCCCGGATGGTACGCCGCGCAAACTTCTGGATGTGGCTCTGATCCGGTCATTGGGCTGGTCGGCCAGTATAGCGCTGGCTGATGGATTGCAATCCACCTACGACTGGATGGTTAACGAACTGCAAGAGGATTAGGGTGAGTAAGTCGTTACAAGACCAGTTAATGGCATTGGGCCTGGCTAAAGAAAAGGTCAGGGAAAAGGTCAGGGGAAAGGTCAGGGAAAAGACCAGACAAACGCCCGATCAAAAGCCGCATTTCCAAAAGCGCAGCGCAGCAAAAAAGCCGGAGCCTGCACATCCGGCTGCAAAGCGTGTTTCTGAATCTGCTGCAAATGCCAAGTCAGCGGACGATATCTCGCTGGAGCAGGCCTACCGGATTCGTGAAAGTGAGGAAAAATCCGAAAAGCAAAAAGCCCGTGAGCGCAAGATGGAAGAAGATCGCAAGCGGGCGGTGCTGAACAAACAAATCCGCCAGATCATCGATCAACACCGGCTCAACCTGGCCGAAGCCGATGAAGCGCGCTATTTCTTGTACAAAGACCGCATTCGCAAGGTTCACGTGACTGCGGAGCAATTGTTGCAGATGAATGAAGGCAAGCTGGGAGTGGTTTACCTGGCTGGTGGTTATCACCTGCTGTCCGGCGAACATATCGAAGCTGTTCGAAAACTTTCACCAGCACATGTCCCAGATCTGCTGGCGGGTGCTGACGATGACGAAGAGCTTTGGGCCGCTTTTGAAAAATCTGCTAGTGAAGTTGCCAATGGCCAGCCAAGTGCTGCAGTGATTGATCAGGCAAGTGAATTAGACGACCAATCGGGCGATCCCCAAGCCGATTGATCAGTCAGCCAGGTTGGCCGGTATAACACGTTTCAGTTCCTGCATCGTGCATTGTTTGCGCTCAGCATAATCCAACAATTGATCTTCCTGTACTGGTCCCAGTACAAAATATTTAGCCTCGGGATGAGCAAAATAATAACCACTGACGCTGGCCGCAGGATACATGGCATAGCCATCGGTCAGTTGCATGCCAATGCGCCCGTTGGCATCGAGTAATTTGAACAGCTTCTTTTTCTCGCTGTGATCAGGACAGGCTGGATAACCCGGCGCTGGACGTATGCCCTGGTACTGCTCAGTAATCAGAGCTTCGTTGTTCAGGCCTTCATCCGCCGTGTATCCCCAGTACTGGGTGCGCACCAGTTGATGCACTCGTTCGGCCAGCGATTCGGCCAACCGGTCTGCCAAGGCTTTCAGCAGTATGGATTGGTAGTCATCATTGGCAGCTTCAAACTCAGCCAGCTTGGTTTCTATGCCCAAACCCGCGGTAACGGCAAACAGGCCCATATGATCCTGTAATCCGGTTTCTGCCGAATCAATGAAAGTTGAATCAGTGGAAACCGCATCAATGAAAACCGGTGCAATAAAATCGGCCAAACAGGAATTGGCACGTCCTGAAGCCTTGGCTTTCTGCTGACGCAGGAAATTAAGGGTTTCAAGCTGGACATCGGGATCATCCGGATCGAAAAGTTGGACATCGTCGCCCACCGCACGCGCGGGATAGAGCCCAATCACGGCTGCAGCCTTCAACCACTTTTCAGCCACAATGCGCTGCAACATCTCCTGTGCATCCCGGAACAGATTGCTGGCCACTTCACCAACCACATCATCCTGCAGGATTTGCGGATAACGGCCAGCCAATTCCCAGGTCTGGAAAAAGGGCGTCCAGTCTATGGTGTCGATAAGCTCTGCCAGCGGTACATCCGCTAGTACCGTGATGCCGGGGCAGTTGGGACTTCTCGGAATGCCTGCGGCCCAGTCTATGGCCAGCTTGTTTTTGCGGGCCTGTGGCAAGCTGACGGGTGGGTCACGGCGACTGCCTTGCGCCCGCCGTTCCCGCAAGGTGGCGAAGTCCTGGCTGGTTTGCTGCAGTAATTCCTGTCGGCTGTCGGTTTGGCACAAAGCCCGTGCAACACCAACGGCACGGGAAGCGTCTTTTACCCATACCACGTTCGCGCTGTACTCGGGTTCAATGCGCAATGCGGTATGTACTGGAGAGGTAGTTGCGCCACCTATCATTAACGGCAGTGTCATGCCGCGACGGTTCATCTCTGCCGCTACCTGGCGCATTTCGTCCAGCGATGGGGTGATCAGCCCGGACAGCCCAACGATATCTGCTTTTTCGCGGATGGCCGCATCCAGAATGGTGTCGCCTGGCACCATCACGCCCAGGTCGGTAACACGGAAATTATTGCACCGCAACACCACCGCTACAATGTTCTTGCCAATGTCATGCACATCACCTTTAACCGTGGCCATAACCACATGCGCCTGTGCTTCAGCGGGTGCGCCGGATAGTTTCTTTTCATGTTCGATATGCGGAATCAACACCGCGACGGCCTGCTTCATCACGCGGGCGCTTTTGACCACTTGCGGCAGGAACATCTTGCCGTCGCCAAACAGGTCGCCGACCACATTCATGCCAGCCATCAAGGGACCTTCGATCACGTCCAGCGCACGTCGTGATGAGCGTCGTGCCTCTTCGGTGTCTTGCTCAATATGGGAAGTAATTCCTTTCACCAGAGCGTGCACCAGCCGCTCATGCACCGAGCCATCGCGCCAGGCCGCTTCATCAACTTCACGATTGACACCGCCCTGGAACTGCTGGGCGATTTCCAGCAAACGCTCGGTGGAGTCCTCGCGCCGGTTGAGGATCACATCTTCCACTGCCTCGCGCAGGCCCGGGGCGATTTCATCATAAACTTCCAACTGGCCAGCGTTGACAATGCCCATGTCCATACCAGCGTGCACAGCGTGGTACAAAAACACCGCGTGAATGGCTTCGCGCACGCGGTCCTGACCGCGGAATGAAAAAGAAATATTGCTTACGCCGCCGGATATCTTGGCCCCGGGGCAAAGCTGCTTGATCTGGCGGGTGGCTTCGATAAAGTCCACACCGTAGTTGGAGTGCTCAGCAATACCGGTGGCTACGGCAAAAATGTTCGGATCAAAAATTATGTCTTCGGGCGGAAAACCCACCTGTTCGGTGAGGATTTTCCAGGCCCGTTGGCAGATGGCAATGCGACGTTCCAGCGTATCGGCCTGGCCTTTTTCATCAAAGGCCATGACGATGGCTGCCGCGCCATAGCGCCTCACCAGCCTGGCCTGTTGGATAAAAATTTCCTCGCCTTCCTTCATGCTGATGGAATTAACGATGCCCTTGCCTTGCAGGCAGCGCAGCCCGGCTTCGATCACTTCCCAACGTGAAGAGTCGATCATCACCGGTACGCGCGAGATGTCCGGTTCAGAGGCAATCAGCTTGAGGAAATGACTCATGGCTTCGGGGCCATCCAGCAAGCCCTCGTCCATGTTGACATCGATGATCTGCGCGCCGTTCTCGACCTGTTGTCGGGCGATTTCCAGCGCTGCCGCGTAATCATCCTTTTCGATCAGTTTGCGAAATACGGCCGAGCCCGTGACATTGGTGCGTTCGCCGACGTTGACGAAATTCAGGTCAGGACGCAGCACCAGAGGCTCCAGACCGGCCAATCGGCACCACGGGTCAGGTTGCGCTGGTTTGCGCACCGGTTTGTTGGCAACTGCCTGAGCAATGGCCAGGATATGCTCCGGTCGCGTACCGCAACAACCACCGACGATGTTCAACAAACCCTCGTCAGCGAATTGCCCAATCACCTGCGACATATGCTCCGGCGTATCGTCATAGTCGCCCAATTCATTGGGCAAGCCGGCATTGGGATAGAGAATGATCGGGCATTCGGCGATGTTCGCCAGGTTGCGAATCCAGGGGCGGATTTCCACCGCGCCCAGAGCGCAGTTCAAACCCACGGCAAAAGGTTGTGCGTGACGAATGGAATACCAGAAAGCTTCCACTGTCTGGCCGGACAGGGTGCGCCCGCTGGCATCGATGATGGTGCCAGAGATGATCACCGGCAACCGATAACCCAGTTGGATAAAGGCCTCTTCAATGCCAAACAGAGCCGCTTTGCAGTTCAGCGTGTCGAATACGGTTTCGACGATCAGCAGGTCACAGCCGCCTTCGATCAGGCCGTAGGCGGCATCTTCATAGGCAGCGCTGAGTTGCTCGAAGCAGATATTGCGGAATTCCGGGCGCAACACATCGGGTGACAATGATGCCGTGCGATTGGTGGGGCCCATGGCGCCCATTACAAATCTGAGCTTGCCTGGGTCCTGCAGTTCAAATTCCCGCGCCGCGGCTACTGCCAGGCGGGCGCTTGCGCAGTTGATTTCGCGGGCCAGTTCAGCAGTGCCGTAATCCTGCTGCGATATGGTGGTCGCATTGAAGGAATTGGTTTCCAGAATATCAGCACCCGCAGCCAGAAAATCGTGATGAATCGTGCTGATCAAGTCAGGTTGGGTCAGACACAACAAATCGTTGTTGCCCTTGAGCGATTGAGGATGTTGTGCGCAGCGCTTTCCACGAAATTGCTGTTCGCTCAGTTGAAGCTGCTGAATCATGGTGCCCATGGCGCCATCAGTGATCAGAATGCGCTGCTGCAGTAAAGCTTTCAGCTTCGCCAGCCGTTCAGGATTCTGATAGGGCAGGCCGTTCCGGGCACTCATATTCATGGATTGTCAGTTGGTTGACGCATCAAAGTCAGGGGTGCTGGGCTGACAAAGTCAGCACGGCAAAATGAGGCGGGCGTTTTTCATGCGCAGTCACCTCACAGCATTCGACCTGCAGGCCGCTCTGTTCGGCCAGCTTGCGCAATTGTTCGGGTGCAAAACCGAGGTTGGCATGGTTGTAGGGTTCAACTGCTTTTTTGTGGCGGTGTTTTGCCAGGGTTACCGCCAACAGTTGGCCAGCGGGTTTGAGTACCCGATATGCTTCACGCAATACCCGTTCAGGCTGGTCGGTGTAAGTCAGCGCGTGCATCAGCAAAACCGTATCGAAACTTTTGTCCTTGAAGGGCAGTTGGTGCATATCGCCCGTCTTGAATTCGACATTGCTTCGATCAGCCAGGCGTTGGCGGCCCGCTGCCACGACTTTTTCACTGATATCAATACAAATCACTGCGCTGGCATGTGGCGCCAGAAGCTCAGCCATTACCCCGTCGCCGGAAGCAATATCCAACACCCGGCCGGGTGACAGCAGGTTGACCAGTGCGCGGGAGGTGGCTTCCCAGGTGCGCCCGGGGGAATAGTGCCGGTCCATATCACCAGCCACGCTTTCTGCCCAGGTGGTGCCACTGCGCGAGCGCAGCACCGGTGAAATTCGCTCCAGGTCCTGTTGCACCAGGGGGTCTTCCCGGCTCAGTCGCAGCACCGCCCACAAAGCTTCGAGACTCTGGTTCTGCAAACTGCCCGACATGCGGTAATAAACGGAAACACCTTCACGCCGGTCGATCACCAGGCCAGCCTCTTTCAACTTGGCCAGATGGGTTGAAATGCGCGGTTGTGCCAGTTGCAGGATGGCGGCCAACTCGGCAACGCTTAATTCCTCCTGCTCCAGGATAAGCAACAGGCGCAATCGTGTAGAATCTGCCAACAACCGACAATGCAGTGAAGCGCTTTGTAAATCCATGCCAGATAAGGCCTTGACGACCATATATCTCTCTATCTTGATTTAAAGATACATAGAGATTATCGGCTGCGCGTTTACAGGTCAATAGCAGGCGGAGTCGATTTCATCCGCTCGCTGGCGGCAAAACGTATAATTGCCTGCCCAGACGAGTCCGTCCAGGATTGCCAGACAGGATTTCCAGACATGCATTTTGAACTGACCGAAGAACAAGCCATGATTCAAGCAGTGGCGCGAGACTTTGCCCGCGAACAGATTGCACCCATCGCCGCCCAATTTGATGCCAGTGGAGAATTTCCCAGTGCTACCGTAAGCATGATGGGCGAACTGGGTTTGATGGGGGTGGAAACACCGGAACAATACGGTGGTGCCGGACTGGACGCCATTGGCTATGTATTGGCGCTGGCGGAAATCAGTGCGGCTGATGCAGCCCACGGAACCATTATGTCAGTTAACAACTCGCTGTATTCACATGGTATTCTGAAAAATGGTACGGAAGAGCAAAAGCAGAAATTCCTTCGGCCGGTAGCTGCCGGTGAAGCAGTTGGAGCTTATGCGCTTACCGAACCACAGTCTGGCTCCGATTCGGCCAACATGCGCACCCGTGCAGAGCGGTCTGCCGATGGCTCTTTTTATCGCATCAACGGCAAGAAATCCTGGATCACTTCCGGGCCAGTCGCTGATTTCGTGGTTTTGTTTGCGGTGACTGATCCAACACAGGATACCAAAGGCATATCTGCATTCCTGATTGATACCAAGCTGGATGGTTTTGTTCGAGGCAAGGTTGAGCCCAAGCTGGGAATCCGGGCTTCGGCCACCTGTGAAATTGAATTTGAAGATTATCAATGCCCGGCTGAAAATCTTCTGGGAACTGAGGGTAAGGGCTTTTCAGAGGCCATGGGTGTGCTGGATGCCGGCCGTATCGGCATCGCTGCACAGGCGGTCGGAATTGCGCAGGCGGCCTACGAGGCCAGTGTTACCTGGGTGCAGGAGCGTAAGGCGTTCGGTCAGGAAATCGGCAGTTTCCAGATGCTGCAAGCCAAAATCGCTGATATGAAAACCCGCCTTGAAGCCGCTCGCTTACTCACCTTGAAGGCCGCGTGGGCCAAGCAACAGGCTGTCACCAGCGGTGCCCGTTATACCCTGGAAGCCAGCATGGCCAAGCTTTACGCGTCGGAAGCAGCCATGTTCATCTCCCACCAGGCCGTGCAGATACACGGCGGCATGGGTTTCAGTAAGGAAATGCCGATTGAACGTTACTTCCGTGACGCCAAGATCACGGAAATTTACGAAGGCACCAGTGAAATTCAACGCATAGTTATCAGCCGGCTTGAAACCGGGCTCAGATAGGAATTAGCGATTCCATGAACAGGAATTCCGAACAAGACAAGCAATTGCTTATGGAACAGGTCGCGGCTGTGCTCAATAGCCGCCTGGGCGCTAAATCAGCCGAGCTTGGCCGAACCTACTCGGAGTATTACTTCCGCCGGGTGCCCATGGCTGAGCTGGCCGCCAACAACGCCGAGGTACTGGCGGTCATGTTGGCTGCGCAATTGAAATTCCTGGCGCGCCGCAATCCGGGAGAATCGCTGTTGCGGGTGTACAACCCCAGCCTCGCCAGGGACGGCTGGGAAAGCAAACACACGATTGTGGAAATGGTTAATGACGACAAACCCTTCCTGGTTGATAGTGCCACCCTGGCTCTGGCGGAAATGGGTCTGGATGTGCGGCTGATTATTCACCCGGTGATAAAAGTTCGCCGCAGCAAAACCGGTAAGTTATTGGCTATTGTCTCGCGTCACGACGCAGCCGGAATTGCCGAGTCGGTGATGCAGATCCAGATCAACTACCAGAGCTCAGCCAAGGTGCTGCAACAGATCAAGGACAGATTGGCGGCCACTATTTATGACGTGAATCTGGCTGTGCAGGACTGGCAAGCCATGATCAGCGTGGCTGAAGCCACTGGTAGCGAAATGCCACAATGGGCGCCCCAGGCTGACGTCGAGGTGATGGCGGAATGCCAGGCATTCATGCGCTGGTTGGTGGACGATCATTTTATTTTCCTTGGTGTGCGTGACTACTCAGTGGTCAAGGCGGGTAAAGGACATGAACTGCATATTGTTCCAGGCACCGGCTTTGGCATCCTGGAAGAGGATGACGAAACAGTAGATTCCCGGCCACTCAGTCCGCTGGCTGAACAGGTGCGCACTCGCAGCGCCAACTCTCCCTTGATCATTACCAAGACCAATTCCCGGTCTACCGTGCATCGCGTCGGCTATATGGACTACATCGGCGTGCTGCGCTTTGACCAGCGTGGTCGGATTGTAGGTGAACGTCGTTTTCTCGGTTTGTTCACTTCAGCGGCCTACAGCCTCAGCGTGATGGAAACCCCGTTGGTGCGGGGCAGGGTGAATCAGGCCGTTGGCAAACTCAGCCTGCATCCAGGCAGCCATGCCTGGAAAACCCTGATGCACATTTTCGAAACCCTGCCGCGCGATGAGCTGTTTCAGGCCAATGCGGATGAGCTGGCAGAAATTGCCGAGGGTATTTTAAACCTGCAGGAGCGGCGTCGAGTGCGCCTGTTCATACGTCGCGAACAATATGGGCGCTATTATTCCTGCCTGGTGTATATCCCGCGAGAGCGTTTCAATACCGAAAATCGTGAAAAAATCCAGGCCATTCTGAAGCGGGCGCTGAAAGGCAAAAAGCTGGATTATGTGGTCAATATTTCGGAATCGGCGCTGGCCCGGCTGCATGTGATCATTCGGCCTGAGCAAGGTCAAACGCCGCATCCTGAGGTAGCACTGCTGGAGCAGAAGATCGTCGATGCCGTGCATTCCTGGGCGGACGAACTGACCACCATACTGCTGCAGCAACAAGGTGAAGAGAAGGGCCTCCGGCTGGCCAATCGATTCTGCCCGGCGTTTCCTGAAGCCTACAAGGAAGATGTCTCCCCCTGGGTGGCCGCATTTGATGTGGAAAATGCTGCCGCATTGGACCGCGGCGAAGATTTGCGCCTGAGCTTGTACCGGCCACGCAAACAACGAGGCGGCATAGTCCGACTCAAGTTGTTCCGCAAACACGAACCCATTGCTCTGTTCATGGTGCTGCCCATTTTGGAAAACCTGGGCTTGAGCATTATCAGCGAACGGCCTTATGAGCTGGAGTTTGCCGACGGTGACCGCTTGTGGATCCAGGACTTTGACATGATTCCGGTGGTTAGTCGTGAATTGAACCTGGAGACGATTCGCAGTCTGTTTCTGGATGCCTTCCGCCAGGCAATCGGTGGGGAAATTGATAGCGACCGCTTCAACCAGTTGGTCATTGCCGCTGAGCTTAATTGGCGACAGGTGAAGGTGATTCGTGCTTATTGCAAGTATTTGCTGCAGATCGGCACCCATTTCTCGCAAAGCTACATGGCTGAAACGCTGGCTAAATTCCCGCTGGTGAGCCGCCTGTTGGTGGAAATGTTTGAAGCCATGTTTGATCCGGAGCGTGACGATGAGTCGGATTATCGTCGGCAACAGTCAGCCAAGCAGTTCAATCACAGCATGCAAACCTTGTTGGATGGGCCGTTCAGTCAGGATGAAGTACTGGCTGAATATCTGGAAGAGGTCTATAGCACCCGCCAGAGCGGTGATCGTGAGAGCCAGGTTCAGGCCTTACGCCAGGCATTTCAGCGCGCCTTGACTTCAGTTTCCAGCCTGGATGAAGACCGTATACTTTATTCCTTCTACGACATCATGCGCGCCACTTTGCGCACCAGCTATTTCCGCTGCGATGACAAAGGTGAAATAGGCGATTACATCAGTTTCAAGATCGAGTCGGGCAAAGTAGCCGACATGCCCCTACCCAGGCCTTACCGGGAAATCTGGGTCTATTCGCCGCGTTTTGAGGGTATTCATTTACGTGGCGGAGCGATCGCTCGCGGCGGCCTGCGCTGGTCGGACCGGCGCGAAGATTTTCGCACGGAAGTGTTGGGCCTGATGAAAGCCCAGAATGTCAAAAACACCATGATCGTGCCGGTTGGGGCCAAGGGTGGCTTTGTTCTTAAGCGTCCACCAACGCAAGGAGGCCGGGAAGCTCTTCAGCAGGAAGGTGTGCATTGTTATAAGAGATTTATCAATGCCTTATTGGACATTACAGATAACCTGAGTGAAGACGAGGTTCTGCACCCTGACAAGGTGGTGCGGCGCGATGAGGATGACCCTTATCTGGTGGTCGCGGCAGACAAGGGTACAGCCACTTTTTCCGATACCGCCAATGGCATCTCGCTGCAGCGCGGCTTCTGGCTGGGTGATGCGTTCGCCTCCGGTGGTTCGGTGGGCTATGACCACAAGGCCATGGGCATTACGGCCAAGGGTGCCTGGGAAGGCGTGAAACGGCATTTTCGTGAACTGGGCATGGATATCCAGAAACAGCTCTTCAGTGTGGTCGGCATCGGTGACATGAGTGGTGACGTATTCGGTAACGGCATGCTCTTGTCCAGAAAAACCTGCCTCAAGGCAGCCTTTAATCACCTGCATATTTTTCGCGACCCGAAGCCGGATCCCAAAAGCAGTTTTACCGAGCGGCAGCGTTTGTTCAAAAAGCCACGCTCCGGCTGGGATGATTACAACCTGGACAGAATATCCACAGGCGGGGGGGTGTTTTCCCGTTTGGACAAAACCATTCCGCTGAGCCAGGAAGTTCGTGCCTGGCTGGAACTGGAAGAAACACAAATGCCACCGCACGATTTGATCAAGCATCTGTTACAGGCTCCGGTTGACCTATTGTGGAATGGTGGTATTGGCACCTACGTGAAGTCGAGCAAGGAAAGTAATGCCGATGTGGGTGACATGGCAAACAATACCGTGCGCGTAAATGGCAACGAGCTGCGCTGTCGGGTGGTAGGTGAGGGTGGCAACCTGGGTTGTACCCAGCGGGGTCGGATTGAATATGCCATGGCAGGGGGCCGGATCAACACCGACTTTATCGACAACTCCGCCGGTGTGGACACTTCCGATCATGAAGTGAATATCAAGATCCTGCTGGCACAGGCCATTCGCTCTGGCAAGCTGAAAGAGAAAGACCGGCCCGCCTTGCTGGCATCCATGACCGAAGAAGTGGCTGCTCTGGTTGTGCGCAGCAACTATCTGCAGACCCAGGCCATATCCATGATGGAAACCATGAAAGGTCCGCGCATGGGGTCCAAGCAGCATTTCGTCGCGGTAATGGAAGGACGGGGCATTTTGAATCGCCAACTGGAGTTTCTGCCCGAAGACGAACAACTGACCGAACGTCGCACCCGCGGTGAGGGCTTAACGCGTCCGGAGCTTTCAGTGCTGCTGTCCTACAGCAAAATCGTGGTCTATCAGCAATTACTGGCATCTGATCTGCATGAAGACGCCTATTGGTCTCGCGAGCTGATCCGCTATTTCCCGCTGCCATTACAAAAGCGTTTTGCCGACACCATGGAAGAGCATCGTTTGCGGCGGGAGATCATTGCCACGCAAGTGACCAACAGCATGGTGAATCGAATGGGCGTGAGTTTCAGTCTGCGCATGCAGGAAGATACCAGCGCCACGCCAGCAGGAGTGGCCAAGGCCTTCACCATTGCGCGCGAAATTTTCAATGCGCGGGAGTTCTGGGCGGAAGTTGAGTCACTGGATAACATGGTCCCAGCCGAGGAGCAGACTCACGCTTTGCTGACCATGTGGAATGTTTTGCGCCAGGCTACGCGCTGGGTGTTGATACGCCGCGGTGGTCGGCTGGATGTGCAAGAGATGGTGGAACGCTGGTCGCCAGGCCTGAAAGCCATGGAAAAATCCATCCATTCAATTCTGTCGCCAACTGATAGCGGAGCGATGGAGCTGAAGCGACAATCCTGCCTCGAAGCCGGCCTGCCTGAACAGTTGGCCAGTCGCATTGCCTTGTTGGAGTTCATCCTGCCCGCTTTGGATGTGGTGGAAACTGCGGCTCAACGCAAGTTGGCGGTTCAGGATGTGGCAGAGGTCTATTTCCGGCTGGGAGAATTGCTGCATTTGAAATGGTTGCGCGAGCAATTGGAGAGTCTGCCGGTCAAGGGGCAGTGGCACGCTCACGCCCGGGCCATCCTGCGCGATGAGTTGTTTTCCCATCATAACCAGTTGGTGGACACCATTCTGCGCGAATCCGGTCGCAGCAAAGATGCGGTCAGCAATTGGATCAGCAAGCACCAATCCAGAGTCAATCCGGTCATCAGCTTTATGAAGGAAATGGCTGCTTTGCCGGAAATGGATTACGCCACTTTATCGGTTGCGGTGCGCTCGCTGGGACAAATGTTGGAATCAGACAGTGCAGCCTGATCAGGTTCGCGTTACGCGACGGGGCCAATAGCGAGCTGATGACCAACTTGAAAGTACATTTTATTGCCGGTCCGTCTGAAGCTGCACAGCAGGCATTGAAGACCTTGAGCCAGCGCTATGGTCAGTGCGAGTTGTCTGATGCGAAAGTCATTGTCGCCTTGGGTGGCGACGGTTTTATGTTGCGTACTTTGCACCGGTTACTGTCGGCAGACTTACCCGTTTATGGCATGAAGTTGGGCAATGTCGGCTTCCTGATGAATCGCTATCGGGAAACCGGTTTGTCAAAAAGGTTGGCCGCCGCCAATACCGTGTCATTGGCGCCCTTGTGCATGGAGGTGGCAACTGAGGCGGGCGGCCAGGTAAAAGCACTTGCCATCAATGAAGTCTCGCTGTTACGGCAGATGAATCAGGCAGCGCATATCCGCATCCTGGTGAATGGTACAGTCAAGGTGGAGGAACTGGTTTGCGACGGTGTATTGGTTGCGACTGCAGCCGGCAGTACCGCGTATAACCTGTCTGCCCAAGGCCCCATTCTGCCTTTGGGCACCCAGGCCTTGGCACTGACACCCATTTCACCCTTTCGACCGCGCCGTTGGCGTGGTGCCGTATTGCCGGGCTCGGCACGGATACGGTTCGAAGTGCTGGATCACTACAAGCGGCCAGTCAGTGCAACCGCGGATGCGCAGGAAGTCCGCAACGTATTGGCAGTAGATGTTTATGAAGAGAAAACCATTCGGCTCAAACTGATGTTCGATCCAGATCATTCTCTGGAAGACAGAATTCTGAATGAGCAGTTTCTCTAAATCAGTTGGCTCGAAAACCTTACCGAAAACGAGTTGTTCATCAATTCCTTTTAAAGTAGAACAGATTTATGCCCAATCCGATTACCGACACCTGTCATTGCCTGGTACGCCACCCCGATAAAGCCAAGTTCCTGGTGGTCAAGCATGAGGAAAGCTGGGCGCCACCAACCTTGTCGTTTCCGCAGGGGCCTATTGAGTACAAAGCCAATATGCTCAATAAGGGCATGCTGGCCAAATACGGTTTGAAAACCAGAGTGCTGCGTCCGATCGTGCGGTTGCCAAACTATCACTGCATCGAGATGGAATTGGCCTCCACCCAGCCCTCGAAAAAACTTGCGGCGGTTTGGGTAGATAAGGCCGAATACATGCGCACGCGAACTCCACTGGGCGATGTTCCCGATCCGTTTGAACTCTGGTTTGCAGAGCAGGATGCTGGACAGCCACCCGTAAGGCGGCCACCCTTTCATCAACCCGGCTGGTTTAATCATGCCGATCACTGGATCCAGTTTCAGTTGGATAGCCTGGCTATCCAGGTCACCGGTTCGGTGGAACAGTTTCGTCAGGGCTGGACTTCATCCTGTCTGTTGCGGGTGCCTACCAACCAGGGCTGGGTCTACTTCAAGGCGGGATATGAAGCCGCGCCAGGCGAAGCTGCATTGACCGCCGCGTTGGCCAGCCTTTGGCCGCAAACGGTTGCCCAACCGCTGGCCATTGACGCCAAACGAAATTGGATGCTGAATCGCGATTTTCGCGAACAGAGCATCAGGTCAGACCTTGAGGAACTGCCCGCTTTTGCCCATTCGGTTGCTCAGTTGCAGTTGGCAAGTCATGACAGTCTGGATAAATGGCAGGCCTTGGGTTGTCGCCCAGTCACTCTGGAAAATTTGGCACAATTCAGTCAACAACCTGAACAGTACCGGCCTGTTTTACAGGAAGGTGGTGGTGGATTGACGGATCAGCAGTGGTCAGCACTGTTGGAAGCTTTGCAGCCTATAGGCGAAGGATGCAGTGTGCTGGCTGAGATTGGCCTGCCTTTGACGCTGGTACATACCGACTTCCGCAATGACAACATGACGGTTTCCGAAGGTCGCCATCTCCTGCTGGATTGGAGTGGTACGGTGATTTCGCATCCGTTCCTGGTGCTGAGTCTGGTGTTTCAGGACCACCGGGCGACCTTGGGCAACGGCGGGTTCGCGGGCACCATGAGCATTAATGATGAGCTGTATCAGCGGGTGATCGAATCCTATCTGCAGCCGTTTTCAGCGCTGGCCAGCCAGGCTGATTTGTTGCGTGCAGTGGAAGCGGTCAAGCAGCTTGAAGGGGTGTGGATGATGCTACGGATGATTTACCAACTTGAGTGGGTCGAAGCCAAAACGCCGCACTTTTACCGACAGGTGGTGGGCGTGCAGGCGGGTTTCAAGCAATTTATCAATCAACATCTGGTCAGAACCTCCTTGGCTGACAGGATTATCATGGATTGATCAGCGCGCTGTTATGCTAATGCAATGGAAGCATCACCTCTGAAAACGGAAAATCAGCAACACAGCCAGGAAAGCCTGGTGATCGCGATTTCTTCGCGAGCCCTGTTTGACCTGTCAGACAGTCACTCGATTTTTGAGCGTCGCGGACTGGCAGCCTATGCCGATTACCAACTCGGTTTGGAGGATGAAATCCTGCGGCCGGGCATGGCCTTTCCGCTGGTGCGCAAACTGTTGGCGTTGAACCAGACCGCTGTCGACCATCCAGCCGTAGAAGTCATCCTGCTGTCGCGCAACAGTGCCGATACCGGCCTGCGGATATTCAACGCCATTGAGCATTACGGCCTGAATATCGAACGCGCCGCTTTTACCAATGGCGCCAGCCCCTATCGGTACATGTCGGCCTATGGCGCCCAATTGCTTTTATCCACCAACGCAACGGATGTGCGTAAGGCACTGACCGAAGGTTATGCAGCCGCCACCATATTGCCGGGCAAGGCAGCGGGTGAAGGTCTGGGTCAACTACGTATTGCTTTTGACGGCGATGCCGTGGTGTTTGGTGATGAGGCAGAGCGCATCTACCAACGTCATGGGCTGGAAGCCTTTTCGGCCTCCGAGCGTGAAGCGGCCCTACAACCTTTGTCCGGCGGACCATTTCGGCCGGTATTGGAAGCTTTGCACCGCATTCAGGCTTCCTATCCGATCGAAAACAATCCTATCCGCACTGCCCTGGTTACAGCACGCTCGGCTCCCGCGCATAAACGCGTGGTGCTGACGTTGCGCAATTGGGGTATTCGTATTGATGAAGCATTGTTTCTGGGTGGGCGTTCCAAGGGCGAGTTCCTGAAGATATTTGGTGCCGATATTTTCTTTGATGACCAGCAGGTGCATATCGATTCGGCCAAGGTTCACGTCGCGGCAGCGCATGTGCCCAGTGGTGTGGCCAATGAAGAAGATGCTGAGGATACGGTAACAGATGACATCACTCGTACTCACCCTTAGAATGTGAGATATTTTATACCTTAAATAATTTCCTTACCTTGATGCGGACACTGGCCTGGTGTGCTGGCCCGCACTTTATACCTTGGAGTTTTTTGATGGCCAAATTGAACCCCTACGACCTGTACGATGTTGATTCATTGCTCACTGAAGAAGAGAAAATGATCCGCGACAGCGTTGCCCGTTTTGTAGATGAACGTGCCATGCCCATCATCGCAGAGCATTTTGACAACGCCACCTTCCCGGCTGAGTTGGTCAGTGAAATAGCCGACCTGGGGCTGCTGGGTTCCAGCCTGGAGGGCTACGGTTGCGCTGGTTTGAATGCGGTTTCCTATGGCTTGATCTGCCAGGAACTGGAACGTTGTGATTCTGGCCTACGCAGTTTTGTATCGGTGCAGTCCAGTCTGTGCATGTACCCGATTTACGCTTATGGCTCGTACGAACAAAAAGATCGCTGGTTGCCGGGTATGGCCAAGGGCGAAATTATCGGCTGTTTCGGCCTGACCGAATCGCAGGGCGGCTCCGACCCGGCCAATATGAAAACCCATGCCAAGCGCGATGGTGATGATTGGGTCATCAATGGTTCCAAAATGTGGATTACCAATGGCAATCTCGCTGATATCGCTATCGTCTGGGCCCGTACCGAAGATGGCATCATGGGTTTTGTGATGGAAAAGGGCATGGCTGGGTTTGAGGCCAGGAAGATCAAGTCCAAGATGTCCTTGCGGGCGTCAGTTACTTCAGAGCTTTATTTTGACAATGTGCGGGTGCCGGATGCCAATCGCCTGCCCAATGTAGTGGGCCTGAAAGGCCCGTTGGGCTGCTTGACCCAGGCGCGTTTTGGCATCACCTGGGGCCCGATTGGTGCGGCGATTGCCTGTCTGGATGAAGTGGTGAAATACACCTCAGATCGCATTCTTTTTGATCGTCCTCTCGCTGCCAATCAAGCCATTCAAATTCGTCTGGCAGACATGGCGCGTCGTATCACCGGTGCGCAATTGATCGCATTGCAACTGGGCCGTCTTAAAGATGCCGGCAAAATGCAGCCCACCCAGGTCAGTCTGGCCAAGTGGAATAATGTACGCATGGCTTTGGACATTGCGCGTGATTGCCGCGATATTCTGGGCGGGGCTGGTATCACCACGGAATACCAGGCGATTCGGCATATGCTCAACCTGGAAAGTGTGATCACATACGAAGGTACCGAAACCGTGCACCAGTTGGTGATTGGCCGTGAGTTGACCGGCATTAATGCTTTCTGAGCAAAATTCACACTAACCTGGCAACTCGCAGCGGGAACAGTTTCCCAGGCATCAAGCAAGCTGCCGAGTGAAGGAATCCGATCGGAACGATTTTCAGGATGAAAATCGAGCGCCGAATGGTCAGGACGGTCATCCGGTGCAGTTCCGACAATCGGGTTCCGATCGAGGGTATCCCAGGCTTCACCCTGGGACAGCGCAGCAGCCGGGAAACTGTTCCCGCTTCGAGGTGCCGTCAGCCTTAAACTTAGTCAGAAGATCGTGACTGATCACGGATCGCACGAAACTCGTTGCCCTCGTACCACTCAGGCCAGTCTGGACTGTTGGCGATTCGCTCGCCAACCGTAAAGTACAGCACCACGTCCTGCGCCAGGCCACGTAAGTCCCAGTCATCCCCGACCTCGTCAGCAGGTGAGTGATAGCGGTTTTTCAGGTAGTAGTCGCCTTTTTCCTTGAGATATTCCGGGCCTTTTTCTACATGATCTGAACCCGACTTGGCGTACAGCATGGGCACGCCTTTTTTGGCGAAATTGAAATGATCAGAGCGGTAATAGCTGCCGCGTTCCGGGTGCTCCTCTGCTTTAACATAGCGCTCCTGGCTTCCAGCGGCCTGGATCAAAATGTCTTCCAGCTCTGAGCTGCCATAGCCAACCACCACGATGTCTTTGGTGGGGCCGTAAACGCCCAGGGCGTCCATGTTCACGCCAGCAACGGTTTGGGTGAGCGGTATGGCGGGATGTTCGGCATACCAGGCCGAGCCCAGCAAACCGGATTCTTCGGCGGTTACCGCCAGAAAGGCCACACTGCGGGCCGGTGCCTGCGGCATCTGGCTGAAGGCGTCTGCCAAAGCCAACAAGGCAGCTATTCCCGAGGCATTGTCGATCGCGCCGTTGTAAATGGCATCTTCGCCCGGTGCTGCATTGGGGTTGGTGCCAATATGATCCCAATGCGCCATGTAGATAAAAGCTTCGTCCGAACGTGAATGGCCTGGCAGCATGGCTCCGACATTGTAGGACTGGCGCTTGATGGTCTTGTTCTGCACGCTGGCATCCATGGTGCTGCTCAATGCAACGGCTTTGAATTCTGCCGATTGCGCTTGCGCCATCAGGCTGTCCAGGTCCAAGCCATCGGCGGCAACGATTTCTTCTGCCACCGAGCGTTGTATCCAGGATTCGATCGGTGCCCGGTCCATATTGTTATTTTCCCGGTCGAGGTGAAATTGTGGCCCGGTAGCGCTGTTGCGCACCACGTCCCAGCCGTAGGCCGCAGGTTCGGTATCATGGATGATCAGGGCCGCCGCCGCACCTTGCCGCGCGGCTTCTTCGTATTTGTAAGTCCAGCGGCCGTAATAGGTCATTGTGTTGCCTTTGAACAAGGCGGGGTTTTGTGTGGCAAAGCCGGGATCGTTAACCAGTATCAATACCGTTTTGCCCTGCACGTTTACATCAGCGTAGTCGTTCCAGCCGTATTCTGGAGCGACGATGCCGTAACCCACAAAAACCACTTCACTGTTTTCTACGCTCGATTCTTCGGCCACGCGCCGAGTGCCCAAGATCATTTCATCGCCAAGCGTAACCAGGCGATCGTTGTCCTGCAGATGAAAACTCATGCGAGCACTGGCCGGATCAGCTTCTATGGAAACCAGGTCTACGGCTTGCCGGTACGCATCATCAAACAGCGGTTGTAGTCCCAATTCGCGGAAGCGGTTTTCGATAAGTTCCAGGGTCAGGGTTTCGCCTTCCGACATGGGCTCACGGCCGCCAAACCGGTCTGAAGCCAGTTCGCTGATGGTGGCCATCAATTGGTCTGGATCAATGCTGGGGATAAATGCAATGGCATCTGCAGGCGAACTGGATGCAACTGAAGGGGATTTGGCCTCGGTGCCTGGCTCATCCTTGCCGCAGGCTGCCAGTAACAGGATCAGCAGGAGTATCAGCAGCCTGCAGGCTGGAAGACTAAATGGAAATAGGGATTTCATACTGACTCCTGTAATGGAAAATCGGGATTATTGGCTGAACAGCCTTGTCGGCTGCCGGAACCATAATGCTTCAATACCGTGCCTGCAAGCTGCACTAATGCTTGCGCGGATTGAGATAGATTCTCGGCTCGGGATCCAGACGCAGGCCGAATTTCTGGTATACGCGCGTTTGCACCTGCTGGGCCAATTGCCACAAGTCCGCACCACTGGCACCACCCTGGTTGATCAACACCAAAGCATGTTGGCTGGAGACAGCCGCTGCGCCTTGTTGCTGGCCTTTCATCCCAGCCGCCTGGATCATGGCTGCAGCAGAGAGCTTTATTTGCCCATTCGTCAGCACCCAATGAGGTAGCGCGGGGTGGCGGTCCAGCAAGGCTTCTGCTTCGTGCTCAGAAAGCACCGGATTTTTGAAAAAGCTGCCGGCATTGCCCACCACAGTTGGGTCAGGCAATTTCTGCTGGCGCAATGCGACTACGGTGTCGAATACATTCTGTGCGTTGGGTGATTTGCCAGCCAGGGCTTCACGCAATCCGGCATAGTGCAGCCGGGGTTCAAAATCGCGCTTGAGGCGCATTCGCATCGAGGTGATGAAATAGCGATCACGTGGCTCACGCTTGAAAATACTGTCACGGTAACCGAGTTCGCATTGTTCGTTTTGAAACACCACCCAACCGGATTGAAGCCAGTCCCAGGCCGTGACTGATTCGAGCACCTCAGCCAACTCAACTCCATAAGCGCCGATATTCTGAATCGGCGCGCCACCGGCCAGACCAGGGATCAGCGCCAGGTTTTCCAGTCCATACCAGCCTTGTTGCAGTGCATAACAAACCAGCGAGTGCCAATTTTCCCCGGCGCCCACTTCAATCAAAACGCTGTCTCCGTTCGCGTCGATCAGGTCGATTCCGAGTATGCGATTGAGCACAACTTTGCCTGGAACATCGTTTACCAACAGGATGTTGCTGCCACCGCCCAGAACCAGGTCCTGTTGCGATTTTAGAGCAGGGAGCGCCAGCATGTCCTGTTGGTTTTCCACTTCGAATAATTGGCGGGCAGTGCCGCCAACACCAAAGGTATTCAATAACGAGAGGTCGGCCTGTTGTTGAATCTTCATCGCAACAGTATCGCCAGGCGCAAGAGGCCTGCTTGATTAGTAACAGTAATGCTTGACCACATCAGGCGACTTTTCGCTCGGCTATGGCTTGCAGACATTCGGCCAGCAGGGCCGGGCCACGATAGATCATGCCGGTGTAAAACTGGACCAGGCTGGCGCCCATGTCCAGCTTGTCGACTGCATCCTGGCCTGAGCAGATGCCACCCACGCCAATCAGGTCCACGGAATTCGGCAATAGCTCGCGCAGTTCGACCAGTGTTTGATCCGCCAGCGCTTTCAGTGGTGCGCCGGAAAGACCGCCGGCCTCTGCTGCATGCGGCAGTCCTTCAACCCAGGGTCGACTGGTGGTGGTGTTGCTCGCGATGACTGCTTCAATGTCGTGCAGGCTGATGGCGCGCGCTACTGCTTCCAGTCCGGCATGATCCAGGTCGGGTGCAATCTTGACGGCCATCGGCACACGGCGGCCATGAGTCTTTTGCAGCTTGTTGCGCTCAACGGCCAGTTGCGATAACAGTTGATTGAGGCTGTCCTCGGCCTGCAGCTCACGCAAGTTCTGCGTATTCGGCGAAGAGATATTTACGGTGACATAGTCTGCATAAGGGTAGACCTGCTGTAAGCAATGCAAATAATCATCTGCAGCTTGCGCAATCGGCGTGGTGGCATTCTTGCCGATATTGATGCCCAGTACGCCGTCGTATTTGCGTTTGCGAACTTGCGCAACCAGGTGATCCACGCCTTTATTATTGAAACCCAGCCGATTGATCAGGGCTTGTGCTTGCGGCAGGCGGAACACCCGTGGTTTGGGATTGCCAGCCTGGGGCTTGGGGGTAATGGTACCCACTTCAATAAAACCAAAACCCAACGCTCCCAGTGCCTCGAAGTAATCAGCGTTCTTATCGAGGCCAGGGGCTATGCCCACCGGGTTACCGAAGTTCAAGCCCATGCACTTCAGCGGGATGTCCCGGTGGGTGCATAACAAACGGGTTGCACCGAGCTGATGCGCTCGCCGCAGGCTTTCCATGCTCAGGTAATGAGCGGTTTCCGGGTCACTGGCAAACAGCGCTTTCTTGGCCAACTCATAAAACATCGTTACCGCTCCAGGTTGATCTCCAATCAGAGATCGAACTTGATGCCCTGAGCCAATGGTAAAGTCTTGCCCCAGTTGATGGTGTTGGTTTGACGGCGCATATAGGCTTTCCAACTGTCTGAGCCGGACTCACGCCCGCCGCCAGTTTCCTTTTCACCGCCAAAAGCTCCACCAATTTCAGCACCGGAAGTGCCAATGTTGACGTTGGCGATGCCGCAGTCCGAGCCTGAAGCCGACAAAAACAGCTCGGCATTGCGCATATCGGTGGTGAAGATGGAGGATGACAGGCCTTGCGGTACGTCATTCTGCATGGCGATGGCCTGATTCAGGTCGGTGAAGGGAATCAGGTAGAGGATGGGTGCAAAGGTTTCACTCTGAACCACAGCATAGTCATTTTCGGCCTGAATGATGGTGGGTTCTACAAAGAACCCCGGGCGATCGATGCGCTTACCGCCAGTTAGCACTTTGCCGCCTTGTTGCTGAGCAGCAGCCACGGCCTGCTCAAAGCGCTTCACGCTGGCTTCATCGGTCAACGGGCCCATCAGGGTTTTGTTATCCAGGGGATCGCCGATACGCACCTGCTGGTAGGCCGAAGTCAGGGTTTCTATTACCGATTTCAGCAGTGATTCATGGACAAACAGGCGTCGGGTGGTGGTGCAGCGTTGTCCAGCGGTGCCGACTGCGCCGAATACGATGCCGGGTATGGCCAGCTTCAGGTCGGCGGTTTGATCAACAATGATGGCGTTGTTGCCACCCAGTTCCAGCAGGCTGCGCCCCATGCGGGCCGCTACCCGTGCACCCACCTGGCGACCGACTGCTGTTGAACCGGTAAAGGACACCAGTTGTACCCGCGGGTCATCGACAAAACGCTCGGCCAATGCATGGCCCGGTTCCATAAAGCTCAGGAAAATGGGCGGAAAGCCTCCTTCCTGTAATGCTTCGTTGCAGATGTTCTGCACGGCCAGGCAGCACAGCGCACCTTTCGGTGACGGCTTCCACACCGACACATTGCCGCAGATGGCAGCGATGAACGCATTCCAGGCCCACACCGCAACCGGAAAATTGAAGGCAGAGATAATGCCGACCACGCCATAGGGATGCCATTGTTCGTACATGCGATGCAGCGGGCGTTCCGAATGCATGGTATTGCCGTAAAGCATGCGCGATTGGCCAATGGCAAAGTCGCCAATGTCGATCATTTCCTGAACTTCGCCATCACCCTCGGGTTTGATCTTGCCCATCTCCAGGCTGACCAGGCTGCCCAGTGCGTCTTTGTGCTTACGAAAAGCGTCGGTGCACAGTCGCACGGCTTCACCGCGGCGGGGTGCCGGCAGCATGCGCCACTCCTTGAACACTTCCTCTGCACGGCTGATGATCTTTTCGTAATCCGCTTCAGATGCGCCGTAAACGCTGGCAATTAATTCGCCACTGGCCGGATTGATGGAGTGAATTTCACCCTGGTCGGTAGCGCCTGACCATTGGTCAAAGCCAAAACAGGCACCGGGATTGTTGGCCCTGATACCCAGGGTATTGAGAGGATTCATGCTGATAACGCTCCGAAATCATCGAAAGATGGCAGTTTAGATGCACTTAGCTGGGCATTATCGCACCGCCCCGCCAGGCATGCACCTTTAGTACTTTCCAACTTTTCGCCATTAAACTGTTGCAGGGAACTCATACGACAGAGGCCGGTCATACCCTGCGGAACAGGCCTCTGGTCCTGATGGAAGTAACAGCCCACAACCCAGTGCATGATATGCTCAACCGAGGGAGTCAAGCAGCCATGAAGGCAGCGATAAAAACTCACAATAATGAACCAGGTTCTGGCATTGCCGCACTGATACCTCAGGCTAACAAGCTGGTGTCAGTTATAGCGGTCGCGGTGCCAGAGGAAGAAGTGGAGCGTGCACGCATGAGCGAAGCACAAGTAGACCAGTTGTTGGTTGAGCGGGTACAGAAAGGTGACAAACATGCCTTTGACCTGCTCATCAGTAAATATCAACATCGCATTGTGAACCTGGTGCGACGTTATGTGTCAGATCCCCACGAAGCGCAGGATGTGGCACAGGAGTCGTTCATCAAGGCTTATCGTGCCATAAAGAATTTTCGTGGCGACAGTGCGTTCTATACCTGGCTGTATCGAATCTCCATCAACACAGCAAAAAACTGGCTGGTGGCGCAGAAACGCAGGCCGCCTTTATCAGACATCGATGCAGCAGATGCTGAGCAATATGATTTTGACAGTCGCCTGAAAGAGAAAGGCACTCCGGAAAACGAGTTGTTAAAGGAAGAAATCAGACGCACGGTATACGACTCAATTGCTGAGTTACCGGAAGATTTGCGCACCGCCATCATGTTGCGTGAAATGGAAGGCATGAGTTATGAGGAGATAGCTACCACCATGGAATGTCCCATCGGTACCGTCAGATCGAGAATATTCAGAGCGCGTGAGGCCATAGACAGCCAATTGAGGCCATTGATTGAAAGCCATTGATACAGAACCGTCCAAAAGGGCAGGACACAGCAAACATGAATCCAACTGATATGACAAATGACTCAAGAGAAAATCTTTCATCTTTTATGGATGGTGAGGTGGATAAATCCGCCGGTAGTTTTTTGGTGCGCCGTTTGGCCAATGATGATGATTTAAGGTCAACCTGGAATCGCTATCACATGATTCGCGATTGCCTGCATCAGCAGGATGCGCATCTGGTGCACGACGACTTTTGCTCCCGTGTACGCCAGGCCATAGACCAGGAAGACTTGCAGGAAGCTGACAACAAATCGCCGTTGGGCTGGATCAAACCCATGGCAGGTGCCGCCATCGCCGCCTCCGTAGCCCTGCTCGCCATTCTGTCGGTGGGGAGTGGTCAACAAGCCGGACCGGATAGCGGGCCGCAAGCGACGCCATTGGCTGCTCAGGCTGTGCCATTTGTCAGCCCGAATATGGGCAACCTCATGCCGGACAGTCAGCCGGTCAACCTGGCGGGTCAGCGTGCATCCGAGCAGGAAAAAGCCAAGGCATACCTGCTGCGTCATTACCAGGTAACCGGCGATGGTGCCGGCCAGGGCTTTGTGGCGTTGGTACCCATTTTGGTAACCAGTGATAACGCCTTGCAGGCAGATAACCCCGAGGTAGTGGCAACCATCCAGGAAGCTGAATCGGCTCAGTAATGAAACTCCTGGCTTTTTGCGCTAGCGCTGTGCTGCTGTTGGGGCTCTCCCTGCAGACAATCGCCGGTGATGATCCGCAACATTGGCTGGAGCGCATGGGCGCTGCCATGAACCAGATGAGTTACCAGGGCACCTTTATTTATATTGCAGGTGGGCGCATGGAAACCATGCGGATCACTCATGTGATTGATGAAAACGGATCCAGGGAGCGTTTGTCTTCGGTCTCCGGGCCGCGCAGTGAAGTGGTCCGTGATCAATCCGGTATGAGGTGGATTTCAGGCGAAGATGAGGCCGTGATGGCGGATCCGATCGTGAACTGGCCGATGTTTCTGGATCAATCCATACGCGGCCTGTCAGCCCATTCTGGTTACTACCAACTGAAGTTAGGCGATCAAAAGCGCATTGCTGAACGCATAGGTCAGAGACTGGATATCGTGGCCATCGACAATTATCGTTACGGCTACAGCCTGTGGCTGGAATCAGATTCGGGCTTGTTGTTGCAATGGCAGCTCAACGACCAGAACGGAGAGATCCTGGCCAAGCTGGAGTTTACCGAGCTTAAAATGGGTTCAGAAGTTGACATGAGCGAGCTCAAACGTGGCCATTCGGAAACGCGCCAGATTGCTTCCGGGTTGCCAGTTGGAGCCGCCAAACCCGTCTCTGAACGCTCCAACTGGAAGGCTTATTGGCTGCCACCCGGTTTTCGTATGACCGCCAACCGGGCACCCAGCCAGAATACACTGGGTATTATTTTTCAGCATCAGGTTTACAGTGATGGAATAGCTTCTGTCTCCCTTTATGTGGAACCTCTGAATGTTGAAGCAGGTGCTGGCCTGGGATTACGTGAATTGGGTACCAGCCATATTTTCAGCCGTAAAACCAATGATGTGCTGGTTACCGTAGTGGGCGATGTGCCGGCGTTGACCGTAGAGAAGATCGCCGAGTCGGTCAGTCAGAATCAGCCTTGAAACGGGTGGTTTGATTGGGATTATTGCAGAACAAATCCGCGGGTCTTCAATCAGTCTCAGAAACCTCTGGTGCATGGTGCGGCCATGATTGAACAACAAGGCCGGGTTTTGGAGTTGCAAGCGCAGCTGGTCAAAGTCGCGTTGGGTGCCACCTCGGGTTGCCCCGCTTGCGATGCAGGCCAGGGCTGCGGTGGAGGAATCTTCGGCAAACTGGTCAGCCGCAAAGAACAGACACTGCTGCTCGACCATAATTTACAGGATGGGCATCTTCAGCTCGAGCCTGGTCAGGCCGTTATCGTAGGAATTTCCGAAGCATTTTTCCTGAAACTGCTGGCCAGGCTGTATCTGGTACCTCTGCTGGCAGCATTGTGTGGTGCGGCCCTTGGGCACTACTCGGGCAATCAAATGTCCCTGAACGGCTTGAGTCATGATCTGCTGGCCTTGATGGGGGCTTTGTTTTTGGCTGCTTTGGCCTTACTTATCAATTGGAAGAGCAAAAGGCTGCAAGTGGGTGAAGAGCAGGTGCAATTGTTGCGCGGCCCGGATTCACAAGCTGGGCAATACTGCCAGACTGGCTTCGGTTAGGGCCATGCCAGATATCCATAATTAATACATTCAAGCAATACATTCAAGAGGATTTGTTATGACTCGCAGAATTGTGCAACTGATCAGTGTGCTGGTTTTTAGCCTGTTTTCAGTCGGCTCCATGGCGGACGTAAGTGGCTTGCCCGACTTTACCGAGCTGGTCGAAAAAACCGGGCCAGCGGTAGTCAATATCCAGGTAACCCAGTTTGGCAACCGCGTACAACCGGGTGACGGCGACAGTACCCAAGCGCCTTATGATGAGCAGGAAGTGCCGGAATTCTTCCGTCGTTTTTTTGGGCCGCAGGGAAACCCCAATGGCGCTGAGCCCGATCGTCGTGGCCTGGGTTCGGGTTTCATCTTTGAAAAAGACGGTTACATCATCACCAACCATCACGTGGTCGATGGCGCGGATCAGATCATTGTGCGTCTGGCAGACCGGCGCGAATTTGAAGCCGAGCTGATAGGCACCGATCAGCAGAGCGATATTGCCCTGCTCAAGATTGAAGCCAGCAATTTACCCACTGTGAAATTGGGCCATACCAACGAGCTCAAGCAAGGTGCCTGGGTGGTAGCGATTGGTTCGCCATTCAATTTCGAACAAACGGTGACAGCCGGTATCGTCAGTGCCAAGGGCCGCAGCACGGGCGCGCAGCAATATGTACCTTTTATTCAGACGGATGTGGCCATCAACCCGGGCAATTCCGGCGGTCCGTTGCTCAACATGAACGGTGAAGTTGTGGGCATCAATTCATGGATACTGAGTGGCGGTAGTGGCGGCTATATTGGCTTGTCTTTCGCCATTCCGGTTGAAACCGCAATCGAAACGGTACGCCAGTTGCGCGAGCACGGCAAAGTATCGCGCGGTTTACTGGGCGTTGTGGTTGGCGTAGTGACCCGCGAACTGGCTGAGGCGCTGAACCTGGATCGCTCAGCCGGTGCTCTGGTCAGCGATGTCTCTTTGGCTGGCTCCGCTGATCGCGCCGGCATCAAACCCGGTGACGTCATTCTTGAGTTGAATGGCCAGGCCATCGAAACCTGGGGCGATCTGCCCCCTCTGGTGGGGGCGAATCCACCCGGCACCAAAGTTAAAGTCCTGGTCAGCCGCGATGGCAAGAAAAAGACCTTTGAGGCAACGCTGGATGCGCTGGAAAGTAGCGGCAGTGGTCAACCCACACCTGCAGAAGCTGACGAAAAGGCCAGCAATGCGCTGGGCCTGGAAGTCGAATCCATATCAGCCGAGAAGCGCGCTGAACTGGGCAATCCGGTGGGAGGCGTGTTGATTACCCGGGTGCTTGGTGACGCCGCTTTTCGGGCCGGATTGCGTCCCGGCGACCTGCTTCTGGCCATCAATAATCAGGCCGTTGCGAACGTGGATGAGTTTGAATCGGTGGTCGGGAAACTACCGGTCAAAAAGGCTGTGGCATTGCGGGTGATGCGCGGTGGAGCCACCACCTTTATTGCCTTTACACCGGATGGCGATGAGTAGGCTATAATCCGCGCTGCAAACAACGCAAGGTCAGACCATCTGGCCACCCCGGCCTGTCGGCCAGGGTGGCCTTTTCCTGTATGAAGCCAGCATGAATCAGCAATACATTCGCAACTTCTCCATCATTGCCCATGTTGACCATGGCAAATCCACTTTGGCTGATCGTTTCATTCAGCTTTGCGGCGGGCTTACTGACCGGGAGATGGAGGCGCAAGTGCTGGATTCCATGGACCTGGAGCGCGAGCGTGGTATTACCATCAAGGCGCAAAGTGTCACCTTGCAGTACCCATCGGATGACGGTCACACCTATCAATTAAACCTGATTGACACCCCGGGGCACGTGGACTTCTCTTACGAAGTTTCCCGCTCGTTGGCGGCTTGCGAAGGCGCGCTGCTGGTGGTCGATGCCGCCCAGGGTGTGGAAGCGCAAAGCGTGGCCAACTGCTATACCGCAGTTGAACTGGGCCTCGAAGTCATTCCGGTATTAAACAAGATCGACCTGCCGTCGGCCGAGCCCGACCGGGTGCGGCAGGAGATTGAGGATATCATCGGCATTGAAGCATCGGATTGCCTGGAAGTCAGTGCCAAAAACGGCATAGGCATCAAAGACATTCTGGAATTGCTGATAAAGCGGGTACCGGCTCCCAGGGGTGATGCCGCAGCGTCTTTCAAGGCCCTGATCATCGATTCCTGGTTTGATAATTACCTGGGGATTGTTTCCCTGATCCGCGTCGTCAATGGCTCGGTAAGTAAGGGTGAAAAGATCAAGCTGATGTCTTCTGGCAACCAGCACCAGGTAGAGCAAGTGGGCGTGTTTACCCCCAAGCAGGAAAAGCGCGAGCGCATCAGTGCAGGCGAAGTAGGTTTTCTGGTTGCCGGCATAAAGGATGTCCATGGTGCGCCGGTGGGCGATACCATCAGCATGGCCAAAGACAGCTCCGTGGAGCCTCTGCCGGGTTTCAAGGCCATGCAGCCGCGCGTATTCGCCGGCCTGTTTCCAACCGACGCTGATGCTTTTCCGGACCTGCGTGAGGCGCTGGACCGCTTGCAGTTGAATGATGCAGCCTTGCAGTTCGAGCCCGAGACATCAGAAGCATTGGGCTTCGGCTTTCGTTGCGGTTTCCTCGGCTTGTTGCACATGGACATTGTGCAGGAGCGACTGGAACGCGAGTACAACGTTGACCTGATCACCACCGCACCAACGGTTATTTACGAAGTAGTGCAGAATGACGGCTCGGTGATGACGCTGGAGAATCCGGCCAACCTGCCACCGCCCAACAAGATCGCTGAAATCCGCGAACCCATCATTGAAGCCAATATTCTGGTGCCACAGGATTACGTGGGTGCGGTTATTGGCCTGTGCGAAGAAAAACGTGGAATGCAATTGTCCATGCAATACCTGGGTGGGCAGGTATCCATTAAATATGAATTGCCCTTGTCGGAAGTGGTGCTGGATTTCTTCGACAAGTTGAAATCCGCCAGCCGCGGCTATGCCTCTTTCGATTATCATTTCATTCGTTTCCAGGAAGGCCCGTTTGTGCGGGTGGATGTATTGATCAACGGCGAAAGCGTTGATGCCCTGTCGCTGATCATGCACCGTGATCAGGCGCAGCGCCGAGGGCGCGAGCTGGCCAGTAAAATGAAAGAGCTGATTCCGCGGCAAATGTTTGACGTAGCCATACAATCCACCATAGGCTCACAAATCATCGCGCGCACGACTGTTAAAGCCTTGCGCAAGAATGTGACGGCGAAATGTTATGGTGGTGACATTACGCGCAAACGCAAGCTGCTGGAAAAGCAGAAAGCCGGCAAGAAGCGCATGAAACAGGTGGGTCGGGTGGAGATCCCACAAGAAGCATTTCTTGCCGTGTTGCAACAAGACACCAAAAAATAAGGATTAGGGTCGAGCACTATGATTCCCGATTTCAGTTTGCTGCTGGTATTGCTCACACTGTTTACTGGCCTGGTCTGGTTGCTAGACAGCCTGTTTTTTCAACGTCGCAGAATGGACAAGGCGGTACAGCAGAAAGTCCAACGTGCTCGTGAACCGGTCCTCATCGAGTACTCACGCTCGCTGTTTCCGGTATTGTTGATTGTGCTGTTGTTCCGGTCTTTCTTGTTCGAACCGTTCAAAATTCCTTCCGGATCGATGATTCCCACGCTGCTGATTGGCGATTTCATCCTGGTTAACAAGTTTACTTACGGACTGCGACTGCCGGTTCTGAACAGCAAGTTCTTGGACGTTGCTGAACCCAAGCGTGGTGATGTAGTCGTGTTTCGTTACCCAGTCGATCCGGGTGTAAATTTCATCAAGCGGTTGGTTGGCCTGCCGGGCGATACCATCGTTTACCGTGACAAGAAGCTGTTCATCAATGGTGATCCGGTGGAACTGGAATCCCAGGGCAGTTTTTCCAGCAATGAAATCAAATGCACCACGCCGCAGCCCGATGCTGAGCGCTATGCAGAACAGCTCGGTGAGGTGAAGCATGACATCCTGCTGCATCACGGCAGTGGTTCCCGTGACGGCCAATGGGTGGTGCCGGAAGGGCATTACTTCATGATGGGTGATAACCGTGACCGCAGCAACGACAGCCGTGAATGGGGCTTTGTGCCTGAAGCGAACCTGATGGGGCGAGCGGTAGGAATCTGGTTGAATTTTGATTACACCAAGGGATGTGGCGACTTTTCCAGGGTTGGAAACGGCATCCACTAGGGGATGTCTGCACATTTGAATGACGAAAATTTTGAGCTGTTTGTCGCTCAATGTGGCAGCAAGCGGTATATTATGAACAAGTATACCGGATGAGCTTTCCGTTGCTCCTTTAAAGGAAGAAGGTGAGGAAAATGATTATTCGCAAGCAACGCGACAAGCGCAAACAACGCGGCCTGACATTAATCGGATTCATTATTGTTCTAGCCTTCGGTTTGCTTATTGCTTACACCGGTATGCGGGTCATACCCATGTATCTGGAGTATCACGCACTGGTCAACGCGCTGAACACGCTGCAAGCTACCCCCGGCGCCAAGGATATGGATCCCAGTCGAATGAGAACCAACATCATCAACAGTCTGTGGGTCAGTTATGCCAGCAACAATATCAAGCGCGAGCACATACGTATCAGCCGCAGTGATGGGGTCAAAGTGCGGGTGGCTTACGAGGTGCGCAAGCCCTGGATTGGCAACCTGGATCTTGTTGGCAAGTTTGAGAAATCAACCACCCTCAGGTAATTTCGGCATCATGGCCTGGCAATTCGGCAGGCCAGACATTTCTTCAGGGCAACCTGATGGGACTGCATGCTTGTGATTGATACGGTTCCGGGAATTGATCATCGGTTCGCAAATACTGTATTACTGCAGGAAGCTTTAACACATCGCAGCTCCGGCCCCAGTAACTACGAGCGGCTTGAGTTTTTGGGCGACAGTATACTGAGCCTGGTGGTTTCGCAGCTCTTGTTTGAGCGATTCCCGCAAGCGAACGAAGGTGACCTCAGCCGCATGCGAGCGCGCCTGGTTCGTGGCCGTACCCTGGCAGAAGTTGCAGCCAAACTGGATCTTGGCAAGCAGATCAAGCTGGGCCAGGGGGAAATGAATTCTGGCGGAATCCGCCGCTCATCCATCCTGGCTGATGCGCTGGAAGCCCTGTTGGGCGCGGTATTACTGGACGGTGGCTATGTCGCTTGCCAGGCAGTGATCGCCAGCATGTTTTATCCATTGATTGATGCACTCCCTGCCGCAGAATCACTGAAAGACGCCAAAACCCAATTGCAGGAATGGTTACAAGCCCGGGGCAAAGCCTTGCCGGAGTATCGATTGGTCAAGGAAGAAGGCGCGGATCATGCCAAGAGCTTCCATATGGAGTGCCGCTTGGATGACCATTCACCCGCTTTGATCGCAGTTGGCAGCAGCCGACGCAAGGCTGAGCAACTGGTGGCGGCGCTATGCCTGGAAAAGCTGATAAAACCGGCAATTCCAAATGAATGAGGCCAGCAACAAGCAGCAGGAAGACCAGACACGCTGTGGTTACGTTGCTCTGGTGGGCCGGCCCAATGTTGGTAAATCCACCTTGATGAACCGCATTCTGGGCACCAAGGTCAGTATCGTAACGGCCAAGCCCCAGACCACTCGCCAACAAGTGGCAGGTATCAAAACCAGCGAAGCGGGACAGGTAATCTATCTGGACACCCCCGGAATCCACGAGGCTGCCAGCCGTGCTTTGAACCGGCATATGAACCGGATTGCCCATGCCGCATTGCGCGAAGTCGACCTGGTGCTGTTCCTGGTTGAAGCGGACCGCTGGAGCAAACAGGACGAGTACGTGGCCCGCGCCCTGGCCAAGGTCGATGTGTCGGTAGTGCTGGTGGTGAACAAAATCGATCTGTTGCCGGATAAAACCCGTTTGATGACCTTCCTCAAGGACAAGGTGGATTCCAGCCGTTTTGAAAAAGTGCTGTTGGTTTCGGCCAAGAACGGCAACGGTGTGGCTGAAATTGAGAAGACGGTCATGCATTACCTGCCGTTTTCCCGGCCCTTTTACGACTCGGATCAGTACACCGATCGTACTGAACGGTTTTTGGCAGGTGAGCTGATACGTGAGCAATTGATGTTGCGTCTGCATCAGGAATTGCCTTACTCCCTGGCGGTCGAAATTGAAGAATTCAAACGCGATGATAAATTGTTGCGCCTGGGCGCCATTGTCTGGGTAGAACGTCAGGGACAAAAGCAGATCGTGATAGGCAAGGGCGGTAATGTCCTCAAACAGGTTGGCACTGAGTCACGCAGGGAACTGGAAAAATTGTTTGACGAGAAAATATTCCTGCGCCTGTGGGTGAAAGTCAGTCCTGATTGGTCCGACAACGAACGGGCCATGCGTCAATTGGGATTTGATGAGTTCAGTGGCTAGTCAAGGGAGTAGCCGGCCGAACAACAGGGTAGGCCAGGCCAGCCTCGAGCCATCCTTTGTTTTGCACGGCAGGGCTTACCGGGAAAGCAGCCTGTTGTTGGAAATATTTTCCCGCGAGCATGGGCGAGTGGGCCTGATAGCGCGCGGTGCACGTGGTGCGAAATCGCGCTGGCGCAATGTCTTGCAGCCTTTTCGTCCGCTGTTGCTGAGTTGGCGCTTGCGTGGTGAATTGGGCAGCCTGGTGGAAGCGGAGCAGGTTGCTGCCCTGCCACTCAATGTTGGAGACGCCTGGTTTTGCGGTTTGTACGTCAATGAATTATTGATGCGAGCCCTGCATCGGGGCGATCCGCATCAGGATTTGTTTGATGCCTATCGCATGCTGTTGCAGCAACTGGCCAGCCAGGAAACACCGCAAGCACTGTTGCGGAATTTCGAAAAGCAATTGCTGGAGGCTGTAGGCCTTGCCATGATTCTGGCAGTTGAGCCTGCCACTGGCGAGCAGGTGCAGGCAGGCCGCTGGTATCGCTACCACCCTGAGGCAGGCGCTGTGTGGCAGCGACAGAGCGGGGGGCTGGATCCGCCGGCAGGTCACAAATTGGTATCCGGCTCAGCCTTACTGGCTTTAGAATCGGGTGATATTGAAGACCAGCACCTGCAGGAGTTGAAACGCTTGATGCGCCGGGTGCTGCGTTTTCACCTGGGTGATAAGCCGCTGGTTTCGCAAAGCCTGTTCCAGTGAGCCGGTAAAATATTGAAGCTCTGAATAAATTGGAGCTTCCTGGAGGACAGAAAGTCATGACCGTATTATTGGGCGTCAACATTGATCACGTGGCTACCGTGAGGCAGGCCAGGGGAACCATCTATCCATCAGTTATCGAAGCGGCGGAATATGCCGAGCGCGGTGGCGCACATTCGATCACGGTGCATTTGCGTGAAGACCGGCGGCATATCCAGGATAGCGACGTCGCCGTATTGTGCAAACGTTGTGCCACGCCTATCAACCTGGAAATAGCTGTTACTGCCGAGATGTTGGATTTTGCTCTGACACACAACCCTTCCGATGTCTGCCTGGTGCCCGAGAAGCGGGTTGAATTGACCACCGAAGGTGGTCTGGACGTACTCGCCCATCAACCTGAAGTGGCCGAAGCAACACGGATACTCAGCGCTGCAGGTATACGCGTGTCATTGTTTATCGACCCGAATATAGAACAGATCAGTGCTGCTCATGCGGCTGGTGCGCCGGTAGTGGAATTACATACCGGCACTTATGCTGACTGCAACGGGGCAGCCAAGGAAGCAGAATTGGAACGCATTCATATCGCAGCCTTACACGCCCATAAGCTGGGCTTGCAGGTCAATGCCGGTCATGGATTGCATTACACCAATGTGCAGCCGATTGTCCGTATTCCGCATATGGTGGAGTTGAATATAGGCCACGCTATTGTGGCGCGTTCCATATTCACCGGTCTTGAAGCGGCGGTGCGGGAAATGCGTCAACTGATTCACAGCGCGTGATTGACGGTCCCGATCTCTGGGCCCGAAAAATTCTATTGTTGCGAACCTCTGAACCAGACGCCGAACTGACGATTCCAACATCTGTCAGACTACTGTTATGCCATTACCGCACTACCTGATAACTGTTGCTGGCCGCCTGGCGTTTTCGATATTGTTGATGCTGAGCTGTGGCTTGATTTGCACGCCGCTGTGGGCGTTTTCATTACCGCTAGAACTTACTGCCGCTGAAATTGAGTATCAAGGTGTTCGTCTGAGAGATATTCATCTGCAAACGGTTGCAGAGGGTATCCGGCTGACTGCGGCGCAAGCTGGCGTGGATACACAGCCCGATCTGAAAGCAACTGCACTTGCACTGTCTTGTGCACAACTGGGTAATGAAGTTGACGGCTGGTGCCCCGGTGGTGAGTGGCAGGTTTTGCTCGGTTCGGCAGCATCCGGGTGGGAGCAAAAGCTGCAAGGTACTGTTTCTGCAGCTTTGTGGAATGATCAGCAGCAAGCCTTGTCCAGCAGCCTGCAGGCTGGCAAATTTATTGCCGCACTTCAATTCAGGTCTGCGGCAGCCGAATCTGAACTGCTCATCAAATGGTCGGGCCAGGCATTGGACGCCTTGCCCTTCAAGGCTCTGTTGCCCGATGAACTGGACTGGGTCAAAGCGGGTAAAATCAGTGGCCAGGCGTCTTTGCTAAAAGCTGCCGGCAAAAGCCCTGCAGAGGCTGCTCCGCCTGGATATGCAATTCGCTTTGAGCTGGGCCTGGCTGACATCAGCATGGATTCACCTGGGGGGCGTTTCGCAACTGAAGGATTGGATCTGCAGGCTGAAGGGCAATGGCAATCGGGAACGCCCAGCTTGTTAGCGCTGGAGGCAAAATTTCTGGCCGGTGAAGTGCTGGCAGACCGGTTTTACACCGCTTTTGGTCCGCACACCCTGCAGTTGAAAACTCACATAGCGCTAAGCGGTGAGCGGATAGACATTGGTGACTTACAGCTCAGTGATGGCAATGTGCTGCGGGTCAAGGCAAGCGGGAGCTTATCCTTAAATGACCCGGTCAATAGCCTGAAATACAAAGTTCAGCAATTGAATATGCAGTTTCCGATGGCCTATGAGCGCTACCTGGAACCCGTGCTGGCCGCGTGGACTTTGGACAAGCTAACGGTCACCGGCGGTGTCAGCTGGGCGGGGTCTGGCGAAGGCAGCGGTTTCCCCAGCGGCATGTTGGTGTTTGAAGATCTGAGCGTGGTGGATCATTTGCAGAATCGCTTTGCCTTTACCGGTATGTCGGCGCATGTTGAGGCGGGCGCTTCCAGCGGCGTTTCTGACTTTTCCTGGCAGGGATTGTTGTTGGGACGGATCAATTTGGGGGCCGGAAAGATAAATTTAAACACTGCGCCGGGCCTGTTCCAACTCGCCGAGCCGCTGAAACTGGCGGTACTGGGTGGCGAGTTTGTGATTGATGAGTTTAGTCTGGAGCTGCCAGAAGTTGGTGCAGAGCAGGCAGAGCCCGTCGTGCATTTTAATGCGGGCCTGAATGCCTTGGATATGGAGCAGTTGACGGCGGCCCTGGGATGGCCCACTTTCGCCGGCAAAATCAGTGGGCGCATTCCGGGGGCATCACTGGATAACGGCGTGCTCACGGTGGAAGGTCTGTTGAGTTTCGAAGCGTTTGACGGGCAAATCCAACTCAGCAATCTGCGGGTCGAACGCTTGTTCGGTGTTTTGCCCAGTTTTGCGGCCAACCTTGAAATAGACAACCTGGATTTGCAAATGCTCACCAGTGCCTTTTCTTTTGGTCAGATCGCCGGACGTCTGGATGGCTACGTGCATGAGCTGCGCATGCTGGACTGGTCGCCGGTGTCTTTTGATGCCTGGATAGGCACGCCGGAGCGGCAGTCTGACTCCAAGCACATCTCCCGCCGGGCGGTAAATAATCTGACCAGTATTGGCGGAGGCGGTGCCACCGCGGCGCTGACCGGTCCCATCATGCGCTTGTTCAGTAATTTCTCTTATAAGCGATTGGGTATGGGCTGCAGACTGGAAAACTATGTTTGCGCCATCCGTGGCCTGGCCGACGAGGATAACAGCGTGTTGATCATGGAAGGCTCAGGTATTCCCAAACTGTCGATCAGAGTGTTCAACCGCCGGATGGATTGGCCACAGCTGGTTTCCAACCTGACGGCTGCCTCAGCCGGTGAAGAGATCCGCATTGGTGATCCCTGAGGGTATGGCAGGTGGCGGCCTTGCCGGTTGGTTCAGGCACGATTCGCCAGCGCCGTGGTCTGCTATCATGGGTGCCTGCCTGGCCAACCTGGCCAAAGCTTTGATCACTTTGCGCTCAAACGAGGAATTCCCATGTCTGTAGCCAAACCCGAATCATCAAAATTCAAGCGGCCGAAATTAATCTGGATTGGCCAAGGACTGCTGCTCGGCGGCATGCTGGTGCTGGCAGCTTGTGTCACCATCAATGTTTATTTTCCTGCTGCCGCCGTAGAGCGTGCCGCAGAGGAGTTTGTCGATGATGTTTTGGGCGAGCCAAAACAGGACAGTGGGCTGTTTGATCCACTGCAGCAACAAAAACCAGATTGGCAAGAACAAAGTTGGCTGGCCATGGCCGGTATGGGTCTGCTGGATATACTGATACCCAGTGCCCAGGCGCAACAGGCATCCATTGATATCAACACACCGCAAATCAATGCCATCAAAAGCCGCATGGCTGAGCGTCAGCGCAGCAGCCTGAATGCCTGGTTTGATGCGGGCGCCATTGGATTCGGGAATGACGGTTTAGTTGTTATCCGCGATCGTGCTGCGGTGCCTTTGAATGAACGGCGCAACCTGGAAAGCGTGGTGGCGGACGAGAATCGTGACCGCGCAGCGGTATATCGCGAAATCGCCGTAGCCAACGGACATCCGGAGTGGGAAAGCGACGTACAGAAGACTTTTGCCAAAGAATGGGCTGACAAGGCCCGGCCGGGTTGGAATTACCAGGACGAAGCGGGTTCCTGGAAAACAAAATAGACCGCCACGACTGGTAGCAACGGCCTTTTCGGGCCGTTGCTAAAGGCGCGTAAGCAACCGTGCCTGTGCACTACAGGAATCAGAAAACTTGGGTAGACGCAGTAGAGGCAGGCTTCCGCCTGAACCCCTTGATTTGGCAATTACCGGCCTCAGCCACGATGGCCGCGGTGTGGCCGATTGGGAAGGCAAGAAGGTTTTTGTGCATGGCGCCTTGCCGGGGGAAAAAGCGCTAGTCAAAATCACCCAGCGTAATCGACGTTATGACGATGGTATTGCGCTTTCCATAGAATCTGCGGCTGCTGACAGGGTGGAACCTGCCTGTGCACATTACGATATGTGCGGCGGCTGTGCGTTGCAGCATTTGTCCAGCGCAGGCCAGTTGCTGGCCAAACAGGACAGCCTGCTGCAGAACCTGGAGCGCATTGGTAAAGTCAGTCCTTGGGAGATATTGCCACCCTTGAGCGGACCTGCCTGGCACTATCGGCGTAAGGCCCGTTTATCGGTGCGCTGGGTGCGTAAGAAGGACAGCGCTCTGGTGGGTTTCCGCGAGCGCGGCTCGGGTTTTGTTACCGAAATGGATTCCTGCGAAGTGCTGGATAAGCGGGTGGCAAAATTGCTGCCTGATCTGCGCACTTTAATCGGCGGCATGCAGGCACGCGAAAACATTCCCCAAATCGAAGTGGCCTGCGGTGACGATCAATGCGCCCTGGTTTTTCGCAACATGCAAGCATTGTCCATAGAAGACACGGAAGTTCTCAGGCAATTTGCCCGCCAACACGAAGTGGCCATTTTGCTGCAACCCAAAGGGCCCGACAGCATTTATTCGCTGGAACCCGATTCCGTAGCTCTGGACTATGCCTTGCCCGAGTTCGATTTACGACTGGCTTTTGAGCCGTCCGATTTTACTCAGGTGAACGCAGAGCTGAATCGCCTGATGCTGCAACGGGCCATGGCCATGTTGCAGCCAGGCCCGGACGATTGTGTGCTGGATCTGTTTTGCGGCCTGGGGAATTTCACCTTGCCACTGGCGCGGAAAGCCGGTCAGGTCATCGGTGTGGAAGGTGACTTGGGATTGGTTGAACGAGCCCGCGCCAATGCCGAGCGCAATGGCCTGGATAACGTGGAATTCCATCTGGCCAACCTGGTTGAAGACCAGCAACACGCTGCCTGGTGGCAGCACCGCTTTACCCAGGTGCTGATTGACCCACCGCGCTCCGGAGCGTTGGAAGTCTTGCCACTCATCGCGGCTACGACCGCAGAGAAACTGTTGTATGTTTCCTGCCATCCGGCCAGTCTGGCACGTGATGCCGGCAGCCTGGTTCACGAACATGGCTTCAAGTTGGAATCTGCCGGTATCATGGACATGTTCCCGCAAACCGGGCATGTAGAATCCATCGCCCTGTTCAGCCGCAAAAGCAAGCATTGATATGAGTTCCGATGCGATGAATCCGCTGGGTCCCATCATGATCGGTATCGCCGGCACCGGGCTGGATCAGCGGAGCCTGGAACAATTACGTCATCCTGCCGTGGGTGGAGTGGTGCTGTTCAGCCGTAATTTCATCTCGGCCGACCAGATCCATGAGCTGGTGAGCGAAATACGTGCCTGCCGCCAGCCCCGCCTGCTGATTGCCATCGACCAGGAAGGCGGCCGGGTGCAGCGTTTGCGTGATGGCTTCACAGCGCTGCCTCCGCTGGGAGCCCTGGGCGCTCTGTGGCAGCAGGATGAGGCCCTGGCCAGTGACTTTGCCTACCGGCACGGGCGGGTGATGGCCAGTGAAATGCTCAGCCTGGGTATTGATCTCAGCTTTGCACCCGTGCTGGACCTCGATCGAGGTAGCTGCGTCATCGGCGACCGTTCGTTCTCGGCGGGTATTGCAGCGGTCAGCGACCTGGGCAGCCATTACCTGGCCGGTATGCACGATGCGGGCATGAAAACCACCGGCAAACATTTTCCCGGCCACGGTTCAGTGCTGGCCGATTCGCATGTGGACGATGTACTTGATGCGCGGGATTTCGAAACCATTGAAAAAACCGATCTGCAACCTTTTATCCAACTGCAATACGGCCTCGATGCATTGATGATTGCGCACGTGGTTTATTCGGCTGTGGATAAATTGCCTGCGGGTTATTCCGGCATTTGGTTGCAGGATATTCTGCGCAGCCGGTTGCAGTATCGGGGCGTGATCATGTCGGATGATCTGGGTATGCATGCAGCTTTTGCCGTAGGTGACTTGAAAACGCGCCTGCATCGCTGCCTGGATGCCGGTTGTGAACTGGTGCTGGTATGTCGCCCGGAAGATGTGGAAGAATTGCTGCCCGTGCTAGACCAGCCTCTGGCTGATACGGACCAGTCCCTGGCTGATATGAGTGAGCGTATTGCAACATTGTATGGTCATGCGGCGCTGAGCCGGGCAGAGTTGGCTAAGGCAGCACAACAAGGTGCCGCAGAATGGCAACACTGGTGCAGCAGCCTGGAATCCCTTAATAAAAGTAAAACAGAAAACGGAGCTTAAGCAATGTCAGATCTCCAGAAAATGAATCCGCGAGCCATACTCGAAAAATCCGTGCTGATTGCCACTCGCGAGGAGATTTTTGCCTCGGTCGATCGCATGGCGGCAGAAATCAACGCCTACTACGGTGACCGCGAAATCATCTTGCTGGCGGTTATGACCGGCGCAATTCTGCCGGCTACCTGGATTGCCTCGCGCCTGACCATGCCCTTGCGCATGGATTTCGTGCACGCCACGCGCTATTCGGGCCAGACCGAAGGCGGGCAACTGGAATTCCGCGTAGCGCCGCGGCTGAACCTGCAAGACCAGGAAGTGCTGATCGTGGATGATATCTACGATGTTGGGCTGACGCTGGAATTGATCGAGCGTTACTGCTTATCCCGCGGCGCTCGCAGCGTCAACAGCGCAGTGTTGGTCCGCAAGGTGCACGATCGCGAAACCGCAGGCGAATTGCCGCGCTTTATCGGCCAGGAGGTGGCAGACAAGTATGTCTTTGGTTGCGGCATGGATGTGTACGAGCATTGGCGGCATCTCAGCGAACTGCGCGCCCTGGAATTGTACTAATGCCTGGAATTGCGCCTGAACTGACAGATCGACAGCCAGTGCCGAAACCCTGCACCCTGGCTCTGATTGGCGGTACCGGGCTGAATGAGTTCAGCGGTGCTGCGGAAACTCTGGAAATCGATACCCCCTACGGCGCTGCTTCTGGGGCGGTGCAGATGCTGGCTACAGAGCCGCTGCGCATCCTGTTTCTGCCAAGACATGGCAGCCCGCATCGATTTCCACCACATAAAGTCAATTACCGCGCCAACATCTGGGCTCTGAAAGAAGCGGGTGCCGACCACGTTTTGGGCGTCTACGCCGTTGGTGGTATGGGCGGAGTCTATAGTCCCGGTGCCTTGGCAGCGCCTGATCAATTGATCGATTACACCTGGGGCCGGCAGCATAGCTTCAGTGATTCGGTTGATGTGCCCCTGCAACACGTGGATTTTACCTGGCCTTTTGCGGGACCGCTGCGCCTGGCTCTGCTGGCTGCGGCCGCAACGGAAGGCATCGCGCTGCTGGACAAAGCCTGCCTGGGCGTGTTCCAGGGGCCACGACTGGAAACTGCCGCTGAAGTGCGTCGGGCGGCACAGGATGGTTGTGATATCGCCGGCATGACAGCTTTGCCAGAAGCTGCGCTGGCCCGCGAACTGGGACTGGATTACGCCGGCCTGGCTGTGGTTTCAAATTTCGCTGCAGGCATCAAGGATCAGCCCTTGTCTGAAGACAATATTGCAGAAAGTCTGCACGAACCCATGCAGCGTGTGCGTCAGTTGGTGCAGGCTCTGGCGGGTCAATTGGCCCAAGCAGGAAAATCAGTATGACGACCCAAACGATAAAATTTCCACACTTGTTGGCACCCCTGGATCTGGGCTTTGTTCAGCTCAGGAACCGCGTGTTAATGGGCAGCATGCACACCGGCCTGGAAGACCGTGCCAAGGATTTTCCGAGGTTGGCACGCTATTTTGCCGAGCGTGCTACAGGTGAGGTGGGCCTGATTGTGACGGGTGGTTTTGCACCTACCTTACGTGGCGCTTTAGCGCCGTTCTCGTCCAGCATGATGTTTCCCTGGCAGCCGCGCCAACATCGGCAAATAACCGACGCGGTGCATCAGGCGGATGGCCGTATTTGCATGCAAATTCTGCATGCAGGCCGCTACGGTTACCACCCTTTGAGCGTGGCACCCAGCGCCATTCAGGCACCTATTTCGAAGTTCAAACCCAAAGCACTGTCTGCCCGTGGCGTAGAGCGGGAAATACGCGGCTTCGTGCGGGCTGCCCGCTATGCGCGTGAAGCGGGTTACGATGGCGTTGAGGTTATGGGTTCGGAAGGTTATTTCATCAACGAATTCACCACGCCGCGCGTGAACAAACGCAAGGATCAATGGGGTGGGCCGGCCGCAGCCCGTTACCGCATCGCGGTGGAAATTGTCAGCCGTATTCGTGCAGCGGTAGGCAAGGATTTTATCATCATCTATCGCTTGTCCATGCTGGACCTGTTGCCGGATGGTAACAGTTGGGATGAGATTGTAGCCCAGGCACAGGCCGTAGAAGCGGCAGGTGCGACCCTGATCAATACCGGCATCGGCTGGCATGAAGCGCGTATTCCCACCATTGCCACCATGGTGCCCCGGGCCGGATTCACTTGGGTTACCAAGCGCATGATGGGCTCGGTTAAAGTGCCTTTGATTACCACCAACCGCATCAACACCGCGCCAGTCGCGGAACAGGTGCTGGCCCGCGGTGATGCCGACATGGTTTCCATGGCCCGGCCGCTGCTGGCCGATGCCGAATTTGTGCGCAAAGCGCGTGAAAACCGGGCGGATGAAATCAATGTCTGTATCGCCTGCAACCAGGCTTGCCTGGAT
>Ga0163153_10000418_pt1 | contig 75782 bp, 72 predicted proteins | sample OliLakLV19MP6IB1_FD_148629 | JGI IMG/M metagenome (GOLD analysis project Ga0163153, IMG submission 148629) | Freshwater microbial mat bacterial communities from Lake Vanda, McMurdo Dry Valleys, Antarctica - Oligotrophic Lake LV.19.MP6.IB-1 | ecosystem: Environmental > Aquatic > Freshwater >... | reverse complement strand
ACTTGCAGCGGCATTCCCTTCGATGCTGATAGCCACGGGCACGCTCCCGCACAGCGTGCTGTCGGGCGTGTCCGCACAGGCAGTGGGTGAGGGCGGGGCGGCCGCAGCGCTGGACGAGCCACGCCAACTGCGGGCCAGGCACGGCGTTCGGATGTACAAGTTCCGCACGACGCACCTGGCGCAGTGCAAGCCGGGGGCGGAGCCGGTGTTTTTGTATCGAGGCGCGCGGTTGATCGATCAGTCGGAGATGTCCGCGGCGGAACTGCGGAAGATGGCGGAGGGGATGGCCGGGCATCTGCGATCGAGACTAGGCGCGGGGTTGGCAGAGTTTGGACAAGAGACGGCCGCGCTCGCATCGCTCTCGTTGCGACGGCACGCGAACGAGCGAGGCGGGTTGCGATCGGCGAGTGAAAAGGCGAGCGGTGCATTCGCGGACAGAATCGTTCATTCCTTCTCGGGTGAGCCGACCCGAATCGAACCCGCCTCAGCGCTCATGCTCCTTTTAACCGAGAGTTGCACGTTCTCCGGACTGGACCTCTCCGCCGAATGCGGCGTGCCTTGGATGCGCCGTCATTCCGCGCTGAAGAACCGGATCGCGGGCGCGTCGCCAGACTCAGCGGACTTGTTCCGTGACTTGCCCGAGGATCAAAAGGGGCTGGGGGCGGTCGTCTACTCCGTGTACCCGAAGATGGCCATGCGGTTGGAATCGGTGAACGACGAGTCGACAGCGGTCGTGAGCGTGGACTCGTCGGTTCGTCGGGTCTTCGCGACGTGCGGCGGGGGGCGGCTCGTCTCCCACATGCCCTGGCTGGGCTGGGCGGAGATCGAACTGGCCAAGCACAAGGACGCGGGCGCCGATGGCAAGCCTGCGGACATTCCGTCCGCCGTTGCGCTGCGCGAGATGCGGGCGCAGGTCTGGGAGCACCAGATCGTGCCGGCGGACCTTGATGCCGACTCGCTCGACCTTGCGGGCGGGATCGTGTTCACCAGGGCGGCATCACCTCTGCCGACGTGGCAGTGCGCACGCCCACTAGCGTTCATTGCGACGATGCTTCGGGATGAGCGCCTGACGGAGCCGTGGGAGCGGGACGCGGAACTGGGCCGCCTCATGCAGTCGCTCCGGTTCCTGCGCCAGTTGCAGGCCGACGAGTCGATCGGATGGATGGCTCCGAACGTCGAGATGGCAGTGGGGGGCGTGCGTGCTGCGCCGTGGGATCAGTCGATGCCGCCGGATGCCACGAGCATGGCGCTGCTGACGGTAGTCGAGGTTCTGCGGTCGCTGGACGCGTTGAGCGCGGGTGCGGCCAAGGAAGAGGCCGAAACAGGCCCTGCGCCGACGCCCTGAACGGATCGAAATCGGGGTCGACGCGGAACGCGAAGACAGGCGCGGAACTGGACCGGCGGCGGGGAAATCCGCGTCGGTTTTGCCTAGAATGGGCGCTCGGTTTTCTCGCGTGGCCGGCGCGGGTTCCGCTGCGGTGTTGCACCTTGTTTTTGGCAGTTTCGTGGGCTAGCCCCGGCTGCCGATCGAACCGAGGAAACGGATGCCCGATACCCCTCCGAACTCTGCGGCGACGGCCGCACCAACACGCCTTCCGGCGCAAGTGCGTTCGAATGGAAATGGACCTGCTGGCGCGGCGGGTGGCGGTAGTGCTGCGGGTGCCGGCGGCGCGGTTCCGCCGGGCGGTGGCGGACCTCCGGAGGGCACCGGGAAGAGTGGCGGGGAAGGCAACGGGGGGCACATCGTGGACCTGAGTCTGGAGCGGGAACTCCAGGACTCATATCTGACTTACGCGATGAGCACGATCATGGACCGGGCGCTGCCCGATGTCCGCGACGGGCTCAAGCCCTCGCAGCGGCGCATTCTGGTCGCGATGAACGACCTCAAACTGTGGCCGGGCAAGAAGCACCTGAAGTGCGCCAAAATCTGCGGCGATACATCGGGCAACTATCACCCGCACGGCGAGTCGGTCATTTATCCGACGATGACGAACATGGGTCAGAACTGGCGTATGCGTGTCACGCTGGTGGACCCGCAGGGCAACTTCGGCTCGATCGCGCCTGATCCGCCCGCGGCGATGAGGTACACCGAGGCCCGCATGACGCAGGCGGCGGTGGACATGCTCGAGGACCTGAACCTCGGCACGGTGGACATGGTTCCCAACTACGACGACCGTCTGCTGGAGCCGACGGTCCTGCCGGGAAAGTTCCCCAACCTTCTCATCAACGGCGGCGTGGGGATCGCGGTGGGCATGGCGACCTCGCTCTCGCCCAACAATCCGGTGGAGGTGCTCGACTCGATCATGCGCGTTGTCGAGCGGCCCGAGATCGCCATCGCCGAGTTGATGCAGGACGTCAAGGACGAGCAGGGCAACGTGCTGCGCCGCGGCATGAAGGGCCCCGACTTCCCCACCGGGGGGCTGGTGCTGGGGATCGGCGGGATTGTCGATGCCTATGCGACGGGTCGAGGCAAGGTGACGCTGCGCGGGCGGGTGCGGGTCGAGCCGCTGGAGGGGTCCAAGGACCGCCAGCAACTGGTGATCGAGAAGATCCCGTTCAATCTGGGTCTGACGACGCTCATCGAGCGCATCAGTGACGCGATCGAGGGCGGGCGCATCACGGACATTTCCGATGCGCGCGATGAGAGTTCGGCCAAGAGCCCGGTGCGTGTGGTCATCGAACTCAAGCGCGGCGCGGACGCGGCGGTCGTCGAGAACCAACTCTACGAGTTCACGCCGCTTCAGCAGACCTTCAGCATCTCGAACATCGCGCTGGTGAACCGCCAGCCGCGGACGCTGTCGCTCAAGGACCTGATCCGGTACTACATCGAGCACCGGGGCGTGGTCATCCGCCGGCGGACTGCGCACCTGCTTGCGGAGGCCAAGAAGCGGGCGCACATTCTGGAGGGCATGATCTTCGCGGTGTGCGACATCGACGAGGTGATCCGGCTGATCCGGTCGAGCCAGACGCGGGCGGAGGCGCTCGAAAAACTCATCGAGAAGCGGTTCCGGATCGCGGATTCGCACGAGTTCGCCGCGAAGATTCCGGCCCGCCTGATGGAGCAGGTGCTGCGAGCCGAGAAGCGAGACGGGGGCGCGGGGGTATCGCTGACGCGCATCCAGGCGGAGAAGATCTGCGAGATGCGGCTGGCGCAACTGGTCGGACTGGAGATCGAGCGGCTGGTGGACGAGTACCGGCGCGTCGTCGATGAGATCACGGACTTTGAGGACATCCTCGCGACGCCCGCGCGGGTCAACGCGATCATCATCGCGGACTGTGAGTACATGAGAGCGCGTTACGCCGGGCGTCTGGGCGAGCGGCAGACGGAAATCCAGGAGGGCGGGGGCGGCTCGAGCATCAACCTCGAGCACCTCATCCAGGTCGAGGAGATGGCCGTCACCATCTCGAACCAGGGGTACGCCAAGCGCGTCGCGCTCTCGACCTATCGCCAGCAGGCGCGCGGGGGCAAAGGGATCATCGGCGGGGCGACCAAGGACGACGACTTCATCGAGCACATGTTCGTGGCCTCGACGCACGACGACCTGCTCTGCTTCACCAACACCGGCCGGGTGTTCAAGATTCGCGTGTATGAACTGCCGGAACTGCCGCGGACCAGCAAGGGCAGGCCGATCGTCAACTTCATCGACCTGAAGGAGGGCGAGACCGTCCGGGCCTTCCTGCCGGTGAAGAACTTCGAGGCGGGGAGCACTTATCTCACGTTCCTGTCCTCACAGGGGATTGTCAAGCGCACGCCGCTGAAGGACTATCGCAACGTCCACAAGAGCGGCCTGATCGCGGTGGGATTGAAGGACGATGACCACCTGTTGGATGTTCTGGAAACGACTGGCAACGACGATGTGCTGCTCGCCACCGCCGCAGGGATGTCGATCCGCTTTGACGAGCAAGATGTGCGCGTCATGGGCCGACCGGCGGCGGGTGTGAAGGGCATCGATCTGGCCGATGGCGATGAGGTGATCGGAGCGGTGCGCGTTCCGATGCGGCGCGAGGGCGATGAGACGGTGACGATCGACCCCACGCTCGCGCTGTTGACCATCTGCGAGAACGGCTATGGCAAGCGGACGCCGGTCGATGAGTACCGCGTCGCGCCCGAAGTCGGGCCGATGCGGTCGCAGTCCCGCGGCGGCAAGGGCCGGGTGGATATCAACGCCTCGGAGCGCAACGGCCGGGCCGTCGCGGCACTGGGGGTGTGGTCGATCGATGGCGTGGTGGTGACGAGCCGCGGCGGGATGACCGTGCGGATGCCCGTCGGCGAGATCCGCGAGACAGGCCGGGGCACGCAGGGTGTTCGGATCGTGAAACTCGATGAGGGCGACAAGGTCGTCGCGGCGGCAAGGGTGGCGAACGAGGAGTAGGGTGGCCTCACATGGAGAGGCCCTCGCGCAAGCCTGGTCGTTCTTGCTGAACGCTTAGGCGTGCGCCCAAGCCTCTACTCGTGTCTACCAATCGAGCGGCGCACGCCAAGCCTGTGCCAGCGTTTCGATCGCGATAGGGTCAAGCAGTTTATCGCTGAGGTCGAGTGTGCCCGAGTCATTGAGCACCGCAACCACCGCGCGCGCGAGGCCCGAGGCCGCGAGCGTGGCTTTGACCGCCGGCAGGTCCGCGTGCCGGACTTCCAGCAGGTAGCGTGAGGGCGTCTCGCTGAACGCGGCGACGGTGCGGCCGAGGACGTTCTGCACCCCGCTCAGGAGAGCGGGGCCACCAGGAGAGGGGCTACCCAAGCCCGGCACCGCGCCAAGATCGACGGCCGCGCCGATGGGGCGCTCGGGAGTCGAGCCGCCGATGAGCATCTCCGCGAGTGCCACGAGCATGCCGCCCTCGGAGCAGTCGTGGGCGGAGCGGATAAGGCCCATCTCATTCAGGCGGAAAATGACGCGTGCGGCGGTAGGGCCGAGTTTGAGGTTCACACGGGGCACATCGGCAGTGGGGGGGACGCCGAGGTTGGGCGCATCGGCGTGGGCGGCGGTGGCAGCGTGCGCGGCATCGATGCCGATCACCCGTTGATAGAGCGAGCCGCCCATCGCGGGTCCGGTTGCGCCGACGAGCAGGATCGCGTTGCCGTGCTGCTTGGCATCGCTGGTGAGGCAGTTGCGGACATCGGGCACGATGCCGACGCCGGTGATGAGCAGCGTGGGGGGAATCTCGATGGTGCGCCCATCGCGCATCGTGAACTGGTTGTTGAGGGAGTCCTTGCCGGACACGAAGGGCGTGCGGTAGGCGATCGCGCCGTCGTAGCAACCCTCGGCCGCGCGGACGAGCGTGCCGAGATTCTCGGGCTTGGTGCAACTGGGCCAGCAGAAGTTGTCGAGGATCGCGATGCGGTCGGGGTCCGCGCCGATGCAGACGAGGTTGCGCACGCACTCGTCGATCGAGGCGAGGGCCATCAGGTAGGCATCGCCTCCGACGAGCGGGTCGCCGATGCCGGTCTGAAGCCCCTGCGAGACCGCGAGGCCGCGGGTCGAGTTGGCGACGGGGAGGAGGACGCTTCCGTTGCCCGGGCCGCGGCCGAGGGGTCCGACCAGGGGCTTGATGACGGTCGCGGCGCGGACCTCGTGATCGTACTGGCGGATGATCCAGTGCTTGCTGGCGACGGTGGGGTGCGCAAGGAGCGCCAGCAGGGATGCTTCGAGCGATGCGCCCGCGCCCTTGCTCGTGGGTGTGGGAGGGTTGGGCTTGGGAGTCGTGGGGGGGGTCCAGGTCGCCTCGCGCGTGGGCGTGGGAATGCCCTCGTGCAGGAGGTGCATCGAGAGGCGGCCGACTTCCGCGCTTCGGAACAGCAGGCGGAGGTCGGGCTTGCCTGGCGCGGAGCCTTCGGGAGGGGCGAACTCTCCGAGGATCGCGAGTTCAACACTCTCCTCATCGCAGATGCGCTGGAGCGAGGCGAGGTTGGCAGGAGGGACCGCCAGGACCATGCGCTCCTGCGCCTCGCTGATCCAGACCTCGGTGAAGGACAGCCCGTCGTACTTGAGTTTGGCGCGATCGAGATGGACCGTTGCCCCCGTGTCCTTGCCGAGTTCGCCGATGGCGGAAGAGAAGCCCCCCGCTCCGCAGTCGGTCATCGCGGAGAAGAGTGGCGAGCCCTTTTCGCCCCGCTCGGAGAGCGGGGCCACCAAAGGCAAAGCCACCAAAGGCAAAGCCACCAAAGGCAAAGCCACCAAAGGCAGGGCCACCGCCGCGCGCATGATGGCGTCGAGCACCTGCTTCTCGGTGATGGCGTTGCCGATCTGCACCGCGTGGGAGAACTCGTCGGCGGCGGAGTGCTCCAGTTCCGCGGAAGAAAACGTCGCGCCGTGGATGCCATCGCGCCCGGTGCGCCCGCCGAGGGCGACGATCAGGTCGCCCGAAATGACCTTGCCGCGGACGTGTGAGCGGGGCATGACACCGACGCACCCGCAGTAGACGAGCGGGTTGCCGATGTAGCGTTCATCGAAGTGGACTCCTCCCGAGACAGTGGGGATGCCCATGCGATTGCCATAGTCGCGCACGCCCGCGACGATCTGCGTCAGCACGCGCCGGGGCGGGAGGCAGCCCTCCGGCACGCTCGCCGTGTCGGGCGGGGCGACGCAGAACACGTCGGTGTTGGCAATCGGACGCGCACCCAGACCGGTCCCGATGACATCGCGGATGCAGCCACCGATGCCGGTTGCCGCGCCGCCGTAGGGCTCGATCGCCGACGGGTGGTTGTGCGTTTCGACTTTGACGCACACGGCGTGCTCGTCGTCAAAGGCGATGACGCCGGAGTTGTCTACAAAGATCGAGAGCGTCCAGTCGAGTCCCTCGCCGATCAGACGGTGGGTGGCAGCGGCGACGGTCGATTTCAGCAGGTTGTTGATGATGATCGAGCCGTCGGGTTGTACGTCGTGGCCGGGCCGGTTCAACCAGTTGATGGGGTCGGGGGAAGCGTTCACGTCGGAAAGCCTCCCCCCAGCCCCCTCCCTCCGGGAGGGGGAGGAGTAGCGAATCGTGCTCTTGAAAGTCTTGTGGACGCAGTGCTCTGACCACGTCTGGGCAAGGGTTTCGAGTTCGATCTCGCGGGGATTCCGTTTGAGCGAGCGGTAATGGGCCTGCACCGCACGCATCTCTTCGAGCGACAGGAACAGGTGCGAATCCCGCGAGAGACGGACGAGTTGCTCATCATTCAGAGAGAGGAGATTGATATCGCGGACAAGGTTCTCGTGTCGTGTGGAGCGAGGGAACGCGGCGGGGTGATAGGGCTCGGTGAAGACGCGCTGGATAACGGGATTTGCGAGCAGGCGCGTGGCGAGTTCCGCCGCGCTTGCCGGTGAGAGGTCGGCACCCGGCTTGGGCGTCAGGTCGTAGCGCCAGCCGGTGGAGACGCCTGGGTCGGCCGTAAGGCCGAGCAACTCGCGGATGGACTGCTGCACGGACTGGGCGACGGGGTCCATGACGCCTGGGAGCGGATGAACCTCGATCACTTGGGAGCCGCGGGCCGTGACCGATGTTCCGATGTGGGCGACCTCGGATACCGGGTCGGTCAAGAGGCGCGTGCGCAAGATTTCGAGTTGCTCGGCGGAGAACGCACCCTCGATCAGATAGACATGGGTCGCGCGGGCGGCTGCGAGTTCGATGCCGCGGGCGCCCTGGCCCGGGGCCGCGGCATCGCGCCGGACCGCCTCGCCGATCGGGTCGGACACACCCGGCGCGGCGGTCACCTCGATGCGATGGACGGCTACGGGAGACTGGGTTGGGGACATGGCGGAGGATAAGGCAGAAAGCGACGGAACAACGGAGGGACGAAGCGACGAAGCAGCTGGGTTGACGGAGCCCGGAACGCCCCCCCAAGCGACGGCTTGCGCGGCCTGTGTCGAACGCTCCTGAAGAACCTGTCGGGCCGTCGCGCATCGTCGGGTTCACCGAGGTGGTGGGGCGCAACCCGTCGCTTGGGGGGGCGCTCCGGGCTCTGTTGATTTCACCTTTCGAATCTTCTCGATCGCCGCGACAGCCAGTTGGTCGCACCGTTCGTTCTCCGGGTGGCCATCGTGCCCACGGACCCAGTGAAATGTCACTTGGTGGCGCTGCACCAGGTCATCAAGTTCTTCCCAGAGGTCAACGTTCTTGACAGGCTTCTTTGCGGCGGTCTTCCAGCCCCGGGCCTTCCAGGCCTTGAGCCATTCTTTGAGGCCCTTGAGGACATACTCGCTGTCGGACCAGAGTTCCACGCGTGAGGGGCGTAAGAGGGCCGCCATGCCGCGGATGGCACCAGTCAACTCCATGCGGTTGTTGGTGGTATCGGGCTCGCCGCCGCTCCCCTCCTTCGCGGTTCCGCTTTCGGGGTGCTTCAGGATGAAGGCCCATCCGCCCGGGCCGGGGTTGCCTGAGCAGGCTCCATCGGTGAACAGCATCACCGTGGGGTGCAGCGCGGAAGGTGTCTGCCCGTCGGCCTTGGTAGGGGTCATTCGCGACGAGTGTACGTCGTTTGGCCGCCATGCTTGAAACCGCGGGGCCGTTTATCCGGTCTGCGCGGGTCGGCCGTCAAAGTCCGCCGGGCTTGCGCCGCCGGTGCGTGAATGCGAGTCCCTACCGGGCCGATGGCCAAGCAGCCCACGCGTCAGCAGGTCGATTCCTGGAGGTGAGAGCCTCGGGAACGGCCTCCCTGACGATCCGGCCGCTTGTTCCCATTCCCGGAGGTGCGACGATGAAGCTTCTCGATATCCTGAAGACCGCCTACGAGTCGGACGCCTCCGATATCCACCTGGTGCAGGGCCATGTGCCGATGACGCGCGTCCACCAGGTGATGACGCCGATGGACCTGCCGGTGATCAGCCCGGAGATCGCAAGGTCGTTCGTCGAGCAGATGGCCAGCAAGGAAGCGATCGCCAAGTTCGAGCAGGTGAAGGACTCGGACTTTTCCTACGCCGCGCCCGGCATCGCCCGCTACCGCGTGAACGCCCACATGCAGAAGGGCGGCATCGCCATCGCGATGCGCGCCATCAAGACCAAGGTTCCCGCGCTCTCGGCGCTGAACCTGCCCGAGGTCATCGCCCGTCTGACGTACCTGCCTCGCGGACTGGTGCTCGTCACCGGCGACACCGGCTCGGGCAAGTCGACGACGCTCGCGGCGATGATCCAGGCGATGAACGACCGGTACCGCAAGCACATCATCACGCTCGAGGACCCCACGGAATATCTGTTCCAGTCGAACAGGTGCCTGCTGGAGCAGCGCGAACTCGGGCAGGACATGCCCAGTTTCGCCTCGGGCCTGAAGCACGCGCTTCGTCAGGACCCGGACATCATCCTGGTGGGCGAAATGCGAGACCTGGAGACCACCGCGCTGGCGATCTCCGCGGCGGAAACCGGACACTTGGTCCTGTCCACGCTCCATACGGTGAACGCCTCGCAGACGGTGGAGCGCATCATCGACATGTACCCCGCAGCGCAGCAGAACCAGATCCGTTCGATGCTGGCCAACACGCTCCAGGCGGTCGTGTCGCAGACCCTGTTCAGCCGCATCGACAAGCCGGGCATGGTGCCGGCGGTCGAGGTGCTTTTGTGTACGCCCGCGGTGCGGAACCTTGTGCGCGAGAACCGCAGTTTCGAGATTCCCAACGTCATCGAGACCAACCGCGCAATGGGCATGGTGAGCCTCGACACCGCCATCTCCGAACTCTACTTCAACGGGCTGATCAGCCGCGAGGACGCGATCGCGCAGTCGGCCTTCCCCGACAAGTTGGAGCGTCAGTTGGCGGCGTAAAAGCAGCGTCGAACGAACCCCGACCGGAAGGGAGGGGCTCCGCCGGGAGCAGTTCGCGTCGTTCCTCGGTGGATTGCATCGTGAGTTCCCGAACCCGTCGCGTGGGCTCCGGGCACTGACAGACTTCTTCGCAGAGTCGCTTCTTTCCCGCCGAGACACCCATGCCCAGTTACCACTATCAGGTTCGTTCGGCCGCCGGGGAACTCCAGGTCGGCACGCTGGCATCGGACAACGTCGCCACCGCCGCGGCGGTGCTTCGGAACCAGGGCTTCCGCGTGCTGAACGTCAGCCCGGTGGCGACGAGCGCGGCGAACTCCGGCGGGTTGCTGCAGAAACTGGGTGAACTCAACTCCGGGCGGCCCAAGCAGCGGCATGTTCTGGACTTCACGACGCAACTGGCCGTCATGGTGCGTGCGGGCATCAACCTGCGGGCCGCGCTCGATGGCATTGCCGATCAGACAGATCACCCCCGCTTCAAGAAGGTCATTTTGGGCGTGAAGACGGACGTCGAGGCGGGCAAGCAGTTTTCCGAGGCGTTGGCCCGGCACCCCAAACTTTTCGGCCCGCTGTACATCAACATGGTGCGGGCATCGGAGATGTCCGGCTCGTTCTCCAAGATGCTTGACCGCATCGCGGGGTACATCGGACAGGAGATCGAGACGCGGAAGATGGTGATCGGCGCATCCATCTACCCCGGCGTGATCGGCACGATGGCCGTGGCGGTGACGATCTTCCTGCTGACGTTCGTCCTGCCGAAGTTCGCGCAGGTATTCAAGGGCAAGGAGGACGTGCTGCCCTGGGCGACGAAGTTCCTGATGTCGCTCTCGGACTTCATGGTGAACAACTGGTATTTCGTGGTCGGTGGTCTGATCGCGGCCGTCGGCGGGCTGCTCGCGCTCAACAAGACCGAGGTCGGTGCGTTCTTCTTTGATCGCTTCCGCCTTGCGGTCCCCGTCGTGAAGTCGATGTTTCGAGCGCTGTACATCAGCCGCTCGCTGCAGACGATGGGCCAACTGATCAACGCGGGCGTTCCGATGCTCGACACACTGGCGATCACCGGGGACATCTCGGGCAACCGGCTCTACAAGAGCATGTGGCGGTCGGTGTACACCAGTGTGAAGCAGGGTCGCAAGATCGCCGCGCCGCTCTCGAAGACCTCGCTCCTGCCCAAGGCAGTCGTGCAGATGATCTCTGCGGGCGAGGAGTCCGGTAAGTTGGGCGAGGTGCTCGACGAGATATCGGCGTACTACGCCAAACTGCTCAAAGAACGGATCAAGGCGGTGACCTCGATGATCGAGCCCGTGATGATCATTCTTATGGGTTCGGTTGTCGGGTTTATCGCGATGGCCATCATCCTGCCCATCTTCAAGATGTCGGCGATCGTCAAGTAGCCTCTTCGGGGTGTCGAAAGACGCAGTGGCCCAGTGTGGCCCGACCGGAGGCGGACGCTCGTTCGCAAGGATGAACCATGGCCGACGGGACCCCATTTGTACTGCACGCGCCCCTTCTTCGCCGCCGGCGGCGTTCGTCCCGAAACGCGTTCACACTTATCGAGACCTCGCTGGCGCTGGTCATCATTGCGGTAGGCGTGCTCGCGCTCATCGAGGCGCAGACGGCCTTCATCAAGACCAACGACTGGTCGAGCCACGCGGCCACGGGCAACTACCTCGCCAACGAGGTGCGCGAGTTGATGCGCAGACTCCCCAACCATGATCCGGTCACCGGGCTGTACTTCCAGAACGGCGCGGGCGGAAATGTCCTTCGCGGCTGGGGGCCCGATGCGGGCGAGACGAGCGTCGAGGATTTTGACGATACCGATGACTTTGACGGGATCAACATATCGTTCAGCGGAACCCCGGGCCTCGCGGACAGCGATCTCCCCGGCCCGGTTGACGCGTTTGGGGCCGTGATCCCCGAGATCAATAACGACGGCGCAATGGTGCTCGACGGCAACGGCGTGCTGACGCCGCTGCGCGGCTGGTCCCAGAGGGTTCGGGTCGCGAAGATCGATCCGTTCGATCCGAGCATCGTTTACCCCGATGACCAGGTGCTGGGCACGCAGCCCAACGGCTTCACCGGGCTGGATGTGGACCGCTTCCCGCTCCGGGTCAGCGTGGACGTCTTCTTCCGTGGGGTGTTCGACACCGAGGATCAACTTGTGACGACGGTGACGTGGATCAAGCCGTGACTGGGTCGCGTGGCGCCACCGCTCTTGAGAGCGGAGGGTGATCGATGGCAGCGGGGCAAGGAAGGACAGCACCGATGAGTGTCCGCAGTCTTCGGGGGAAGCAGTGCTCTGTTCGCGGGAACGCGCCGAGCGCGCGGAACCGGCGGGGCGTGGCATCCGTGCTGGCCATGATGTTCCTGGTGATGTTCAGTTCGCTCGCGGTCGCGATGGCCGTGGCCAGCCAGGGCAACCTGCGAACCGCCAACACCCACCTGCATGTGCTGCGCGCCATGGGCGCGGCGGAGACGGGCATGGCGATAGCCCAGCGGCGGCTGGCCGACTCGGTCGCGCGGTTTGTCGTCGAGCGCGGTCGCGTGGATGACGAACTCGGGCCGCGACTGTGGAATGGCACTTACGGCGCGGGCGACGGCATCGTGACCGTGCGTGCATCGCTGGATGGTCGGCCCGACATCGCGCAGACCCGCGGCGTGGCTGATGCCCTTGTCAACTCCCACATGACCGATGCCAACCTTGTCGCCGTCACGGGCTTCCCGCTCCAGGCGGATATCTTCACGCCCTCGGGCGAGGTGGACACCGACCAGTTTGCGGCGGACAACTGGGTCCGCACCGGTCTGATCGGCATCGATCTGTCGGCCTCGGATGATGGCGCGATGCCCGCGGCGTACCAGGTGACGTATGCCCCGCTTGCCAACGGCACGGATGTGCGCGTGATCGTGACGGGGTACTCCTCGATCGGCGCCACGGGCTCGACCTACGCCTACCGGGCCAGTTCCCAGGCGCAGCAGTCTCGCCCGGTGACGCGAACGATCCAGCAGGATTACCGGCTCGTGAAGCGTCCTGCGCACGCGATGCTCAGCCCCAGCCGGATCATGATCGGCAAGAACGTCATGATCAACGGCAATCTGGGCGCGCGGTACGACGATGTGGATCAGAACAACGGACACCCTGTCACGATGAGGTCGGACTTCCTCGGCATGAGCAACCCGCTGGACGCGAGGCTGGAACGGCTGTTCGAGGCGCTGGCAGACGGCGATGTCGATGGCGACAACCGCCTGCGCGTCGGGCACGCCGCGGAGAGCGCGTCCATCCCCAGCGGCACGGAGGACCTCGACGGCGACGGTCAGCCCGATGACGCGTTCGACGATGTGACGAGCGACGGGTTTGTCGACGAGTTCGATGTGTTCATCCGGTTCTACGACACCAACGGCGATGGGCGCGTGACGCTCTCGGCCGCTCTCACTGCGGGCACGCCCGCGCAGGGGAGCGCTGCGGAGTTCACCGGCGATGAGGACCTGGGCCTGCTCATGGACTCTGCCTACCCCGACCGCAACCGCAACGGCGTGTCGGGGTTCATCGACGCCAACAACAACGGCCGCTGGAACGCGGGAGAGACGATCCGCGATGTGGACCCGCGGAACGGCAGTTTCGCCGACCGCGTGCTGGGCTGGCGCGACGGCGTCATTGACCGCAAGGATCAGTACGCCAAGGTGCGGGGGCGGCTGGTCTTCCGGGCGAGCGAATCAGACTGGGCCCAGGCCAACGGCGGCGACTTCTCGGATCAACTCCAGGGCCCGATGCGTCCCATGAATCACGGCGAGAGTGCGACCGAGTTTGGCGCGGACGATGACACGCTCCCCGCGCTCTCGGCCGACTCTTTCACCAACAGCGCGAGCCCGCTGCGCGATGCCGCGGACGGCCAGCCGTTCGCGACGCAGGCGGCCTCGCACCTGGGCATCTCGCCCGGGCAACTCGCGACGTACACGGAGGCGGGGACGGATGCGACCCAGCCGCGCTTCTGGCGGGGGGACCTGGACGACGGGTATGTCTTCACGCGGACGGGCCGGCACATCTGGGAGAAGATGCCCTTCAACAGCCCGTCGTACGCGGACTACTACCTCCGACCGCGCTACGAGAACATGACGTTCCGGGATGTCGAGGTGCCGATGGGCACCAACGCGCTGTTCATCAACTGCACTTTCGTGGGCGTGACGTACGTCCGGTCGTACACGGACAACACGCACGCGAACTGGTCGAACTACGGCAAGTTGGAGTGGAACGTTGCGGACAACCGGCCCAACGCGGTGACGGACCCGCTTGATCGGAGTGATTTCCTGAGATACACCACCGGGCTGGTCACGGACGGGCCCGCGAACTACCTGGAGTTTCCTGCGCCGCCGGTGATCAACGGCGTGACGGTCACGGGCGCAGCGCGGAACACGAAGTTGTATTCGAGCAACATCCGTTTCCACGACTGCCTGTTCGTGGGTTCGCTGATCAGCGACACGCCCCAGCAGTACACGCACCTCCGAAACAAGTTCCAGTTCACCGGCGGCACCCGCTTCACGCAGGTCCACCCCGATGAGCCCGGCGACCCGTCGCTCAACCCCGAGGAGGGCGACATGGAGTACATCGAGACGACCTCGCTCATGGCCCCGAACTACTCCGTGGACATCGGCTCGTTCAACAGCCCCACGGATACCTTCGAGGGTGGTCCCGCGGGCCAGAACGTCGCCCTGAGCGGCACGGTGGTGGCGGGCGTGCTTGATGCACGCGGCAATACCACCATCGACGGCGCGCTGCTCCTGACCTTTGCGCCCACGCTGGGCGAGGGGCCGCTGCAGTTCATGGGGCAGTCGGTGGGCAATCCGGCGGACTTCAACTCAACTCTCGGGTACTTCGGCCCGGAGGATGGCGACCAGGAATCGATCGACCCCGAATCGCTTCCGATCGTGAACGGCGTGCGCATCGTCGGGTACGACACGGACGCGGACGGAGTGGCGGATGTTTCGCACGACCAGCCCCGTCCGACCGGCGCTGTGGATGTGCCGTTTTATGGCTACGGGCGGGTCTCGATCAACTGGAACCCCGACCTGCCCATGCCCGATGGCGTGCTCTTGCCGTTGACGTGCGTCGCACTGAACACGACTTATCGGGAGGGCCGTCAATGAAACCTATCTCCATCGCTGCACCGCACCGCGGCTTCACGCTCATCGAGATGATGATCGCGCTGACCATCAGCGCGACGCTGCTCACCGCGACCCTCGCCGCGTTTGACGCATCGTGGCGTGCGTACAAGCACACGACCGAGGCGGCATCGACGCACGTTGTTGCGCGCATCGTCACGCACCGCACGCTCTCGCTCATCCGCACGGGCACCGAGTTCGGGCCTTACCCCGAGGACGTGCTCGACACTGCGCAGAACCCGCTCACCTCGACGTTTATGGAGTTCGTCGCCGATGCCGATCGCGCTGCCGGGCTGGACCGCGTCACGCGGCTGGAGCGGCGGACGGTCGAGGGCACGACCAACGAGTTCGAGTTGTGGTATGTGCTCATGGACCCGTCGACGACGCCGGCGACGATGATCGAGGAGCGGCCGCTGCTCACGGGCGTGCGGGAGGCGATGTTCATCCTTGAGTATGACGTTGGGCCGCGCCTCCGGCGGGCCACGCTTGACCTGACGATCGTCCCCAACGACGTAGAGGACATCCGCACCGGCACGGTGGGCGCGGAGACGCCCGCGATCCGCATGGTGGCCTCGGCCGTGCCGCGTCAACTCGAGTGATCGCGCGGGACGCGGAGTTCCTCCAGAGCGCGCGGCACGAGCGCCGTCAGTTCGAGCGCCAGCAGCCCCGACTCGGCGCTGTTCTGGTCGGCCCAAATCTCACCGGCCCGCCCGTGCGCCTGCACCGCGACACGCGCGGCGTCGAACAGGTCCAGCGGCTTGGCCGGGTCCGCCGGTAACCCAGGGAACTTTGTGCGGAGCAACTGCTGGTCAGTCGGCATCATGTACTGGGCGATGACCGCCGCGAGGAGTCCGGTCAGGACATCGCCCGTGCCTGCCGTCGCGAGGCACGGGTGCCCGGCGCTGCACGTCCAAGTGCGGAGCCCGTCGCTCACAACTGTTCCCGCGCCCTTCAGGACGATCACTCGGCCCAGGCGCTGGGCAAGTTGCGCGCACGCGCCCTCGCGCGACTGCGCCAGCCCCAGGTCGCCTTTGAGCCCGAGCGCCGCGATAAGCCGCCTGAACTCGCCAGGGTGCGGCGTCAGCACCGCCGCGGCGTGGAAATCCTGCATGAACTCCGGGATGAGCGTGAGCGCGTTCAGGCCGTCGGCATCGAGCACCACGGGCTTGCGGTCCTGCTGGATCGCCCGAAGCGTCGCGGCGATGGCACCGGGCGTGGTGCCAAATCCGGGTCCGAGCGCGAGACAAGTACAGCCATCGAGGACACGATCCAAGATCGCGGCGGCATCGTGCGGCTCGACAAGACCGTCCTCACCGCAGGGGAGTTCGATACCGGTTGCACCGATGCACTGCACCAGCCCCGCGTCCAGGATCGGGCGCGGCATGACAAGACGGACGAGCCCCGCGCCGGCACGCAGCGCGGCGAGCGCGCTCAGGACCGGCGCGCCGATCATTCGGATTCCCGCCACGCACGACCCGCCGACCACGGCGACGGTCCCGGCCGTGCCCTTGTGGGTATCGGCTGCGCGCTGCGGCAAGCGCGGCAGAGGTCCGACGCCTGCATGTTCGCCGCGAGTCGGAGCCATTACTTTTCGACCGTGATCTGGAGCCGCCCGAGGAGCGGCGCGAGCGTTACAAGGCCGTTGATGGACTCGCCATCGGCCAGGCTCGCCACGGCTATGGTGATGTGCGTCGCATCGAATCCGCCGGGGCCGAACTCGCTGCCCGAGGGGATTGTGCCATCGAGGTCCACCCAGCGCTTGGTTCCGTTCTGGTCGAGCAGGACCTGTGACCACATGTGATAGCCGAAGATGCCCTCCCGCCCCGCGAAATGGTCCACGAAGACCAGGCCCGAGGCGGTGCGGGATGCGTATCCCGCGTTGCGCAGCATCGCCGTGAGCAGCGCCGCGTGCTCCGAGCAGTCCCCCGTGCAGGTGCGGGCGACTTCCGCGGCGGAAGCGAACCCGACGCCGAACGACTTGTTCTTGATGTGCCGGTAGACCTTCTTGCGGAGCGCCTCGGTACGCGTCGCATCGTTCGTTGCTGAAACGCCGTCCAGCGCATCCTTGGTCAGTCGCGTAACCACCTCGTCATCGCTCCCGATCATCTGCGAGGCGTTTCGATATTCGAGGAGGCCTTCATCGGATGCAGGGGCCGCGGTCACTCGGTCGAGATCGATCGTTACGCGGAGCGAGCGCTCGTCGATGCGCTCGACTTTCTGCGGCCCGCCGGAGGGAAGGTCGCCGATCTTGCCGTCCGGGACGCTCAGGACATATGTCGCCTTGCGCAGGGTGCGAGCATTTTCGATCTTGCCCTTGGGCTCAACGAGCGTTGAGTTCATCAGTTCCGGCGGATCGACCTCGCTCTGGGCCAGTTCCTTGTCGGCCAGGAGGATTGTCATTTTGATGCCGCCAAGATCGACCTCGGTGCGGATCGCCACGCCGCGATCGTCCACATACTCGATCGACACGATCCCCGGCTGGACATCGTTCGTCGAGGACCACTTCAGCGCGGGGACGACCTTGCCGAGCGCTTCGACGGTTGTCCGCTCCAGGACCTTGTGGGTGCTCGTCACCGCGCGAAGGCCGGTCGTCACGTCCAAGGCCCGCACCGTGATCTCCTGAGCGCCCGCCTCGAGGCGCTTGGTGAGGAACGCGGACGCGGCGGCGGGGGTGAGCCACTCTCCGTCCGGGAGGGGCTGCACGGTCTTGGTCTGCGCTGCACCCGAGCCGCTGATCACTTCAACTTCGGTGGCCCGGAAGAGGTACTCGGTCGAGTTGGGGATCGAGGCCATCGCCATCGTCGCCTTGGCGGAGACGGGCTTGCCCGCCTTGGACTCGACGAACTCGGAGGATATTTCGATCTCGACGGACTGTGCGCCGCGCCTGATCTTCATCTGCATCTCGGAGGCGGTGGTGATGTTGTCACCGGTCTCCTTCTGCGTCGCGTGCATCCAGCCCGCACGCTGTCCCTGGATCTGCAGGACGTACCAGCGGTCGTGGTCCTCTGCCCGGAGCGGCATCGCCGCCGCCAGCACAAGAGCCACGCCGAGCATCCACCCGTCCATTCGTCGAAAAGTGAACATCGGGAACTTCTCCTGTTGCCGCCTGCCCGGCCGCCCCATGCGCGTGCCGCACATGGTACAGCCAATGGGCCTGCCGGTTATTTCTCACTCCGTTGCTTCTTCTCGCTTCGTCGATTCTTGTTCCGCCCCTAAGCTCGCGTGTGATCGACACCCACTGTCACCTGACTTTCCCGGACTTTGACGGGCGCGTGGATGCGATCCTTGAGGATGCCGCGACTGCCGGAGTTTCGGGTGCGATCACGATCTCGACAACAACCTACGACTGCCTGGATGCGCTGGCGGTCGCCCAAGCGCACCCGCGCGTCTGGTGTACCGCCGGGGTCCATCCTCTGTATTCCGATGCCGCCGATCCGCGTGCAACCGCCCGCAACGGCGGTTGCATCGGCCACAACTGGGAGAACCTGCGCACCGTCGCGAGCCATGAGCGCTGTGTCGCCTGGGGAGAACTGGGCCTGGACAACCACTATCCCACACCCCTGCCCGCGATTCAGCGCGCGGTGCTCGAGGAGCAACTGGAGTTCATCCAGGAGTGTCACCGCGATTGGGGCCGAGCGGGCATTGCTGGAAATGGCAAACCGGGCGGGCAGCCGATCGTGATCCATTGCCGCGAGGCGTTCGACGACCTGATCCCGGTTCTCCGCGCGACATCTCTCGACCCGGCGCGGTTTGTCTTCCACTGCTTCACCGGCAACGCGGCGGACGCCCGCAAGGTGCTCGACTTTGGCGCGTGGATCTCGTTCACGGGCATCGTGACGTATCCCAACGCGCCCGAGGTGCGCGAGGCCGCCAAGTTGGTCCCCGCCGACCGAATCATGGTCGAGACCGATGCGCCGTTCCTCCCACCGGTCCCGCACCGGGGCAAGCGACCGTGTGTTCCCGCGTGGACGGCGTTGACAGCGCGCGCGTTGGCCCAGGTCCGCGGCGTTGAGTTCGAGGCATACCACGAGCAGGTCAATGACAACACACGCCGGTTCTTTGGGATCGACGCCCGATAGCCGGTGATTCACATCTGGCCTGCCCGCCGCTACGCTCACCGTCTCATGCTCTCGCTCGCTTCATGGCTCAACACGCTGGACCCGGTGATCTTCAAGTTCACCGACACGCTGGCTGTGCGCTGGTACGGCGTGGCCTACCTCGCCGGGTTCATGTTCGCGTTCCTCGTGCTACGGGCCCTCGCCCGTCGCGCCTTGATCCTCATCCCCCCGCACCGCGTGATGGATGCGCTGATGTGGTTCATCGGCCTGACGCTCATCGGCGGGCGGCTGGGCTACATCGTCTTCTACCAGCCCGCGCTCCTGTGGACGTTCTTTGATTTCTTCCCGTGGTGGGGAGTGCTGGCGATCAACAAGGGGGGCATGGCTTCGCACGGGGCGTTTGTCGGCCTGGTGTTCGCCGCGTGGCGGGTGTCTCGCGGCTGGCCAGCGGAGGAACCCGCTCAGACGCGTGGGGACGCAACGCGGATCGAGGGCGGGCCGTCAACCTTGCACGTCATGGACGCGATCGCGCTCGCCTCGCCCATCGGGCTGTTCTTCGGGCGCTGCGCAAACTTTGTGAACGGCGAGTTGCTTGGGCGCATCGTCGCGGCTCCGGGCACGCCGGGACCTTGGTGGAGCGTGCAGTTCCCACAGGAACTGCTAAGTGTGAAGGCTCCCGTCCTGAGTTCCGGGCAGGGTCGGCAACTGCACGCGCTCGCCGAGTCGGCCGCACCGGGCCGACCCTTTGGCGTGCAACTCGAGATTCTCGTTGACAAGGCCGCGGCCTACGCGGAGCAACTGCGGCCGCTGCTCTCGAGCCGGCACCCAAGCCAGTTGTACCAGGCGACCGCCGAGGGTCTGGTGCTCGGGGCGATTGCATGGGGGTTCTGGGCGAGGCCCCGGCGCGCGGGGTTCATCGTCGCCATCTGGCTGATGACGTACGGTGTGCTGCGCATCCTGACGGAGGTTGTGCGCCTGCCCGATGATCAGTTCGCGGTGGGACGCCCGCTCGGGCTGTCGCGCGGGCAGTGGCTCAGCGTTGCGATGACACTGTGCGGGCTGGGACTGCTGATCTGGCGTTTGCGCACGCCGGGCCCGCTGATCGGTGGATGGATGTCGCGCCGCGCCTCACCACTTGCACCCCAAAGGCGCGGCTAATGAGTGGCTGGGCGCTCGCGCTCTTCCATGCGCGACTCCAGTTTGCACAGGCCGACCGTCAGCACGAGCGCCGCCCCAATGAGGCCGAGGGCGATCGCCGCTTCGATCACCGTCGGTGCGAAGAACTGGACGGGCCAATCGTCCGGCTCAATCCGCGGCAGCGTTTCCGGCGTCATAACCTGACCCTTCACCACGTCGCCGATGCTTGGTGCGATGCCGCGTTGGAAGGGGAACAGGCCGACGACCGAGCCGACCAATAGACCCAGCAGCAGGCCATAGGTCGCGCGCGGGAACCTCGCGAGCGACCACTTGGTCAGGAGGCTGACGCTGACAAGGCCTCCGAGCATCCCGATGGCGAACGGCCCAAGAATCCATGTTTGCGCGAACATCGCGCTCACGTCCCGCGCGACCATCGCATCCTTCACCAGACTCACGCTGGTCAGGATCGGGACGTAGAGGCCCATGAGGAGGAGAACGAACGTCCCGCTCCCGCCGGGGAGAACCGTTGCGCCCGCGGCGAGCACCCCCGCGAGCACGAGCATCGGGACGCCAGCGGTTGCATCCCCCGACCCGAGCACGCCGGTCATCTGCATGAGGCCAAGCCCGGTCATGATCGAGAGGCCCACCGCCGCGGCGACCCAGAAGCCCGTGTCCCGGTCGCTCCGCTTCAGCCAGACAAGCGGTACGCCGCCGAGCGTGAGTCCGATGAAGAGGCTGTACATCACCCATCGGTGGTCTGTGACAAGGCCCTTGACCAGTCCCGCGCCCAGCAGGACCGCGCTGACCCAGCCGATCCCGAGCATCCCGAGGAGCAGGAGCGAGCGCGCGCGAAACTTGAATGTGGCCAGTTCGGACATGGCGTTGATGAAGTCCTGAAAGATGCCCGTGGCGAGGAGCACCGCGCCCGCGCTGATCCCCGGGACGAGGTTGGCAAAGCCGGTCAGGATGCCCGAGATCGCCGCGCGGGCCGCGACGGTCGCGGCGCTTCCCGGCGCATGGGTTCGTTGTCCGCCCGGCGCGGGGCGGGTGTCCTCGGTGGATGACGGGTCAAATGGAACGGTGGGCATCTGCGCATCCTAAGCGGTGTTCCGCACTATCATCGGCCCGATCGCGGTGCGAGGGCGCGGGCACAGGAGCGAGCGCGATGTCGATCATGGTCACGGGCGGCGCGGGATACATCGGCTCGCACGCCGTCCAGCGACTGCTGGCCGACGGTCACCACGTCGTCGCCGTGGACAATCTTTTCCGCGGTCACAGCGAAGCGATGGACATCCTCGGCTTGACGGCGAAGGGGCGGCTGACGTTCGTCTGCGCCGATGTCGGCGACCGCGACCTCATGCTGAGACTGTTCACCGAGCATCGCGTGGACACGGTGATGCACTTTGCGGCGCTGGCGTATGTCGGCGAGAGCGTGACGGAGCCGCTGCGGTACTACCGCGCCAACACGGGCGCTGCACTGGGCCTGCTGGAAGGGGTCGATGCCTCGCACGCTCTGAGCGGCGGCGGTGTGAGGAAGTTCGTGTTCTCCAGCACCTGCGCGAGTTACGGGGAGCCCGCGCGCGAGAACATCCCGATCAGTGAGACATGCCCGCAGTCGCCGATCAACCCCTACGGCTGGTCCAAACTCCATACCGAGCGGATGCTCATGGACTATGGCGCGAAGTGCGGGTTGGCCGGCACGCCGTTCTCGATGGCCTTCCTGCGCTACTTCAATGTCGCCGGGTCGGACCCGGCCGGACTGATCGGCGAGCATCACGAGCCCGAGACCCACATCATCCCCGTCGCGCTGCAGGTGGTGCTGGGCCAGCGAGAGGCGTTCACGGTCTTCGGTACCGACTACCCGACGTCCGATGGCACCTGCATCCGCGATTATGTGCATGTGGTGGACCTGATCGATGCGCACGTCGCGGTGATGGCTGCCCTGAAGCCCGGCGAGCAGCGGATCTACAACCTCGGGATCGGCAACGGGTTCTCCGTGCGACAGGTGATCGACTCGGTGAGGCGCGTGACCGGCAAGCAGTTTCAAATCAAGGAAGGCCCGCGCCGCCCCGGCGATCCGCCCGAACTCTTCGCCGATCCACGCAAGATCCGCGGGGAGATCGGCTGGAAGGCGCGGCACACCGACCTCGACGGGATCGTGGCGACGGCGTGGAACTGGTACCGCGCTCATCCCCGCGGCTACAAGCGATAGACCATGGCCCGCCGCGCTGCCCATCCCGAAACGTTCAGGCCCGAACAGGCCGCTGGCGCCGCGAGCACGCTGAGGCTGGTTGTCTCACCGTACCACCTCACCACGCGAGAACTCCCCGCGACCGTTGCGCTCATGCTCGCCGATGCCGCGGTCACGCTCGTGCCCGAACCGGCGGAGGGACGGTCACGCGAGGCCGTCCGCGAAGCGGTCTCGCGCGTGCCGCGTCTGCTGCGAGTGCTGGAATCCTGGCGATGGTCGGGGCCGCTGTGGAGGGCGGGCCTTGTCGGGGGCACCGCGCCCGGCGGAGAAGCGGCGTTCGTGGGTGTTGCGGGCGCGGAGCGCGACATGTTCTCGGACGCGTTGTTGGCCTCGATCACGGGCCGGGCCTTGCAGCACCAGTCCGTCCCCGGCGACCAAGCGGATCGCTGGCTCGACGCAGTCTGCACCGACCTCCTCAAGGGCGGCCCGGACCCGCTCATCAGCACGGCCATCGCGGGCGCGCTGGACCGTTTGGCCGGGGCGAATGGCCTTGTCACTGTTCGCGGCCCGACAGAGAGCCTCGCCCAGCGCGCGGAGGTGCGTCTGATGCGCCGGGTGTTTTCGATTGCTCTGCCGGTGATGAGCCGCGCTGCGGGCGGGCGGATCGCCCTGCTCCGTATCGATCTGCGCAAACAACTTGCCGAGCTGCGGTCCGCGATGCTGTCGGCGTTCTCCGGTGGCCCGACGGCATCGCTGGCGGTCGCGGCAGCGTCCTACACGGAGGCGTTCGAGGAATGGTTTGCCCGCGCTTCCCGCGACGACGAGAACACAGAGCGCACCATGCGGGACTATGTCAACGTCTCCGGGGCCATGCTCCCGCCGGATGCCGCGTTCATCTCGGCTCGCGCGGCGGTGCGCGGCGTGTCAAGGGCAACCCGTGGGGCCGGGCTTCCGGCGACGGCGCTACCACCGGACGCGCGTACGGATCAGCCCCCACCCCAGATGGTCCGCACACTCATTGTCAGGCCGATGAACGTTCGGCCGGTCTGAGCGAGAGGGCACAATCATGCGCGCCAGCCCGGGCGCGTAGACTCGCCCATGTTCCCGCCTCCAACGCCGCGTCCACCCGTGCGCCGTGAGAACCGGCTCGCGCGTTCGAGCAGCCCCTACCTGCTTCAGCATCGGTTCAACCCGGTGGACTGGCACCCGTGGGGGGCGGAAGCGTTTGAAGAAGCTCGCCAGCGCAACGTCCCCATCTTCCTGAGCATCGGGTATTCGACGTGTTACTGGTGCCACGTCATGGAGCGGGAGTCGTTCGAGAGCGACGCCATTGCCGCGCTGATGAACCGGTTGTTTGTGTGCATCAAGGTTGACCGCGAGCAGCGGCCCGATGTGGACGACGTGTACATGGCGGCGGTGCAAGCGTTCACCTCGCACGGCGGCTGGCCGATGAGCGTGTTCCTCGAGCCGCGCTCGCTCAAGCCCTTCTGGGCGGGGACGTACTTTCCCGCGGAGCCGAGGTTTGTCGGTGGCGGCGGGGACGGAGGGGCGATGCCGACGTTCCCGCGCGTGCTGCAGAGCATCTCAGATGCCTGGCGAGATCAGCGCGCGGAGGTGACCGAGCAGGCCGACAAACTCGCGGAAGCGGTTCGCGAGCGCCTCGCGGCCCAGAGTGCGCCCGTCCGTATCGGGGTTGCGCAGGTCCAGGAGGCCGTTGCCGGGCTTATTCGTCTTCACGATGACCGGCACGGGGGGTTCGGCAGCGCACCAAAGTTCCCACAGCCTGTGTACATCGAGTTGCTTCTGGAGGTCCGAGCGAGCGCGGACGAGGCGACACGCCGCGCCATCGATGCCGCGCTGCGCGTCACACTCACGCAGATGGCCCTCGGCGGCATCTTCGATCAGGTCGGCGGCGGGTTCCACCGCTACAGCGTGGATGCCCGGTGGGTGGTCCCGCACTTTGAGAAGATGCTGTACGACAATGCGCAGTTGGCCGCGGTGTTCAGCGCGGCCGCCCGCGTGTTTGATGAGCCGCTGTACCGCCGCACCGCGGAACGGACGCTCGAATACGTTCTGCGGGAGATGACGGCGACCGGGGGGGGGGTGGGGAACGGTTTTTTCTCGGCGCAGGATGCCGAGGTCAACCATCGCGAGGGGCAGAACTATCTGTGGACGCCTGCGCAGGTTCGCGGGGTTCTCGAACCCGCGGATGCCGTACTGGCGATCAAGGTTTACGCCCTCGACAAGGGTCCGAACTTCCGTGATCCGCACCACCCGGACGACCCGCCCGCCAATGTGCTCCGGTGGGCGGATGTGCCATCCGTCGTCGCGCAGGCATTGGGGCTGAGCGAGGCGGAACTTCTCTCGAAGGTCGAGCGGATCAATGGGTTGCTCTATGACGCCCGGGCCCAGCGCGACCAGCCGTCGACCGATGACAAGGTCATTTCCGGATGGAACGGTCTGATGATCGCGGCGTTCGCCCGCGCCGGCGCATCGCTCGCTCGCCCCGACTTTATCGCGGCGGGAGAACGGGCCGCGGCGTTCGTCCTGGAGCGGATGCGCGGCGGGCGCGGGGGCGGCGGCGGGCTCCAGCGTGCGTGGCGCGCCGAGAGCCCGGCAGGCGATGAGGTCGGAGGGTTTCTCGAGGACTATGCCTGCATGGCCCACGCCTGTGTGGAACTCCACCGGACGGGCAACGACGCTTCCGGCAAGTGGCTCGATCAGGCGCGAGGGCTCATCGCCGATGTCGAGGGACGTTTCGGCGATGCCGCCTCCGGGGCGTTCTTCGACACGCTCGCCGATCAGCCCGACCTGTTTGTCCGCGCCCGATCGGCGTACGACGGGGCGATCCCGAGCGGCTCATCGGTGATGGTCAACACACTGATCGACCTCTTTGAGGTCACCGGCGATAGCGCGTACTTCGACCGTGCTGTCCGCGCGCTGCGCTCCATCAGCGCCTTTCTGGCCGATGCCCCCCTGGGCGCGGCGGGCTCGACGCGTGCGCTGCTCCGTCTTCTGAGGGTTGATAAGGGTGCGGTGGAAACTGCGTTTGCTGCTGACACTCAGCCGCGCCAAGCCGTCGCCGCGGACTTCACGCCCGTGGAGGTACATGCCGCCGTGGAGCGGCTGGCGCTCAGCCCCGGCAGACCCGCGTCACTCACGCTCCGTTTTCGCATCGCGGAGGGGTACCACATCAACGCGGCGGACGTGGGCGATGGTCCCGATACGGCGGACCTGATCCCGCTGCGGGTGAGCATCGTCGGGGGGAGCGGCGTGGACATCTTTGCCGACTACACGGCCGGAACACCCTTCGGAGTCGATGGCAGACTCCGGGTGCATTCCGGCGGCTTCGAGTTGACGGTTGTGGTGGAACGCACCGGCGTGTGGAATGGGACGCCTCTCATCGGCGTGACGTACCAGGCCTGCACCGAGGATGCCTGCCTCGCGCCTCGAACCGTTGAGTTGGATGTCGCCCTCGACGCCGTCGACTAGGCCGCGCTGATGGACGGCACTCCGTGCCGGCATCGTTAGTCAGTGGACTACGCGGCCTTTGCGCTCTGCACGGTGGTGCCGGCAGTTTGAGCCGCCGGAGCAGCGTTCTTTGCAGGGGGTGCGACCGGCTTTTCCGGAACACGGATGGTCGAGCCGCAGCCCTTGCACCGGACGTTCTTGCCGCGGGAGGTGGTGGGCACGGCCAGCACACGCCGGCAGGTCAGGCTCGGGCACATAATTCGAATCTGATCGCCGGCCATGGTTGGTTCCTGGGTCTGCTGTGGTTATCGACGCGATCGTGCCGCCGCTTGACCCCCCCCGTCCCAATACCGCCCCGTCCGCTAATCTTCCGGGCATTCGCGCGTTGGCGAGGGGGTGGGAGAGAGAGCACATGACCAACGAATCCCAACACCACGCCAGTGCCTGCACCGCCGTCGTTGGCCTTCAGTGGGGCGATGAGGGCAAGGGCAAGATCGTGGACCTCCTGTCTCCCTCATTCGATGCGATCGTGAGGTATAACGGAGGGGCGAATGCCGGGCACTCCGTGGTGGTCGCGGGCGAGCGCTACGCGCTCCACTTAGTCCCGTCGGGCATTCTCTACCCGGGAAAACTCTCGATCATCGGTAACGGCGTGGTGGTTGACCCTGAGGTGCTGATCCGCGAACTCGACGGCCTGGGGTCGCGCGGGGTGGACACGACCGGGCTGGTGCTCTCCAGCCGCGCCCATGTGGTCATGCCCTACCACAAGGCCGAGGACGAACTGCGCGAGCGTCTGCTCGTGCAGGCGGGGAACATCCCAACCGCGGGGGAGGCCACCGCTGCGGCCCCGAGCCAGGCGATCGGCACCACCAAACGCGGGATCGGGCCGTGCTATGCCGACAAGGCGCACCGCGCGACGGCCGTGCGTGTCGAGGATCTTCTGCGGATTGATGTCCTCTCTCGGCGGCTCCGGCACATCTGCGCCCTTAAGAACGCGTATCTCAGCGCGATGGGCGGCGAGAAGACGTACACGCCGGACGAACTCATCGCGTGGGCGGAGCCGATGGGCCGCCGCCTGGCGTCGGCGATCAAGGACACGACGTACCTGCTCCACGATCACCTTGCCGCGGGGAAGCGGGTGCTCTTCGAGGGCGCGAACGCCGCGCTGCTCGATGTCGATCACGGCACCCACCCGTTCGTCACCTCATCCTCGACGACCGCGCTCGGAATTCCGTCGGGAACGGGCGTCCCGGGAACGCGGATCGGGAACGTGATCGGCGTCGTGAAGGCTTACTCCACGCGGGTGGGCAACGGGCCGATGCCCACCGAGCAGATCAACGCCATCGGCGAGGGCATCCGCCAGCGCGGACGCGAGTATGGGACCACCACGGGCCGTCCGCGCCGGGTGGGCTGGCTGGACCTGGTGGCCGTGCGCTACGCGGGGATGCTCAACGGCGTCTCGTCGCTCGCCGTCATGCTTTTGGACGTTCTTTCGGGCATCGATGAACTCAGGGTCTGCACCGCCTACAGGCTTGTGAACTCCGGTGGGGTGGGAGCGGTGGTCACGGGCCGCTTCCCGCCGGACGCCGATGTTCTTGGAACCGTCGAGCCGGTGTACGAAACGGTGCCGGGGTTTGCGGAGGACATCACCGGCGTCCGCCGGCGGGCCGACCTTCCCAGCGCAGCGCGAAGGTACCTCGAACTCATCGAGCGCGGCGTGGGCGTCCGGGTCTCCCACATCAGTGTGGGACCGGACCGCGCTCAGACGATTATCGAGGCTTGAGGTTCGGAGGTGGAAAGACGTCGGCCCGTGCTCCGAAACACTTGGGCGAACCCGGGGTGTGGGAGTTCGTACGTCGGACGGGGAGACCCCCGTGTTTCCTATCATCGCGGGCTTGCCGTCACCTATGCCGCACACTGCCGCCATTCCGAACGTCCAGGCCGCATCTTCCCCGTGCCCCAGCGCCCTCGCGCCGGACGCGGCAACCCTCGAAGTCGTGCGCCGGATGCGGGAGCGCGCGCCCAAGGCCGACCCGCTGGGTCGCCTCCCTGATGTCGATCCCGCTCGGATCCCGCGACATATCGCGATCATCATGGACGGAAACGGACGATGGGCCAGCCAACGCGGTTTCCCTCGCATGTTCGGGCACCGCAACGGCGCGGCAGCGGTTCGGGCGGTGCTGGAAGAGTGCGGGAAACTGGGAGTTGAAGTGCTCACGCTCTATTCGTTCTCGATGGAGAACTGGAAGCGGCCCGCCGATGAGGTCCAGAGCCTCATGGACCTGTACACGACCTACTTGGACGGGGAACTCGACCGTCTGATGCAGGAGAACATCCGTTTCAAGCAACTGGGCCGGCGTGATGGCCTGCCCGAGGCGGTGCTCAGGACAGTGGACCGGATCGTCGAGGCGACCTCTGGGAACACGGGGGCCACGCTGTGCCTGGCCGTCAACTACGGCTCGCGCGCGGAGATCACCGATGCCTGCCGCGCAATCGCGAGCGAGGTGGCCGCGGGTAAACTGGACGCCGGTTCGATCACCCAGGAGATGATCTCCTCACACCTCTATACGTCCGGACTGCCTGACCCGGACCTGCTGATCCGCACGGCCGGCGAGATGCGGGTGAGCAACTACCTGCTCTGGCAGATCTCGTACGCGGAACTTCACGTCACCCCCGTCCTCTGGCCGGACTTCGGCGTGGCGGACCTCCACGCGGCGATTCGCGACTATACCTCCCGCTCGCGCCGGTTCGGCGGGCTGAGCGAGACGGGCACGCGCACGCCTCGAACGGGTCGCTAGACTTTGTTCCGTGCTGCGCAATCGACTCCTGCTGGGCCCCGTGTTCATCGCCGCGCTCATCGGCCTTCTGTGGCTCGATGAGTGGATCGATCGCCAACCCTGCCCGTCGGTTCTGAGGTGGTTTGATACCGACAACACCGGGACCAACCCGCCCGGCCTGGTGCTGTTCGCGCTCGGGCTGATCATCGTGTCGATCGCCGCGCGGGAACTCGGCCGGATCTTTCATGCGGGGGGGGTCACCGCATCGCGCCGATGGATGTCGATCGCCGCGATCAGCGGGCTGCTGGTCTCGGGCGCATTGCCCGAGAGGTTGTCGTCGGGACGCTCGGTAGCCATCGTCGCGACGTGCGGGGCGCTCGTGCTTATCGGGTCGCTTTTGTGGCATATCCGGGCCAAGCACCTGAAGGGAGCCACGGCGGCCGCCGGGGCGGCCATGTTTGCGTTCGTCTTCCTGGGACTCATGCTCGGCTTCATGCTCGCGATCCGGAAGGAGCACTCCGCCTGGCTCCTGCTCTCCGTCATCGCAATCACCAAGGCGTGCGACACCGCCGCCTACTTCACCGGCAAGTCCATCGGGCGGCACAAGTTGATCCTCTGGATCAGCCCCGGCAAAACCTGGGAGGGGCTGGCAGGCGGTGTGGTCGGCGGGGCTGCGATCGCGGTGCTTTGCGTCTACCTGCACCAGACCTACGGCACCGGTACCGGCGTCCTCGCCACAGTCCCGTACTGGCTCGGCGCGGCGGGGGGGGCGGTCATCGCCCTTGCGGGGCAGGCCGGGGACTTGCTCGCTTCGATTCTCAAGCGGGACGCGGGGATTAAGGATTCGGGAAAAATCCCCGGGTTCGGCGGGGTTCTGGACATGATCGACTCGGTGCTTCTGGTGGCACCCGTGGCGTATTGGCTGATCGGGCTGCTGTAGTGCGAACGTTGTACGACCGGGTCAGCGATGGTTCCGTGTAGTCGGCATTTTCGCCAATAGATCGCTGCAAAGTCGGTGTCCAGGCGTGCCAAACAACCCGGCGCGGTGTATAGTTGATCTGTTCGGTGGCCTGACAATCCGTGTTTCCCCGAGGCGAGTGCATGAGCCTTACCAAGCAGCTCCTTGACCTGTTCCGAGTCGACAAACAGCTCCGCGGCCTGAGGCAACGCCTCGAGGCGGCGGAGCGTTTTCTTTCCCAGCAGCAGGGCCAACTCGGAGAGTACGAGAAAACCAAGACCGACCTCTCCGGTCAGGTCCGTCAGGTTCGGGCTGCCGCGGCGAACGACGAAGGGGAAGCACAGCGCCTGGAAGCCCGCATGGCCCAACTGCGAGAGCAGATGAACCAGACGAAGACCGCGAAGGAATATCAGGCCCTCGTGACCGAACTGAACAACTTCAAGACCCAGAAGGCCGAGTGCGAGGAACGTGCGCTTGAGGCGATGGGGAAGGTCGATCAGTCCGCCTCGCGCCTGAAGGAACTCGAGTCCCAGCACGAGGAACGCATCCGCATTGTCGCCAAGGCCGGCAAGGACCGCGATGAGCGCTCCTCGGAGATCAAGGACCGCGTGGCCGAACTGACTGCACAGAGGGCCGAACTCGCAAAGGCGATTCTCCCTTCAAGCCTCAACGAGTTTGAGCTGATGGTCAGGACCCGGGGCGACGAGGCGATGGCCCACATCGAGATGATCGATCGCCGGGCGCACGAGGGATCCTGCTCGGCGTGCATGATGGCGATCCCGGTTGAGTCGCTCAGCGCGCTGATGACCGGCAAACTCACTCGCTGCCCCTCGTGCCGGTGCTATCTCTTCATTGAGGAGAGCATCATGAACGAGCCCGAGGAGCCCCGCAAGCGCAAGACTTCCAAGAAAAAAGAAGCAAAGGAAGCGGTCGCCAAGACCTGACTCTTCCCCAGCCCGGGCGCGGTTGCTGTACGCTGCATGCATGCGTCCCGTATCGTACAAGCACATCTGGGTCCGCTGCCGGCACGCGCTCATCCCCGCTGGCATCGCGCTGCTTCTGTGCATCCCCAAACTGAATCAGGGCGCGCTTGCGACCGACACCGCGTGGTATTCCGCGATCGCGATGCGGGCGTGGAGCGGCGCGGCTGATGGCGATCTCGCGCACCTCTGGTCTCTCCTCGGCGTTGCCGACCAGCCTTACTTCAACAAGCCGCCGCTGGCGTTCTGGATGAACGGCGCGCCGCTGGCAGCGCTGGGTCCGACCGTTCTTGCCGCGAGGCTCGGCAGCGTGCTGGCGTGCGTGCTGTGCGTGCTGGCCGTCGCCCGGCTGGGGCGGCTGCTGGGCGGGCGTGCTGTCGGCCTTGGCGCGGGGGTGGTGCTCGCGCTGACCTGGGAGTTTGTGCGGCACGCCCGCGCGTTCTCGCTGGACCTGTGGGTGACGCTGTTCCTGGTGCTCGCGGCGTGCTCGGTGGCGACGGCGGTACGGGCGGTGAGTGGCACCGTCACCGAGCGGGTGAGATTCAGATTCGGGCCCTTCGCCGCTGCCGGAGCATGGATCGGTCTGGCGTTGATGGTCAAGCCGGTGGTGCCGCTGCTCACGCTCCCGCTGCTTGGCGCGTGGCTGTGCGTTGCCGGTCGGGGCCGATGGGTCGTCTGGCTCGGGCTGTCGCTCGCGGTCGCCTTCGCCGCCGCTGCGCCGTGGCATCTTTCCATGTGGGACCTGCACGGGGCCGAGTTTACCGCGCAGTATTTCGGGCGAGAGGTGATCGGGCGCGCTGCCGCCGCGCCGATCGCCGATGTCAACCAAGGGAGCGGCAGTCCGGCCTACTACCTCGCGCACCTCCTGAAGAACTACTGGCCGTGGCTGGCGACGAGTCTCTTTGGGTACGTCGCGCTGGCGCGAACCGAGGGTTCGCGCCGGCAGCGCGCGGCCCTGTGGCTGTCGCTGATCTGGTGCGGCGGGTGGCTCCTGGCGCTGTCGCTCTTCCCCGACAAGCGCCCGCGCTACATGGTCGTTATCTATCCGTTCGCGGCACTCGCAAGCGCGGTCTTTCTGTCGCGTCTCGCTCCTGTGCGCATTCGCGCTGTCTGGCGCAGGGTCACCGCGTGGGCCTTGCCCGTCGCGGCGGCGGCAGCGCTGGCGCTCTCAATCGTGCCCCTGACCATGCACCGGCCAAATCCGCCTCAGTGGGCGGCACTGTTTGCCTGGCTGGGCACGCAGGATGCGCCGCTGTTTGTTGGCGGATTCGCGCCACAGCGCAGCGCGCAGGTCTATCTGGCGACGGGCAGATGGCCAACGCCTACACGCTCCACCGCGGGCGTTTCGCTCGTCGCCCCCACGGAAGGTGGGCTCATCCTGTATCACCGGCGGGACGGCTTTGCACCCGGCGAGAATGAAACGGTTGTGTTCGACGAGGGCGACCTGTCGGTGACGCGCCTGGATGCCCAGCCGTGGTCCCCTCATGTTGTCCCCGACCCGGGCGAGGCGCAGCGCCCCTAACTCTCGAACAGCGCGCTTTCCGTTGCCGAATGCCCGGCGCCGGGCACGCCAATGTGGGAAGCGCCCGTTGGCGTAAGCATCCGGCCTCGGCGGGTGCGGGCCAGGAAGCCGATCTGCAGGAGGAACGGCTCGACGACATCTTCGAGCGTGCCCGAGTCCTGGTTGAGCGTCGCGGCGACGGCCTCAAGCCCCACCGGCCCGCCGCCGTAGACCTTGGCGATCACGCGCAGGTACGCCCGGTCGAGTTCATCCAGCCCGAGCGTGTCGACGCCTTCGAGGGCGAGTGAGTCGGTGACCATCTGCTCCGTCAGGGTGCCGTCGCCGCGGACCTGCGCAAAGTCGCGGACGCGCCGCAGCAGTCGGTTGGCGATGCGCGGCGTGCCGCGCGAGCGGGCGGCGATCATCGCGAGGGCACCCGTTCCTGCTGCCTCCATTTGCTGCTTTGCCGCTCTGCTGCTTTGCTGTTCTGCTTTCACCCCCAGCAACTCGCACGACCGCGTAAGGATCGTGAGCAACTCCGCGCTGGTGTAGTAGCGCAAGTTGTGGGAAATGCCGAAGCGGCTCCGCAGCGGCGCGGACACCAGCCCCGCGCGCGTCGTCGCGCCGATGAGCGTGAAGGGCTTGACGCTCAGTTGCACCGTCTGCGCGTTCAAGCCCGACTCCATCCGCACATCGATGCGGAAGTCCTCCATCGCCGGATAGATGAACTCCTCGACGGCGATGGGCAGCCGGTGGATCTCATCGATGAACACGACGTCCCCGTGCGCCACGCGCGTGAGCGCGCCCACGAGATCGGTCGGGCGGGTGAGCGCGGGGCCGCTGGTGATGTGGACCTTGCTCCCCATCTCCTCGGCGATGACGTGCGCGAGGGTGGTCTTGCCCAGCCCCGGCGGCCCGTGCAGCAGCACATGCTCCATCGGTTCCTGCCGCGCCTTGACCGCCCGGATCGCGATATCCAGACGCTCGATCAGGTCCGTCTGGCCGATGTACTCGGACATCCGCTTGGGGCGCAGCGACCAGTTCCGCTCCTCGGCGAGGGGTTCGGCAACCGGAGAGACCAGTCGTTCAACGGCCATGAGCGGAGTCTATCGCTTGTTTGGGTGAGCGTGCGGACGAGAAAATCTGAGCGCGGTTGACTATGAGAGGGGGTACTATGTTGCCGTCTCGTTCGTGGGGTGGGAAACTTGAAGGGGCAAAGGCGATGCAACTGCAACTTCGAGCGATGTTCGCGTTTGTGGTGTTGGCGATAGCCTGCGTGAACGCCAGCGCGGGAACACACCCTGCCCGCTGCGCCGTGGTGATCGAGGGATGGCGATACACCCCGATCGTGACCGGAGATGCCGGCCAGCAGGCGGTGCATAGTTTCGTCGGCATTCTTAATCCGTCGATCGCGGCGGGGTCCAACATCACGGCCATCTGCTACACCCGGGCTGGCGCGACTTGGAGTGCAAAGGCATGGACGGGCGAGCCCGAGTGGAAGGTTATCGAGGCCGTCAAGTTGCAACTTTCAATCGGTGCGGCCTATGACGCCGATTGGTACACCTGGGGGGGTTCGGGCTCGGGTTCGGCGTCCGGCCAGACCCCGGCGAACTACGGCGCGGGGTTCCTGTACACCGACCCGCTCGCTGAGATCGCGCAGGGCTCGCCGCAGCGGGACAACTTGGTGGCATTGCTCGTCACGCTTGGCTATCCGGTGGCGGATGTGAAGTTCGAGCAGACCGCGTCGGCCTCGCCGTGCGGGTCGATTGTGGTGCTCAACGCGCTGGCGGCAGGTGTTGAAGCCGAGACCAACTCCGGCGCGAACGGCGAAGCCGTGGCGCACGCGGCGCTTGCGCAGAACTGCGCCGGTTTATGTTGGCCACGGACTTGGGTCAGCACGGCTCCGGGACCATGGACTTGTGGGCCGTGGACCGCTTATGGGGCACCCATTCCACACACCCGTCCAGTCATAGGTGGCGTACAGATAGACTGCTGCTACTCGTCGACCCGGAGTTGCTCGCAGTCGCAAACGCTTACGCAACGGTACATTGATTGCACGTTGGCGACTCGAGTTGTAACGCGCACCAGGACAGAGACGCACGAGGTATGTTGTGACGATACCGGAACCCTTGCTGGGAGCACTCCGCCAGCACCATGCACGGCGGTTGCCACTTGCTTTGATAATTCGGCGCCTCCAGGACCTGGCACTGTACCGACAGACCCCGGTACACCCGGGGCATGGCCACCGCCAGTGCCCGGATGGTGAGGCTTGCGGCGACGGGAGGTCGGGCAGTTGTCGCGGCGATTCTCCGTATCGCCCGTGTTCATCGTTGGTGTTGTTCGGGTGGCGGTGCGCGGCTTGTAACAATCTGTGGGCTGCGGCGAGAAGCTTTAGGGTGACCTATGGCACGACGCATATTCGTCGCCATCCTTGTCAGTGTTGCGATGACTGTCGGAGTCGCATGGATATGCGCACTCTCACCGGCTCGTTTTCGGCGGGGTGCGCATGCTCTTTCGGCGGCACATCCACCAGCATGGTTTGTCTGGTCGTTGCACGCTCCTGCTATGCATGTGGTTATCAGCGAACTTATGACCGATCCGAACATGATTCGCCGCCAACTCTTAGGGGGAGTGGTTGTTCAACGTGGAAGGTCAATCCCGCGTTGGTCGCGTGCGGCCCGGGTTGATGCGGCTTGGGCTTCGGGCGGAGGTGCGTCGCGAGCCGACGCCTGGTCACTCATGACTGAGACGGCCAGCGGATGGCCGTGGCCCGCGCTCCGCGCCGCATACGGCGCACCCCACGGGTCGAAGTCATTACCCACATTTGAGCGTGGGATATTCATACCGGTTCTGTGTACACGCTTCGGGCAGGAACTCGAGCGCGGCGTGCTCCCCACCGCCCCGATCTGGCCGGGGTTCCTGGGCAACACCGCCGTGTACGCGATGGTTATCTTTCCGATCATCTCGGCGCGGCACTGGCGGCGGCAGCACCGCGTCCGCCGCGGCCTGTGTGCGAAGTGTGCCTACCCGGTAAGCGGTATGGAGAAGTGCCCGGAGTGCGGCACATCGGTTTGCAAGAGAACGTAGTTGCCACTCAGAGCATGTGTGAGAAGGGTCGATTCAGCCGAAGAATAGGGGATGGAACGGAGTTCCTATCCAACCGATCTGACTGATGCGCAATGGAAGCTGATCAAGCCGCTGATCCCACCGGCCGATCCGGGCGGGCGTGAGCGCAGTGTGGACATGCGGGAGGTCGTCAACGGCATCTTGTACCTGAGCCGCAACGGCTGCACATGGCGGTCGTTGCCGCATGAGTTTCCGCCCTGGGGAACGGTGTGGTACTATTTCAGGCGTTTCCGCAACGACGGGACGTGGAAGACAATCCACGATGCGCTGCGTGCCAAAGTGCGCACGAAAGTCGGGAAGAAGAAGAGCCCAAGCGAGGCGATCATCGACAGCCACACCGTGAAGACCACGGAATAAAGGGGGTCTGTGGGTACGACGCGGGCAAGAAGATCAGCGGCCGCAAGCGGCACATCGTCGTCGATACGCTCGGTCTGATCATGGAACTGGTGATGCACGCGGCGAACATTCAAGACCGCGAGGGTGCGATGCTGGTACTCAAACTGCTCAACGTCAAGTTCCCGCGGCTCGAGAAGATCTGGGCCGACGGCGGGTACGCGGGCCAGCTGATCGGATGGACGGCGATGACCGGCGGATGGGTTCTCGAGATCGTCAAACGCACCGACAAGCTTCCGAAGTTCATCGTGCTGCCCAAACGTTGGATCGTGGAACGCACCTTCGGGTGGCTGGGAAGGTACCGACGCCTGAGCAAGGACTACGAGTTGACTATTCCCAGCAGCGAAGCGATGATCCGCATCGCCATGATCAATCTGATGCTCCACCGCTTGGCGCCGGGGTGAATCGGCTTCTCACACATGCTCTCAGCGTCAGGCGCAACCCGCGAACCACTCGGCAAGGTATTCGAAGATGTCGGGCACTTGTATCTGCCCGTCTGAGTTGAAGTCGGCACGGGAGTCCTGAGCGAACCACGCGGCGAGGAACGAGAAGATGTCGGGCACGGCGACGGCACCGGAGCAATCGAAGTCGGCGCGGCAAATGCGGATCGTCGCCGGATTGCTCTGGACGAACTCGCACTGGTGGTAAATGGTGCAGCGGGCCTGGAATGAAGACACGCATGAGCCTGCCGCGGCCAGAGAAACAGTGAGTTGGTGAGTCGAGCTCCCGGAGGCTTCGGCGCAAACGACTTGATCGAAGACGATGGGGCCATCGGATACGAACTGCCAGGAGTTGGGGTAGAGAGGATCTTCGATCTCCCAATTGAACGAGAGTCCGGCCTGTTCGAGCGCGAGTTCGAATGAGAGTGTGACGGAACCCGCGGGGCACACGATGCTGCTGGCCGGCTGAGTCGCGATGACGATCGGCGCGAAGAGCGCAAGGGCCGAGCTCTGACTCACCAACGTGCCGCAGGAGTTGGTGATGCGCACGCTGTAGTCGGCCAGGTCACTCTCGCGGACATCGAAGATCAGCAGGCCCTGGCTCTGTGCTCCGTTAACCCGTCCGTCATTGACGAGGTCGATCCCGTTACGCATCCACTGATAGGTGATCGGCTGCGTGCCGATCGCCGGAGCCTGGAAGTACACAAGATTGTGAAGGCACGCGGGCGGGATGTGTGGTGGGTCTACCAGGAGGCGCGGTGAGCCCACTTCGAGCCACCCCGCCTCAGTCTCAACGCTCCCGCAAGCCGCCGTGACAACGCATGTGTACGCCCCTGAGTCCTGGCTCTGCGGGTCCGTGATCGTCAACTCGGCGGTGTCCGCTCCATTCACACGCCCGCCGCTTTGCAGCGGCATCCCGCCCAGAAGCCATTGATAGGTCAGCGGAGCGATTCCGACGGCCTCCGCGACAAAGCTCACCTCCGGGGTGCCGGTGCACGGAAGATCCACGCTTTCAGGATGACGCGTGATCAGCACTCCCCGCGCCGAAAAACTGAACTCCTGAGAGCTGTCCGACGAGCATCCATCGTCAGCGATGCACGCGAATGTCTCTGGAAGTTCCGGGAAGTCTGCCACGGCGATGTTTGAGAGGCTCAGCGTCGGAGACTCAGCGCCGCTCACGATCGTGCCGTGGGTCAATGTGCCGTCCACAAGCTCGAATCCCTCTTCGGAGTCCCCCTGCAACCACCGATAGGTCACGGGTGCCGCAGCGCTGCTCGCGCTGACCGAGAACTGCGCTGTGCTTCCCTGGCACGCGACCACATCGGTCGCGCTCGTCTCAAGAAGGGTCGTACCGCCAATCAGCAGCGTGCCGCTTCCGCTGTCGGCGGACTGCCCACACACATCCGTCATGCGGCAGGACACTTCCACCGCGCCGGCACCGAAAAACGATGCCGCGGCGAAGTGGATCTGGAGCGTCGCCTCCTGAGCACCTGCGACGAGCACGATGTCCTGTGACCAGCCTTCGACGAAGTCCACCCATGTCGGTGCGCCTTCCGAGTGATCGAGCCACCTCCACTGCACGGTGAACGGTCCGGTGCCCACCGGCGCGACCGTGAAGCTCGCCGCGGATCCGCACAACGCGGAAATCGCGGGCGAGGGCACGGGCGCTGTGGGCGGCGCAACGGGACACTCGACGGGCGGTGGGGGGGGCGGCAGAGACGACAGGAACGTCTCCATCTCAACAGTTGGGCACGGCGAGGAATCTGGCGGTGCGATGGCGTTGGAGTAGTGCGGCGAGTCGCGGAAGTTGTACGCGAGGAGTTCCCACTCGTTCGGGCATGCCAGCGAGACGCTCTCTGAGTAATCGCCGTTGCAATCGGCGCACACCGGTCGGGAGGCGGGAGAAATGATCCCATCGTTGTTCCAGTCGACGGGACCGGAGAAGTACACGTAGTTCATGCAGAAGACCGAGTTCAAGCTCACATCACATCGTCCGCCGGTCGTTTCCGGGTCGGGCACGAAGCCGCACGTTCCCGGCGTGTTCACCGCGCGCACGTAGATCGGGAGCACGAGCGACGGCGTCATGCCCTGTATGCCGATCGTCTCGTCGAGCGCGTTCTCGTTGAGTGCCGGCATCGCCTGTCGCGAGTAGTCGAGCAGCACGGCGGTTCCGGCGACGGCAAACTCCCGCGTGCCGACCCACGTGTAGTTCATGACGCTGTAGTGATTGGGATTGAGGTTCTGAAAAGGATCGGCGCCGCCGTGATACAGCCCTAGTGTGTGGCCCAGTTCGTGCATGAACAGGCCTGCCTGAAGGTCTTCGATGCTGCCCAGGGGCGGCACGTAGTCTCCCGTCGCCACCATCAGATCGTTACCGCCCTTGCGGGGGCCATTGGCCGGCGCATCGGAGTCCATCTCCCCGACCCCCAGCACTCCGTTTGGAATGCGCTTGGCGAAGATGCAGTATCTGTAGGCCTTCGCTTTCGCCGAACGCAAGCCCGTGTGGTCCGGGCGCGAACGCTCCGCCGCGGTCGCGGAGAAGAGCAGTTTGTCGGCCTGGAAGTCGGCCCATCGGGTGTCCTCTCCGTAGTCGCGGGCGGGGATCGAGATGTCATCAACGTCGAGGTGCAGTGCAATGCCGGGCAGGCCACCGGCAAGACCCGGCACCGCGGGCACGGGCGACTGGTCGAACGCCTCGATCACACGCGACATCGCGCCCGGTGATGGCTGCCGTCCCACCATCGCGTCCACTTCGACGAAGATGTCCTTTCGGAGCGGATTCGCGCCGGGCAGAATGTAGCGCTGCACCACGCCGTCCTGATCGAAGTACGGAATGCCCTCAGTTTCCCAGTGGTCATACAGCCCGTCGCCATCGCTGTCCTTGCGCAGATCCACCACATATCCGCGGCTGGTTCCGTTGAATCCGGCGAGCCCCGTCAGGACCATTCCGTCGATCGAGATGCCCCGTACCTCGCCGATGACCCACCCAGTCAGATCGATGCCGACGGTCGGGAGATAGGCGTTCAGGTTCACCATACCCAGTCCGGACTTCCAGATCCACCCTCGCCCCGAGGCCCCGCTGGTGCTTCCGCCGACTGTGAGCCCGTCCCCACTGACCGCCGTTGCAAACACGCTCGGCCCGTCCGGGAACGTGTTCCCAAGGTTCTGAGCCCCACCGCCCGACCACCGGATCGCGCGGTACGGAGTTCCGTCCAGTGACGTCGCATGCCCCACCACCACCGAGCCATCGCCGCTGATCGCGCGGCCCTCCGACCACTCCGCCGAGAGAATCTGCATTCCCCCAACCACCGACCACCGGAACGCTCGCGACCCATTCACGAGCCCGACAGGCGGGGGAAGCTCAAAGGGTGCATTGACATTCCCCGCTACGGCAAATCCGCTCGCGCTGATCGCGCTCCCGAACGCTCCCGACCCGAACGGATTGCCCAAGTTCTGACCGCCCAGGTACGTCGACCAGCGATAGGCGGCGATGGATCCGCCCTCAACGCTCGTCCCCGCCAGTTCAAGACCGCTGGCGCTCATCCCTCCGTTCCCCGACCACATTCCATTCCCCAACGGGTCAACGAGAACCATGCCGTCGAGTTGTGTCCAGCGGAACGTCACGTTCAGGCCACCTGGGCCTTGGGTACTTCCCGAGACTGCAAAGCCATCCTCGCTGACTCCGCGCGCCCCGGCGACCGAACCGAATCCCAAAGTCCCCAGATCCACGGTACCCCCGGCCCGGCTCCACCGGAACGCCCGCGACTGCGAGAGATCAGAGCCGTTGATGAGCTGCCCAACCACCGTCGAACCGTCCGCACTCAACGCGTTCGGCTCCGACCGATTCCAGCCCGGCAGGACTCCGATGGCAGAAATTGACTGGCCCGCCGCGGATAAGGCAAACAGCGTGAGCACGCAAGGCGCGACCAGAATGGGGAGGCGTCGTGCCGACACGTTGAATGTCGCGATGCCCGCGTCGGTTGTGCTCGGTTCTGGCATGGTCGGTTCTCCGAAAGTCCAACTGGAGGTGGGGGCAACGATCGCGGCGCGGCGGCAATGGGCTGAACTTTCAGGACCCCAAAGGTGCCGGGCGTCTTCCTCATATGCGCAGAATGTGACCGATGGCGGCCAGTTTCAAGAGGCGAGGGCACCGAAAGTCGCAAGTAATGGGGGTGGACCGGCTTGACATTCAGTTGCACCGTCTGCGCGTTCAGGCCCGACTCCATCCGCACATCGATGCGGAAGTCCTCCATCGCCGGATAGATGAACTCCTCGACGGCGATGGGCAGCCGGTGGATCTCGTCGATGAACACCACGTCACCGTGCGCAACGCGCGTGAGCGCTCCCACCAGGTCGGTCGGGCGGGTGAGCGCGGGGCCGCTGGTGATGTGGACCTTGCTCCCCATCTCCTCGGCGATGACGTGCGCTAGAGTGGTCTTGCCAAGCCCCGGCGGGCCGTGCAGGAGCACATGCTCCATCGGCTCCTGCCGCGCCTTGACCGCCCGGATCGCGATATCCAGACGCTCGATCAGGTCCGTCTGGCCGATGTACTCGGACATCCGCTTTGGGCGCAGCGACCAGTTCCGCTCCTCGGCGAGGGGTTCGGCAACCGGAGAGACCAGTCGTTCAACGGCCATGAGCGGAGTCTATCACTTGTTTGGGTGAGAGTGCGGGCGAGAACGTGCGAGCGCGTTTGACCATGATGCTGGGTACTCTGACACCGTCTCGTATGGCGATGCGCCTGTTGGTTGCACTCCTTGGCGGTGCCGCGATCACGATTGTGGTCGCGTGGGTGTGCGTGCTGCTGCCGATCAAGCTCACATGCAGCGCGACGTTGGTCTCCGCCCGCAACCCGCCGGCTTGGTGCGCTTGGATTTGGCATGGACCCGCGGTGCGATCAGTCGGCAGCATGCTCGTCACGGACGTGGCTTTCCTTGATGCCCAGGCCCGGGGCCACGGCGTCCAGATCGGCCTTCGCCCCGGCGTGCCCACCTGGTCGAGGCCCGCTCGCATCGATGCCGCCCGCGCAGCCCGCGGCGATGTGCCGCCTCCCGATGCATGGGAGTTCCTTACAGAAGTCGTGAGCGGATGGCCGTGGCCCGCGCTCCGCGCCGCATACGGCGCACCCCACGGGTCGAAGTCATTACCCACATTTGAGCGTGGGATATTCATACCGGTTCTGTGTACACACTTCGGGCAGGAACTCGAGCGCGGCGTGCTCCCCACCGCCCCGATCTGGCCGGGGTTCCTGGGCAACACCGCCGTGTACGCGCTGGTCATCTTTCCGATCATCTCGGCGCGGCACTGGCGGCGGCAGCACCGCGTCCGCCGCGGCCTGTGTGCGAAGTGTGCTTATCCGGTGAGCGGTATGGAGAAGTGCCCGGAGTGCGGCACATCGGTTAGCAAAGGAACGGTGGTCGCCACTCGGGCATGAGCGCAGAGTGTCATGCGTTCGGCGCAACCTATCGCTCCGGGGGGGGCGGTCCAGGCTCTGACGCTTGAGAACGCGGCCGCAAGTGTCTCGCGTTCGGCGCAACCCGTCGTTCGGGGGGCGCTCCGGCTCTGACGCTTCAGTTCTGCGGCGCAGCGCGGCGCAACGGCTCGCCGCGTCCCGCGCCCCCCGCGGAATCAGCACCCTCGCGCCGGCGGTTCGGGCGCTCGCCCTCGCTCGGCTCCTTCATCTCCCATCGCGGCAGCATCTCGTCCGCGCACGCGAGGTTGTACGCGGTGATCGCCGCGCAGGTGGCCGACTGCTTCAGGTACTCGGGGATCGCCAGGTCGATCTTGTCGAACTGCGTGTGCCAGCCGCGCCCGTACTCGGCCCGGCCGATCTCGTCCCAGAAGAACCCCGGCACGCCCTTGCGGATGAAACTGGCGTGGTCCGAGCCGCCGCTCTGCTGGAAGTCCTCGCCGCCGGGCCGGATGTTCACGTTCAGGGGCTTGCCATCGACCGAATCGAAGAAGAGCCCGTTGACGGGCGCGGTCGCCGCGGCGAGCATCGGGGCCATCTCGTCGGTGCAGCCCAGTCCGCCCTCGTAGTTGGTGCCGCCGTCATCGACGAACACCGCGGAAATCTTGGGCAGGATCGCGGCGTTGCGATCGACGTAGTCGGCCGACCCGAGCAGGCCCTGCTCCTCGCCGGTCCAAAGAATGAAGCGGATGGTGCGGCGCGGCTTGGCGCCCGCCGCCATCAGGATGCGAGCGGCCTCCAGCGTCACGGCTGAGCCGGTGCCGTTGTCCGTCGCGCCTTGGGAGCCAGGGCCATTCCAGGAATCGAGGTGGCCCGAGACGATCACGACCTCATCAGCCTTGTCGGTGCCGGGGATCTCGGCGATGGTGTTGTACACCGGGATGGGCCCGGGGGTCAACGTGTGGTTGAGGTCGAACTCCAGGAACACGTCGTCGCCATCGGCCAGGCGCGAGTTCACATAGTCATAGTCGGGGAGCGTGATGCTGACCTCGTGCTCGCGTGGGGCGTCGTCGGCCTTCGTTTCTCGCCACTTCCGCACGCTGGTCGTCCAGACGCGGTCGTCGCGCGAGGATGAGACAAACCCGAGAATCCCGGCATCAAGATACGGCCTGAGTTCTTCCCGGAGGGCATCGAATCGTTCGATGTCCTCCTCGCGCCGGACGAGGTTGGTGTCCGTCGGGATATCGTTGCGTTCGGCGTGCAACGCGAGCACCCGGTCGCTCATGGAGAAGCCCGTGCCGCGCATGTCCGTGCGTCCGGGCGTGAGCACCACCTTGCGCAGGACCCACGCGCCCTTCAGGCGGTCCTTGGCGCTGTCGAACTCCTCGGGGGTTTCGGGCATCCGCACGACGTGGCCGCGGACCGGACCCTCCGTTCCACCAACCCACGCGAGCGTGGTGAACGCCAGGTCGCGCACCTTGCGGTACTCGATCTCAGGCTCGCTTTGAGGGGCAGTCTCGCCCTCGACGGCCGCGGGCTTCTCGGCGGCTTCGGCCCCGGCTCGATCGCCCCGCTCGGGTGCCTTGGGACGCGCAAGCATCACCACGCCTGTTGACGGCCCGCGATCAAACCGCGTCGCGATCTCGCCCCACTGGTCGAGTTCCACGTTCGCCATGCCCCAACTGCGGAACTGCTCCGCCGCCCAGCGGTTGGCCGTCTCGGCGTTGCTCGAGCCGGTCAGTCGAGCCCCGATCTGCTGCGACAGGTGCGTGAGGTGCGCCATGACGTGGTTGCGATTCACGCCCTCATCGATGATGCGGGCGATCGTCGCCTCATCGCCCATCCGGATCGCGGGCACATCGGCCCGCTCCCCGTCGATGATGGCGTAGCGTGTGGAGCGCACCGCGCTCGCATCGCCGGAGCCTGAACCTCCCGCGCCCGACTGACAGCCGGCGGCGGTGAGCAGGGTCACGCACGCGGCCCCTGCCGCGAGCGAGTGCAACGGGCAGAAGGGGAAAACGGAAGGCAAACGAGATGACATGAATGAGGCCTCCGAAGTCAGGGCATTGCAACCTGTCCGTCCGAACGGGCGGAATGCCACGATACCACGGTCGTGGCCTGTGAGTTTCAGATTTGTGCGTTTGGTCCTGCCCGGACTCGCGAATCAACGGTTGGTGCCGATCGCCCCGGTGGGAAGGCCCTTGCGTCGCCAGGAGGCCAGAAGCGCTTCCCGGTCTGCCGCTTCCCAGATGCTCCCGTCCTCAAGACTGCTGCGGACCAGGCCGCCATCCGCGTCATAGACGAACGTCACGGGCGCGGCATCATCGCGGTACCAGGTCTTGATATCCCACGCGGCTTTAGCCGAAGAGCCTTTCGACCGGCTCATCAGGTCCCGCCGCAAGGACACCGTCTTGGATTGGCTCTGGTAGGTGTAAGTGCCGAGTTCGGCCTGCATGCTCCTCGACACCATCAGCCGGTGCAGCATGAACAGTTCCAACTGGCTGATGTACCCCTCCTCCGGAACATACGGCCGGACCTCCTCGGCGGTCTTGCCGCTGTCGCTGACCGAGACGTTGAGGTCGGTGCCGGTTCGAGCGCCCGTTTCAGTCGCCATCGCGAGGCGCTCTCCCTTCGCCCCCCAGACCACGGTCGTGAGCATCCACGCCTCCTCCGAGCGATCCAGCGTCATGAAGTAGACGCCCTGCGTATCGATCACGTTGTCGCCCCTGAGCAGGCGTGCCTGGATGCGTGCCAGATGGCCCTCTTCCTGCCCGCTCCGCCGGCCGGAGTAGCCGCCGAGTTCGGATCGCGGCCCCTTCCAGAAGCGCATGGTGCGGAACCCGAGTTCCGTGGAATCGCCGCCGCTGCCGGTGCGGGCGGGCTGATAAAGCCGATGCACAATCTCCTTCTCGCCCGTTAGAACCTTGGCAAATTCATCGGGGCCAAGACCGGCAAAGAAGGCCGCACCCGACTTGACGAGCGAGCCGCGCGATGTGTTGAGGGTTTCGGAATCGAGGAACGTGGCTGTGGCAACGCTCGCCTCGTAGAGCGGCCGCACGGCATCAAACTTATCTTCCGCGGTGATCAACTCGAACACCACGAACTGGTTCGCTGACGGCTTGAAGATCGAGTAGCCCTTGACCAAACTCGTCCCGTCGGGGCGTGGCACCGAGACATAAAGCCGCTCGCACACCGCGCCGCCCGTCACAATCAGGTTCGATGTCCGCCCAAGCACCTTTGCCTTGGTTTCCAGGATAAGTTTCTGGTCCGGGTCGGTGACCCCATAGGCACCCTGTGTCAGCGCGAGTGTCTGGTCCGCGGCCTCCTTGATGGTGGTCGCTGCGTTTGACATCTGAGGAGTCTGGATGTTGATGATCCACTCCGAAGTTTCGGGTACAACCTGAACCGTTCGTCGTTCCCCGATTCTGGTGGCTTGCGCGATGCTGCCGAGGGGAAACTTGACGGATAGGCCAATTCCGTCCATGAAGAACGGCTGTTCCGTCAACTCGACCACTTGGCCGCGGGGCGACTGCTGAAGCGCTTGTGACTGGGCGAGGCCGGGCACTGGTGAGGCCAGCAGCGCGATGATACCTGCCATGAGCCGAACATGCGTGCCGAGTGCCAAATATGCCATCGAGGAGTGGGTCATGGTTTTCTCAATCGGGCGGCGAAGTGCGGGCTGGTGAGCGGATGCGATTCAACTGGCTTGGGCAGACCGGGGCAGGGTGATTGCCTCCATTGAAGCATGGACTGTACGAAAGCGCAAATACTGGATGTACGCAAAATCTTCGTATCCCGCGCACCCCCACGTTGACATTCGCGTCGAGGCCCGTATCTTTCCGGCTCGCCCCACTTTGCGCGGGGCGTGCGTCCATATACCGGTTGGCCCTTGAGCAATCGCGGAAAGACACGATGAGCGGCGGTCGCATCCGAATTCGAATGGAAGCCTACGACCACTTGGCGCTTGACGCCTCGGCGAAGGAAATCGTCGAGCACGCCAAGCGCACGAGCGCGAAGGTTGCTGGCCCGATCCCTCTGCCGACGCGAGTGGAGCGGTACACCGTTCTGCGCAGCCCGTTCATCGATAAGAAATCGCGAGAGCAGTTCGAGATCCGCACGCACAAGCGGATCATCGACATCCTCGAGCCCAACCCCCGCACGGTCGATGCGCTCAATCGGCTGATCGTCCCCGCGGGCGTGTTCGTGAAGATCAAGGCCTGATTGCTGAAACCCCACACCAATAGGCGTGGGGTTTGTTGTTGATTGACCGTCCGCTTCCTCTGCCCTTTGCGGCACGAAGCACTGGCTCCCCGGAGTTTCCATGCTTCTGCTCGGCAAAAAACTCGGCATGACCCGAATCTTCAACGAGGAGGGCGTCAGCCTTCCCGTGACGGTGCTGGAGGTCGGCCCGTGCATCGTCACGCAGGTTCGCACCGCGGACAAGGACGGCTATTCGGCCGTGCAGGTCGGCTGGGGCGATGCCAAGCCGCGCCGCTCGACGATGGCCGTGATCGGTCACGACTCCAAGGCTGGCTCGGGACCCAAGAAGTTTCACCGTGAGTTTCTGGTCGCGGCCGACAAGGCCGCGGAGTACACCCTCGGGCAGGAACTGAACGTCTCCGCCCTCGAGGGCTCCCGCTATGTCGATGTCACCGCCACGAGCAAGGGCAAGGGCTTCCAGGGCGCGATGAAGCGTCACAACTTCAAGGGCCTGTGCGCCAGCCACGGCACCGAGCGAAAGCATCGTTCGCCCGGCTCGATCGCGAGTTACGCGACGAACCGCGGCTTCTCGGGCAAACTGAAGAAGGGCAAGAAGATGCCCGGCCACATGGGTGCCGAGCGTGTGACCGTCCGCTCGCTGGATGTGATCAAACTGGATACCGCCCAGAACCTCGTGCTCGTCAAGGGTCCTGTCCCTGGCGCGAACGAGGGGTTCGTGATGGTGCGGCCCGCCAGCCGGGTGAACCGTTCCAAAGCGAAGAAGATTGCGGATGCAGCGAAGAAGTGACCCTTGATCACGGCCGGGAGCCGCGATGAGGGATGAAGAATACCGCCGTCGGTTGCGAGGAATCGCGGCCGCCGGGCCCGAAGGGTCCACGGGGAAACCGCCGGGCGAGAACAAGAGGTTGATCCGGCAATGGGCTTGTCGCCCGCTGCCGGACCGGACAGCCGAGTCGATTCCGTGCCTCCCCCAATCAGTAACGGGCGGGAGAGCCGGATAGGCGAAGGATTGAACGGGACGCGGCGTGTGCCACGGCCCATCACGAGGCGTCAGACGAGAGGCGACAGATGGATGTCCCCGTCATCAACATGCAGGGCGTCGAGGTGGGCAAGTTGTCCATCGATGCCGCGAAACTCGGCGGCGAGATCAACCCCGCGTTGATCAAGCAGGCTTATGTGATGTACCACGCCAACCAGCGCGTGGGCACATCGCGTACGAAGAACCGGCACGCCGTCTCGGGATCGACCAAGAAAATCTATAACCAGAAGGGCACCGGGCGAGCCCGCCACGGTGACAAGAAGGTCCCGCAGTTCCGCGGCGGCGGCCACGCGCACCACAAGCAGCGCGACCACGACGACTACCGCAAGGACATGCCCAAGAAGATGCGCCGCAAGGCGAATCTCAACGCGCTCCTGGCCAAACTGGTTGACAACGAGGTCCGCATCGTCGACTCGCTGAAGATGAGCGCCCCCAAGACCCGCGAGTTCGCGGCGTTCCTCGACGCCATCAAGGTCGATCGGTCCACGCTGGTCGCCGTCGGCGCCGACAACGATGCCGTGCGTCGCTCGGGCCGGAACCTTGAGACAGTGACGCTCTGCCAGCCGTCGCAACTCAACTGCTTCGACCTGCTGAACCACCGCTTCCTGGTCATCACCAAGGCCGACCTGGAGGCCTACCTCTCGGGTCCGCAGTCCCAGACGACCAAGGTTGCCAAGACGAATCCGCTAGGCCGCAGCAAGAAGGAGGCCGCGTGATGAAGTCGATCGATGTCATCAAGCGCCCGCTCATCACCGAGAAGGGCACCTGGGGGATGAACGAGCAGAACCGCTACGGGTTCATCGTCAATCCCAAGGCCACGAAGGTGGATATCAAGCGCGCGGTCGAGGACCTCTACAACGTGAAGGTTGAGGCCGTCAACACGCAGACCCGCAAGGGCGAGCACCGGCGGGCCAAGTACGGCATGCGCCAGGAATCGAAGGTCAAACTCGCAACGGTGCGCCTGGCCGAGGGCGGCACGATCGAACTGTTCTGATCCGGCGGGCGGGCCTTCCCCCGGCCCCGCCACCCCCGGCTCTTTGATGAGGTTTCCCGATGTCGATCAGAATCTACAAGCCCACCAGCGCCGGTCGCCGCAACGCGTCGATCAGCGGGTTCGAGGACATCACCAAGGACTCGCCCGAGCGCTCGCTCATGCGGCCCTTGAAGAACACCTCCGGACGGAACCACAGCGGCAAGATTACCGTGCGCGGTCGCGGCGGCGGCGCGAAGCGGATGTACCGCGTCATCGACTTCCGGCGCGCCGATCGCGACGGCATCGAGGCGACCGTCATCGGCATCGAATATGACCCCAACCGTTCGGCCCGCATCGCGCTCCTCGAGTACACCGATGGCGTCAAGCGGTACATCATCGCGCCCCTCGGCCTGACCGACGGTGAGAAGATCATGTCCCGCGGCGACGGCCCCGCGGAGCCCAAGGCGGGCAACTGCATGCGGCTGCGCGACATCCCCACCAGCATGGACATCCACTGCGTGGAACTCAAGCCGGGCGAGGGCGCGAAACTCTGCCGCTCCGCCGGTCGCGCCGCCAAGTTGATGAACAAGGAAGGCCATTACGCGACGATCATGCTGCCCTCCGGCGAGATGCGCAAGGTGCATATCGACTGCCGCGCGACTATTGGCGTTGTCGGCAACTCCGACCATCAGAATCGCCGGCTGGGCAAGGCCGGTCTGTCGCGCCACCTGGGCATCCGGCCCAAGACCCGCGGCGTCGCCAAGAGCCACAACGCGCATCCGCTGGGCGGGGGCTCGGGCCGCTCCAAGGGCAACCGTCCGCCGGTCGGGCCCACGGGCACGCTGGCCAAGGGCGGCGGCACCCGCGACCGCAAGAAGGCATCGACGAAGTTGATCATCCGCCGGCGGGTGAGCAAGCGCTTCGGCCAGAAGAAGTAATCCCTCTCTCTGATTTCTTTTCCCCGACCCGAGCAGACGAGCCAACGGAAGCAAGATCATGGGACGCAGCCTCAAGAAGGGACCGTATGTTGATGAGCGCCTCTACAACCGTGTGGAGCGACTGAATCAGCAGAACAAGCGCGAGGCGATGAAGACGTGGGCCCGCGCCTGCACGATCGTCCCCGAGTTCGTCGGCCACACGTTCAAGGTCCACAACGGCCGCCAGTTCCACGACGTGTTCGTGACCGAGGACATGGTCGGGCACAAACTCGGCGAGTTCAGCCTCACGCGGACCTTCCGCGGGCACACGAACAAGAAGGAAGGCATGGAGGCCGGCAACACCGCGGGCGGCGGCAAGAAGTAAGAACCCGGTCGCGTGAAGAGCGGACCGACCAGCACCGAGCAGCAAGGAAACAGGCCGTGAAGATCAATCCCGACAAACTGAAGACCCGGGCCGCACAGGCCGGCGTGAGCGTTGAGGCGCTCGCCCGCGCTGTCGAGCGCACGGGCCTGATGAAGGGCCGGGCGTCCTCCGCCATCCAGAACTGGATGCGCGGGAGCGACCACCCCCGCTGCAAGGCCGAGGATGTTCGCGCCATGGCCCAGGCCCTGGGCTGCGAGGCCAAGGACATCGTCCGCTTCACCACCGTCTTCCGTTACCACCGCGGCAGCCCCCGCAAAGCGGCACTGCTGGTGGACCTGATCCGCGGCAAGCAGTTCGACCAGGCCATGAACCTCCTGACCTTCACCACCAAGCGCGCGGCGGTGGACGTCAAGCAGGCTCTGATGGCCGCGTACTCGGAGGCCGAGCAGGCCGGCGCCGATGCCGCCTCGCTCGTCGTCACGCACAGCGCCGTGTCCAACGGCCCGGTGATGAAGCGCTTCCAACCGAAGGACCGCGGCCGCGCACACCCGATTCTCAAGCGCATGACCCACATCACCGTGGGCGTGGAGGAACGCTGAACCTATGGGCCAGAAGACGCATCCATTCGGGTTCCGGGTCGGCATCACCGAGGCTCACAAGAGCCGCTGGTACGCCCCCAAGGCCCTGTACGGCGAGTTGCTCATCGAAGATGAGAAACTCCGTCGCTTCCTCGACAAGCGGTTCAACCGCCAGCCCCCGCACGCAGCGGTGAGCGATATCCATATCGAGCGCACCCGCGAGGAACTCAAGGTCATCGTCAAGACCGCCCGCCCGGGCCTGGTGATCGGGCCCAAGGGCGCGGAGGTCGATCGCCTGACCGAGGAACTCCAGTTGATGACCGGTCGCAAGGTTTCGATCTCGATCATCGAGATCAAGAACCCCGACCTGGACGCCAAACTAGTGGGCGAGAGCGTGGCGGAGCAACTCCGCAAGCGGGGCAGTTTCCGGCGCATCGTCAAGATGCGTGCCGAGGCCGCGATGCAGGCCGGCGCACAGGGCGTGAAGATCCAGATCTCCGGACGCCTCGGTGGCGCCGAGATGAGCCGCGTCCTGGCGGTGAAGTTGGGCTCGCTCCCGCTGAGCACGCTCCAGGCGAACATCGACTACGCGCAGTCCGAGGCGTTCACCACCTACGGAGCGATCGGCGTGAAGTGCTGGATCTACAAGGGCATGTATGTGCAGGGCGCGGTCGATGAGACCGAGTCCAAGGCGGCGGGCGGTCGGGCGCGTGCCCGCGGCCGACGTTGAGTTTGGCGGATGGTTTGAATGGACTCATGGTTTCTCTTGCAGCAGACGGAGTGTGACTCATGGCGTTGATGCCAAAGCGAACCAAGTTCCGCAAGGAGATGCGGCGTGTCCGGCCGCGCAAGGCGACCAAGGGCAACTACGTCGCCTTCGGGGAGTTCGGCCTGCAGTCCGTCGAGGGCGCGTGGGTTCCGGCCCGGACGATCGAGGCCGGTCGCGTCGCGGCGCAGCACTTCCTCAAGCGCGAGGGCAAGTTGTTCATCCGCGTATTCCCGGACAAGCCCATCAGCAAGAAGCCGCTGGAGACTCGAATGGGCACGGGCAAGGCTGATGTGGATTACTGGGCCGCGCGGGTCAAGCCCGGCACCATGCTCTTTGAGATCGCGGGCGTCCCCGAGGCACTGGCCAAGAAGGCCCTCGTGCGGGTCGCGATGAAGATGCCGGTGAAGTGCAGGTTCGTGGGGCGCCGCCTGTCGGTGTGATACCGGATGCTGCGAAGGGCTTGGTTGGTTGTGATTCGAGCGGATGGCTGGAACAAGAACTGAAGGGTCGAACGATGACCGGGACCGAAGTGAGAAAGTTGTCCGACGAGGAGATCGGGATCGAGGTCAAGCGGCTGCGCTCGCAGTTGCACACGATCCGCTCGCAGTTCGTGACCGAGAAGGTCGAGGACTCCTCAACCTACGGCAAGACCAAGAGGGACATCGCCCGGGTTCTCACGGAGCGCCACGCCCGCCGGACACGCAAGGCCTGATCGACATATTGAATCACGCAAGGAACGGATAAGCCGCCATGGCCAAGACGACGACAAGCAAAGTAGAAACCACCGCCGGCCCGAGCGCGGACACCGAACCCCGCGGCACGAAGGTGGGCGTGGTGGAGTCCGACAAGCGCGCAAAGACCCGCAAGGTGGTGGTGCAGTTCAAGGAGCGGCACGCCAAGTACGGCAAGTACATGGCCAAGCGCACCGTCCTGCATGTGCATGACGAGAACAACGAGTCGAGCCTGGGCGACACGGTCGAGGTCGCGCAGTGCCGACCCATCAGCAAAACCAAGCGCTGGCGCCTGGTGCGGGTCGTTGAGAAGAGCCGCCGCGTCGAGTTGATCAAGGACTGAACTGATTTGTGACTGAGTTGGACCCGCGATATCCGGCTTGCCGGTTCGCGGAGAGGTACACGAAGATGCTGCAGCAGGAAACACGGTGCGAAGTCGCGGACAACAGCGGGGCGAAGATCGCCTACGTCATCCGCGTGTACGGCGGCTCGACGCATAGCGGGAGTTTCACCCGGCGCATCGCCCACATCGGCGACCGGGTGCTGGTCTCGATCAAGAAGGCCCTCCCCGGCGCGGAGGTCAAGGCCGGCGACAAGTCCAAGGCCGTCGTGGTCCGCACGACCAAGCCCACAAGGCGTGCTGACGGCTCGTACGTCAAGTTCGATACCAACGCTGTGGTGCTCATCGGCGATGACGGCAACCCCAAGGGCACGCGCATCTTCGGGCCGGTTGCCCGCGAACTCCGCGAGAAGAACTTCATGAAGATCGTGTCCCTCGCACCGGAGGTTGTCTGACCATGGCCCGCCACGTCCGAACCGGCGACAACGTGATCGTGAACAGCGGCTCCCACAAGGGCAAGGTCGGCACGATCATGCGCATCATCACCAAAGAGGATCGAGTGATCGTCAAGGGGATCAACCTCAGGACCAAGCACCTCAAGCCCACGCGCCTGAATCCCCAGGGCGGCATCGTCACGCGCGAGGCGTCGATCCACATCTCCAATGTCAGCCCCGTCATCGATGGCAAGCCCTCGCGCGTCCGCTTCCTGACCAGGCCTGATGGCAGCAAGGTCCGCGTCGCGGCCCGCGGCGGGATGGAACTCGCCGTTCTCCGCAGCGCCGATGCAAAGAAGAAGCACGCCGCCAAGCCCACCAAGCCCACCAAGTCGGCCAAGCCCGTCAAAGCCGTCACCAAGCCGGCCAAGCCCGCCAGCAAGCCCGCCAGCAAGCCCGCTAAGAAGTAACTTCGCACGCCCCCCCGTGCTCCCCGCGACCTTCGCGCAACCCGGAACTGATCAATGGCCAAGGACATCGCAAAGAAACCGCAAGGCAAGAGGCCCAAGGCCGACGACAACGCGCCCATAGGCCCGCTGCCCGCGCCGCGCCTCAAGGGCGTCTACGAGGAGAAGGTCCGCAAGGGCCTTGCCGAGAAGTTCGGCCTCACGAACCCGATGTCCCAGCCCCGGCTGCGATCCATCGTCATCAACGTGAACATGGGCCGCCACCTCGACGGCACGAAACTCCCGCCGAACGTGAAGGCGACCGTGCTCGACACGCTCACGAAGATCAGCGGCCAGAAGCCGGTGGTGCTCAAGGCCAAGAAGAGCGTGTCGAACTTCAAGGTCCGCGAGGGCTACGAGACCGCCGCGATGGTCACGCTCCGGCGCGAGCGCATGTGGCACTTCCTCGACCGCCTGGTGAACCTCGCCACGCCGCGTATCAAGGACTTCCGGGGCCTGAACGACCGCAGTTTCGACCGCCAGGGCAACTACGCCATGGGCTTGTCGGAGCAGGGCGTGTTCCCCGAGATCAACATGGCCGAGGTGACGTTCACCCACGGCATGAACATCAACATGATTTTCAGCAACTCGACGCCGGACCTGAGCCGGTTCGTACTCGCGGAGATGGGCATGCCCTTCCGTCGCGAAGAGAAGCGCGAGCCCAGGGCGGCCTGACTTACACCGATTCAGCAGGATCGACGGAGACGACTCAATGGCGACGAAAGCCCAGACCGCGCGGGCCAACCGCACCCCGAAGTTCAGCAGCCGCATCGTCCGCCGATGCGAGTTGACGGGGCGCGCCCGCGGCGTATACCGCAAGTTCCGCATCAGCCGCATCATGCTCCGGAAGCTCGCCCTCGAGGGCAAGATCCCCGGGATGCGCAAAGCCAGTTGGTGATCTCGCGCCCACGGACCTTTCTGACCCCGCCCACAAGCACGATCGGCGCACGCCGCGCCCCAGGGACCGCCCGATGTCGATGAACGACCCCATCTCAGACATGCTCACCCGCATCCGCAACGGCGCGAGCATCAAGGCCAAGACCGTTGAATGCCTCAACTCCAAGGTCTGCCGCGGCATCGCCGGCGTCCTTCGCGACGAGGGCTACATCGCCGGCTTCGATGTCGTCGAGGACGGCCGCCAGGGACGCATCAAGGTCAAGATGAAGTACGGCCCGCGCGGCGAGACGATCCTCAACTCGCTCCATCGCGAGAGCAAGCCCGGTCGCCGGGTGTACCAGCGCGTCGATGACATCCCCCGCCCGCTTCAGGGGCTGGGCATCGCGATCGTCTCCACTTCCAAGGGCGTGATGAGCGACCGCAAGGCCCGGACCGAGCGTGTCGGCGGCGAACTTCTGTGCATTGTCGGATAAGCAGTCAACGAACCCGAGTCGAAGCCGTCCGCCACGGCGGATGAGGAGCAACAGACCATGTCCCGCATCGGAAAAAAACCCATCGTTCTGCCGGCCGGCGTGAAGGCGCAGGTCGCCGCCGACAAGGTGACGATCACCGGCCCCAAGCACACGCTGGTGGTGCCGGTGCGCTCCGAGATCAAGGTGAGTTTCGATGAGGCGGGCAAGAAGGTCGATGTCGTGATCGCCGAGGGGCACTCGGACAACCCTGCCGCGAACGCCTATTGGGGCACCACCCGCGCGCTGATCCAGAACGCGGTCGAGGGCGTCACCAAGGGCTACATGAAGACGATGGAGGTCGTGGGCGTCGGCTGGACGGCGGCGGTGCAGGGCAAGAACATCAAACTGACCATCGGCTTTGCCAACCCGATCATCATGGCCATCCCCGCGGGGCTTGATGTGTCCGTCGAGAAGCAGTTCGTGACCGTCAAGGGTGCGGACAAGAAGGCCGTCGGGCAGTTCGCGGCGGACATGCGGGCGCGCCGGAAGCCCGAGCCCTACAACGGCAAGGGCATCAAGTACAAGGAAGAGACGATCAAGCGCAAGCAGGGCAAGCAGTTCGGCGCCTGAGTTTGGACCAACACCGTGCGCCTCCACTGGCCCGCGGAAACAGCAGCAAGAGCAACAGCCATGAACAAAGACCAGCACAAGGCATTCAGGCGGACCCGGCGGCACAAGCGTGTGCGCGGCATGGTCGGCGGGACACCGTCTCGGCCCCGCCTCGCGGTGTACAAGTCCGTCAAGCACATCTACGCGCAGGTCATCGACGATCTCGCCGGACGCACTCTTGCTTCCGCCTCTTCGCGCGAAAGCGCGGCGGGCGCGGACAAGACCGGCAACTCGAAGTCGGCCGCCATCGTGGGCAAACTCCTGGCCGATCGCGCAAAGGAGCAGGGAGTTTCGGCCGTCTGCTTCGATCGCGGCGGGTTCAAGTTCCACGGTCGCGTGAAGGCTCTGGCCGATGCCGCCCGCGAGGCCGGCCTGAAGTTCTGATTTGTCATGCGTCTATCCACGCCGTCCCTGACGGGGCTGCCACGATCCACACGATTCCCCCGATCCATACGAGCAGGACCTATGGCTGAACTCCTTGACGAATCGACAAGTCTTGAATCCACAACGATCGGCGTGTACCGCACCGCCTCGACCGTCAAGGGTGGCCGACGCTTCAGTTTCGGCGCGCTCGTCGTTGTGGGCAACCGCAACGGCCAGGTCGGCTACGGCTACGCCAAAGCCAATGAGGTGCCCAACGCGATCGAGAAAGCCCAGAAGTATGCCAAGCGCAAACTGCTGAGCATCCCGCGCATGGGCGGCACCTTTAACCACGAGGTCGAGGGCAACTTCTCGGCGTCCAAGGTCCGTCTTGTGCCCGCGTCGCCCGGCACGGGCGTCGTCGCGGGCACGGTCGTCCGCTCGATCCTCGAACTCGCCGGCATCACCGATGCCCTGAGCAAGTGCTTCGGATCGACCAACGCCCGCAACGTCGTCAAGGCCGTCTTTGACGGGCTTGGCCGGCTCCAGACGCCGACGGTTGTCGCGAACCTTCGCGGCCAGACGCTCGAGCGCACAGAGATCGAGGACCGCATCGACAAGGGCAAAGCCTTCATGCCCAAGACCGCCGGCGGCAAGGAAATGCGAGCCAAGGGTCCTGTCAACACCGTCGGCAACGAGCGCAAGGGCCGCGGCGGCAGCCGACCGCGTCGGCGGACGCCCGAGGGTGGCGGTGGCGGCGGCGATGGTGGCGGCGCTCCGGCCGAGGGCGGCGGAGGCGGGGGGGCTGCCCCCGCGGGCCAGGCCTGATCGAGTCTTTGTCAGCAGAGTTTCGCACGACTTCGCACGACTAATCACGGCTCCGGGCCGTTGCATCGCTGGAGTGACCGACCATGATGATCCACGAAATCACCGTACTCGCCGGGCGCAACAAGAAGCGCAAGCGCGTCGGCCGCGGCACGGGCAGCGGCGGCAAGCGCTCCGGTCGCGGCCAGAAGGGCGCGGGCAGCCGCTCGGGCACCGCACGCAAGGTCGGCTTCGAGGGCGGGCAGATGCCCTACTTCCGTCGCCTGCGGAAGTTTGGCTTCTCGAACGCCAACTTCACCAACCGCTTCTGGACGGTGAACCTCCGCGCCATCCTGTCGAACAGCATGTTCGCCAAGGGCGGCACCATCAACACCGAGACGCTCATCAAGGCCGGCCTCATCCGCGACGATTCGCGTGACCTCAAGATTCTGGGCGACCTGGGCGACATGACCCTCACCGCCAAACTCGATGTCACCGCGGCCCGCGTCTCGACCAAGGCCCGCAAGTTGATCGTCGACTCGGGCGGCAAGGTCAATGAACTCGGCACCCGTCGCGACTTTGTCCGCGGCGTAGATCGCAACAGCGACGACAAGACACCCAAGAATCTCACCAAGAAACTCAACCGCGCCTCGGGCGCCAAGAAGCGTCCCGTTGCCGATGCCGAGGCAGCGCCCGCCGATGCCAAGGCAGAGAAGAAGTCGGATGCGAAGCCTGACGCACAGAAGAAGAAGCCCGCCCCTCCCAAGCCTGAATAACGCGGGTAGGTTAAACGCCGACACGGACCGTCACGATGATCAAGGCCCTGATCAATGTCTTTCGCATCGCGGAACTCCGCACGAAGATCCTCTTCACGCTGGGGATGCTCGCGGTCTATCGCATCGGCCACTGGATCCCCCTCCCGGGCGTGAACCAGGAGCAGTTGCGCGAGTTCTTCCAGCAGCAGGTCGAGTCGGGCAGCGCGGCAGGCAAGGCCGCCATCTTCGTGACGACCTTCTCCGGCGGCGCTTTCGGCCACTCGACGATCTTCGGCCTGGGCATCATGCCCTATATCTCTGCCTCGATCATCTTCCAGTTGCTCGCATCGGCGCTCCCTGCCCTCAAAAAACTCCAGCAGGAGGGTCCCACCGGCCGCCAGAAGATCATGGAGTGGACGCGCTTCGCGACCATCGGGCTGTGCGTCTTGCAGGGCTTTGGCTGGCTGAAGTTCATCACCTCGTCGAACCTCGTCCACCAGGGTTGGGCTTCGAACCCGATATGGTGGATCATGGCGATCGGTGCACTCACCGCCGGCACGGTCTTCCTGATGTGGCTGGGCGAGCAGATCGACAAGTACGGAATCGGCAACGGCGTTTCGCTCATCATCGCCGCGGGAATTCTCACGCAGATGCCCAGCGCGGTGATCTGGATCTGGGACAACTTTGATCCGAGTTCCGCGGGCGAGCGGATGGGCTTCCCCGGCCTGTTCTTCATCCTCGCGGGGTTCGTGCTGGTCGTCGCCGGCTCTGTGGTGATGACCGTGGCCCAACGGCGCATACCGATCCAACAGGCCAAGCACACACGGGGGCGCAAGGTTTTCGGCGGCCAGCGGAGTTACCTCCCCCTGCGCGTGAATCACGGTGGCGTAATGCCCGTCATCTTCGCCTCCTCGCTGATGATCTTCCCGTCGGTGATCTTCTCCGCCCTCGCCACGCAGGCGCAGGCACAGGACTGGGCGCCGGCGCTCCGCTCCCCCATCACCTGGCTGAGCGACGCCTTCCGGATGGGCGAGTTCCCGTATGTGTTCTTCGAGGTCATCCTGATCTATTTCTTCAGTTACTTCTGGATCACCGTCCAGTTCAACCCGGAAGAGATGGCCAAGAATCTCCGGGACCACGGCTCGTTCATCCCCGGACTCCGCCCGGGGCCGCGAACCGCCGAGTACCTCGAGATGGTGATGGAGAGAATCACGTTCGTCGGCGCGGCCTTCCTCGCCGTCATCGCGGTGATTCCCACCATCGTCAACAACCGGCTGGGCGTCAGCCCGACGGTCGCACAGTTCCTGGGCGGCACCGGCCTGCTCATCGTCGTCTCGGTCGTGCTCGACTTTATCCAGCGCGTCGAGGCCAATCTCCTTATGCGGAACTATGCCGGTTTCCTCAGCAGCGGCGAGCAGCCAAGCGGCCCGCGCGTCCGAAGTTCGCGAGTGGTCACAGGCACCTGAGCCGCGCGTGCGGCAGGTGCCCTGGTTAAGAGGGTTATGAGCAAGCAGGACGACAAACTTACGCTGGATGCCGTGGTCGAGGAGGCGCTCCCCAACGCCATGTTCACGGTGAAGTTGCCCAACGGGCACAAGATCCTCGCGTACGTCTCAGGCAAGATGCGGATGAACTACATCCGCATCCTCCCCGGGGATCGGGTGACGGTCGAACTCAGCCCCTACGACCTCACCAAGGCCCGGATCACCTACCGGCAGTAGCCGCCGGTGGAGCAGGTGTGCCCCGCTTGGGCGGGCGAAACAGTGGTGCGATCTCGCGGGCAACGGCTCGCCCGCACGCGGAGTTGGTCCTAACATCCCCGCTCGCCTCCGGCGGGCGACAGAAGAAGTCGGTATCGGTCGAAAGGACGGGTTCAGTCGTGAAGGTCAAGGCAAGCATCCGTCGCATGTGCAACCAGTGCCAGGTGGTCCGCCGCAAGGGCAAGGTGCGGGTTATCTGCAAGGCCAACCCCAAGCACAAGCAGGTTCAGGGCTGATTGTTCAAGCATCCGCGGTGCCTGGAGTTACGGGCCGCGATCGTTCGCCAGGATAGGAGTCCGCCGTGCCACGTATCGCGGGTATTGACGTTCCGGAAAAGAAGAAGATCTTCTTCGCCCTCCAGTACATCTTTGGCATCGGTCCGAAGTTCGCCGCGGCGATCCTCGCCGAGGCCGGGATCAACCCGGACCTGCGCTCGGCGGAGGTCCCCGAGCAGCAACTCGCGGCCATCAACGCCATCATCGACAACACCTACATTGTCGAGGGTGCGCTCCGCCGCCAGGTGCAACAGAACGTGCAGCGGCTTAAGGACGTGCGGAGTTATCGCGGCGACCGCCACCGGCGGGGGCTGCCGACCCGCGGCCAACGCACCCGCTCCAACGCCCGCACGCGCAAGGGCAAGAAGAAGACGGTCGCCGGCAAGAAGGGCGTCAAGGCCAAGTAAGTAGGCAGGCAACAAGCACTAGGCATCGGGCACTAGTGCATAATCCAGATTTCGGCCAGTGCCTAGTGCCCAGTGCCTAGTCCCTGGCCCCACGGGTACGACCCTTCGTGGTCGGCTGATCCGAGGAGTTTCCAGATGGCCAAGAAGCAGAAGAAGGTCCGCAAGAACGTCACGCGCGGCCTTGCGCACGTTCGTGCCTCGCACAACAACACAATCGTCACCGTGACCGATCCCAACGGCGAGACCATCGCCTGGGACTCGGCGGGCACAATCGGCTTCAAGGGCGCCCGCAAGAGCACGCCCTTCGCCGCGACCCGCGCGGGCGAGTCCGCCGGGCAGAAGGCCCGCAAACTCGGCATGTCCGAGATCGAGGTCTATATCAAGGGCACCGGCGCCGGGCGCGAGTCGGCCGTGCAGGGCCTGGTCTCGACGGGCCTGCGCGTGACCGCGATCGAGGACCACACGCCAATCCCGCACAACGGCTGTCGCCCCCGCAAGCGTCGCCGCGTCTAAGCATCCTCTCCGCGTCGCGGTTACTCCGCTTCGCGGCCACGAACTCAAGCGCCCCCGCACAGCAGGGCTCCCCGGGCAGTCAGCGCCCCGGGGTTGACCCGATTCAGGCGGACGTGCGTTTCCCATCCCAGGGTCTCGCTGACACATCGGAAGGTTTTATTATGCGCATCCGCTGGCGAGGCTTCGAACTGCCGTCCCACGTCGTTGCCGATCCCAAGTTCCAGAGCAATACCTTCGGCCGCTTCACGGTCGAGCCCTTCGAGCGCGGCTTCGGAACGACCATTGGCAACGGCCTGCGCCGAGTGCTGCTCTCAAGCCTCGAGGGCGCGGCCGTCACAGCCGTCAAGATCAAGGGCGCACCGCACGAGTTCCACTCCCTGCCGGGCGTGATGGAAGATGTCACCGACATCATCCTCAACGTCAAGGGCCTGATCGTGAAACTCGAGGGCGACGGCCCCAAGACCCTCACCCTCGCCGCCTCCGGGCCCGGCGATGTGACCGGCGAACTGATCGAGGCCGATTCGTCGATCACGATCCTGAACAAGGACCACATCGTCGAGACGCTCACCGAGAAGGTGGACTTTGAGATGGAACTCCGCGTCGGCCTGGGTCGCGGCTACGTCCCCGCCAGTGAGCAGTACCGGCGCGATGAGGACCAGGAGATCGGCCTGATCCCCATCGACGCGATCTACTCCCCCGTGCAGCGCGTCCGCTTCAAGGTCGAGGAGACCCGCGTCGGGCAGCGCACCAACTACGACAAGTTGGTCATGGACATCTGGACCAACGGCACCGTCACGCCGGAGATGGCGCTCGTCGAGGCGGGCAAGATCCTCCGCAAGCACCTCAACCCCTTCGTGCAGTACTTTGAGGTCGGTCGCGAGACCGTCACCGAGGCCGCCGCGGCCGCCGCCGGAGTGGACGAGGAACTGATCCGCAAACTCAACCGGCCCATCAGCGACCTGGACCTGTCCGTGCGGGCGAGCAACTGCCTTGAGTCGGCTCGGATCGTGACCATCGCCGATCTCGTGCAGCACACCGATGCGGACCTTCTGCGGGTCCGGTCCTTCGGGCGCACGTCCCTGCGCGAAGTGAAGAAGAAGTTGACGGACATGAGCCTCGATCTTGGCGTCAAGATCCCCGAGGGCGTGACCACCACGATGACCCCCGGATCGACGTCCGGCGTCTGATTCACCCCGCCCCCAAGCGCCCCGGGCGCATACAGTTCCGACCGTCTTCCGCCGGCCCGTTTCGGGCGGCTTTGTTCGAGGAGTTTTTCGATGCGGCACCGCAAGGGTGGATTCAAACTCGGTCGAACCACGGCCCATCGCGCAGCCACCCTGCGCAACCTGGCCGCGGCGATCTTTGAGCACGGCCAGATCGTCACCACAGTCACCAAGGCCAAGGCGATGCGTTCGCTGGTCGAGAAGATCGTCACCCTCGCCAAGCGGGGCGACCTCGCTTCTCGCCGTCAGGTGATCGCGCTCCTCGGACGCGACCGCCTCGGCTTCGACTGGATGTGGCTGCCGGCCAAGCCAAGCGACCAGGAAAAGGCCGCTGTGGACGCCATCCGCGACAAGGCCTCGCAATACTTTGATCTCCCGGAGATCTCGGAGGTCGAGCGCAACCGCTACGGCGAACTGCGCAAAGCGCCGAAACTGGTTAAGCACATCTTCGCCAATGTCGCGCCCCGCTTCAAGGACCGGGCGGGCGGCTATACCCGCATCGTCCGCCTCGACAAGCACCGGATCGGCGATGGTTCCCCGCTGGTCCTGATCCAGTTTGTCGGGGCCGAGGAGGGTCCGGAGATCGGTGGCCGCCCAAGCACCCGCCGTCGCCAGGCCGACCGCCGGACGGCCTTTGCTGCCAAGGTGCGGAAAGAGGCCAAGGCCGCGGCCTGAACGATCCAGATCACTCAAGACTCACCGGGCCTTGACCGATCGTGCGCGGACTCATTCGCTTGTCTTTGGATGATATTCGGTGTAAGTTTGGATGCAACCTTATCGGGGTGCTACGGTAATCAAGGGACACGGTTCCGCGATGTTCGCGGGTCACCGGCCCATCGCAAAGGCTCTGTGCCGCGTTCGCGGCCGGGCGTGTTTACAGGAGTTGATCTATGAAGAAGTCCATCTTTGGTTTTGGTGCGATCTGCTGCGTTTCCGCCCTCGCACTTCTCTCCGGCTGCTCGAAGAACGACGAGTGCTGTGGTTCCTGCAAGGAAACGGCCGCGGTCACGCAGACCGGCGAGGTCACCCCCGCCAGCGCCAAGACCGGCACCTGCGCATCCACCTGCTCCGAGGCCAAGAAGGCCGACTGCTCCGCCACTTGCCCGATGGCCAAGCCCCAGAACTAAGTCTGTTCTGAAGCACGACCAGAAATCCGCAGGGCCTGTCGGCACGCCGACGGGCCCTGTTCGTTTTTGTGACCAATCGCCATCGGGGCACTACACTCCGCCCCGATGCTCGAAACGCTTGACCATCTCGAAGCCGCGGCGAAGAGCGATCTCTCCGGCGCGACGGACAGCGCCGCGCTCGAGCAGTGGCGCATCGCCTATCTGGGCTCGAGCGGCAAGGTCAAGGCGGCGCTCGGCGCGGTCAAGGACGTCCCGCGCGAGCACAAGCCGGCCTATGGACAGCGCGCCAACCAGGTAAACGCGGCGCTGACCGAGGCGTTCAAGGCGCGACAGGCACAACTCGGCGGGAGCGCCGGCGTCGCAAGCACGGTGGGCGCGGGCATCGACGTCACCGAGCCGGGGCTGGCCTACTCAACCGGCATCGGGCGGCGGCACATCATCAGCCGCGTGCGCGACGAACTGGTCGAGGTCTTCGCGCGGATGGGCTTTGAGGTGGCGCAAGGCCCCGAGGTCGAGGACGATGAACACAACTTCGTAAGGCTGAACATCCCGCCCGAGCATCCGGCGCGCGAGCCCGGCGACAACTACTACATCGACGACCCGGCGACGACCAGGGTGCCGCGAATGCTCCGCAGCCAGACCTCGACCGTGCAGATCCGTGTCATGCAGACGACGCGCCCGCCGATCAAGGTGGTCGCCCCTGGTCGGGTGTATCGCCCGGACACGGTCGATGCCACGCACAGTTTCATGTTCCATCAGATCGAGGGCCTGTACATCGACAAGGGCGTGTCGATGGCGGACCTCAAGAGCACGCTCCTGCACTTCGCCCGCGGCTACTTCGGCCCCGATGCCGAGGTGCGCCTCAGGCCCAGTTATTTCCCCTTCACCGAGCCTTCTGCTGAGTTCGACATGAAGATCCGCCTGCGGCCCGACCAGCCGGCGCGGTGGATCGAACTGGGTGGTTGCGGCATGGTGGACCCGGCGGTGCTGGAAGCATGCCACATCGATCCCGAAGAATGGACCGGCTTTGCGTTCGGCTTCGGGATCGAGCGGCTGGCGATGGGCAAGTACGGCATCCCGGATATCCGTATGCTGTTCGAGAATGATCTGCGGTTCCTCCGACAGATTTAGTTCATAGGTGGGCCGGTACTCCGTGCCGGTCGGCACGGCGAAAAGGCGGAACGCCACTCACAGGGGAACCTTCCATGAGCCAGTTTGGGAACATGCCTCCGAACTTTGGTGAGCCGGACCTGCTCGGTGAGGCGCGATCCTGGCCCAAAGTCATCGGGATCATCAGCATCGTGTGGGCGAGCCTTGGCCTGTTGTGCAACAGTTGCACCGCGCTCTCAGCGGTCCTGACGCCCGTGTTCATGAACATGGCCCCGCCTCAAATGCAGCAGCAGATGCAGCAGCAGATGCAGCAGCAGATGGCCAGCCAGAACACGCTCTTCAACATCGTCACCGGCCTCCTCGGCGTTGCCATGAGCGTCGTGCTGATGTACGCGGGAATCCAGACCATGCGGTACCGATGGAAGGGCCGGATGCTCCACCTGGTGTGGGCGGGACTTTCGGTCGTGCTGGGCATCGGCGGCTCGATCTTTGGGTACGGAGTGATGAAACAGCAAGTGGCCGCACAGTTGGCCCAGATGCAGAACGATCCCAACATGGCTAAGATGCAGCCCATGATCGAGACGATGGCCTACGCAACTTTCGGCTGCGTTGTGCTGTTCTCCCTCGCGTATCCCCTGTTCATCCTGGTCTGGTTCGGCCTCATCAAGAAACGCCCGGAGGACATGGGCCCGCCCCCGCAGGAACTTGTCGCGTGAGCATTGTCCCCGCGTGCCCGCTGCTGGGGATCGACATCGGCGGAACGAAGATCGGCCTGTGCGTCGGGACTGCGGATGGCCGTGTGATCGACAGCGAGTTGATCGCGACGGACCACGGCGAGTCGCCCGAGTCGATTTTACGGGCGTGTCGCGAGCGGCTGCTGGCGATGCTCGCGCGAAGTGCGGGCACAGGCGCATTGCCCGGCGCGGTTGGCGCCTCCTGCCCCGGCCCGCTCGACTACGCGAACGGCAAGTTCATTGATCCGCCGAACATGCCGCGATGGCACGGCTTTGCGATCCGCGACTGGCTCGCGGCGAACTTCGCCTGCGTCAGCGCGTTCATGAACGATGCCAACGCCAGCGCGCTCGCCGAGTGGAAGTGGGGGGCCGCCCGCGGCGTGCAAACCGCGATCTACCTGACGATGAGCACGGGGATGGGTGCGGGCCTCATCATCGATGGCGGCCTCTACGAAGGGCCTCTCGGACTCGCGGGGGAGATCGGGCGCATCCGCCTTCGCGATGACGGGCCGGTCGGCTTTGCCAAGCGGGGCAGCGCGGAAGGGTTTCTGTCCGGGCCGGGAATGAGCCAACTCGCCGAGCAGGAGGCGCTGATCTGCGTCCAACGCGGCGAGCAATCGCGCCTCCGCGCGACCCTCGAAGCCGGCGGTCGGGTCACTGCACAAGAACTCTGCGAGGCGGCGGCGTCCGGGGACTCCGCCGCGCTGCGCGTCACCGACCGCCTCGCGACCGAACTCGGCCGCCTCTGCACCATTCTCACAGACATTCTGAACCCCGATGTCATCGTGCTGGGGACGATCGGCTCGGCCCACCCGGACCTGTTCATCCCCGGCGCGATGCGCCACATGCTTGAAGAGGGCGTCGCTGCCGCGGCCCGGCATGTGCGACTCCTGCCCTCCGGGCTTCTGCAGCGGGGCGATCAGTCCGCCCTGGCAATCGCGGCAAGGCTTGTCGATTGACCGGAGACGCCCTCCGCTCCGTGGCCTCGCACATTTTATCGGCACCGTCCGCGGAACGCGCCAAGATGGGAAGGGCCGCGCGTTCATCCCGGCGACCGCGCCCGGGGAGTGCCGCATCGCGTGGCGGCGATCGCGTCTGAATCTGATCTTTCCCTTGTCGTTGGAGCGAGCCCGAACGCCGGGCGCGCTCTCGCGACTCCACGAAAGGGAAATACATGAAGAACCGCACCAATGCCATTGTCGCCATCATCGCCGTTGCGGGTATCGCCGCCATCGCTCAGGCCCAAGCGCAATACACGGCCGTCAACCCGCCGCCCGGGGCCGAACTCGGGCACGCCGCGATCCTGGGCAATATCTATGGCGGCTCGTGGAGCGTCTCAGGGGTGAATGTCACCAACGGCGTCTCGAGCGCGATGCGCATCATGGATGCGGGCGCGCCGGGCGGAGGGGGAATCGGACTGCCCCTGCTCGATCCGTCCATTGTCCAGGACGACATGTGGTCAGGCGGCGGAGGGCCGGTGACGGTGATCGCCAAGGCCAAGTACGCCGGCGACAGCCACACCTTCGGCTGGTTCGATGACACGCAGGCGGTGCCGGCCTTTGCGTCGATTCTTTCAACTGGCGTCTTCGATGTGCCCGTGACGCTCGACCTGAGTTCGGACTTCCGATGGGCGCTCAACGACACGACCACGGGCCGGATGTTCACATCGCTGCCGATGAGCAACCCCGGCATCGGCGGTCGCTCCGGCGAGACGTTCGACCAACTGGTGTCGTACCACATCACGGGGCCGAACGGCCTCAATGAGATCGCGCTGTTCTGGGAGGACCGCATCGCCGGCGAGAACTCCGATTACGACTACAACGATGCGGTTATCACGGTGACCGCCGTCCCCGCCCCAGGCACCGCGTCCCTTGCAGCCCTCGGCCTGCTGGCCCTCGCCGGCCGCCGCCGCCGGTGACGCGGTCTCAGCCCTGAAGTTCCACACCATCCCCTTTCGGTTCATGGTGTTCCCTCCGTGCGCGGCCCCGCTTCCAACAGGATGCGGGGCCGTTTTCGTATGAACGTTTATCGCTGCTCGAGCCTCCCCAGAAGTTCCGGCTGTTCGTACGGCGTCAACTCGTACAGCACCAGGTCGCCCACGGCCTTGCGGTACAGCGTCAACCGCCCATCGCTCCGCGGCTCGGACTTCATGGAGTTCGGAGCGGAGATGTCCCCGCCCACCCAGTTGCCCATCGGCGAGGCGGGATCGCCCTTTGCGGATGTGGGAGCGGAGATATCTCCGCCCACCCAGTTGCCCATCAACGCGCCGGGGTCGGTGAGGGCGCGGTCCTCGCGGAGTTTGTCGATGAACACCAGCGTCGGCCTGGAGCGCACCCTCGCCATCAGGATGAGCGTTTTGCTCCCGATGACGCGGCCCTCGTAGCCGTCGGCGTAGGCCCAGCCGAGGACCTCGATGTCGGGCGGCTGCTCCTTCATCCCAAGGCCGGTGCCGAACCGGTCCTTGACGGTCCGGGCGAACTCCACCGGGTCCGTGCAGACGAACTCGGGGACAAAGCCGTGCTCGTTGAGCCGCCTGAACACCTCCGATGGGGCGACCTCCCTGGGCGGGGTGCGATTGACCCACATGTATGCACCGACAGCGCCAAGCACGACGAGGAGTCCGAGCAGGACCACGAGCCGAACGTTCACCGCGCCCCGGCGGGGAGCCTGTTGATCGGGAAACTTCGGCTGACTGGGGTGCTCCCACATGCGTGTCCCCTTCGCGCGCCGTGCAGCGCTACTTCCGGTTCTCGAGTCGGTCCTTCGGATCATCGAGGTCCCGCGCCGCAAACTCCGTCTGGGTTCGCAGGCCGCGTGCCCGGCCCTGGAACGCGAAGTCCTTGGACTGGATTGCCCCGGCGGCATCGATCGACCACTTCGAGAAGCCCTGCTTCAGATACTCAGCCTCCCCGCGGGCACGGTCCGCCGCGCGGCCGATGGTATCGGACGCGTTTGCCCGCCACATGGAGTTGATGCTCACGCCGAACCGGGAAGTGGGAAGTGGGACGGTGGATTGGAGGAGGGGAGGGTTGTGGAGGTTGTAGAAGAAAAGTTGCGCGCGCCTGAACAGGGGGGGTTGGAGAAAGTCGGAAGTCGGAAGTCGGAAGTGGGAAGTGTGGAGAGGGGAGAGGGAAGTGGGGAAAGGTGGTGAAGTAGAAAGGCGGGAGCCCCCACCGCCTCGCTGCGCGAGGCACCTCCCCTTGGGGGAGGTTGGAAGGGCAAAATTGCAAGTACCTGTTTCGGGGGTAGAACGTACGGGCTGAAGGGGCGGGCGGGCTGAATGCCGGGGTCACAAAGAGTTCCATGGGGACAAAGCGTACCATAAAGTTTGGTGTTTGTCAAGTACGAAAAAATGGAGTGCGGCGCGGGTTCCCTTGCGGTGCGAAGGTTCAGCCGCGCCGCCTGCGCCGAAGCGCAACGAGCCCCGTCATCCCGAGCAACGCGGCCCCGCCCGGCGCGGGCACCTGCACCACGCTGATGTCGTCGATATTAAACGCTCCCGGGAAATAGGCCTGACCGAACTGCAGTGATGCACTGCTGGTGTTGGCGTGCAGCGGGACGGTGTATTCAAGCCACTGCAGCCCATCGAGGCCGATCAAGTTTTGGAAAAAGACCGTTTCGCCTCCCCAGCGGACCTCAAAGAACCCGGGTGCAAAACTCGACCTCCGCAGCCAGAACGACAACTCATAGTCCATCCCGGCGGTGGTGCCGACGGTCTGGGAGATGAACCGGAGTTGGCTTGAAGCGATCGACGCGTAGTACTCGCCGCCGTGGGCTTCACCGGCACTCGTCACGAAGAACAACGCCGCGTTCTGGTTCGGTGGGGGGACATTGGGCGGCACGGACCACCCCGCGAAGTTGCCCGTCTCAAAGCCCCCGTTGAAGACGAGTTCAGTTTGGGCCGAGGCGGGCGTTGAAGCGAGAGTCGCGACCGCAATCGCTGAAGAGCAGAGGGAGCGCACACAGAACATGGAGAATCCTCCGCGCGGCGCTCCTCCCGGGTCCGCAGACAAACCAATGTACCACGCCGGGAAGGGCTGAGCAACAGGTTTCGACGGGGTTGATCACCGCCGCCCGACCGCTGCTGTCGTTGTCCAGTCTCGCCGCCTGCGCCGAAGCGCAACGAGCCCCGTCATCCCGAGCAACGCGGCCCCGCCCGGCGCGGGCACCTGCACCACGCTGATGTCGTCGATATTAAACGCTCCCGGGAAATAGGCCTGACCGAACTGCAGTGATGCACTGCTGGTGTTGGCGTGCAGCGGGACGGTGTATTCAAGCCACTGCAGCCCATCGAGGCCGATCAAGTTTTGGAAAAAGACCGTTTCGCCTCCCCAGCGGACCTCAAAGAACCCGGGTGCAAAACTCGACCTCCGCAGCCAGAACGACAACTCATAGTCCATCCCGGCGGTGGTGCCGACGGTCTGGGAGATGAACCGGAGTTGGCTTGAAGCGATCGACGCGTAGTACTCGCCGCCGTGGGCTTCACCGGCACTCGTCACGAAGAACAACGCCGCGTTCTGGTTCGGTGGGGGGACATTGGGCGGCACGGACCACCCCGCGAAGTTGCCCGTCTCAAAGCCCCCGTTGAAGACGAGTTCAGTTTGGGCGCGGAGGCTCGATGCACCCATGGGCAAAAGCACAAAGGCTGAAATGCAGAAGGTGCGCCAAAAGACCATGGTGAGTCCTCCGCGCGGCGCTCCTCCCGGGTCCGCAGACAAACCAATGTACCAGGCCGGGAAGGGCTGAGCAACAGGTTTCCCTATAGATTGCCCCCGATCGCCCGAACAACGGCAGAGAATTGTGGATAACTCTGCCGTTTGCCTCCACCGGACCCTCTGCGGTTATTCTGACCATCTGTTTTCCGCGTTGCCCCCCAATCACCGGGCGCGCCGTGCCGGGTGACCGTTGCAACTCTCTCTCGTGGCGGTTCCCCATGCGCCATCGTTTCCCGCCGTGCGCGATCGTCGTTGCGCTCTTCGCCGTCGCCATACTCGCAACCAGCACGCCCGGGCAGATGACCGGTGCCTGCTGCTCGGCCGAAGGGGCATGCATGTTGAAAACGGCTTGGCAGTGCAGCAAGGACGGCGGAATCTTCGCCGGGATCGGGACCGCGTGCCATCCCTCGGGGGATTGCGACGAAGATGAGCATGGCATGCGCATGAGTGTGACCGCCGCGCGGAGGCTGACGCGCGAGGGTTTGATCCATGTCCTGCAGGTCGATGACCCCATCGCGGTGTACTCGGCGGACCATGCCATGTGGGACCCAGTGGACCAAGGTGTGGTCATCGCGGTGCAGATCGGGATCAACCTTCGCGCCTATGTGGGCGAGACCATGGCGCAGTCGGCGCAACTGGCGGCCGCAGCACTCATTGTAAAGGTGGCCGCGGCCAAGGATGCGTGGGACACGGGGCCGAACGAGTGGCGGCCCTTCCACTGGGCGCTGCGGCTCGATGCGTTCGGGGTGCCGCAGGAAGCGAACTTGGGGCCGGCCCCGCTCCCGGTGTTCTCCAACAACGCTGGCGATGTCATCGAGGGGAAGTTGCCGCGGCATCGGGCGTTCTCCCAGGAGGGCACGGTCGCGGCGGTCAATGGCGGTTACCGCTTCACGGTGACGGGCGACCTGTGCGTGGTGCTTCAGGCGATTGCTGATGAAGAGGGCGAACTCTACGAGGATTACTTCCTCGAGCCGTGGCCTCTCGCCGTGACGGTCGGGGGCGATTCGGCGCCCATCGTGGGCTTTGACCCCGTGACCTGCGAGTTCGAACTCGACAGCACCGAGTACACGGGCACGCTCGCGGCCAACGCGGCGTTCAAGGTCACGCGCGCCGACATGGGGAGGGACAGCGGCGTGTGGCCGTGCTACTTCTTCCAGTCCGGGAGCGGCGGGTTCGACGGTTGGGTTCCCGCCTTCTGCATCGCTCTTCCGCATGAAGGCAGCACCGAGTACGACTGGCCCACGGGTGTGAAGGATCCGGTCGCCGTCATCGTCGGGGATGAGGACATCGGCCTGGCGGGAGTGGACCGGCTCAACTACCTGGAGTATCTCAATCATCCGAAAGCAAATCACCTGAGCGAGGAGTATGTCGGCGACACCATCGACGGCATACACACACTTCAGCAATGGCACGCTCTGTACGCGTATGACCGCGATGAAAATTCGCTCGACGCTGTGCTTGCCGATCCACCCAGCGCAACGCCCTACAGCCCGCTCAACGAGGACTTGCACTCCTACCTGCAAAATACATATCAGACCGCGTACAACCGTCACCGATTTTCGTCGGCCTGGCAGTACTTTGAGTTTGCCTTTCCGCGGGCGCATCTCACCCAGTACCTGCAAGGGGACAGTTACGGCGTGACGGCGACGGTCGGTGAAGTGCCCGTGGGGCCTGGCGAGTCGAGTTACCACGGCCAGGGAACCTGGCATGGGAGCGTGTGCTGGGACGCGTACTACTGCATCACAAACCCCGCGCACTCGCTCTGGGTCGCCGAGGAAGCGGGTGGCGGGGTCGTGCCGCTGGGATATGCTTCGGCGTTTTACACAACGGGCGAGGCGGGGACGGGAAGCGCGTTGAACCAGGTGCCCGTGCATTCGTTCGGGCCGCAGTACGGGGCAACTTCCGGCTCGTTCGACCCAGCCGGAATGGTGTCGGCGCGACAGGCGGTTGGTTGCCAGCCGGAGCGGGCGACATTGCCGCGCCGGCACCGGAGTCGCGGAAACTGAACCCCTTGGGTATTACACCTGTCATGATCGCCAGACGGCTGAGGATCATCAGCATCAGCAGAGTGCAGAAAGCGAAGTTCCCAGCCGGGTCCGACTTCCGCGCGACGAACCAGGCGGCGAACGCGATCGCCGTCGCAATCAGCAGCGGCATGGCCACGAACAGGAGCAGGTACGGCACGATGGCCTTGGCCTGCCAGCGCGGATCGCTCATGGCAAAGACCAGGTGGCCGCACGATACCAGGATGAAGAGCAGAAACACCCAGAACGACAGCGAACTGGTGGTGAATCCGCGCCGGATATTCATTGCCAAAGTGTGCTGCCGGGCGTGCCGGATTTGCTCCACGCCCATGCACCGGCTTGCGGTCGGGTACCCGGGACGGCACAATCCACATGTGCAGGGACCGATGCCCATCTCTGGTGCGGAACTGGTCCCCAGCGGGGCACAGGTGCGGGGTGAGGCCGGGGCAGTGCCCATCGCATCCATCATCGTCCCGACGTATCAGGAAGCCGCGACAGTGCCCCTGCTCATCCGCGGCCTTGACGAGGTAAGGACGCGACATGATTTGGACCTGGAACTCCTGATCGTGGACGACGACAGCCCCGATGGCACCGCAGCGGCCGCCCACGCGCTGCGGGCCCCGTGGGTTCACATCATCGAGCGTCGCGCCCCGCGAAGCCTCTCGGGGGCGGTTCTTGACGGCTTTGCCCGCGCACGATCCGATGTTCTGGTCGTGATGGATGCCGATCTCACCCACCCTCCCGAGTCGGTACCAGACCTGCTCGCGGCGATCGGCAACGGGGCGATGATGGCGATCGGCGCGAGGTACATCGAGGGGTCATCCATGGACGTGCGATGGCCGCTGTCGCGCCGACTTGCGAGCACGGCGGCGACACTGCTGGTTCGGCCGCTGGTGCGCACGAACGACCCGCTGTCCGGGTTCTTTGCCCTGCGTCGGGAGGTGCTGACCGCCGCGGGCCAGATTCGCACCCAGGGGTTCAAACTCGGCTTGGAACTCCTCGTCCGCGCGGCGATCCGCAACCCCGCGCAGGTCCCTATCCACTTTGCCGATCGGACGCGCGGGCAGAGCAAGGCCTCGATGCGCGAGGCGTGCAGGTTCCTGTGGCAGGCCGCGGGGTTGTACGGCGTTTCCGTCCGCCGATTGGTCGGCGTTGCGAAGCGTCCGCTGATCGCGCGCGTTGCAGGACAAGGCAAATGACGCACGCCCCGCGCCGAGATGCCGGCGAAGCAGTCTCCGCTGCTCCCTGGACCGGCGGAACGTGGCTGTGCATCGCGCTGATCGTCGTTGGTTGCTCGGCGGCCTTCGGACGCACTGCCAACCACGGCGTCTTGCATTGGGACGACCGCTTTCACACGATCGAGAACCCGTGGTTCGCCCAGATCAACCAGGAGAGTTTCGTCCACTTCTGGCGCGAGCAGTACGGGAACCTGTACATCCCAGTCGCCTACAACGTCCTTGGTGCCGAGGTCTGGTTGACCCAGCAACTGACCGGTAACACAAACATGGAGCGGCTGAGCCCCGTGCTGCTCCAAGCCGTCAAGATTGCCCTGCACGGGCTATCCGCGATCATGCTGTTTCTGCTCGCGCGCCGGCTCGTCCGAAGCGACTCTGCCGCGTGCGCTGCCGCGCTTTTCTTCGCGCTCCACCCGCTCCAGACGGAGTCCGTCGCGTGGATCTCCGAGACCCGCGGCCTGCTCGGCTCGGTCTTCGGCCTTGCGAGCATCCTCGCGCTCGAAAAGGCGTGTGGCGCTGCCCCGCGCAGCACGGGCCTCCCAACCGTGTCCGCTTCATTCACAGACTTCGCCACCCGCGCATCGTGGTGGTTCATCGGCGCGGTCCTGCTCGCCGCCGCGCTCCTGTCAAAGCCCGCAACCGTCACGATCCCGCTCATCGCCGCGGCGATCCTCTGGGCGAAGCACGTCCCGCTGCGCCGCATCGCGATCGGTGTTGTTCCCCTCCTCGGGCTTTCGATCGCGGCAGTGGTCGTCACTCGCGCTGTGCAGAGCGCGGAGGTGATCGTCGATTCTCCGCTCTGGTGGCAGCGTCCGCTGATCGCCGCGGATGCGCTGTGCTTCTACACGTCCAAACTCGTGTGGCCGGTCTGGCTCGCGCCCGACTACGGCCGCACCCCGCAACATGTCTTGCTCGCGTGGGGCGGCTGGTGGGCCTGGGTCGCCCTCGCGGTGGTTATCAGCGGTTCGGTCTCGATTATCTTCCTCGCGCGGCGCTCGCGCCCGGCCCTCGCCGCGGCAGCGATCACGCTGCTGGCTCTCCTGCCGGTGCTCGGCCTGTCCACGTTCCACCATCAGGCGATCTCAACCGTCGCCGACCGCTACGCCTATCTCGCGATGCTGGGCCCGGCGATCCTGGTCGCGTGGTGGCTCGCCGGTGTGCGCGGGAGGCGGACGTGGTGCGCTGCGGGCGTGGTCCTGGTCGCCTGCGCGGCCCTCTCGTTCCGCCAGGCAGCACACTGGCACGATGATGAGACGCTCTGGCGGCACGCGATCACCGTCAACCCGGCCAGCCCGGTGGCCCACAACAACCTCGGGCGCGAACTCCAGCGACAGGGGCTCGTGGCAGGTGCCGAGCCGCACCTCCTTCGTGCGGCGGAACTGGACCCGACTTCCGCCAACATTCTGGTGAACATTGGGGAACTGCGGTCGTCACAGAACAGACAGTTGGAGGCAGAGACGTTCTACCGCCGTGCGATCGACATGTCGCCGCGGGATGTCCGAGGCCTGATCGATCTGGGAATCGTGCTTGCCGAAACGGGGCGAAACGCGGAAGCGGCGGAGGTCTTGCGAAGGGCGCTGGCGATTGATCCGGACCAGGCGGAAGGACAGGTCAACCTTGCGGCGCTGGAGATGCAGGCGGGGAAACTCGACAGCGCGGTAGCGATGCTGGAGGAAGTGCTGCGGAAGCGGCCGCTTCACCCGCAGGCTCTGTACAACCTGGCGCTGGTGCGGGCTTCGCAAGGCAGGTGGAAGGAAGCGGCGGAACTCTGGGGCGGTTCGATCGGCGCGGGGATCCGGACTCTGGAAGTCTACTTGCGACGAGGGGATGCGTTCATCCGGGCCGAGATGTACGAGGAAGCCGAGTTCGCGCACCAGGAAGCTGTCGGTGCGCATCCCAAGGCGTATGAGCCGTGGAACAACCTGGGTTTGCTGTACATCCGCCAGAACCGGGTCGAGCAGGCGATCACGGCGTTCGAGCGTGCCGCGGCGATCGCGCCCGAGGCTTCCGAGCCGCGCGACAATCTCGACTCAGCACGAAAGCTGCTCGAGCGATCCAAGTAGATCAGGCCACTTCGCGCCGCTTGCGACGCAGGTACACCGCAGCGCCGGTTCCGAGGAGCATCAGCGAGCCCGGTGCCGGCACGTTGCTGGCGATCATGATCGCGGTCGTGCCATCCGCCAGGCGCGCCGCGTAGCCAAACTCGCCCGCCTCGTTCAGGCCATCGGGGTTGAACGACAGTTCAGTGATGGTCGAACCGAGCAGTTCATCGCCGATCGCCGCGAGTGTCTGTCGCGGACCGCCATAGATGTCGGTGAACTCGATGCTCTCGAGACCGCCATTGAGCGGCGCGAGGCGACCGTAGACGATTGCGCCGGCTTCGTTCGCGGCGGGCTCGGTGAAGTACTGGGGAAGAAGGAACTGCTCGCCGACGATGGTGATGGTGTCTCCGCCCGGGACCTGGGCGAAGATGCCGGAGAGCCCGCTGGAGAGTTCATGGCCGCCGAAGATCCAGAGGTGGCCGCTGGAGGCCGGGCTGCTGATTCCGGTGAAGCGGTTGCTGCCGACGATGGTGATAGTGTCCCCGCCGGGGGCGCGGGCGCGGAGTCCCTGGCCGTTGGGCCCGGTGACTCGGCTGGCGACATCGCCGCTGGAGTTCACGGCGGCGCGGCCGCTTGGGCTGAAGTCTGTGCCGAAGATTGTGACGTGCTGTCCGCCGGGGGGGAAGGCGAGCAAGGAGGAACGGCCTGTCGAGTCGGTGACGTGGGAGTACACGGTGCCGTTCGGGCCAACGGAGGAGCTGCGGAACTGGCCGAAGTTCTCGCCGCGGATCGTGAGGATGTCGCCGCCAAACGCGCGGACGAACAGGGAGCTGGCACCGTTGTCAAAGTCGGCGAACGCCAGCACGCCCGAACTGCTCATGCTCGGGGGCGACAATTCCGGCGAGGCGAAGGCTTCGCCGCGGATCGTGAGGATCGTTCCGCCGTTGATCGGCGGGCTGGAGGGCTGGAGGCCGAACATGCCTGTGCCGCCGAGCCCGGCCGCGCGGAAGACCAGCAGGTCGCTGCTGGAATGCGCAACGGAGGGCATTTCGCCCTGCATGCCGCTGCTGACAAAGTATGGGTTGTTGTTGCTCGCGCGCGTTGCGCTGGTGCATGCGCACGCGGCGGCGGCCGCCAGGGCGAGTGCGCAGCGGAACGAACCAAACCGAGCACGCAGGTGCTGATGGGACATCGATCTCTCTCCTCCGCCCCAGGCCAAGGCACGCGGCTTCCACGCCGGAGCCGATTGGGGCGGTCTCTCGGTTACAGCCTAACACAAAGCGGACTGAAAGCCAAGGGAAAGGGAAGAAAACGTGTCCAGTACCAGATCCTCCGCGCGATTCACGACGAGCAAATGCAGACTCGGCTGGAGGTCCAGCGCATCGCCAAGTCCCGTCTGGTTCGCGCCCCCATCGGCACCATCGCGATCTCGATCATCGTGGCGATGATCCTGTGGGGCGTGCTCTGCTTCGTCCTCTTCACCCGACTTCGATGCCACCTGCCGATCAACGGCGACGGCGCATCCACGCCAGCCCGCCAAGCCCCAGCAATGCTGCCGCGCCGGGCGCGGGGACGAGCGTGAATCGTGATGGGCCGTCTGACGGTGTCCACGTCGCGCCGCCGTCGAGGCTGAGTTCGGTGAAGATGTCGAAGAACGAATCGATCTCGTACAGCCCGCCGCCGAGATTGGTGATGGCGTAGCGGCCCAGAGACGGGAGCGTTGGGCTCTCACGAAACTTCAACGCGCCTGATTCGGCCCGGCTGAAGATGAACTCCATGTCGCCGAGCTCGCTGTCGTAGCGCAGCGCTCCGGAAACCGGATCGATATCGACGAACACATCCAAGAAACTGGCGGTCGACGGCGGTGAAAGGATCGGTTCACCGGGCGGCAGGCCGTTGATCGAGAACTCCATCACCGCCTCGACCTCGACGGTGGCCGCCTGCACCGATCCCGGAGGAGGCGCGAACCGAGGCGGGCCGTTGAACTGCACGCCGCCGGTCGACGACGTGGTCCCGCCGGTCGTGTTCCAACTCAGATTGCCGACGTAGAGCCGGTTGCCCCCCATGACGTTTGGCGTTGTCGTGATGATCCCGGCCTGGGCCGCGCCGGCGAAGGCCAGAACCACCAGCGCGGACAGATGCACGTTTCTCATGGTCTCTCTCCTCACGGTCAGGACTCTCCGGTCGGTCCTACGCGACGTCGCCGAGCAATCCCGCAACCCTGCTCAGTCTTGAACCGACATTCTCCAGATGATCTGCGGCGAGCCACGCTGGCCCGCCTCGCGACAATGCAAGATACCCGATTGCAGCGCTCCGCACCGTCAATCCTCGCAGAGACGCATCATTTGACGGCGTGATGGGCGTTCGTTCGCATGATTGCCCCGTGCTGGACCGAGCGTGAGCGCACCGGAAGCGTGCCCTTCCCCCCCGTGTCTGCTCCTGGTTCAGGCGATGGATGGCGTTC
>Ga0163153_10000416_pt1 | contig 75876 bp, 62 predicted proteins | sample OliLakLV19MP6IB1_FD_148629 | JGI IMG/M metagenome (GOLD analysis project Ga0163153, IMG submission 148629) | Freshwater microbial mat bacterial communities from Lake Vanda, McMurdo Dry Valleys, Antarctica - Oligotrophic Lake LV.19.MP6.IB-1 | ecosystem: Environmental > Aquatic > Freshwater >... | reverse complement strand
GGAGTAGGAACCAGGGCTGACGCATATATCAATCACGGCCATTGATTTCATTGCGATGAACGCTTCGTCCGCTCCGCTTCCGGGTCGCGGTGCGTCCATCTGACGGTAGCCGTGGGCTTCAGCCCACGGTGAAGAGGCAAAGGAATGCGTCGCGGAGCGACGCTTGAAAGCCATTGATGGATGGAAGCGAGCCTTCAATCGTCGCTCCGCGACGAGGACGGTTCCGGTCCAGGTCCGTGGGCTGAAGCCCACGGCTACCCGTCACTTCCGATTCCCTACCCTTCCGCAGAACACTTGATGTTCCCCTCGGTTCCCGGCATTGTTCGCTCCCGCAGCCCCGATGCAGCCTGACGCTGGTTCGTCACTGGTGAATGAACCCGTCCGGCGACGCGTCGGAGCCTGCACCATAAATCTTATGCAAAAGCCAACCTCTCCTCTCGTCACGCTCGCCCTCGGCCTCTGCTGCCTGCAGACCGCCTTCCTCGCCCACGCCGCCGATCTCGAACCCGGCTTCAAGAGCCTGTTCAACGGCAAAGACCTTAGCGAATGGGACGGCAATCCCAAGCTATGGTCCGTGAAAGACGGCACCATCACCGGCATCACCGGCAGCGATGCGGACACCAAGATCAATCACAACACCTTCCTCGTCTGGAAGGGCGGCGACGTCGCCGACTTCGAACTGCGCCTCTCCTATCGCATTGAGAAGGGCAACTCGGGCATTCAATACCGCAGCAAGGTGACCGAGACCGGGAAGTTCGGCCCCATCGTCGGCGGCTATCAGGCGGACTTCGAGGCGGGCAAGACCTACAGCGGCATCCTCTATGAAGAACGCGGACGCGGCATTCTCGCGCAGCGCGGGCAGAAGACCGTAATCAAGGAGGTCGAGGAAACCAAGGACGGCAAGACGCAGAAGAAGACCAAGGTCGAAGTCACCGGCTCCGTCGGCGACACCAAGGACATCCAGGCGAAGATCAAGGACGAGGACTGGAACGACTACGTCGTCATCGCCAAGGGCAACCATCTCCAGCACTTCATCAACGGCCAGCAGACCGTGGACATCATCGACGACCAGCCCGCCAAAGCCGCCAAGTCCGGCGTGCTCGCGCTGCAAATCCACGTCGGCCCGCCGATGGTCGTTCAGTTCAAGAACGTCCGCATGAAGAACCTCTCCGGCGATTCCGCGAAGAGCGACCTGCAACAGATGCAGGGCAAGTGGATGCCGGTGGAAATCATCGCCAATGGCAAGTCACTGGAAGCTGACGTCATCAAAGCCATCAACGTCACCATCAACGAAAACTCCTACAAGTCCGAGCGCGCGGACGGCCAGGACGAAGGCACGTTCAAGCTCAATGAATCCGGCTCGCCCAAGATCATGGACCTCACCGCCGGCAACGGCAGCGACGTCCCCGCCATCTACGAGATCAACGGTGACACCTTCAAAGCCTGCTACGCCGTTGGCAGTGCCTCGCGACCCACGGAATTTAAGTCCACCGAGGACTCGAATCATATCCTCGTCGTTTACAAGCGGAAGTCAGAGTGATGAACGACGCGATTAGGATTATGAGGGGATTATGAAAAGGAACGCCCAGCGAACCTCGAACCACACCCCTTTCCTGATCCTACTCTTGCTACTGATCTTAACCCTCCCCATCCCCCCTCTCCCATGCACCCAATCCTCGCCTGCCTCGCCACGCTCACACTCCTCAGCCTGAGCGCCTCTGCCGCCGACAAGAAACTCCTCATGCTCGCTGGTTCGCCAAGCCACGGCTACATGGAGCACGAATATCGCGCGGGCTGCCTGCTGCTCCAGCAATGCCTCGCCAACACGCCCGGCCTGCAGGTCACCGTCGTGTCGAACGACTGGCCGAAGGACGAGAGCATCTTCCAGGGCGTGGACGCGGTGTTCATGTTCTGCACTGGCGGCGGCGGACATCCGGCCATCAAGCCCGCGCGCCTCGAACTGCTCGACGGACTGATGAAGAAGGGTGTGGGGTTCGGCACCTGCCATTACGGCGTGGAAGTGCCCAAGGGCGATCCCGGCAACGCCTTCCTCGAATGGCAGGGCGGTTACTTTGAACCTTACTGGTCCGTGAACCCGACGTGGACGGCGAGCTTCGAGAAGTTCGTGACGCATCCGGTGACGCGCGGCGTGCAGCCGTTCAAGGCGAACGACGAATGGTATTACCACATGCGCTTCCCTGAAGGCATGAGGGGCGTGACGCCGATCCTCAGCGCCGTGCCGCCGGACAAGACACGCGGCCGCATCGGCGCGAATGAACCGCATGGGGGCAATCCCGAAGTGCAGAAGCACATGGGCCAGCCCGAGCACGTGATGTGGGCCTATGACCGGCCGGATGGCGGACGAGGCTTCGGCTTCACCGGCGCGCACTACCACAAGAACTGGGCGGACGACAACTATCGCAAGGTGGTGCTCAACGCGCTGCTCTGGATGAGCAAGGTGGAAGTGCCGAAGGACGGCGTGGCGTCGAGCGTGACGCCGGAGCAGATCATGATGAATCTCGACGACAAGAGACAGAAAAAGTGACCTTCGCTACGGCCCTATCGCAGCGGTCAAGCGCGAGAGAAGTGATGCGGTTTTAGGACCGCAACCGTGTAGCGCAGACTCTTTAGATACCCAGCCTGAGCCACCGGCCTTCGCCCGCCGGACAGGCCGTCGATGCTCAATAAAACTCCTGTAGGTAATCCATGCTTGGTGTCATATTCCACGCTGAAATCCGAGCGTGTTTGGTGCGACCAGTCAGCACTGATGTCGGCTCATTCAGAAACTCGGAGAAATTCAGAATCAGAACAACCGTATGTATGACTCCTCTTTTTTCCCAAGGACGGCTTTTATTCACGCCAGGATTGGCCAGCAACTCATCTGGTGCGCGGCATTCTGGCTGTGCTTGCTGTGGGGGGCCACGCCGCCCGCGGCCCGCGCCGTGCCCGCTTACGAGACGATCACGGTAGCGTTCCCAGTCGTGCCCGCCGATTCGATTGCCTATGGCAATAATATGAACGATGACGGCGCGGTGCCGCTGGCGTGGTTCGATGAATCCCGGAGCGCGTGGGCGGTGGGTGCCTGGCTGCCGCGGCCCTTGTATGGCAAGCCCGCCGGCTGGTCCGAGCACTACACGGTGCCAATCAGCGGACGTGGTTCCGACATCCCGATCTGGCCGTTCATCGACCAGGCGGGAGTGGTGACGTATGTGGGCACGGGTTTCCCCGGCAGCGCGGAAGGCATCAACGTCAATGGCTCTCCGGTAAACATCCCGTGGACGAGGGATTGCACCAACGGATTTCTTTGCGGCCGTTCCCGCGGCCCCTCAGCGTATCTCGCCGCGCCGTCGAGCGCTGCTGCTCCCTTCGCCCATTGGTACGCCCGCCAGGCTGAGCGGAACACGATCTTCGAGCCTTACCGACTGGTTTATGCCGCCGCCGGTGCGCTCGACAATGGCCTGCAAACGCTGGGCATGCCCGGCGGCTATGATTTTGCGCTCGTCGCCTTCGCCACGCACACGGGGCATCGTGTCTGGACGGGTTACAACGAGGTGGGTGATCCGTTGCAGGGGACCGCAAGTCTGGAGAGTTTTGACTATGTCGAAAGCCCGGCCGGTTCTTTCGAGATCACCGGCAGGTTGAATTGGATCACGGGACGGGGCGACGTGGCTTACTCGACTGCGGAATCGGGGCAGTTCGTCGCCTCGCTCGTGAGGCTGGCCGGGCCGCTGGGGCCGCTGGGGCCGGGCACTTACGCGCAGGCCAGTCTGCCGGGGATGCCGGCCGATCATCGTATTGCCGCCATGAACAGTGCCGGGGTGATCCTCGCGGCGCGACAGAGCCCGCACCTCATCCGCTACCGTGTGGTCGCGGGCGGAAAATCGGCGGCGCTTTCCAGCCTGACCACGCTCCCCGAACCGGCCAATGGCTCCTATGGCACTCCGGGCCTGAATGAAACGGGCATGTTGATCATCAGTCCACAGCATACCGTTGCCGGCCGGATCGTGTATCTGGGCACCCATTTGTTGATTCCAACGTTGGACTGCGACGTCGCGCTCAGTGGCACGCAGCCGTATCGCATCGGTGAAGAATTCGATCTCGACGTGACCGTGCGCAACGTGGCGGGCGCGGTGGTGACCAACGTCCGCGTCGAGGGCGACACGCCGGGTTCGTCCGGCTTGTCGGTTTCCAGTTGGCCGGAGTTCGACATCTTGTCCGGCCCGTCGCCTGCGACCCCGTTCACCCTCGCGCCGGGCGGGGAGCAGGTCATACGCTATCGCTGCCGGGCCAAACGCTCCGGCGTCGGCGAAGTGACGGCGAAGGTGAAAGCCACTGCGGCCAGCGGCAACCCGCTGCGCGGCGAACACGCCACGCCCCTCGAAATCGAAGTGCGCGGCGACTTGCTGGTGAAGCTGGCGGAAGAGCCGTCCACGGCCTTCGCGCTCGACAATGTTTACCAGCGCACCGCACCGCTTGGCGCACAGGATCGCAAAGTGGAGATTGTGTCCGAGGGGCAGTCGCGGGTGTTTGAAGTCAAAGTGCAGAACGACGAGCCGCAGGCGCTGACGTTGCGCGTGTCCAGTCTGGAAACCGGCAACACGGCCATCCCGGCCCGCTACTTTTTCGGGACCAACGACATCACGGACAGCATCAAGACCGCGGCTTGGAACACGCCGGAACTGGCGGCGGGCGCGAGCGTGGCGCTGCGCGTCGAATTCGGCCCCACCGAGGGAGCGGTCGGCGGCGAAACCCGCGTGGCGCGGCTGACCTTGGCGCCGCTGGACAGTTCAGCCCCGTGCGACATGGTGCGGATGGAAGTGGTGAACGCGCCGCCGGTCGAAGTGACGTTGCGCAAAGGCAGCACCACCGGCCTGACCTCGCAGAGCATCCAAGCCGGCAAGGGCCACGCGGACGCGCCGTTGATTTTCAAGGAAGACCCCTCCGCGCTGCGCCTTGAAACCGCCGTGCCACGCGGCCTCGTGGCCGACGGCGTGACACCGCTGCTGTTCGAAATGAAAGTGCCGCCCGAAAATCTGCAGGGATTGCCCAACGGCATCGAGTATCAGATGGAGTTGCAGACCGTCAGCGGAGGCACCCTGGGTGGCGCGGCGGTGGACAGCCGGCTGCGGGTGCTCCAGGACGGACGTTGGCGAACCGGAGCGCGGGTGCTCACGTTCACGGCCACGCAGAATGTTCATTACGCCTTCCTGATGCCGGTGGCTTCGGATGATTTGCAGTTCACCACCGGGTCCACGGAACTGAAGTTGCGCCTGCGCTTCACCCAGCCGCAGACCGGCGCGGTGGTGACGGACAAGACCCTGCTGTTGCGCAAGCCGCCCATCGTGCTCGTGCATGGCTACAACACCGGCGGCGATTGGGGCGTGGACTTTGTGCGGACGCTCAAGACTACGCGAGCGGGCGACTTCATCCGCGTCATCCGCTACGGTCAGGCACCGGGAGGCGCGCCAGCCACGGCCAGACTCAACACCGTGCTGCCCTTCAGCCAGCTCACGGACATGCTGGACGTGGAAATCCGCCGCGAGCTGATCGAAATCGCCGTGGACGGCTGGGCCTTCACACGCATTGACTACATCGGCCACAGCCAGGGCGGCGTGCTGGGCCGGATGCTTTGTTCGCAGAACGGAAACCAGTTCCTGCCGCTGCCGTTCCGCAACGTGGAGAATCATTATCGCGGACGCTTCCATCGCGTCGTCACCGTCGGCTCGCCGCACAATGGCACGCGCATCGTCCGCTACATGCTCGAGCTTCAGGGGCGTCTGCATCAGAATCCGGTCTCTCCCCAGTTCTATCTCGGGATTCCTTCCGCCGTGGCCGGATTGCTTGTCCTCACCGGCACCGCTCAAGATAAATTCGATCCACTCGGCCCGTCGATTCGGCTGTTGCACAGTCCAGACCCGACCGCGCCGTGGTATCCCGACCCGGAAGCGAAATTCCATCTCGTGCAAACGACGGTGAATTCCGGCCTGCCGCCCAGTATCGCCTCGTTCAGTCCGGCGGATGCCGCGCTTGGTCTTCTGGTCAATGGCGCGGACGTACTCCCGCGAGGCTCGGACGGTGTGGTGGATTTCGACAGCATGACGGCCACTACGCCCGAAGCAGGCCAAGACCCGCCCGCCAACTCCTTTCAAATGCCGGGCTCGCGTCAGATCGCCCATGCCTTGGTGATCACAGGCGGAGTGAACATCTTCGCCGGCAACGAAGGTCAGGTGGACTCGCTCGCGGTCGCGGAGCATGTGATCGCCGCGCTGGATCAAAAGAACTCTCTCTTGCCACAGGACAGGGTGTTCGGTCCGTTCCGATTGGCCATTCCACTGCCGCTGTCGGTTTCCAACCAGATTCGATCCGCCGCCGGCCGTGTAACGGGAGGGGTGCTTGACGCCATTCGCAGCACGACTGGCCCCGGCTTGCAGGCGGCGGCTGGGCCCGTGGTGCCAGGTGGGCCAGGCTTCAGCTTCCAATTTCATCCCCCCGCTGGCGAAACGCTCGCGGGTCCTGTGCAATGGAGTGTGGAACGGTACGGCGAGGACGGCATCACCACCGCCGGACTGACTCTCCAGCCCGTGCCCGGAAACCCGGCGCGCATAAACGTGCTCATGGATCCGTCCGCTTGGGGAGACGTGGTACTTTACGGCACGGCACGCACCCTCAGCGGACAGGTCTTCATCGCCGCGCCGAAAGTTATCTGGTCAGTGGAGCCGGATGTCGGGACGTATTCCTTGAGTGACATCGTCATCAGCCCCGCTGACGGGGAGTATCCCGCTGGAGCGACCATCGAGCCGCAACTTTGGGAGACCTATTATCCGAACGAAGGCGGCAACGAATTTCAGTTGCAACGCTGGATCACGCCGGAAACATTGCAGGTTGTCTCCTTCGATCCATCGGTCGTGGACGTCAGCAATCCCCTGCTATGGCGCCTGAACGCCATCGGCCGCGCGGATGTCTCGGTCACTTGGAAGGAGTTGTCCACGACGGCTGGTTTCGTCGTCTATTCCCAAGCCTCCAACAGCGTGGACGATGACGGCGATGGTCTCGCCAACGCGGACGAAGCGGACGTTCCCAACCGCAACGGCGGCCCGCTCCGGGGCGATGGCAACGGCGACAGTGGCCTCGACCGCCAGCAAAATCAGGTCGCCTCGCTTCGCAGCCCTTCGGGCCAATGGTTGACCTTGCAGGCGTCAGCCAGGGGTCTAAACGGAGTCGCCATCGCGCCCGCGCCGTCCGATCCCGGCGCGCTGCCCGGCAATTACGCCTTCGATCATGGCTTCCTGACCTTTGGCCAATACCTTGTGACCTCCGGCGCCTCAATGAACTTTACCCTGTACCTGCCAACGAACTCGGGTATCACTACCGTCTGGGCTTACGGGGCCACCCCGGGAGATTCCAACCCGCACTGGTATGAATTCCTTTACGATGGGAAGACTGGAGCGGAGATTCAGAACGACCGCGTGTTGCTGCATTTGACAGATGGGGGCCGCGGCGACGGCGACGGCGACGCCAACCTCTACATTTCCGGAGTTAAAATCGGGCTGGCCCGCCTGGTTCCCGCCCCACCCACGCTCCGAATCTCTCTCGACTCACCCGGCCAGCACACCGTCGCCTGGCCCATCGCCTTTCCGAACGCGGCCCGAACCTATCTTGAGTCCGCCAACGCGCCCTCACCCTCGACCCAATGGCAGTTCGTCCCGGTTGCTCCGACCCAGGTTGGCGGCGAGAACAAGCTCATTCACACCAACGCTGGCCCGGGACAATTCTATCGCCTGCGCGGACAATAGCGGTTGCCTGTTTGCCAGCGGCGCGATGATTGATGAAGTGGTCAACCCAGTCGCGACATCCCTCAAAATGTTCCTTTGGTCGAGAATCCACGAAGAACTCACGTCGTCTGAACGACCCGCTTTTCAAATCTCTGACTTGAATTGATTCCGTCGAACTCTTATCAACACGTCATGCACCGCTTCACCCTTGCTCTAGTATGTGCGGCCTGGATGGCCGCAGTTTTCACCCTTGATGCCGCCGAGAAGAAAATCATCCTCATCGCCGGCAAGCCCAGCCATCCGCCCGGCATGCACGAGTTCCGCGCCGGTTGCCTGCTGCTCCAGCAAAATCTCGCCGCCGTGAAGGGCGTGAGTGTGACCGTTTATTCCAACGGCTGGCCTCACGTCGAGAACGCGTTCGAGGGCGCGAACGCCGTGATTATCTACGCCGATGGCGGCGGCGGACATCCCGCGATTCAGAAGGACCATAAGGAAATCCTCGGCGCGCTCGCCAAGAAGGGCGTCGGCATCGGCTTCATGCACTACGGCGTGGAGATTCCGACGGCAAACGGCGGGCCGGAGTTTTTGCAATGGGTCGGCGGTCACTACGAGCATCTGTATTCGTGCAATCCCATGTGGGCGCCGGATTTTCAGAAGTTCACCAAGCATCCGGTCACGAGCGGCGTGAAGCCTTTCAGCAACCGTGACGAATGGTATATCAACATGCGCTGGACGCCGGACGCTGAGAAGCTCACGCCCATCCTCGTCGCCAAACCTTCGGACGAAGTGCGCAAAGGCCCGTACGTTTATCCGCGCGGACCGTATGATCACATCGTCGCCAACAGCGGCCGCGACGAGACAATGATGTGGACCTTCGAGCGCAAGGGCGGCGGACGCGGCTTCGGCTTCACCGGCGGCCACACGCACGCAAACTGGGGCGACGAGAACCAGCGCAAGGTGGTGCTGAACGCGCTGCTCTGGATCGCCAAGGTCCGCGTGCCGAAGAACGGCGTGGAAAGCACCGTCACGCCGGAGCAACTCGCGGCGAACCTCGATCCCAAGGGGAAGAAGTAAGGGCGTTTCTGGGAATCCTAAAGGGATTTCAGCTCGTAACCCACGGGTTGCAAGACAACGAGGCTGCCTTGGGAAACGAGGCCAAGCCGCAACGATGCAGTAAAGCAAGGGGAGCCCAGCCGCCCTGGCTGCGGTTCGGCTCCTTGCTGTTTTCGGCAGAAGGAATTCTTCGCCCTCCCAGCGTCCGGGTCGGAGAGTTCGTGTCCTGACACTGCCCCCGGAGCGCCGGTTTCCAAACCAGCCTGGAGCGAACGCTGGTCAAAACGCGCCGGATCAGAGACAGCGCTCCGACTACGCCTGTCGAGTCAGGGAGTGTCCAGATACGCCCGGTCGCGGAGCAACGCTTGAAAGCCTCGTGAAACAGGAACGGGCCTCATTGCCAGCCGGTGGCCGCACGGGACAGGAACATTTCCTGGCAACAACATCGCTGACTGCTCATTGGGTCGAGGACCAGAACTGCCGATACCCCCTGTTAGTGGACACTACTGCTCGCTCTCATGAGTGCTGAGATACTGAACGGCAGCAACGAGTCAGCCGTCGCTCCCATCATCTTGGTGGTGGAGGACGACGAGTTGACTCGCAAGGCCGTGTCCCGGTTGCTCCAGGCGCAGGGCTACGAAATCATCGCCGTTCCCAATGCCGGCGACGCCTTGATCATCGCCCAGCGACACCCCTTCCATGTGCTCGTCTTGGATCTTCACCTCATGGACGACGATCCGTTCAGCGGCATCCACGAAGGCTTTGCGGTGCTCGACTGGTTGCGCGTTCAATACGGCGAACTGCCGTTCCGCGTCATCATCTACACGTCGCAAACCGGCGAAAAGGTGATGAGCCAGGCGGAAGCCAGCGGAGCATTCGCCTTCTGCAACAAGCGACGTGACATGAGCAACCTTGTCCAATGCGTGGCCGAAGCCGTCGAGTCTCTTCGGGCTCCTTGAAGTCGCGGCGGCAAGTCGTCCGGTTTCTTCGCCGCTCTCCATCGTCGGCGTTCCAAGCGAATGTGAACAAGTTTTGGTTTCGCTCCCGCCCAAGCTGCGCTTCACTGCACGCACGCAAAGATGAGCCTCCGGTTCGCCCTGATTGCATGCCTCGTGTCCCTGTGGTTTCCCGTGACGGCCCACAGCGCCGCAGTGTCGTCCTCCAGCCGAATCGCGCCTCCGGCGGGAATCGCCATCGCCGCCGCCGACCGGAAATCCCTCGAAGAGAACGCGGCGAATCTCGGCGCGAAAATCACCCGGCTGCGCAGCCAGCTCAAGGGCAATGCCGCACTCGAACCTCTCCTGGCCGACGCCGAGATTTTCCATAAGGCCGTTCATTGGGCGCTGGCTTACGACGAATTCTTCCGCAGCAACGAAGTCTCCCTCGCTCGCGCCTTGTTGAAGCAAGGAGCCGAACGCGCCCATCAACTCGCCGCCGGCCAGGCGCCGTGGCTGACGGCCACCGGACTCGTGGTGCGCGGGTTTGTGTCTCGAATCGATGGCTCCGTGCAGCCTTACGGTCTCGTGGTTCCAGCGTCGTTCGCCGCTCAACCGAGAACGCCGCGCCGTCTCGATGTCTGGTTGCACGGCCGCGACAATCATCTGACCGAGCTGAAGTTCATCGGCGACCGGCAACGTTCCTTCGGCGACTTCGCTCCGGCGGACACCTTCGTGGTCCATCCGTACGGCCGTTACTGCAACGCCTTCAAGTTCGCGGGTGAAACCGATGTCTTCGAAGCGCTGGAGCACGCGGCGAAACAGTATCCCATCGACCGCTCGCGGCTGGCGATTCGCGGATTCTCGATGGGCGGTGCGGGCTGCTGGCATCTGGCGGCGCATCACGCGGGATTCTGGGCCGGGGCCGCGCCGGGCGCTGGCTTCGCTGAGACGGCGGATTACACCAAGGCGCTCGCGAAAGAGCCGAAGCCGTCGTGGTTCGAGCAGAAGCTCTGGCATCTTTACGACGCGACGGAATGCGCCGCAAATCTCTACAGCTGTCCGACCATCGCCTACAGCGGCGAACTCGATAAACAAAAGCAGGCGGCGGACCTGATGGCGCGCGCCATGAAGGCCGAAGGCCTGGAGCTGACCCACCTCATCGGTCCCGGCGTGGAGCACAAATACGAACCGCAGACGAAGCTGGAGCTCGCCCGGCGTTTCGATGAGCTCCTGCGATCCGGCAGCGATGCGTGGCCTGAACGGGTGCGGTTCACGACGTGGTCGCTGCGTTACAACCGCAACAAGTGGGTCACCGTGGACGCGATGGAGAAGCATTGGGAGCGCGCATCCGTCGATGCCCAGGTCGTCAGCCAAGGATTTCAGATCAAGACCACGAACGTCGCGGCACTGACCTTGGCCATCGCGCCGGACAATGCCAGGGCGCTGACCGCCGAGATCGATGGTCAGTCCATCAAGATTCCCCGATCCGAAACGGAACCGAAGACCGTCAGCTTCGCCAAACACGGAAGCCGTTGGACGCTCGCCACCGTGCCGAAGAAGCCGACGCTCCAGAAACGTCATGGACTGCAAGGCCCGATTGACGACGCGTTCATGGACAGCTTTCTCGTGGTCCGCCCCACCGGCCAGCCGATGAACGAAACGCTGGGCCGGTGGACGACGGCTGAACTGGCGCGCTTCACCAATGAGTGGCGGGCGCAATTCCGGGGCGTCGCCCGCGTAAAGAACGATTCGGATGTCACGGCTGAGGATATCGCGGCCCACCATCTCATCGTGTTCGGCGATCCGATAAGCAACCGCCTGCTCGCCCGCATCGCGAAGCAACTGCCTGTGCGCTGGAATGAGAAGCGCGTTCAGTTCGGGAAGACTTCCTTCCCGTCGGATCAGTGCGCGCCGGCGTTCGTCTGTCCGAACCCTCTGAATCCTATGCGCTATGTCGTGGTGAACAGCGGTTTCACCTTCTGGAGAGAAGGCGCCGCCAGCAACGCGCAGCAGACGCCCAGGCTGCCCGACTTCGCCCTCGTCAACATGACCGCAGAAGCCACGGCGCAAACGGCAGCCCGAATCCAGTTCGCCGGCTTCTTCGGAGAGCGGTGGGAGGCATTGAAGCCATGACAGTTCAGTGGCTCAAATCTGGACGGAAATCTTTAAGCGCGGCCCTGCGTGTTCCGATAATGGGAGCATGGCCGGACGTAAAACTTGTCACCGGATCGCGTGCCTCCTCAGACTGCTGTTCTTCAGTTGGACCGGGATCATGGCAACGTGCCGGGGCGCGGACCTCGACTTCACGGAAGCCGATGCCGAGGAGGATCTGCCCGACATGAACTACGTCAAAGCCCAGGCCGAAGCGGGACGTCCCCGCTCCCAGACGCAGCTCGCGGACTTCTATCTCGCACTGTCCGACTTCACGAACGCCGTCACCTGGTATCAGAAGGCGGCGGGACAAAACCATGTGCCCGCTCAGCTCTCGCTCGCCGGCTGTTTGCTGTCGGGTCGTGGAGCCGGGAAAAGTCCCGCCGCCGCCTCGCAATGGCTTCGCCGCGCCGCCGACTTGATCGAGGCGCGCCAGCCCGCGACGAACGTCGTGACCCGGACCGTCCAGCCCCCTGCTCTTCCATCGGTTGCTCTTGTTCAATCACCTCGACCCGTCGTCACTCCGCCGGCTCCCCGCATCGCGGCATCCGTCACCAACATCCTCATCACCAACTCCATTTTTCCACGCCCTGCGTCCGTCACCTCGCCGACGAGAACCAACCTGCCGCAGGTCAAACGCATCAACACTTTGCTCGCCGCCGAACCGGACCTGTTGGAGATTCCGGCCGGGCTGCGCCCACCATCTGATCCTCGGTAGTCCATGAAGTTCTCCCCGCTGCCTTCCGTCATCGCGCTCCTTCTCGCCTCAATCCTGAGCAGCATCGCCGCACCCGTCTGGTCCACGAATCTCGCCAAAGCCCAGGCGCAGGCGCGGACAGAAGGCAAGGCCGTGCTGATCAACTTCACCGGATCGGACTGGTGCGGCTGGTGCATGAAGCTGCGCAAGGATGTGTTCCTAAAGCCCGACTTCGCCGCCTACGCGCAGACCAATCTTGTGCTGGTGGAGATCGATTTCCCGAAGCGCAAGACGCTGCCGCCCCAGGTTCAAAAGACCAATCAGCTGATGGCGCAGCAGTTCCAAGTGGAGGGCTTCCCCACGCTCGTCCTGCTGGACAGCAACGGAACGCGGCTGAGAAACGTCAACTATGCCAACGGTGGAACGAGAACATTCCTCGCCGAAGTCGAAAAGATTTTGCGCCCGCCCTCGGACATCCCGCCTGCGAAACTCGTGAACAAAAAGCCGGCGACGCCGAAGCGGCTTCAGACGGCCGCCGCTTCCAAGCAGACGAATCAGTCCAGGCTGGTACTCTCGAAAATCACCGGCACCCAGAAGAAGCGGAAGGCGGTCATCAACAACACGACGTTCATGTCCGGCCAGACCGCGACGGTTAAGTCGGGAACGGACAATGTGAAGATTTACTGCATCGAAATCCGCGAACGCTCCGCCACCGTGTTCATCATCGGCCAGCGGGAGAAACTCGAACTGCAGCTCGCCAGCGGGATCTGAGTTTCAAGCAGGCAAGCTGAAGGCGTTGCCCCAGTAGGACAGTGCTTCCAGCCTGTCTCCGAACGACCGCAGTATCCCCCCATGGTTTGGAGGATGAAAATGGTTGAGCAACGCGATAGTCCCCAGCCCTTCGGCAGCCAGGACAGGGCTGGAAGCACTGTCCTACCGCATCGGGCCGGCTTAAAACCGCGTCATCTTCTCGAGTTCAGCCACGCGCTTGTCGATGTCTGAACGCTTGACCCGCGTCGTGCGGTTCAGGCCGAAGCCTTCGCAGCAATAGCTCGCCACCACGCTGCCGTAGATCATCGCGCGACGGATGTTCGCATCCACGCCGCCATTGGCCGTCGAGAGATACCCCATCAGGCCGCCCACGAAGCTGTCGCCCGCGCCGGTGGGATCGACGACCTTCGGCAACGGATACGCCGGACAGATGAACGCGCCCTTCGGCCCGGAAAGGATTGAGCCATGGGAACCCTTTTTGATGATGACGTACTTCGGCCCCATCTTGTGCAGTTTCTTCAGCGCCGCGAAGACGTTGTCCTCCTTCGTCAACTGATGCGCCTCGCTGTCGTTGAGCACGAAGCCATCCAGGCGCTTGATCAGGCGGGTCAGGTCCGCCAGGGCGATGTTCAGCCAGAGATCCATGGTGTCGGCGACGACGAACTTCGGCCGGTCCATCTGGTCGAGCACATGATGCTGCAAGGCCGGGGCGATGTTCGCCAGGAGCACGTAGGGGCTCTTCTTGTAGGACGCCGGCAGATGCGGGGTGAACTTCTCGAACACGCCCAGCTCCGTGAGAAGCGTGCGGCGGTTGTTCATGTTCACCTCGTATTCGCCCGCCCAGTGAAAGGTCTTGCCCTCCTCAATCTGCAGGCCGCTCAGGTCGATGCCGTGCTTCTTGTAGAGCGTGACGTACTTTTTCGGGAAATCCTTGCCGACGACGCCCACCATTTTCACCGGCCCGAAGAAGCTCGCCGCCACCGCCGCATGACTGGCGGAACCGCCGAGCAGACGGGGGTTTTCTGCGGTCGGAGTTTTAATGGAGTCCAGGGCGGTGGAGCCGACGATCAATACGCTCATAAAGATTTAGTGGGTGGATTTGAAATTCAACGGCGCGGAAATTACGCGGCGCAACGGCCCATGACAAGGCTGGCGTGAGGGCAGATGCCTCGGGGCACATGGTCAAGGACCGCGCCTACTTCGCCTGCGTAAAGCTCTCCGCCAGCGCCACGGCCTTCAGCATCGCCTTGGCCTTGTTGACGGTCTCCTGATGCTCGCCTTCCGGCGTGGAATCATTCACCCAGCCGCCGCCCGCCTGCACATACGCCTTTCCGTCCTTCAACAGCGCGGTGCGAATCGTGATGCAGCAGTCGAGGTTGCCGTTGAAGCTGAAGTAGCCCACGCAGCCGCCGTACGGCCCGCGCGTCGTCAGCTCCAGTTCAGAAATGATCTGCATCGCGCGAATCTTCGGCGCTCCGCTCAGCGTCCCGGCCGGGAATGTGGCGCGCATGAGATCGTAAGGCGTCTTGTCCTCGGAGAGCGTTCCTTCTACTTCAGAAACGATGTGCATCACATGGCTGTAACGCTCGACGATCATCAGGTCCTTCACCTGCACGCTGCCGAATTCGCAGACGCGGCCGAGGTCGTTTCGCGCCAGGTCCACCAGCATGACGTGCTCCGCGCGCTCCTTCGGATCGGCGAGCAGCTCCTCCTCATTCACGAGATCCTGTTCCGGCGTCTTGCCGCGCGCGCGCGTTCCGGCGATGGGCCGGATCTCGACGCGACGCTCTTCACAGCGGACGTGAATCTCAGGCGACGCCCCGACGAGCGCGAACCCTTCCAGCTCCAGCAGGAACATGTAGGGCGAGGGGTTGATGGAACGGGCCGCGCGATAAACGTCCAGTGCCGCCGCCTTCACCGGCGTGGAGAACCGCTGCGAGCCAACGACCTGAATGATGTCGCCGGCGGTGATGTATTCCTTCGCCATGAGCACGTTCGCGAAAAACTTCTCCTTCGTGACGTTCGACTCGAACGGAACGCCCGGCACTTCAGGCGGAACGGTGACGGGGACATTTTCAATCGGCTGCTCCAGCAGTGCAACGAGCCGCTCGATTTCGCCGACGGCATTCTCGTAGGCCTCCGCAGGATTCTCCGCCTCGTCCACCACGGCGTTTACCAGGACCGTGATGGTCTGCGCGACGCGATCAAAGATCAGCAGTTCATCCGCGATGAGGAAATACATCGTCGGCGTCTTCAGTTCATCGTGCTGCGGACGCGGCACCACCGGCTCCACATCGTGAATGAACTCGTAGCCGATGAAACCGACCGCACCGCCCGTGAAGCGCGGCAGTCCCGGAAACGGCACCGCTCGAAATTTCTTCAACACCAGCTCCACGACTTCGAGGCCGTCCTTCACGCACTTGCCGCATTCCTCCTTGGGCTCGCGAAGAACCGCATACTTGTCCACGACCTTGCCGTTCTCGATCACCTCGATGCGTGCGCCATTCTGACGGATGATTGCACGCGGATTGCAGCCTACGAAGGAGTAGCGTCCGAGATGTTCGCCGCCCTCGACGGACTCGAACAGGAACGACTCGCCCTGCCCGCGAATCTTGCGATAGGCGGAGAGCGGCGTCTCAAAGTCAGCCAGGAGCTTGCGGGTGACCGGGATCAGGTTTCCCTGACCGGCCAGCCGTTGAAATTCTTCCAGCGTCGGCGAATACATGACGGTTTGTTTTACCGTGCAGGCGATGGTTTGCGCCACAGGGAAATCATTGGCGGGCGACACGGCCGTGATTATCCTCGGCCCGTGCCTGGACAAATCTATCGCTTTCAACACCGCGTCAGTTACGCGCTCTGCACGGTGGGGAATCACGTCTATCACTCGCGCTTCCTCGACATCCTGGAGATCGCCCGTGGAGAATTCTTCCGCGATCTCGGCCATGCCTTCGCCTCGTGGCAGGAACGCGACACCATCTTCCCCGTCATCGAATGCCAGCTCGGCTTCAAAAAGCCCGCGCGCTATGACGACGTGCTGGCGGTGGAACTGTGGGTGACCGAGGCGAAGGGCATCCGGCTGACCTTCGCCTGCCGCATCCTCGACGCGACCGGCGCGCTTCTGGTCGAAGGGACCACTCATCACGTCTGCACCTCGCTCCACGACAAGCCCAAACGCCTTCCCGCTGACCTCGCGGCGGCGCTCGCCCCGTTCGTCGCTTTGCCTGCGGCCGAATAGATTTCCTCCGAGCAATCATTTGCCACCCCTTGGATTTCATGCTGTATTGGCAGCGCCTTTCCTCTGGAGCAGGCCGGAGCCGATGAACACGGCGCTGAACGAACCGACGAACCGAACCAGAACGACGACCATGCAAGCAACCATTGAAGAAACCGTCATCCTCCAGAGAACCAAAGAACTCTGCGCAACCATCACCGAACAGCCGGAGTTCATTCAGATCCGCCAGCGCATCGAGTCCTTCATGGGCGATGAGACGGCGAAGAACCAATATCAGGCGGTGATGGAAAAGGGCGACGCGCTCCAGCACAAGCAGCAGTCCGGCCTGCCGATTGACAACGACGAGATCGCCGAGTTCGAGAAGAACCGCGAGCTCCTGCTGGGCAACCCGGTCGCCGCCAATTTCCTGACTGCCCAGCAGCAGATGCACAAGATTCAGGAGTCCGTGATCCAATACGTCAGCAAGACGTTCGAGCTGGGCCGCGTGCCGACCATGGATGATTTCCCGGCTGAAGGCTGCGGACCGTCATGCGGTTGCAGCTAACCTCTTCGCGTTCTTTTCAGTCAACGAACAGCGCGGGTCCATCGCCCGCGCTGTTTAGCTTTTCGGGCCGAACCCGGAAGCGCCAAGAACCGCGAATCAACGCTGATTGGGAGGAAGTGGTTCCTTGGAGTATTGAGGAGAGCGAAACGAATTTTCAGTTCTTCCTCGCGGAGCGAGGATGTGAAGGTAGCCGTGGGCTTCAGCCCACGGATCTGGCCGAAGCCATCTTCGTCGCGGGAGCGACGGCTGAAACTTCACCCCCATCTCAAAAGCCTTTCTAGCGTCGCTCCGCGACGCGCTCCTGTTTACCGCTCACCGTGGGCTGAAGCCCACGGCTGCCTTCAATTGGTCGCTCCGCGCCCTAAAAAGACGCGTAGAGTTAAAAGTCAATCCACCGAAAATATCCAGGAACCCCTTCCCCTCCCCAAAATTCAGCGTCCGCCCGCCCACTTCGGCGGGTTCTTGAGGTGGAAAAGCATCTCGCCCGCCTTCGGCACGAAGAGCACGCCTTCCTCTTCACGATTCTGGAAATCTTCCTTCCGAATGCTCTTCGGATCGCGATAGCCGAGGTTGATCCGCTTGCAGACACTTTCCGGAATGCCCGTGGCGAGAGTCACCAGCACACGGCACTTCTCGATGCCGTTCTCGAACGTCCCGAGCCCGCGCACCTGCGTGGAATGCGCGACCACGCCCCACGGAAAATGCTTAAACTTGTCCCACTGCTTGTGGAAGTAATCGCGGCAATGATAGCCGATCTCCAGCAGCGTCTTCCCATGCGTAACGCTCACCTCGGTGATGTGCGGCGCGTAGATGATCAGCTCCGCGCCATCCGCCAGCACGGGTTCGAGCTTGTACATCGCCTTGCCACCGGTCCACACGTCCGCATACATCGGCGGGCAGCAGGAGAGCACCTGTTTGAATGGGCGCTCCACGCAGGTGATGTGAAGCTGGCGGGACAGCTCGCTCGCCGCGTCCCACGCGCCTTCGGGCGTTCCGGCAAAGATACCGGCCAGCGATTTGTCCGGCGTGACCGCCAGGCAAAAGCAAAGTTTGGGGATGTTCACCAGCGCCCCAGCCCGATCCACGACGCGGCGCACGGGAGTCCATTTGTTCCCGATGATCATCGGGTTCGTCACCATCGCGCCCAGCCAGTGGAAAAAGTTCAGGATGCGCGGCCCGCCAACGCCGGGGAACAGGTACTTGTTCCCGCCGGAAAAGCCCACAACCTCGTGGGGAAACACCGGGCCGATGATGATGATCTGGTCGTACTCGAAGACGCGGCGGTTGATCTCCACCGGCACATCCATCGCGAACAAGCCGTCGGTGAGCTTCCCGATTTCCTCGGCGGAGATGGTGCCGACTTCCTTCAGCGCGGCAGGATTATCCCACTCGTGATTGATGAACTCGACACGGCGATACGCGGCCTTCCGTTCCTCCAGCGAAATCTCCAGCCGCCCGCAAATCTCCTGCTCGCTCATCGGCTGATGCGTGCCCAGCGCGATCATCACATCCAGCCGGCTCGTCGCCTCGCCGATGGCGGCGTGAAGCGTCTTGAAGAGCAAGCCAACGGGCGCGGTGCGCGTGCCGTCCGGAATGATGAGGAGAACTTTCTTCCCACGATAGGCGTCGCCGGGACAGGACTTCGCCACGACTTCGGCGACTTGTTCGGAAGTGACGAGGCGGTTGGCGGGAGTGGCGGATGCGATGAGGCTGTTCATGGTTGCGTCAGCGGCCAAAATTGGACGAGCCTCCGCCCAAGAGCAATGAGAAGATGCAGCGTGGTGTCAGGCATCTTGCCTGACGTGGAGGGCGCGTCTCGCCGCCCGGACAAGGGGGCAGTTATTTCGTGAGCTTCAGATGGCCTTGCTTCATCCCGGCTCCATGTCAGGCCAGAGGCCTGACACCACCATCCCGCTGCTCTCCGCCCTCTCAGCATCTGCCCATCATCACCGCTTCCAGCGCGTCCATTCCAGGCCGGGCCGGTCCACACGGAACTGCACGAGGCGTTTCACCTTCGCCTCCGTCACGTAGGCGGTGCGTCCATCCTTGCCGCCGAAACAAATGTTCGACGGGTTCGGCCCCAGCACCTCGATCTCGCGCAGCACCTCGCCTTGCGGCGACAGCTTCACGACCGTGCCCTTGCCGTGCCGGGTGACGTAGAGATTCCCGTCCACGTCGCAGCGCATCCCGTCGAAGCCGTAGTCATCGAACTTCTTCAGCAGACGCTTGTTCTTCAACGCGCCGTCCGCTGCGACATCGAACTTCCAGATGTTCCGTTGCACGCTCTCATTGACGTAGAGAGTCCGCCCGTCCGGACTGACCTCGACGCCGTTCGCGGTTCCCATGTCCGCCGCCTCGCGATGCGTGCGGCCGTCCGGCGTGATGCGCCAGAGCTGGCCGGTGCCGCTCTTCCAGTTCGGATCGCTGGCGTAAAGCGTGCCATCCGAAGCCAGCGCCAGATCGTTCGGCTGATTCATGGCCGAGTCATGAGCAAACACGGAGACAGCCCGCGTCTTCAAATCGACGGTCAGCACGTTGTGGCCGGTGTAGTCCGCGATGAACATTTTACCGGCGGGATCAAAGCGGATTCCATTGCCTGCGCTCTTCTCCGGCAGTGCCACGAACAGCTCGGCCCGACCCTCCGGGCTGACGCGCGCGATGTTCCGCGCATGGCGAAAGCTGACGCAGTAAATGTTCCCCTCACGATCACAGGCCGGGCCTTCGATGCCATCCGTGAACTCGCCTTCGGTCAGTGGCGTGGCCACGAAGAGCGTTTCGGCGGCCGACGCGACGCAGGCGGAAGCGAGGCCGGCCAGAGCCACCAGCGCGCAGAGGAATGATTGGTAAAAATTCATGATGGCGCAGAGTGGCGACAGCCCACCGGGGAGTCAAAAACGAAGAAGAAGTTGGAAGTGAGCAGCCCCTCCCAAAGAAAGCTTTGCCAGCCGCCGCACATTTATCACTCTTTGCGCATGGACAAACTGACCGCCGATGAAATCCGCCGCGCCGTGCAGGCCGCGCTCGCGGAAGACATCGGCCCCGGCGACGCCACCACGCTCGCCACCGTTCCCGAGAACGCGACCGCCCAGGCCGCGATGGTCGCGCGCGAACCGCTCACCGTCGCCGGACTCGCCTTCGCCGAGGCCGCCTTTCGAGAACTCTCGCCGAACATTCAGTGCGAACGCCGCCTTCAAGATGGCGAACGCGCACAGCCCGGCGCGACCTTGCTCCACCTCGCCGGCCCCGCCCACGCCTTGCTCACCGCCGAACGCGTCGCGCTGAATTTCGTCCAGCGCCTCTCCGGCGTCGCCACGCTCACCGCGCAATTCGTGGAAGCAGTTCGCGGCACGCGCGCCAAGATTCTCGACACGCGCAAGACCACGCCCGGCTGGCGGCGCTTCGAGAAATACGCCGTCGCCTGCGGGGGCGGACGCAACCATCGCATCGGCCTCTACGATCTCATTCTCATCAAGGACAACCACCTCGCAGCCTTGCGCGATGAGAAGCCAAACGCCATCGCCGCCGCCGTCCAGCGCGCCCGCACGCGCTATCCGCAGCTCAGGGTCGAGGTCGAGGCCGACACGCTCGATCAGGTCGCGCAGGCCGTGGACGCCGGCGCAGACATCATCCTTCTCGACAACATGACCACCGCCCAACTCCGCGCCGCCGTCGCCCACATCGCCGGACGCGCGAAGACCGAGGCCAGCGGCGGCGTGAATCTTTCCACCGTTCGCGCCATCGCCGAGACGGGCGTGGACTTCATCAGCGTCGGCGCGATCACGCACAGCGCGTGCGCCGTGGACATCGCGCTGGACTTCGAGTCATGACCACCGACACGCGCATCCTCATCGCGCTGCGTGGCGCGGGCACCGGCTTCGTTTCCGGCGCGGAACTCTCGCAGCAGCTCGGCATCACCCGCGCCGCCATCTGGGCGCGCATCGAGGAGCTTCGCAAACTCGGCTACGACATCGCCGCCAGCCCGCACCAAGGCTACCGCCTCATCAGCGTGCCGGACGTTCTGCACGCCGATGATTTGCTCTCGCTCGTCCAGGGCAACAAGGTCGTCGGCCGCGACATCCGCGTCTTCGAGGAGACCGCTTCGACCAACGATGTCGTGGAGAAGCTCGCGCGCGATGGCGTGAAGGAAGGCGTCGTGGTCTTCGCCGAATCGCAGAGCAAAGGACGCGGCCGGCTCGGTCGCAAATGGATTTCGCCGCCGCGCAAGGGACTGTGGTTCTCCGTGCTGCTCCGCCCGAATCTCCGCCCGCAGGCCGCCACGCAGCTCACCGTCGCCGCCGCCACCGCCCTCTTCCGCGCCATCCGCGAAGTCACCGGCATCACGCCGGAAATCAAATGGCCGAACGACATCCTCATCAAGGGCCGCAAGGTCGCCGGCGTCCTCACCGAACTCAGCGCGGAGCTGGACCACATCAATCATCTCATCCTCGGCATCGGCGTGGACGTGAACCAAAACGCCACGGAATTTCCGCCCGATCTGCGCAAGACCGCCACGTCGCTCAAGGCCGAGGCAGGCCGGCACATTCATCGCGCTGATCTCGCCGCCGCGCTCCTGCGCGAGCTCGACTGCGACTATGCGCGCATCGTGTCGAACGATTTCGCCCGGCTCGCCGACGAGTGGCAGCAGCAATGCACGACCATCGGCCAGCGCGTCGCCATCCACATCGGCGACCGCGTGATTCAAGGCCACGCCGAGGCGCTGGATGACGACGGCGCATTGCTCATCCGCACCCAGCATGGCCGGCTGGAACGCGTCATCGGCGGCGACGTCACTTTGCAGAAATGAACTTCCTCCTCTACGACATCGGGAACACGCACACGCATCTCGGCCTCGCGAACGAACGCCGCGTCTTCCGCCAGATCAACATTCGCACCGCCGCGTGGTTCGACGGCACCGCCGCCAGGCTCGTCGCGCAGTTCGTCAGGAAAACGAAACTCTCCGGGGCCGCACTGTGCAGCGTCGTGCCGAACGCCACGCCAAAAGCCGTCCACGCGACGAAACGGCTGTGGAAGCTCACCCCGCTCGCGTTGACGCCGGACACCATTCGCGGCGTCGGCATCCATTATCCGAAACCGCACACCATCGGGCCGGACCGTCTCGCGAATGCCATCGCCGTTCGCCATCACTACGGCGCGCCCGCCGTCGTCGTGGACTTCGGCACCGCCGTCACCTTCGACGTCGTGGACAAGCGCGGTGATTACGTCGGCGGCATCATTGCGCCCGGCCTGGCGGCCATGACCGACTATCTGCACGAGAAGACCGCGCTGCTGCCCAAGATCAAGATTCGCGAAGTCCGCGCCGTCATCGGCAAAAACACCGAACAAGCGATGCTGATCGGCGCTGTGCATGGCTACCGCGGACTGATCCGCGGACTCGCCTGCCAGTTGAAACGCGAGCTGAAGACCAAGCGTCTCCCCATCGTCGCCACCGGCGGCTACGCGAAGCTCATGGCCGCGAAGCTGCCTGAGATCACCGCTGTCGTGCCGCTCCTGACTCTGGAAGGATTGCGACTGCTCCGGCTGGGACATGAAACGTAATTCCGTAAGGTTGCTACCACTAGCCCCTCTGGCTTACGCCTCACGTTTTACGTTTTACGTCCCTCCCTTGCGCTGGCACTCTGCGCGGCCATGAATCGCATCGTTGAACGGTTTGCCGCGCTGAAAAGCAAAGGCCAGAAAGGCCTCGTCGTTTACATCGGAGCCGGCGATCCGCACCTCGAAGCCACGCGCCAGCTCACCCTCGCCTTTGAACAGGCCGGCGTGGACATCGTAGAACTCGGCGTTCCCTTCAGCGATCCCCTTGCCGACGGCCTGGTGAACCAGCTCGCCGCCCAGCGCGGACTCGAATCCGGCACCACGCCGCCGAAGCTCCTCGCGACCATCGCCGCCATTCGGAAGGAATCGCAGGTGCCCATCGTCCTCTACATTTACTTCAATCTCATCCACAAAGTCGGCATGAAACAGTTCATCGCCAACGCCGCGCAGGCCGGAGTCGATGGCCTGCTCGTGCTCGATCTTCCGCCGGAGGAATCTGAAAATTACGAGGCGCTGATGCGTGACGCAGGCCTGTGCAACATCTATCTCATCGCGCCGACCACGCCGGATGATCGCATCGCGCTCATCGCGAAACGCGCCAGCGGCTTCATCTATTACGTCTCGCGCGAGGGCGTCACCGGGATGCAGCAGAAAGTCTCCGACACCATCGGCATGATGACGGGAAAGATTCGCCAGCACACCACGCTTCCCATCGCCGTAGGCTTCGGCATCTCGAACCCCGAGCAGGCAAAAGCCGTTGCCGCGAATTCCGAAGCCATCGTGGTCGGCAGCGCCATCGTGAACCAGATTGCCGCGAACGGAAAATCCCCGGATCTCGTCGCAAAGGTCGGCGCATTCGTGAAGACGCTGGCGGATGCGGTGAAGGGAAGCTGACAACCACGGATGGACACAGATGAAAGAACAAAGGCAGACACGAATTTCACGAATGTTCACGAATTCAGAATTCCTCCTTCGTGCCAATTTGTGAAATTCGTGTCTCCCATCCGTGTCTATCCGTGTCCATCCGTGGTTAAAATTAAAACTCCATGAAGACCAAATCCTCCGTCAACACCAAGGACCGCTTCGTCATCATCATGGCGGGCGGACGCGGCGAGCGCTTCTGGCCCGTCAGCCGGCAGGCCACGCCCAAGCAACTCATCACCCTGCTCGGCAAACGCTCGTTTCTCCAACAGGCCGTTGATCGCGTGCAGCCGCTGGTGCCGATGAAGAACATCCTCATCATCACCAACGCCGCACAGGCCGCCGAGGTGAAGCGGCAGCTCCCGAAGCTGCCGAAGGAGAACGTCATCGCCGAACCGTGCGGACGCGACACCTGCGCCGCCGTCACGCTGGGCGCGGCGCTGGTCGGTGCGCGTTCCACGACCGCCGTCATGGCTGTGCTCCCGGCGGATCACGTCATCCCCGACGAAAAGAAATTCCAGCAGGTGCTCGGCGATGCGTTTGATCTCGCGAGCCGCGGACAGGTCATCGTCACCATCGGCATCAAGCCCACTGAACCCGCCACCGGCTACGGCTACATCCACATGGGCAACGAACTGCCCGCACCGCACGGCGTGAAGCGTTACAAGACGTCCTTCTCCAAGGCGGAACGCTTCGTGGAGAAGCCGAACTTCGAGAAGGCCATCGAGTATGTGAACAGCGGCCAGTATCGCTGGAATGCCGGGATGTTCGTGTGGAGCTTCATCACCATCACGAACGGACTGGAGGCGCATCAGAAGGAAATGGCCGACGCCTGCCATCGCTGGTTCAAGGTCGCGTGGACGCCGAAGCTCGCGAAGGTGCTCGCGAAGGAGTATCCCGAGATTCGCAAAATCTCCATCGACTTTGCCCTGATGGAAAAGGCGCAGAACGTCGTCGTGGCGGCGGGCGATTTCGACTGGGACGATCTCGGTTCCTGGACGGCGCTGGCGCGTCACATCAAGGCGGACGCGGAGGGGAACTGCGCCGTGGGCGACTTCATTCACGTCGATGCCGCGCGCAACGTCGTCTATGACGCCCGCACGAAGAACCGCACGCCCATCGCCATCGTCGGCCTGCGCGATTCCATCGTGGTCATGGCCGATGACTCGACGCTTGTCGCGCACAAGAGCCAGGCGCAAAAGATCAAGGAACTCGTCGCCAAGCTCGCAGCCGATCCGAAGTACAAGAAGCTGGTCTAGTTCTCCATGCGGTAGAGATGGGTCTTGGTGCGGAGGATGAGCGCTTTGCCAGTGACAGCTGGCGACGCCATGAAGCCGTCGGCGAGCGTGTTCTCCGCCAGCTTTTTGAACTCACGTCCGGCCTCAATGACAGTGGCCTTGCCTTCCTCGCTGAAGAAATACAGGTGGCCTTCGGCATAGAGCGGTGACGCGGAATAATTCCCACCGACGCGCTCGCGCCAGACTTCCTTGCCCGTCTTTGCTTCGAGACAACTGGCGACGCCGCCATCTTCGATGCTGAAGAGCAGATCGTCCACGAGCTGCAAGGAAGGCTTCTTCGGCACGCTCCTTTTGCTGCGCCACACGACTTGCAGCGCGCCCTTCGGCTCCTCAGTGCTGTTCGCGTCGAGGACTTCACCGGGCTTGCCGGGGCGCAACGCGAGGAGCTGGCCGTTCGACCAGCCGGTGTTGATGTAGATCAATCCGTTCCCGCTCGTCGGACGTGAGCTGGCGGAGTGATTCAGCCGTTCCTCCACGCGCCACAGTTCTTTGCCGGTGCGCGGCTCGTAGGCGTAAACCGCCTTCGCGCCCTGGCTGATGAGCGACGTCTTGCCGTCCACGCTGGCGAGGTGCGGCGTGGAGAATGCCTTGCGCCAGTCGCCTTCGGACTCGGGCTTGCCGTCCGGACCGAGATCCTTGTAGTCAATCGAACGCTTCTGGAGCCACGCGGTTTTGCCGGTCTTCTTGTTGAGCGCGACGATGAACTGGTGGTCGCTGCCGTCGAAGTTCATGATGAGCAGATCGCCATGAAGAATCGGGGACGAGCCGGCACCGCGATAGTGATTGCACTCGAAGTCGCGCCGTTCCCACAACACTTTGCCGGACTTCGTGTCGAGGCAGGCGGTGCCGGGAGCGCCGAACGTGATGTAAACGCGGCCGGCCTCGATGACGGGCGTGGGCGAGCCGTGGGTGTTGAACTTGTGCGCGAACTGCGGCTTCTCGACGGTGAAGAGCTTGATGTCGTGAATGACCTTGCCGGAGTTGCGATCAACGCAGACGGCGAAGAGTTCCTTGCCGTCCTCCGTTGCTGTGGTGAGCCAGACTTGATTGCCCCACACCACCGGCGAAGACCAGGCGCGTCCGTGAATCGGCGTTTTCCACTTCACGTTGTTCGTCTCGCTCCAGGTCAGGGGAAGACCTTTCGCGGAGGAACGTCCGTCGCCATCCGGGCCGCGGAACTGCGGCCAGTTGTCGGCGGCATGGGCGGTGGTGAGCGCGAGGAGGAACAGCAAGCTCCAAAAGCCAAACCTCAACGAACCACCTCGCAACGGCGTGGATAAAGATGCCATACGAACGTCACTTTGAAGTTTGGTCATTGGAGTTTCTTTGGTGTTTGGAACTTGGCATTGGAAATTCAGGGTGCGGTCAAACCGTCCGTCTTCATTGAAGGCCCGTCGTCACTCTTACGGCTTGTCGTATTCGCCGAGCTTGCGGAGCCAGATGTTGCGGAAGCGCATCGGGTTGTTGTGATCCTGAAGCTCGATGAACATCTCCGGCGGGTGCGGACGGTTGTAGTTGCCGTTGTTCTGGTGCGGCGACGTGCCGGTGTATTCGCGCTTGTGGTGCAGCACCACGCCGTTGTGGATCACGGTGACGTTGGCCTTCTTCGCGATCTTCTTGTCCGCATCCCAGCGCGGCGATTCCCAGATGATGTCGTAGCTCTGCCAGGTGCCGGGCGGCTTGCTGGCGTTCACAAGCGGCGGGATCTGGCCGTAGAGCGCGCCGGTCTGGCCGTCGGGATAGGTCGGGTTTTCCCAGCAGTCGAGCACCTGGATTTCATAGACGCCGTTCATCAGGATGCCGCTGTTGCCCCGGCCCTGGCTGCTGCCATCGACCTTGGCCGGCGTGGCGAACTCGATGTGGAGCTGGAAGTCGGCATACTTGTCCTTCGTGCGGATGCTGCCGGTCTTCGGCGCGACTTCCATGAAACCGTCCTCCACCTTCCACTTCGCCGGTGTGCCGTCGCCTTGCTGCCATTTCGAGAGGTCGTGTCCGTCGAAGAGCACGATGGCATCCGACGGCGGCGGCGCGAGATGGCTGAAGGTGGAACCAGAGGTCACGACGCGCGGCTGGGGACGGGTGCCGTCGTGAACGTGCCATTGGGTTCCGGGAATCATCGGCGTGTTCGTGTAGCCGATGCTGGCCTTCACGGGCACGGCCTTCTGCGTGAGCGGAGCGGCCGCATGGGCGTGCGTGGAAGCGTGGTCAGTGGTCGCGCAGCCGACGGTCACCAGGGCGGCGACGCAGGCCAGCGGGCAGAGGAAGCGGGTGAGAAAGGACATGTTGGTCATGGCGGTGAATTCAACAGACGGCTGATTAAAAGGCAACTGAGATTTGTAATGCTGCGAGGGTTCAAGGCGGAAACAAGCCCGCTGGCATCGCACGGGGATAACCTGTGGTGCAAGGCGGCGCGAGGCGTCTTCAACTGCGCCGGTGCTCCGGCGCTTTTCTTTGGAGCGTCTGGATGTTCAGACGGTTCCGAAAGCGGCGCAGCAGCGCACGCAGTCCAAGGCGCTGGCGCGCGAGTCGTCCTCTGGGATTGCCTCTCGACGCCATGATCGCCGAGGCACCGTTTCAGCCTGCGCATCACCTGATGGGAGGGATTGCCATCCGGGGCATCTCTGTATAGTTTGCCACGCTTTGAAACATACAGACCGACATAAGATGAAGACGGAATCGACAGAAGCCAGCGCCCCACAAAATCCAGATGACCCGACGACGGCCACGCCTGAAGCCCAGGCTGCGGATGGCGGCGCGGATATGTCGCCGGCGGAGATTGCCGAGCTCCAGGCTCAGGCGGCCAAGGCGAAGGAACATTGGGATACGTTGCTGCGCACGACGGCTGACTTTGAAAACTTCAAGAAGCGCGCGGCCCGCGAACGTCAGGATGCCGTGAAGTTCGCGAATGAATCACTGCTGCAAAAGCTGGTTCCCATTCTCGACACGTTCGACATGGCGCTGACCGCCGCCACCAACGCGAAGGAAGGCACGGCGCAATCGCTTCAGACCGGCGTGAGCATGATCCTCTCGCAGTTCCGCAACACGCTGACCGAGGCCGGCCTGGAAGAGATCGATGCGACCGGCAAGCCGTTCGACCCGAACTTCCACGAAGCGGTCTCGCAGCAGGAAACGGACGATGTCGCCGAGGGCACGGTCGTCCAGCAGTTGCGCCGGGGCTACAAGCTGAAGGAGCGCCTCCTTCGTCCCGCCACTGTGATCGTCTCAAAGAAGCCCACGTCGTAATCCCAGTTTATTTCACGCGCATTCCGCCCGAAACCATGTCCAAACGCGATTACTACGAGGTCCTGGAAACTCAAAAGGGAGCCAGCGAAGAGGAGATCAAGAAGGCTTATCGCAAGATGGCCGTGAAGTATCATCCGGACAAAAATCCTGGCGACAAGGCGGCGGAAGAGAAGTTCAAGGAAGTCGGCGAGGCCTACGAGGCGTTGAGCGATCCGCAGAAGCGCGCGGCATACGATCAATACGGTCACGACGCCTTTGACCCGCGTCGTCGCGCGGGCAACCGGGGCGGCGGCGGCTTTCACGATCCGTTCGAGGTGTTCCGCGAAGCGTTCGGCGGCGGTGGCGGTGGCGGTGGCGGGGTGGAAGACATATTCGAGCAGTTCTTCGGCGGTGGTCAGCGGCGCGATCCGACCAGCCCCGAACGCGGCGCGAATCTGCGCTACGATCTGGAGATCGAATTTGAAGAAGCGGCCAACGGCTGCGAGAAGGACATCTCGCTCACCAAGCTCGACGGCTGCGAGACGTGTCACGGTTCCGGAGCGGAGGAAGGCGCGCAGAAGAAGCCCTGCCAGCTTTGCGGCGGACGCGGACAGGTCATCACGGCGCGCGGCATTTTCAGCATTGCACAGACCTGCCCGCGCTGCTCCGGCGCAGGGCGCACGGTGGACAAGCCCTGCCGCAAGTGCAGTGGCGCAGGCCGGATCGAGCGCACCACCAAGAAGAAGATTCGCATTCCTCCCGGCGTGGACACCGGCACGCGCCTGCGTTCCACCGGCGATGGCGAAGCTGGAATGCGCGGCGGACCTGCCGGCGATCTGTTCGTGGTGCTTCACGTCAAAGCCCACTCTCTGTTTGAGCGTGAGGGAGATGACTTGGTCTATGAACTGCCGATCAGTTTCGTGCAGGCGGCGCTCGGCGCGGAGATCGAAGTTCCCTCGTTGAATGGCAAGGTGCCGCTGCGCATCCCGTCCGGCACGCAGACGGGCCAGATGTTTCGCGTGAAAGGCAAAGGCATCAAGAACGCCCAAGGCTACGGCTGGGGCGACTTGCATGTGCGCATGGCGGTGGAAGTCCCGGCTCATTTGAACGCGCCGCAGCGGGCGAAGCTCCAGGAATTTGGCGCGCTGTGCGACGAGAAGGTGAACCCGATCTCGCAGAGCTTTTTCGAGAAGGCCAGGAAGCTGTTCAAGTAAGCCCGCACGAACGAAAAGCCGGCCAGGCTGGCCTTGGCCGGTGAATCCGCGTTGAAGACATGCACCGATTCCATCTCCCACCAGATGAATGCCAGGGCGCTGTTCTCACGTTGACCGGACGCGAGGCGCATCATGGACTGCGCGTCCTGCGCCTGCGCAAAGGCGAGCGAGTGACGGTGCTGAACGGAGCAGGCCGGGTGTTCGACTGCGAAGTCACGAGCCTCAACCGCGACACCATCGGGCTGGGCGTTCAGGAAACCAAAGACGCCCCTGCCCCGCCCTGCGAGATCACGTTGGTGCAGGCGGTTCCCAAGGGGAAGCTTCTCGATTCCATTCTCCAAAAAGCCACTGAGCTCGGCGTGAGCCGCGTCGTTCCGCTCTTGAGCGAACGCGTGATCACGCAGATTGACGGGGATAACTCCGACACTAAGACCGCGCACTGGCGCACCGTCGCGATTGAAGCCATCAAGCAGTGCGGTTCGCCGTGGCTGCCAAAAATCGAGCCGCCCATCGCGCCCGCTGAACAGCTCGCGCGGAAGGAGAAGGTTGACCTCTTTCTCATCGCCTCGCTGCAACCGGGCAGCCGTCATCCGAGGGTTTGGTTCGACGAGTTCCGCCAGCGCGAACGGCGTGAACCGAAGTCGGCGTGCATCTGGGTCGGTCCTGAAGGCGACTTCACTGAGCGCGAAGTGGCGGCGGCTATGGCCGCTGGAGCCGCGCCCATCACGCTGGGACGACTCGTTCTCCGCTGCGAAACGGCCGCGACCTATTGCCTGTCGGTGCTGAACTACGAAGCGCAGTCAGCAGAGTCATGGCAGGCGTGATTGCACGAGAACCCTGAAGGCGCGGCCCAAGTGCTCAGGATGAGTCAACGCCTGGAACTGCCGGACTTCAGCAGGCGATGGCGCGATGGAGCCGGTCCACAGACGCTGCGCGAGGTTCGCCAGAAAATCAGCCTGCGAAGTCATTCCTTCCGTCTTCAAACCCGACTCCTCCCCCGCGCGGATCAGTTGCGAGAAGTTTACATGCGCCGTGAGATCCTGTTCGCCCGGCGCGGACAGCAGATCGTTCCCTACCGCATGACGACAATAGGAACGCAGCGTGCCCGAGCTGCGTTCCGGCATTAGAAACTGTTCCGCGCGCAGTCCATAATCGATGGTCGTCAGGCGTCCGCGCCGCAGCACTTGCGCCGCGTCGCGCCACCACTGGCCGGCTTCGGGACTGACTTCGAGAATGAAACCATCCGGCAGCACCGCCGCAAGTTCAGGCGGAATATCGAAGCCCGCTGTCGCCAGGTCTGCGCTCCAGTCGCGCGTGGTTTCGTTCATCTGCCGCCACTCGAATCGTTCGCCAACGCAACCGACGCCCCACTCCATCCATCGTTTCTCACCCGCGTCCCAGCCGAGCCGATGAACCGGAAAGGCATCCAGCAGTTCATTCGAAAAGATGACTCCATTGATTCCCTTCGGCCTCAGCTCTTCAAGTGAGCGAACCCATCTCACCTTTTCCCCGAATGCTTCGAGCCGCTTTCGTTGCCAGTCCCGTCGGCGCTCGGAAGGTTCGATGAGGCAGTAATCCAGTCGCCCGAACAGTTTCGGAAAGCGTTCAGAGGCGGCGGCAAGAACGTCCGCTGCGAGCCGTCCGTCATGGGCTCCCGCCTCCACCCACTGCACCAAACCGGAAAAATCTTCGCACCAGGAGGCGAATTGGGACGCGAGAAGCCGGCCGAAAAGACTCCCGATGCTGACGCTGGTCACGAAGTCGCCGCCCTTTCCGACCATCTCATGTGTCCGCTCGTAGTATCCCGTTTCTGGACAGTACAGGGCCAATTCCATGAATTTATGGAAAGGAATCACCCCCTTCTCCTCCATCTCTCGACGCACAATGAACGCTGGATCAGGCACTAAGTTATTTTCCGGATGAGCTTCGGCAACGGTTTTGCTTAACAGTCCCGCTGTATGGCTAAAATCGATGCATTTTTCAACTTAATGTTTGAGCAGAAGGCTTCGGATCTGCACCTTTCGACGGGCAACCCGCCGATCCTGCGCATCCACGGCGAGCTGCTGCGCGTCGATTACCCGCCGCTCGAGAACGACGGTCTCAAGGCCATGCTCTACGAGATCGCGCCGGAGTACAAGATCAAAACCTTTGAAGAAACCGGCGACGTTGATTTCGGCTACGAGATCCCGAACGTCTCGCGTTTCCGCGCCAATTTTTTCAACCAGAAGAACGGCATTGGCGCGGTCTTCCGTCAGATCCCGAGCAAGGTCATCTCCTTTGAAGACTTTGAAAAGATGGACGCTCCGCTGCCGCCGGTGCTGAGGAAGTTCGCCATGCTCAAGAAGGGCCTGGTGGTCGTGACCGGTCCGACCGGATCCGGCAAATCCACGACCCTGGCCGCGATGATCGATTACGCGAACAAGAACCGGAAGGACCACATCATCACCGTTGAGGATCCCATCGAGTTCGTGCATGAGAGCAAGAACTGCCTCGTCAACCATCGTGAAGTCGGCGTGCATACGCAGGGATTCGCCTCCGCGCTGCGCGGCGCGCTGCGTGAAGATCCGGACATCATTCTCGTCGGTGAAATGCGCGACTTGGAAACCATCGAGCTCGCCATCACCGCCGCGAGCACGGGTCACCTGGTCTTCGGCACGCTGCACACGCAGAGCGCGGCCAAGACAGTTGACCGTATCATCGACGTCTTTCCCGCTGAGCAGCAGAACAAGGTTCGCGCCACGCTCTCCGAATCGCTGCGCGGCGTCGTGGCGCAGGATTTGTTCAAGCGCATCGACAAGAAGGGCCGCTGCGCCGCGCTGGAAATTCTCGTCTTCACGACCGCCGTCGCCAACCTCGTCCGCGAAGGCAAGACGCACCAGATCCCCGGCATGATCCAGGTCGGCAAGAAACTTGGCAATGCGCCGCTCGACGACTCCATCATGGATCACTTGAAGATGAAGCGGATCTCTCCAGAGGAAGCGTATGACAAGTGTCTCGACAAAAAGAAATTCCGTCCGTTCCTCGCGAACCCACCGCTTGATGACGATATGTAACTTGAACATTTAAGCGTACGCTTGATTCCATAGACACGCCGCCGCCAACCCTCACGCCATAATCATCTCATGCGCCGCAACGAACTCGACTACATCCTCAGCACGATGTTGGACTTTCATGAGGATGTTTCGGATCTGCTCTTCACGGTTGATAAACAACTGCAAGTCGAGGCCGCCGGCCAGTTGATGCCGGTCCCCATCAATCCTGCCATCGAAAAGCTGACGCCGTATCACACGGAGATGATTGCGTTGAACCTGCTCGCTGGCAGCAAGCGCCTCACTGAAGACCTCCTGCGCACCGGCTCCTGCGACGCCTCGTATTCCCTCGGCGAGCGGGCGCGTTTCCGCGTGAACATCTTCTCCCAGCGCGGCTCAATCTCCATCGTTCTCCGCAAGCTCAACGCCCAGATTCCGTCGATCAACGATCTGAATCTGCCACCTGTTCTGATGCATGCGGCCAAGGAAAAAACAGGCCTCGTGCTGGTCACTGGCGCAACGGGTTCAGGCAAATCCACCACGCTCGCCGCGCTCATCAACGAGATCAATCACCGGTCCGCCATCCACATCATCACGCTCGAAGACCCGGTCGAATTTGTTTACGCGCAGCACAGCGCCACCATCAACCAGCGCGAGCTAGGCACGGATTTTGACTCCTTCTCCACCGGCCTGCGCGCCGCGCTTCGCCAGGCGCCCAAGGTGATTCTGGTGGGTGAAATGCGGGATCGGGCCACCGTGGAGATCGCCCTGAGCGCCGCTGAAACGGGTCACTTGGTGTTCAGCACGCTTCACACCATTGATGCCGGACAGACGATCAACCGCATCCTCGGCATGTTTGAAACTGAGGAGCAGGAACAGGTCCGCTATCGGCTCTCTGACACGCTGCGTTGGATTGTGGGCCAGCGTCTTGCTCCAAAAATTGGCGGCGGCCGCCATCCGCTGATTGAAGTCATGGGCAACAATCTCCGGACGAAGGAAACGATCATCCACGGTGAGAGCGAAGGCAAAAGCTTCTACGAGATCATGGAGGCGAGCCAGACCTTCGGCTGGTGTACGTTCGATCATTCGTGCCTCGACGCGTACAAGAGGAATCTTCTCACGGAGGACACCGCAATGATGTATTGCAGCAAACGCGGCGTGGTCACGCGCGGCATTGACACCATCCGCAAGGCTCGTGGCGACTCGACGACGAACATCGCCGATCTGCGCATGTCCCCGGGTGCGGAAACAAACCGCGGTGCAAAACCGGCGTCCCATCCGGCCCTCACCATCAAAATGAAATAATGCTATGGCGATGGATTTTGATTTTTTAACAGCGAACGACAAGCCGGCGCTCATCGCCTTGAGCACGCCGGAGCTGCAGGAGACGGCGAAGAACGCGCTGGACCAACTGGGCTACAAGGTTCACACCGCCGTGAATCACGGAGAGTTCCTTCACAAATACGCCCAGGTCGCCTATCAGGTCGTCGTCATCGAGGAGCTTTTTTCCGCCTCCACGCTCGAGGAAAACGAGAGCCTCGCGGCGTTGCAGCGCATGCCGATGAACTCCAGGCGTCATTCGACCGTCATCCTGTTTGGGTTCAACATGGCCACCTTCAATCCCATGCAGGCCTACCAGCAATGCGTGCATGCCGTCGTGAATCCATCGGAGATGTTTCTGCTGCTGCAACTGATCCAAAAATCAGTCGCCGACAATGACATGTTCCTGCACACCTTCCGCGAGGTGCAGCGACAAGTCGCCTGAGCGTCTGCCACTTGGCGCGGGCAATGGCGCGACCGCCCAGAGGTTCCCCCCTCCACTGTCCGGTTCTTGGATTTCTGACCAGCCGGGACAGCTTCGCGTCCTCTTCATCACGCACGGTTCTCAATTGGCAGAACGAACAGCTTTCAAAGATGCGTCTCTGGCCAAGCGACTTAGACGAAGATGAGAACAGACCAGCCCAAACTTGGAAATGAAGACAGCAGCCAACACAGACTGGCAGGCCGTCTGCTAAAGGTTGCGGTAGTGATAACCAGCTAACCAGCCATGCGTATCCAAACCAACAGATCGGGAAAGTCGCACGCCTTCAGCCTCATGGAATCGGCCATCGCCTCCGCCATCGCGGCGATGATGTTTGGCGGAATCATTTACGGCTATACCCAGTCCGGGAGAAATGCCGAGTGGTCGGCGTATTCCTTCGCAGCGCAGTCGATGGCGATACAACGGCTCGAACAAACCAGGGCATGCAAGTGGGATCCGGAATCCTCTCCCGCCATCGATGAGCTTGTGAGCACCAATTTCCCGACCATCGTGAGCATTCTGGACGTGCCGATGAACGGTTCAAACATCGTCTTCGCCACCAACTTCACGACCATCACGACCCTCAGCACGACACCGAAGCTAAGAATGATCAGCGTGGATTCAGTGTGGGGGTTCATCAACGGACGGACCTACACCAACAGCATCGCCACCTGCCGGGCACCTGACGCTTAACCCATGAAGGCATTACCCCAGTCATTCCCCGCTGGAAAACGGCTTCGCAGAGAGCAGGCATTCACTCTCGCTGAAATCCAGGTCTCCATGGCGATTGTCATGCTCGTCATGGGCGGAGTCATCTCGAGCCATGTCTTCGGCCTGAAATTAAACGAGGCGACCCGTGCCAAGCTCAGCGCCAGCGACGCGGCCAGAAACACCCTGAGCAAACTGAGCGGGGACATTCGTTCCGCAAAAACGATCCAGATCGGTTCGGGAACGTATAGCGCATTCAACCCCGTTAGCTTCGGCAACACCCAACAGGGTTCCGCTCTCCGGGTCTTCCCAACCACCAATACGAACTCATTTGCTGTCTACTATCTGGACTCGTCTGACTCAAAACTAAAGCGCGCTTCGACCACAGCCACGACTCCAGTCATCATCGCGGAGTACCTGACAAACTCGATCATCTTCTCGTCCGAGAGCTACAACGGGACTGTCCTGACTGACAACCAAAACAACCGGGTCATCGGGATAAACCTTCGCTTTTACCAGATTCGTTATCCGATCACGACAATCGGGAGCGGCGGCTATTTCGATTACTATCAGGTCAGCACCAAAATCACTCGGCGCATGCTGGAGTAAAACTATGAAAACGCACCTAACCAGACCCACCCACCATCAGCGGGGCTACGCGCTCATGATGGTCATGGCATTCGGAGGCATCGGGCTGCTGGCACTGGCTGGAGCCTTGGGATGGGTGCAGACCAACAGCACGCTGATCCACCGAAACAATCAGAGCTCCCGCACCCAGGCCGCAGCCGAGGCCGCCACTGAAAAAGTCCTTGCCCAGCTCTCGCGCGATTTTAAGAACACCGGTGAAGCCACGGCATACGGAAACATCGCCTCGTACACCGCCCTGATCCCCACGTCCTCCGAAAACGCGCTGTGGGGCAACTTCACTTTCAGCGATGCCCAGGGCGTGAACAACCGCACTTATGTCTCGCGAACTGCGGCATCCGTCTATGCACCGCTCGAATCAGAATACTCGGGACTGCTGGGATACGCCTCGACTTACCGGATTGTCTCCAATGCCCGCGAGAACGGTCGTTTTGATATTCCTGCAGCCGTGCAGCAAGACATCCAACTGGCTTCGATCCCCATCTTCCAGTTCGCCATTTTCTATTCGGGAGACATGGAACTCAATGGCTCCGCGACACTCCACGTTCGCGGGAGAGTCCATGGAAACTCCAGCTTTTACACCGGCTCCGCCTCCAGCCAACACTTCTACGAGGACGTCACCGTCAGCGGCGTCATTCAGAACGGCAGCCGCTACGGCTGGTCCACCAATGGCGGCACCGTTAATTACTACGACACAAAGGAGACAAACCGGACAGCTTTGACCCTCCCCATCGGCACCAATAACACCGCCGCCGCCGTCCGCGAAGTGCTTTATGTTCCTCCCACTTCTGAGGATGTTGATTCCGCCATGGGCCGCGAACGCTATTACAACAAGGCCGACATCGTGATCCTGGTGAGCAACTCCACGGTGACCGTAGGCGTCAAATCTCAAGGCACCTCCACCCTGACCCCGATCTCCTGGCTGGCCGCCACGAACTTCATCAGCACGAACAAGACGTTCGTTGACCAGCGCGAAAACAACAAGACGGTGCAGACCACCGAAATCGACATCGCCAAGTACAGAACTTGGGCAGCAACAAACGCCACGGTCATCGCGACCCTTGGCTCAAGTTCCCCGAACCTGATCTACGTTGGCGACTTCAGAACCGAATCGTCCACCAAGATGAATGGCGTCCGCCTGATCAATGGCCAGACCCTTCCAGATCGCGGCCTCACCGTCGCCACTCCGAACCCGCTTTACACCAAAGGTCATTACAACCAGCCCACAAGCGGTCATCTTGGAACAACCAATACGTCCACCACGAAGCCAGCCTCACTCGTCTCAGATGCCTACACGTTGCTCTCTTCCGGTTTCAGCGACTCAGCCAGCAGCGGCGGTTACTCAAGCCGCGTAGCATCGGACACCACCGTGGTGGCCGCACTCGTCACCGGCAACGTCCCTTCCGGCTCGGTTTATTCCGGCGGCGTCAATAACCTTCCCCGTCTCCTGGAAGCCTGGAGCGGCCGCACCTATACGCTCAACGGCTCGCTCGTCTGCCTCTACAGCTCCGCCAGAGCCACGAACATCTTCCAAAGCCCGGGCGTTTACTACAACGCCCCCACCCGGAACATTAATTTCGATCCGAATCTGACCGACCATACGAAGCTCCCCCCTGGAACTCCGTCCATGCGCGTGATCATCCGAGGCAAATGGACCACGCCTCCGCCCAACACCACCACCTATTCAGGCATCTGATCTCGACATGAACTCACCTCAAGCCCGCTTCACCATCGTCGCCCTCGTCGGCCTGCTTTCCGCCTCGACGCTCACGGGAGCCGCTCAATCAACCACTGCTCCCGCGACTTCGGCTCCGCCGGAGAAACCAAAGATCGAAGCACGCTTCTTTAACCAGAACACGCCTTTCGCTGGCGAGATCACCCGGGGCATCATCGTCGCGGAGACCAACCAGTTCTCCTTTGTCCTTCCGTCCGGCTTCCGCAAACGGGTGGACGCCACCACGAAAACCGTTTCCCTCACGTCCACCAGCTACACCTGCGCCATCACCGCGACCATCCGTGAATCGGCCACCGAGGGCAAAACGGACCTCACGCCGGAAAACGTCCGTCAGCTTCTCCTGAGCCGCTACAAGAACGCGCAGGTAGTCGATGAATTTAATGCGTCCATCGAATCGATGAGCGGTCCCGCCTTTGAAATTGAATGGCCGGCCGAAGCAGGAAAAATGTCCACTCGCGCCGCATTCATTCCTTATCCTGGCGGACACATCGAAGTCACCGTCCAGGCGCCCACCGCAGAATTCCGCTCCTACGATCAGGCGCTGTTCCAGCTCCTGATGTCCTTTCGCACCAGTCCCATCGGAACCAAGCTCGCCGTTCAAGAATATCTTTCAGAGCTTTGAGCCTGAACTCCGGCAGACGGAGCTGAGGACGAAGCTGGAAACCACGGATGGACACGGATGGTTTTGAAAGCTCCGGCTCACCCATTTGGTGAAGACGCAGCGCAGCGCAAAGTTCTTTTATCCGTGGGCATTTGGGCGCCTCCGTGGTTGAACTCCTGTTTCCAGGCTGAGTCCACTCCGCCTCCGCCTGCAGCATCACGCTTGCTCACTTCCTCATTTTCTCGCTCCCCCCACCCGCCTGCCCTCCATCGGGCTTTTACATTTCCTTCTTCTCAGAACCTGCGGCGCTGAACCAAGCTCAGACGAATGAAACGTCTGGACGTCGCGCTGGTTGAGCGCGGACTCGCCACGAGCCGGGAGAAGGCGCAGCGCGCCGTCATGGCCGGCCTCGTCAAGATCAACGGCCAGCCCGCGCGCAAATCCAGCGACCCCATCAAGGACGCCGATGAACTGTCCGTCTCCGAAGGCGAAAAGTATGTCAGCCGCGGCGGATTCAAACTGGAGCACGCGCTGAAAGAATTCTCCCTGGACGTCGCTGGATTCACGGCCATCGACCTCGGCGCCTCCACCGGCGGATTCACCGACTGCCTCCTGCAGCACGGCGCGGCAAAAGTCTTCGCCGTCGATGTCGGCCACGGTCAGCTCGCCTGGAAGCTCCGCAATCATCCCCAGGTCATCGTGATGGAGCAGACCAATGCCCGTGAGCTGACGCCCCGCAGATTCCCCCAGCCGTTCACTCCCGCCGACCTGATCGTCATCGACTGCTCGTTCATTTCTCTGCGTAAGATTCTCCCGCCCGCAGTTGCCTTGTTGCGTCCGTCCGGTAGAATCGTCGCGTTGATCAAACCCCAATTTGAAGCAGGCAAAGCCGAGGCCGACAAAGGCGCGGGAGTCATCACCGACCCGGCGGTTCACGAGCGCGTGATTGCCGAACTCCAGGAGTTCACCGGCTCCCTTCCTCAAATGGCCTGGCGTCTCGTGACGCCATCTCCCCTGCTCGGTCCCGCAGGCAACCGCGAATTCCTCGCCCTCCTTGAAAAAGCTGTTTAAATCCATCCGCCGCGTCGGCCTTGTCGCCAACCCGGAGAAACCTTCGAGCATCCCGCTCATCCGCCGCGCCATCGCCCTCATTCGCGCCAGCCGTCGCATCGCGATGACTGACGAGAACACCGCCGCCCTCGTCGGGCTCGACACGCCGGCTTGTTCCGACGTCGCCGCCCTCGCGCGCCAGGTCGATCTGCTCATCGTCTTCGGTGGCGACGGCACCATGCTCCGCATCGGGCGCGAAAGTGCAGGCTCCAAGACGCCGCTCATCGGCATCAACGTCGGCTCGCTCGGCTTTCTCACCGACGTCCAGGCACATCAGCTTCCGCTCGCCCTCAGACAAATCTTTGCCGGCGAAACCATTCTCGAATCCCGCTCCCTCATCCAGGCCACTGTTAAACCGCATGCGGACCGCGTGGATGAAATCGCCTTGAACGACTTCGTCATCAGCCGCGGCGCAGCCCCCCGGCTCATCGATCTCGACGTCACCGTCGATGGGGAATCCCTCACCCGTTATCGCGGCGACGGCCTGATCGTCTGCACTCCCACCGGCTCGACCGCCTATTCCCTTTCCGCCGGCGGCGCCGTGGTCAGTCCCACCGCCGACGTCTTTACGCTCACTCCAATCTGCCCGCACACGCTCTCCAACCGCTCGGTCATCGTGGGTCTCGACTCCACCATCTGCGTGAAAGTGCTCACACCGCGCGCTGACACTTACCTCACCGCCGACGGTCAAAAAATGATCCCGCTCGCCACGAACGAAGTGGTCACCATCCGGCGGAGCAAACATGCCATCCGCCTGCTCCATCTTTCCGGAAGCTCCTTCTTCGAGACGCTTCGACGAAAGCTGAACTGGAGCGGGTCTCACGTCTGATCCACGGCCGTTCAACGACATCAATCCAACAACCCATTGACGACGATGGTCCGACTCAAAGATATCGCAGCCCAGGCCGGCGTCTCCGTGATGACCGTTTCCAAAGTCATGCGCGATGCGCCGGACATCTCCGCCGCCACCAAGGTCCGCATCCGCGCCCTCGCCGAACAGCTCGGCTACACGCCGGACTCCGTCGCCCAAGGCCTGCGCAACAAGACCACCAAGCTCTTCGGCCTCGTCATCCCGGCCGTCACGAACCCCGTCTTCGCCCGCGTCGTCATGGCGATTGAAGATCAGGCTTACCACCTCGGCTACGACGTCATCCTCGCGCAGACGCTCAACCAGCCCGAACGCGAGCACGCCGTCATCCGCCGGCTGCTCTCCCGTCGCGTGGACGGCCTGTTCATCACGCCCGTTTATCGCCTCGACCACACCGCGCCCATCTACGATGAACTGATCAAGCGCGGCACGCACACAGTCCTGCTCGGGCATCGCGCCGCCTTCTGCTCCAAGTTCGTCAACGTCGAGACGGATGACATCAGCGCGAGCTTCGCCGCCACCCGCCACCTGCTCGAACTCGGCCACAGACGCATCGCCTACTTTGCCGGCCCCAACGCCGCGCCCTCCTCGCTCGAACGTCTCGAAGGCTACCGTCGCGCGCTTCGCGACGCCGGCATCGAGATCGATGACAGGCTCATCTTCAACGCCGGAGGCACCATCGAGGAAGGCGAGAAGGCCGCCCTCCAACTGCTCAACGAATCTCCCGGAGCCACGGCCATTCAAGCGGTCAACGATCTCGTGGCCATCGGTGCGGCGAACATTCTGCTCGGCCAGGGACTGAAGATTCCCGACGACGTTTCACTCGTTGGCTTTGGAAACGTCCTCATCAGCGAACACTTTCGCATTCCTCTCACCACCATTCGCCAGCCCAAGCTCCGGCTCGGCACCGCCGCGATGGACAGCATGATCAAGCTCCTTGGAGGAAGCCGTCCCGACACCAAACGCCTCAGCGGCGAGATCGTCATCCGCCAAAGTTCCGGCGCTCCGGCAAAGACAGCGCAACCGACTGCGTGAGTCAAAGGCTGCACGCCACATCCTCGGTGCGGAGAAGATTCGCTCTTCGTCGGTCACCGCTTCAGCACGGCAGCGGACCACGAGCCATCCCCGGCTCGCAGTCCGGGACTGGAGTCGCAGCCTGGCTTCGAGAGCAACATTGTCCAGAAGCACCACCCTTCGTCCTCCGTCGTAAAAAAGCGTGAATCCCGGCCGGGCCTGCCTAACCTCCAAACATCTATGAAACTTCCCGGCACACTGCTTTGCATGATGCACCTCGCCCTCTCCGCCATCGCCCAAACATCGTTCCCGCTCTGGCCGGACGGCGCGCCCGGCGCACTCGGCCAGTCCAGTAACGACATGCCCACGCTCACGGCGTTCCTGCCCGCACCCGGCACCGCGACGGGATCGGCCATCGTCGTCTGTCCGGGTGGTGGCTACGGCGGACTCGCCGGTCATGAGGGTGCGGACTACGCGCTTTACCTGAACCAGCACGGCATCACCGCCTTCGTGCTCAAGTATCGCCTCGGCAGCCACGGCTATCGTCATCCGCGCATGCTGGAAGACGCCCAACGCGCCATCCGCACCGTGCGCGCCCGCGCCACTGAATGGAACCTCGACGTGAAACGCATCGGCATCATGGGTTCTTCCGCAGGAGGACACCTCGCATCCACCGCCGTGACGCACTTCGACTCCGGCAAACCGGGCTCCGCCGATCTCGTCGAGCGCCAGAGCAGCCGTCCCGATCTCGGGATCCTTTGCTACGCGGTCATCTCGATGGGAACAAACACCCATCAAGGATCGAAGAACAATCTCCTCGGCAAAGAGCCTTCCGCCGAACTGGTCGAACTCCTTTCCAACGAAAAGCAGGTCACGCCTAACACCCCGCCCTGCTTCGTCTGGCACACGGCCGAGGACAAGGCCGTGAAGGTTGAGAACAGCCTCGACTTCGCCGCCGCCCTGCAACGGAACGGCGTGGCGTTTGATCTTCATGTTTACCAGAAAGGCCGCCACGGCATCGGTCTCGCGGACAAGCCGCCCTTCGCCAATCCTCATCCTTGGGCCAGGGATTTGATCTTCTGGCTCAAGGAACAGGGCTTCACGAAATAACCGGGACGGGTTCTGCGCTGTGTTCGACGGAATACGCCGGCCCTGAACGACCGGCTTATTCCTGCAGATGAGCTGCTGCTTGACGTCCCGAATCCCAACGGGATTCCGTCAATTAGCCCACGGTTGCGAGGCACGAGCTACCCTGGGAAAGGTCTTTCAACCCCAACGGGGTTGCGTCCGCAATGGCCGGGGTGCTGCAACCCCATTGGGGTTGAAAACTCAGGACGGGAATGCCCAGGGCAGCCTCGCCGACTCGGCAACCGCTGGGCTGAGAGATGAAATCCCGTTGGGATTCTCGGAGGGCCTCAAAGGTTTCTGGTTCGTCCTGCCGGGCTACTCGTAATTTTTTTCCAGCGACTTGATGCGCGGATAAATCGGCGAGTCCGCAGGCGTGCGCTTCTTCACCGCCTGAAAAATCTTCCGCGCTTCGATTGGGTCCGTGGCCGAAATCATCACCACATAATCCAATTCCACCCAAGCCAGACGCGGATCCTTAACATCGGGAAAGTTTTTGCAGGAATCGATGAAGCGTTTCATCGTCGCCGCATCGGTGCGCTGGGCTTCATGAAGCTTTTGGACAAGCTGCCAGGGCATGCCCGGCAATTCATCCGGGTTGATGTCCGCGCCACGCGCCGCCCTATCCTCGAGAACCCGGCGCTCCTTCACCTTCTCCCAGTGATCGTAGATTTTGTATGCGCCGATTCCAATGACCAGCGCGATGAAGATGCCAATCAGAGCTTTCATTCTTGGTCCACACGTTGGATTCGCGCGCCCAAACCCGCAAGTTTCTGATCGATCTTTTCGTAGCCGCGGTCGAGGTGATAAATGCGGCTGACCTGCGTCGTCCCCTTCGCCGCCATGCCCGCGATCACCAGCGCCGCCGAAGCGCGCAGATCGCTGGCCATCACCGGAGCACCGCTGAGCGGATGCCCGCCTTTCACGATGGCGCTCGGCCCTTCGATGGAAACGTCCGCGCCCAGCCGCGCCAGCTCGGAGACGTGCATGAAGCGCGATTCAAAAATCCGCTCCGTGATGATGCCCAGCCCCGGCGTCAGAGCCATGAGCACCATCATCTGCGCCTGCACGTCCGTCGGGAAACCGGCGTAAGGCAGCGTCGTCACATCAACCGGCTTCAGCCGCGAGCCGCGCTTCACGATCAAGGCCAGCCCTTTCCGCTCAATCTTCACCCCCGCATCCTTCAGCTTGTCGAGGACGGCGTGCATGTGGTCCGGCCGCGCCCCGTGAATCGTGATCTCGCCATTGGTCGCCGCCGCCGCGATGGCAAACGTCGCCGCCTCGATGCGGTCAGGAATCACCTCGTGCTCCACGCCCGAGAGTTCCTTGACGCCCGTGATCGTGATCGTCGGGCTGCCCGCGCCCATGATCTTCGCGCCCATCTTGTTCAGGAAGAAGGCGAGGTCCACGACTTCCGGTTCGCACGCCGCGCTTTCAATCGTCGTCACGCCCTCGGCCAGCACCGCCGCCATCATGACGTTCGCGGTTCCGAGAACCGTTGGGCCCGCGCGGCCGCCCAGAAAAATATCCGCACCGATCAACCGCTTCGCCTTGGCGTCGATGTAGCCGTTCTCAATGGTGATCTTGGTGCCGAGATCCCTCATCCCTTTCAGATGAAGATCAATCGGGCGCGTCCCGATGACGCAGCCGCCCGGCAACGAAACCTTGGCGTGCCGCTGGCGTCCCAGCAGCGGGCCGAGAATGCAGATCGACCCGCGCATCTTGCGGATGAGATCGTAGTCGCCGATGGGATTGAGCTTCGCCGCGCGGACCATGACGGTATCGCCGTCCACCTTCACTTCCGCGCCCAGCGACTTGAGGATCTGCGCCATGAAGCGCACGTCGCTCAAGTCCGGCACCCGCCGGATGACGCACTTTCCAGACGTCAGCAACGTGGCCGCCATGATGGGCAGGACCGCGTTCTTGGCTCCGCTGATGGTCACTTCACCGTGAAGCGGCACGCCGCCTTTGATCAACAAACTGTCCATGGAAAATTAAAGCTATTGGTTCCTGCTCACCTGTCGCAACGAACGAAGCGCATCAAGCGGCGCAGACATTTTCACTAATCACCGGGACGTGCAATTAAGATTCGTTCGCGTCCCGTATAATCCTTCGCCACCGTCTCGACCGTCCAGCCCGCATTCGTAAAGAGCGCGGAGATCTCCCCCTGCTGGCCCTCGCCAAACTCCAGCATCAGCCTGCCGGCCGTCTTCAGATGCGCCCGGCCTTGCGCCGCCAGCAGACGATAAAACTCCAGACCGTCCGTGCCGCCATCCAGAGCCAGGCGCGGATCGAAATCGCGGACCTCCGGCTCCAGCGTCGCAATCTCCGCGCTCGGGATGTACGGCGGATTGCTGACGATCAGGTCAAACGAAAGGCTGGGATCAACGACCTTGAAACCATCGCCCGCACAAAAATGAACCCGCTCGCCCATCCCATGTCGCAGCACGTTGGCGCGCGCGACCACGAGGGCTGACTCCGAGATGTCCACCGCGTGAACCGTCGTGGTCGGTGACTTCAATGCGATGGCGATGGCGAGACAGCCGCTGCCCGTGCCGAAATCCAGCACGGTCGTTGGCGAATCCGTCAGCGTTGCCAGAAAGCTCCACGCCTGCTCCGCCAGCAGCTCCGTTTCAGGACGCGGAATCAGCACGTCGCGGTTCACGGTGAACTCGAATCCGCAAAACGAGGTTGAACCCACGATGTGCTGAAGCGGTTCGCGTTCAGCGCGGCGCCTGATGAGAGTCCGCAATGTATCCAGCTCCGGCTCGCTCAGTGCGCGGTCGAAGTTGAGGTAGAGCTTCATCCGCGGCATCTGGAGAACGTGCGCCAGCAGCAGCTCGACCTGAAGCCTCGGCGACTCCACGCCTTTTCGGGAAAGGAAATCCGTGCTGCGCTGGATCACATCAAGAACGGTCACGCGCCAAGGTAGGAACAAAGCAGAAGCCGAAGCAAGCGGACACGGCAGCCTCAACGGCGCATCTCACAAATCACTCGGCTGAACCACTGCACTTCCGACCAGCGCGTTGACCTGCTGAAGCCCGGCGAGCAGCGATGCCCACTCTTCACGGGGCGTTTCCCATCCGCTGCTGAAGCGAAGGACGCGCCCAGCCTGAGCCGGCGTGCAGCCCATCGCGGCGAGAACATGCGACGGCTCTTCCCTTCCGCTCGAACACGCGGAACCGGTCGAGACCGCGAAGCCAAAGCGATCCAGCTTCACCACCCAGCGACGCTGGCAATCCGCTTCCGGCATCAGCGCGGACACCGTGTTCCAAAGCCGGGGCGAACTCGCTCCGATGATTTCGGCACCGGGCAATTCAGCCACCAGCCGCGCCTCAAAATGCCGCCGCCACAGCTCGCGCTCCTGCGTTCCGACTGCGGACATCGCCTTCTCCCGAATGCCCAGCGCGGCCAGCATCGAGAGCACGCCTGCCAAGTTCTCCGTGCCCGCGCGCCGGCCCTCTTCCTGTCCGCCACCGACCAGCAACGGCTTCATCCGCGTGCCCGATGGACACTTCAAAAACCCGACGCCACGCGGACCACCAAACTTGTGCGCGCTGCCGCTGACAAAATCACACGCGCCCAATCCGCGCGCCGGCACCTTGCCCACCCGTTGCACGGCGTCGCAAAAGAAAGTCACTCCCGCTTCCCGGCACAGATCGCGGACCTCACTCCACGGCTGGAGAACTCCTGTCTCGTTGTTCGCCGCCATCAGCGCGACCGCTCCCGGCTTCTCCAGCTTCAGATGATCCCGCAGCCAATCGACCTCGACAACACCAGCGTGATTCACCGGCATCCACATCACGCGTCCTGGAAACCGTTCCGCCGCCGCCGCCATCACACAGGGATGTTCAATCGCGGAGAGCCAAACGTTGGAACCGCCAGGGAGCGTTTGGGCGAGGTGATGGAAGACGGCGTTGGCGGATTCCGTCGCGCCCGAGGTCCACGCGATGTCCATCGCGTCGCATGCCAGATGAGCGGCCAGTTCCTCCCGCGCCGCCTGCAACGCCGCATCTGCGCGCTGGCCGAGACGGTGCGGGCTGGACGGATTTCCGATGAACCTCTCCGTTGCTTCCAGCCACACCGCACGCGCCTCCGGCAGCATCGGCGTCGTCGCGTTGTGATCGAAGTACAACATGCGCGGAGCCGGTCTAATGCGCGTGAGCCACGCCAGTCGTGTGCTGCCAGGCGTGGATGATGCGGCTCAGAATTTCGTCCACTCCCACGCCGTTCTTGACCTGCGCGAAGATGAACGGACCGGAGCCGCGCATCTTCTTGGAGTCGCGCGCCATCACATCGAGATCCGCCCCGACCGGCTGGGCGAGGTCGGTCTTGTTGATGACGAGCAGGTCGCTCTGCGTGATGCCGGGCCCGCCCTTGCGCGGGATTTTGTCGCCGCCCGAAACGTCAATGACCTGGATGGTGTAGTCGGCGAGTTCACGGCTGAAGCACGCAGCCAGATTGTCCCCGCCGGATTCGATGAGGAGCAGTTCCGGATTGAACTGCCGGTGCAGTTCCTCCAGCGCGAGAAGATTGGCGGAGATGTCTTCGCGAATCGCGGCGTGCGGGCAACCTCCCGTCTCGACCGCGCGAATGCGTTCCGCCGGCAGCGCACCGTGGCGCGTCAGAAATTCGCCGTCCTCCTTGGTGAAGATGTCGTTGGTCACCACGCCGATGCTCCTCTGGTCGCGCAGCCGCAGGCAGAGCTGAAGCATGAGCGCCGTCTTCCCGCTGCCCACGGGGCCGCCGATGCCGACGGTGAAGGCGCGCCGCTTGAAGTCGCGGTCGAGCGGCTGGTCGCGTTCGTGAAAGTGTCCGGGATGTTCGAGGTGCTCGTGGGTGTGTCCGCCGGGGCCGTGATGATGGTGCGTGCTCATGGAAGTTCAGCTTTGAAAAAGGCGGGAGTAGAGCCGGTCCTGCGCGCCCTGCCAGAGATCGAGCAGAGGTGCAGTCTGGGCGAGATCCTCCAGCGTGAGCGTCGCGCTGTGGAGCGCCATGGACTCGGCCTGTCCAGAAAGCTGGTACTGGATGCTCTGGCCTTCCATCGGACCGACGATGTTCAGACGCACCGCCGCCGCGATGACGCTGCGCAGATGCGTGAAGACGAAGAGCCGGGCGACGGTGGCGTGGGGAATGTCGAGCGAACGCATCACCGCGCCGAACACTGGCGCGAGATGGGAGAAAGGCAGGGAAGGAGCGCAGCCTTCAGGCCGCTTCGGCTCACCATTGCCATTCGATGTTGAAGCGGTCTGAAGGCCGCGCTCCGGGAAAATCCGTTCCGCCGCCACCAGGAGCGCTCGTCCTTGCAGTCGGCTTGCGCGATTGGTGACATGGTTCGAGGTGAAGGCGTCGCAGACTTGATCGAACTCACCGAGGCGCTCCGGATCGGCATACGCGGCATTGACGAAGGGCAGCGCGGCGCGGCTGATCTGATGCAGGCTGGTGGAAAGCCAGTCGCGCAAGTCGCCCCTGTTCCGCACTTCGCCATGCTGCCACGCGGCCTCAAGTCCGCCGGAATGCGCGAAGCCGCCAGTGGGAAACGCGGAGTCGGCGAGCTGCCAGAGAAGGAAATCTGAAATATTGGATTTGAAATTGGAGAGTGCGTCCACGCTCTTCCCCAGAAGAGGGCGGGCGTTCTCTCCATTCGTAACAGCCGACGTGAGGAGGCTCATTCTCTTTCCTTGGTTGGGCATGAATATTTGAGCCTTCTACGTCGGCTGCTACGAATTCAAAACAGGAAATACCTCTGCGCCAGCGGCAGCACCAGGGCCGGCTCGCAGGTCAGCACTTCGCCATCAGCGCGGACCTCATACGTCTCCGGGTCCACGACGATGGTCGGGAGCGCGTCGTTCCACTTCAAGTCGCGCTTGGTGACTTTGCGGCAGCCTTTCACGGCTTCAATGCGCTTCGTCAGGCCGTAGCCTTTGGCCACGCCCTTCGCCTTGCAAAGCTGGCTGACGAACGCAATGGAGGTTCCCCCGACGGCACGGCCAAATGCGCCGAACATCGGGCGCATGAAGACGGGCTGCGGCGTCGGGATGCTGGCGTTCGGATCGCCCATCTGCGCCCACGCGATGATGCCGCCTTTGATGACCATCTCCGGTTTCGCGCCGAACATCGCCGGCTTCCAGAGCACGAGGTCGGCGAGCTTGCCGACTTCGATGGAGCCGATGATGTGGCTCATGCCGTGGGCGAGCGCGGGATTGATGGTGTACTTCGAGATGTAACGCTTGATGCGGAGATTGTCGTTGTCGCCCTTCTCGCCGGGCAGGCGTCCGCGCTGCTGCTTCATCTTGTCGGCGGTCTGCCAGGTGCGCGTGATGACTTCGCCAATGCGACCCATCGCCTGCGAATCGCTGCTCATCATGCTGATGGCGCCCATGTCGTGAAGAATGTCCTCAGCCGCGATGGTCTCGCCTCGGATGCGGCTCTCGGCGAACGCGACGTCCTCGGGCAGGTTCGGGTCGAGATGATGGCAGACCATGAGCATGTCGAGATGCTCATCGATGGTGTTGACGGTGTAAGGCCGCGTCGGGTTCGTCGAACTCGGCAGCACGTTCGGCTCGCCGCAGATGCGGATGATGTCTGGCGCATGACCGCCGCCCGCGCCTTCGCTGTGATACGTATGAATCGTGCGGCCCTTGAACGCGGCGATGGTGCCTTCGACGAAAGTGGATTCGTTCAGTGTGTCGGTGTGAATCGTCACCTGAATGTCGTGTTCGTCCGCGACGCCGAGACAGCAATCAATCGCGGCGGGCGTCGTGCCCCAGTCCTCGTGGAGCTTCAAGCCAATGGCTCCGGCCTTGATTTGATCGGCAAGACCGGCAGGCATGGCGGTGTTGCCTTTGCCGGTGAAACCAAAGTTGAGCGGCAACGAATCAACCGCTTGGAGCATGGCGCGAAAGTAGAACGGCGCGGGCGTGCAGGTGGTCGCGCAGGTGCCGACCGCCGGGCCAGTGCCGCCGCCAACCATCGTGGTAAGTCCGGCGGCGATGGCTTCGTGCGCCTGCTGCGGGCAGATGAAATGGATGTGAGTGTCGAGTCCGCCCGCCGTGAGGATGAGTCCTTCGCCCGCGATGACTTCGGTGGTGACGCCCACGATCATCTTCTTCGTCACGCCCGCCATCACGTCGGGATTGCCAGCTTTGCCGATGCCCGCGATGAGTCCGTCCTTGATGCCGATGTCGGCCTTGTAGATGCCGGTGTAATCCACGACGAGCGCGTTGGTGATGACGCAATCGAGCGCGTCCTTCGCGCCGATGCCGGCGGCCTGGCCCATGCCTTCACGGATGACTTTGCCGCCGCCGAATTTGCATTCGTCGCCGTAGTGCGTGTGGTCGCGCTCCACTTCGAGGATGAGCGACGTGTCGCCGAGGCGGACCTTGTCGCCGGTGGTCGGGCCGAACATGTCGGCGTAGTGGCGGCGGTTCATGCGATGGCTCATACGTAGCGCAGACCTCCGGTCTGCCGTGTCGCCGGTCTGCGACCGGCAGGGCTGGCGTGGGTCGAGGCGTGAGAGAATTTCAACGCGGCCCGCATGGGCCACGCGGCGCAGGCTGCAAGCCTGCGATACGGCAGACCGGAGGTTTGCGCTACGTGGCTGAACGTCATCGTGCTACCTCGTTTGCGAAGTTGTGCTGCCTCACGCGCTTCATCGCAATCTTCTTTCCCTCGGCGGAGACTTTGCCGTTCGCCAGGTTGTTGCCGCCGCGAATGACCTTCTTCCCGGCGATCTCGACGAGCTTCACGGTCTTGGTTTCGCCCGGCTCGAAGCGCACGGCCGTGCCGGCGGGAATGTCGAGGCGCTTGCCGTAGGCGGCGGCGCGGTCGAATCGGAGCGCGGCATTCGTCTCGATGAAATGATAGTGGCTGCCGACCTGGATCGGGCGGTCGCCGAGGTTGGTGATGGGAAGCGAGACGGTGTCGCGTCCGGCGTTGAGTTCGATCTCGCCTTCCAGCGCGGTGATGGTTCCGGGTTCACCAGAATCCGGCAGTGGCTTGAACGCCGAGTATTTCGGCACAGGGAGAAAGCTGCCGTGAAGCGCAAGCGCAAGGTCACCGTTCTCGCTGGCGATGGGATGATGCACGGTCACGAGCTTCGAGCCGTCGGGAAAGGTTCCTTCCACTTGCACGTCGTAGATCATCTCCGGCACACCGGGCATGACTTGATTGCGGCCGAGCAGCTTTCGCCCGACATCCATCAGCTCGGCGACGCTCCGGCCATCGCGGATCAATTCCAGCAGCACGGTGGCGATGAGCGCGACGGCTTCTGGATGGTTCAACCGCACGCCGCGCGCGAGACGTTTCTGCGCGAGCGATCCGGCGGCGTGAAGCGTGAGTTTGTCGAGTTCGCGAGGGCTAAGGTGCATAGAAAAAAAGTTCTTAACCACGGATGAACACAGATAAACACGGATTCATGGCGGGGATTGAAGCTGCATTCGTATCGGTGTTCATCTGTGTTTATCCGTGGTTACGTCTTCACCACTTCCTCGCCCACGGATCGTCGCCGAGAAGATCGCGGAGGCAGGCGAGTTGACGATGGAGTTCCTGGCCGACGGCTTCGACATCCTCGCCGGCGATGCGCAGGACCGCGCCGCCTGCCACGGGACTGGCGCTGGCGATCAGGGTTGCGCGGCGCGTCACGGGTTCCTGACTGATCTGTTCCAGCAATTGGCCAGCGAAGTCGCGGACAGCCGGGCCGACGAGGAGAAGGGTCGCGAGGCAATTGAAACGGCCCATGCGATGAGGCGCGGTCAACGCGCCGCCATCGGGTGTGAGCAGGAGAGAGTCGAGGAAGATGAGTTCGTCCGTAGCGCAGACCCCCGGCCTGCCGTATCGCAGGCTTGCAGCCTGCGGACTGCCGTCGATTTCCAGCGCGTTGGATTGTTCGCACGCTCTGCCGACTGGAAGCCGGCGATACGGCAGACCGGAGGTTTGCACTGCCGGAACGGGTTTGGTCGCCGCTCGCCACACTTCATTCCTGCTCTGGAAGCGGTTGAACTCCCAGCGTTCGCCACGGGCGGCGCGGCCGGAGGTGAACCAGTCGAGGAGCACGAGGCTGGCGTCGGTGGCGAGATGAAATTCCTGGCGTTGCGCGTAGATGGAACCGGCGAAAGCCTGCACGGGATCGGGCGCGAAGACGAGCAAGGAACCGGCTTCGAGCGTGGCGCGGGTCTGGTGTCCGCTGGGGAGCGCGGCGGGGTTGCGATAAATCTTGGTCGAAGCCTGCGTGCCTAGAAAGCAGCGCGCGCCGGAACCGATGCGCAGGTCGAGCCTGGTTTGATCTCCGGCGACGAGTCCACCGCCGAAGCTGCTGGTGTAAGACCACACGCTCCGGCCGCGCGAACGCGGCGTCAGGAGCTTGAGCGGACTGGTGGCGTAGCTGGAAGTGACGGCGCTTTCGCCGGAGACGATTTGAACTTCGAGCGACGCGCATCCGGCGCGGCGTTGAATGTCTTCGACGGGCGCGACCACGTTGAGTCAGGCGCGGATGAATGGAAACAAGGCGGCGGTCATCACGGCGGCGATGCCGATCGATTGCAGCAGACGGCGGGGCAGACGGCGTTCGACCCAGCGCGCGGAGAACCAGATCGTCGCGCCGCTCAAGGCGAGCACGGCGAGATGGTATGGACTGGTGAGCACATGCGAAGCGCTGGCTTCGTGCAGGCCGTGGCCGGGATGAGCCTGGGCGACTCCCGAAGCGAGCGCCGTCAACAGGGCGGCGGCGATTGAGGTTCGCATCGTGGAAGTGAACTTGAGTATTTGGTTGGTCATGATGGTGACAGGGTGTCTATGCGTGTTGTTGTGGAACGAGCTTGCGATGAAGCGCCTCGCGGTCGAAGCCGTTCTGCTGTTCGTGATGCAGCAGGTCGGGCAGATGCTGTTTGAGCTTCATGAATTCAGGACTCAATTTGATGCCGAGATTGCGCTTTTCCCCGAACGGCACGCGAAAGTCTTCCACGCTGCGGCCCGGACGCGAGGAGAATACGAGAATCCGGGTGGAAAGGTAAACTGCTTCTTCAACATCGTGTGGGGCGCATCTTGACACTTGCTGCCCCCGGCACGCGGCCCTCAGGCCGCTTCGACGTCCGAACGACAAGGACGAAACGATTGGCCTGTGGCCCCCCAACGATGAAGCGGCGTAAACGCCGCGCTCCGCGCCTGTTTACAAACGGGGGCAAGTGTCAAGATGCGCCCGATGCGCCCCTGACTGGATGAACTCGGAGAATGGTGAGTCTCGTGACCTCGGCTGCTGCTCAGCGCGTGGTTTTGAAACGGGCTGTTATTGAGGCTCGCGCAATGGGGTGACGGATCGCGGCTGTGTCGTCCTCGGCCAGCCGCAGCAGGCCCAACACGCCCGGGCCGCTGCGGCTGGTCTGCGACACAGCCGCGATCCTTTCGGGCCTCATCCGTGTCACCCTATCCCGCCGTCTTCTCAGTAAACGGGCATTTTACGCCGCCATCTTCTGCGCCGGATCACTCCAGCCGCTGAAACCGGCGGCACCCACGGCGCGCACGCGGAACCAGCACTTCGCGCCGCTGACCAATCCCGTGGCGATGGTGCTGACCCGTGTCGTCACATCCACCTGCGTCCAAAGCCCGGTCGGATTCGTGGCGCACTCGACGACGTAACTCCGCGCGCCCTTCACGCGGTTCCAGCGGAGGTTGACGTTGCCTTCGGTGTCCGCAGTGGACCCGCGCAGGTTTGCCGGCGGCGGCAGCGGCCCGATGGGCGTCGGCTCGTTGGCCAGATTGAAGCCGGACAATTGAATCGTGGCCGCGTCGCCATTGGCGGTCGTTTCCACATAGGTGGCGAGCTGGGTGAGCGCGTCATCCACGGCGGCTTTATTTTCACGGGCCACCGTCTTCTCGGCCTCCAGGTTGGATTCCATCATGGCGATGGCCCCGAGGCGCGAATCCAGATTGGAAATGAGGGTGTTCAGGACGGTCAAAGCCGGGACCGGCGCGACGAACGTGGTGACGTGCGAGGCGACGCCGCCATGCACACCAGTGGCGAAACTGACAGTCTGTGCCGGGGTCAGGTCCGTGAGACCCAACGCTATTTTAGGTTTACCCATACGATTGCTTTCATTATCCGAACTGGCGCTCGATTCACTTCCGGGAACGAACCGTGCCGAGGACCTCGGACCACTTGGATTCGTTCTCTGCAAAAAGTGTTTTGCGACCACCAATGGCATTGACTGCCACGCGGGTAACGGATGTCCGCAGGGAAACTGTAGGAGTATTTTCGCGGACCAACTCTTTGTCCTCTGCCTTGGCCACCTTGGTCGCCTCCAGCATCTCAGCGAACGAGCGGGACTGGACGAGGTAATTCTTCAAGCGGATTTTTAGTTCGTTGTTGAGCAGCTTTTGCAACAACCCCACGGCAAGATTGCGTTGTGGCAGGTGTTGGACTTCGGCCAGAAACTCGTCGGACAGAATCGAGATGTCCGGCTTCTTCAATCCGGCGGCGTCGAAGATGTCGATCACCTTGTCGCTGGAAATGGCGCAGGAAACGATTCGCCGGACGGCGGTTTCCAGTTCCTCCGTCGATTTTCCGCCGCCTTCACCGCCGGTGTTTTTTGCCAGCACGGCGGACTTCATGAAAGAGCCCAACCTGCGTGAACTTGAAACGCTTCACTTCCAGCAAATCACTCCGCTCCGCTCCTTCCTACTTTCTCGATGAATTAGAATCGGGGGCTGGCAACGGGGACAAGCGAAGCTCTTTCAGGAATTCATTGTGTTTGAGCGTGGCCTTTTGGATGGCATTCTCAATTTCCACCATGCCGTCGTGGGTTGCCCCCAAATCAATCTCCTGCTCGGATATCGCGGTGCTGATGTAACGGGAGATGTTGAGGTTGTAGTCTTCCTCGGCGATTCGGTCCATCGAGACGCACTTGGAGTAGCGGTCTGCCTCTTTCCGGAATTGGTAGGTCTCGATGATCTTGGTGATGTGCTCTTCCGTGAGGCGGTTCTGGCGTTTGCCCTTCTCGAAGTGCTCGGCGGCATTGATGAAGAGCACGTCGTCCGGCTTCTTGCACTTCTTGAGGACGAGGATGCAGACCGGGATGGCGGCGGAGTAGAAGAGATTCGCGGGCATACCGATCACGGTGTCAATGTGGCCGTCTTTGAGCAGCTTGGTGCGGATGCTCTTCTCGGCACCGCCACGGAAGAGCACGCCGTGGGGCAGGATGATGGCCATCACGCCTTCATCCTTCAGGAAGTGGAAGCCGTGCAGGAGGAAGGCAAAATCGGCGGCGGATTTGGGGGCGAGGCCGTGGTTTTTGAAACGCACGTCGTCGCCCATCGCGTCGGTGGGGTCCCAGCGGTAGCTGAAGGGCGGATTGGCGACGATGGCGTCGAACTGCGGTTTCTTGGCCGGGTTCAGTTCGCGCAGGAGGTCCCAGTCGTTGAGCAGGGTGTCGCCGTGGTAAATCTCGAACTCGGTGTCCTTCACCCCGTGCAGCAGCATGTTCATGCGGGCGAGGTTGTAGGTGGTGATGTTCTTTTCCTGCCCGAAGATTTTGCCAATGCCGTTTGGCCCCATCTTCTTCCTCACGTTGAGCAGCAGGGAACCGGAGCCGCAGGCGAAATCGAGCACCTTGTCCAGCTTCGGCTTCTTGCCGGTCTTTGGCTCCTGGCTGTCGAGCGTGACGATGGCGGAGAGGATGTCGGAAAGCTGCTGCGGGGTGTAGAACTCGCCCGCCTTCTTCCCGGAGCCAGCGGCAAACTGGCCGATCAGGTATTCATAGGCATCGCCCAGAGCGTCGGAGTCCGTGGAGAAGTCCGCCAGACCTTCCGCGATCTTTTGGATGATGGTGCAGAGCTTGGCGTTGCGGTCGGCGTAGGTCTTGCCCAGCTTCGGCGAGGCCAGATCGATCTCGGAGAAGAGCCCTTGGAAGGTGCTTTGGAAGGAGTCGTTCTCGATGTATTTGAAGCCCGCTTGCAGGGTGTTGAGCAGCTCCCCGTCCTGCCTGCGCGCCATGTGGGCGATGCTGGTCCAGAGGTATTCCGGCTTGATGACGTAATGCACCTTGCGCCGCATCTGCTTTTCAAACTCGGCGACATCGTCCGGGTTGTTCGCATACCAGACCGCCAGCGGCACGCGGGGGCCATCACCTTCCAGTTTGGGATAGTCCGGCCCCAGTTCCTTCTTGGTTGCCGTCTCGTAGTTGTCCGAGAGGTAGCGCAGGAAGAGGAAGGACAGCATGTAGTCGCGGAAGTCGTCCGCATCCATCGCGCCGCGCAGTTGGTCCGCGATGTTCCAGAGCGTGCTGCCCAGTTGTTTTTGATTCGTGTCAGTCATGGGGTTGGGACGGGTGCTGATGATTCGTGAATAGGCCGGGCTTTCAGCCCTCGCGGTGTGGGGCTTGCAAACTGGGGCGATGCCCCAGGCTGGTATAGCAGTGCGCCTTTGGCGCGGAAGAGAGGGGTAAGCCTACGTCTTGGAGTGCTTGCATGATTCGGAGGGCCAAAGGCCCGCCGCCATACCAGCCCAGGGCAACGCCCTGGGTATTGGACCGGGCATATCGCAAAGGGCTGAAAGCCCGCCCCATCAACTCCGGGCGTCTCGGATCATGTGAATCAATCCCAGACATAGCGTTCATCGTAGGCGATTCCGTATTTGGTGAGAAACGCCCGGTATTCGTCCTGGAAGGTGCGGGTGCGGTGGTGCTCCTCTTGGTTGTCGATGTAGTGGAGCAGTGCATCGAGGTCGGACGGGCCGACGGAAAAGGCGCCGTAGCCGCGTTGCCACGTAAAGGCGGACAATGCGGGTGATTGGGTTTTAAGCCATTTGGAGGAGGAGGTTTTTAGTTCCTCGACGAGCTGGGCCATGGTGATCGTTCGCGAAAGACGGACGGCGAGATGCACATGATCCGCGACGCCGCCGACGCGGAAACATTCGCAATCCACATTGCGTGCGACTGTCGCGAGATAGGCGTGGAGCGCGGGACGCACCGTGGCATCGAGCACTGGAGCGCGGTCTTTCGTGCTGAAAACGATGTGCGTCAGAAGATAGGATAGCGATTGAGGCATGGTGCGGCAAGATGGGGCGGGCTTTCAGCCCTCATGCGGTTTGGGGCGGCGATCCTGGGGCGTTGCCCCAGGCTGGTATGGGGTTGCGCCTTTGGCGCTTCAGATGCGCCGTCGGCGCGGAAGCGGCAACGCGCGGTTTCGTCGCTGGCGCGCCGGGATTCAGGGCCAAAGGCCCGCTGCCATACCAGCCTGGGCCATCGGCCCAGGTCCATGGCCGTGATGATTCCATGAGGGCTGAAGGCCCGACCCATCCCGCTCTGCGATATGAATGCCGCACTCATCCTTCCACCTCCTCCGGGGATGGGAACCTGGGGCGTTGCCCCAGGCTGGTATGGGGTTGCGCCTTTGGCGCGGAAGCGGCAACGCGCGGTCTCGTCGCTGGCGCGCGGGGATTCAGGGCCAAAGGCCCGCTGCCATACCAGCCTGGGCCATCGGCCCAGGTTCATGGCCGTGATGATTCCATGAGGGCTGAAGGCCCGACCCATCCCGCTCTGCGATATGAATGCCGCACTCATCCTTCCACCTCCTCCGGGGATGGGAAAAGCTGCTGCATCAGCCCGCGCTTGTGGGTCTTGAGGGCGGAAAGCTTGGCGCTTTGGGCGGTGATCAGGTCGTCGAGGGACGTGAGGCAGGTGGCGATGCGGTGTTGTTCGCGTTTATCCTCGGGAAACCTGATAGCCAAGCCCCTCAAGTCTGGTCCATAGATTCGAGTGATTGTCGTCGAGTTTAACCTGCCCCAATTGACATCATACAAAAGCATCAACAGGAACTCGTTGCTTACTTCGAGCGTTGGATTGTCTATCCAAACAATATTGGAGTCTTGGAAATAGGCATCCTTGCCGTTGTAAGGCAGGCATTTTCCAACGGTTCCGCTGCATGTTATCAAGACTTCGCTTTTTCTGGGAAAGTTGTATCTCGATTTGTAGTCCTCGAATTTTTCTCCTGAAATGAATGCATCAGGAACTCCGCCGAGTGTTCCAATCTTGAAGAACGGCACCCCTTTGTTCGGATTGGTTTCCTCGGCGAATATCCGCTTGCACATGAGAACATCGGAAACCTCACCGAGTGGTTTTTGATCCCACTCCGGCGCGTCATGGAATTCGGGGAAGCGGAGGCGGGGGAGGGTTTCGCCTGCGCGGGGGAAAAGCTGCTGCATCAGCCCTTTTTTATGGGTCTTGAGCGCGGCGAGTTTTTGGCTTTGGGCGGCGATCACCTCGTCCAGCGTGGTCAGGCACTCGGCGATTTTTTGTTGTTCGGCGGGGGATGGGAACGCGATGCCGAGTTGCTCCAGTTGACTTGGATACAGATGAACTACCGTGTCGCCTTGTGCCACCTTTGCAATATCGCGCTTCTTGGGGCCATTGAGATAATAGGTGAGAAACGGACCGTCTAATTTAGAGCGGATTACATTGAGATCACCACCCAAGGCAACGCCATCGCGCATAACGCAAGACGCTGTGGCGATGTCGATCTTTGTTTCCCCGGAAGACGGAATGATCACATCATTCTTTTGGCTCAGGAATAACCCAGAAGGTGGAAGCTTTGTTCGTGAGAAGACAGTTTCGATGATTTCACCATAACGCGTGTAAAGCTCTCCATATCGGATGCACGGCTGTTTCCCCGTTTTATCTACATCGGCTTTAGCGATTCCTTTTCCTTTCAGGATGCTTGATTGCTCGCCAAGCGTTGTGTCCTCCCACCCCTCCACATCCCGAAACTCCGGAAACCGCAGTTTGGGCGTCAGCGTAGCGGGAGCATCCTGCTCCCTGCTCATCCCTGAAACCTTGGAGCTGGAAGCTCCGGCTACTTTTTTACTGCTCATATGCGTTGATGCCGGGGATGGTGCGCCCCTTCAGGGCTTGGTCGGATGTGGGCCGATGACCCAGGGCGATGCCCTGGGCTGGTATGGTTCGCCCCGTTGGGGCTGAAGAGATGCCGCGCGCCGCCGGGGCATGCTGGAATGTGGGCCGATGACCCAGGGCGATGCCCTGGGCTGGTATGGTTCGCCCCGTTGGGGCTGAAGAGATGCCGCGCGCCGCCGGGGCATGCTGGAATGTGGGCCGATGACCCAGGGCGATGCCCTGGGTCTGGTATGGTTCGCCCCGTTGGGGCTGAGAATCGGAACAGGGCCAACGGCCCGATCTCATACCAGCCTGGGGCAACGCCCCAGGTGACGGATGAAACACGAGAACGAGGGCCAAAGGCCCGATGCGATACCAGCCTGGGGCAACGCCCCAGGTTAGCGTTCCAAAACAATCCCAAGGGCTGAAGGCCCGATCCATGCGACGGGATGGGCCGGGCCGTTGGCCCTTGATGAATGGGGTGGCCGGATTCCTGGGGCGTTGCCCCAGGCTGGTATGGTGATGCGCCGTTGGCGCGGAAGATTCTTTTACTGCTCATACGCGTTGAGTCCTGAGATGTCGCGGCCTTGGGCGCGTTTGCGCAGGAGCGGGGTGAGTTCGTCCATGAGGGCAAGTTCGGCGTGGGTGCGGGCTTTCCAGCCGAGGACGAGCGGGGCCATGAGGTCGCCCAATTGCTCGCCATCGAAAATCATGCGTTGGAGGATGCCGTCCACGAAGGTTTGCAGGGCTAAGGGTGTGAGGCCGCGGCGCTGGGCGAGGTCGGCGAGTTCCGCAGTCTGTTTCTCGGCTTTGAAGCGCTGGTAGCCTTCGCGGATGGTGGTTTCGCTGAGGGCTTCGCCCGCTTTCAGGGTGGCGATGTAAGCGGCGATGTCCTCCCGCTCGTCCATGAACTTGGCATCGGACTGGATGAGGCCGATGAGCTGCTCGCGGCTCATCTTCTGCTTGCCCGGTGTCTGCTCGGTGAAGCGGGCGATGAGGCCCATGATGTAGTCGTAATCAATGACGGCGGAGGCGAAGAGGACGAACTCGAAATCGATCTGGTCCACGTCCGGGCTGGGCTGGTCGGTGCCCTTGCCTTGCTGGGCTTTAAGGCGCTGGGCGGTTTCCAAATACGCGCCACGAAAGCCGAGCAGGTTTTCCTTGGGCAGGATTTGCTCGATGGTGGCGGCGTTGTCGTCGGAGAGGTCGGTGTATTGGTCGAGCTGGGTCTTGAGCCGCTGCACTTCCTTGAAGTGATTGATGAAGGCGGCGCGGGCTTCGTCGCCCTTGAGGTTGGGCACGGCTTCCGGGGCGCAGTCGAGGCCCTGGGATTTCATGAAGGTGTCGAGCTTCTGCACGGCGCCTTGCAGTTTTTCGATGACCACGGGGGCCTTGTCCACGAGCCAGATTTCGCGGGCCTGCGGGCCGGTCTTTTCCCCGGAGAAGAGGGCGATGGCGGCATCCACGGCGTCCTGCTGCTGGCGGAAGTCGAGGATGTTGCCGAAGGGCTTGGTGCCGTTGAGCACGCGGTTGGTGCGGGAGAAGGCCTGGATCAAGCCGTGGTGCTTGAGGTTCTTGTCCACGTAGAGCGTGCTCAGGTATTTGGAATCGAAGCCGGTGAGCAGCATGTCCACCACGATGGTGAGGTCGATCTTCTGCGCGTGGGGATGGTCGGCATTGGGCCACTGCTGGTCTTTGATGCGCTTCTGCACATCCTGATAGTAGAGGTCGAACTCGCCGACGGTGTGATTGGAGCCGTAGCGGGTGTTGTAGTCGGCGAGGATGGCCTTGAGGGCGGCTTTCTTTTTCTCAGGCTCGACGGCGTTGTCCTTTTTTTCCTGCGGGAGGTCTTCCTGAATCTGCTGCACGTCCTTGTCCCCCTCGGCTGGCGGGGAGAAGACGCAGGCGATATTCAGCGGCACAAACTCGGGGTCGGCGGCTTGTTTCTCCGCCTGAATGGTGGCGAAGAGAGCGTGGTATTCGATGGCGTCATTGATGGAGGCGGTGGCGAGCAGGGCATTGAAGCGGCGTCCACCGGTGGCGGCATCGTGCTTGGCGAGGATGGCCTCGATGACGGCTTTCTTCGCGAGCGCTTCGCCGGGCTTGGGCAGCTTTTTGCCCTCCGGCTTGAAGTAATCCACATGGAACTTTAGGACGTTCTGGTCCTCGATGGCGTGGGTGATGGTGTAGGCGTGGAGCTGCTTTTGGAAGAGGTCCACGGTGGTCCTCATGGAAGCCTGTTCGTCTTCGATCTTCTGTGCGGTAGCGTTTGCCTCAAAGATGGGGGTGCCGGTGAAGCCGAAGAGCTGGGCCTTGGGGAAGAACTCTTTGATGGCCTGGTGGTTCTCGCCGAACTGGGAGCGGTGGCACTCGTCGAAGATGAAGACGATGCGTTTGTCGCTCAGGGGCTGGAGTTGCTCCTTGTAGGTCAGTTGATCGTTCTTCTTCCGCTGCTTGTTGCGCTTGCTGTTTTCATCCAGCGCAAGGCCGAGCTTCTGGATGGTGGTGACGATGACCTTGTCCGCGTAGTCGTCGGATAACAGACGTTGGACGAGGGCGAAGGTGTTGGTGTTTCCCTCGACGCAGCCAGCTTGGAATCTGTTGAACTCTTCACGCGTCTGGCGGTCGAGATCCTTGCGGTCCACGACGAAGAGGCATTTCTCGATGTCGGGATTGTCCTTCAGCAGCGTGGAGGCCTTGAAGGAGGTGAGGGTCTTGCCGCTGCCGGTGGTGTGCCAGATGAAGCCGTTGCCGCAGTTCTGGTGGATGCAGTCCACGATAGCCTTGACCGCATAGATTTGATACGGGCGCATCATCAGGAGCTTTTGCTCGCTGGCGATGAGCACCATGTAGCGGCTGATGGTCTGGCCGAGGGTGCATTTGATCAGGAAGGTCGCGGCGAAGTCGTCGAGGTGGGTGATCTTTTTGTTATCCTCGCTGGCGAACTGGTAGATGGGCAGGAAACGCTCCTCGGCATTGAAGGCGAAGTGGCGGGCGTTGTTGTTCGCGAAGTAGTAGGTGCTGTCGCGATTGCTGACGATGAAGAGCTGGAGAAAGCAGAGGAGGGTCTTGGTGTAGCCGTTGCCGGGATCGTTTTTGTATTCGACGATCTGCTCCATGGCCCGGCGCGGGGTGATGCCGAGGGTCTTCAGCTCGACCTGCACACACGGCACGCCGTTGATCAGGATGATGACATCGTAGCGGTGGTGGCTGTTGTCCGTGTTGATCCGAAGCTGGTTGATGACCTCGAAGGTGTTTTTGCACCAGTCCTTGATATTGACCAAGGTGTAGTTGAGCGGCGTGCCGTCATCGCGGACGAAGCTGTTCATCTGCCGGAGGGTGCGGGAGGCGGTGAAGACGTCGGGGGCGATGATCTCTTCCATGAGCCGGGAGAACTCGGTATCCGTGAGGTTGACGCGGTTCAGGGCCTCGAACTTCTCCCGGAAGTTCTTCTCTAGGGAGGCGCGGTCGCGGATGTCGGGGCGGTCGGTGTATTTGAGGCTGCGCAGTTTTTCGATGAACCCTGCCTCAATACCTTGTTCATTGAGAACGAGATGCTGGGGATTCGGGTTTTGCGGGTAGATGCTGTCAGAGGACGTGGGCATGGTGGCGTTGGCAGGCTTCATTGAAGCAGCAGCCGTCGAAGATTGCTGAATTTCTTGTCATGCGAATTCGCGCTGAAGGTTGGCGTCAATGCCGCGAAAGGCGAGATTCATCCGTGCCAGTTTCCTGGTGGTGTAGTTGGATTCCTGCCCATAGACCGCGATGTCGCCGACGCGCCCGCCATGTTCTTCCACGAATTTTTCCGACTGCACGAACATGCCGCCGGAGCCGCAGGCGGGGTTCCTCGACGGCGAGGCGGCACAGGCGGGTGGCGTCCACGCGCGGTGAACTGAGCAGTTGCGCAGCGACGCGGAGGTGATCGAGGCTGCAGGGATGTTCGCCCAGGCAGAGCGCCACGCCGATCTGCTCATCGCTGAAGGCGGGTGAATCCGGGGGGAGCGAGGGATCAAATTCGCGCCGGTAGTGATCGGCACCCCGTTGGACGGCGACCTTGGGCAGCCAGTCGGTCACGCGTTCCCCTGCGCTGCTGGTTTGCGCGAGGCGACGGAGCAACCCGGAGACGTGGGGAACCTCGCCGAGTTTGCGGGCCAGACTCGGCGCGGCGGATTGTTCCTTCAGTTCCATGATGGTGACTGTAACAAGGCGCAGGGCGGTTTGAACTTCATTGTGCCGCGTGCGAATTCATTTCAGCCAGTTGATTTTGATTTCCTTCTCCAACGCCTTGAACTGCGGGTCGCCGGTGACGAGCTCGGCCTTCATCTCCTTCGCCAGCGCGGCGGCGAAGGCGTCGGCCAGGCTCATCTTGAAACGGGCCTTGAAATCGGCGGCGGTGTCGCCCAGCGCGCGGGTCGTGGAGTGGAAATCAATCGGCAAACCCTGAAGAATCTTGGCGGCTTCCCCCCACGCCTCCGCGCCGTCCTTCTTCACGATGGCGGACTCCTTTCACGTAGCGCAGACTTGAAGTCTGCCGTATCGCCGACTTGCAGTCGGCAGGGTTCCCGGCCCAGCGGGCGTCCGCAGGTTGCAAACCTGCGATACGGCAGACCGGAGGTCTGCGCTACGCCTTCGGCACGGCGGACGCCTATGAAATATCCGGGTTAGGGAGTTTCATGGACAGGCATGGTGCCCTGTCCTGCCGCAGCGTTGCGGGTCAAGCTCCTGCTGGGTTCCCCGCTGTTTTCGGTGGAATAGAACAATCCCGCTGGCGAGTTCCGGCCCCGGCGGGGCCAATGAAGGTAGCCGGTGGGCAGGCTCGACCAACGGGAGAGCCGCACCCAGCGGTCGGAAAGCCAAAACGTCCCGGCACCCCGGCGGGGCGCATGAACAGAGAACCGCCAAGCTTTTCATTACTTGCTCATCTGCTGAGGCTTAGAGATTCGATTTGAGTTTCACGAGGCCGAAAAGTTGCACTGTTTTCCTCAAAACAGTGCAAGGTTTGGTGAAAAGTTTAAGTGTTTTGGTGAAACCGGTTAAAGTTCGGGTGAAAACTCTAAGACTTTTGATGAAAACTCTAACTGTTTTCATAAGAACTCTAAGCCTTTCGACCAAAACTGTCAGCGTTTTCATGAAAACAGTCAAAGGTTTGACCAAAACAGTCAAAGGTTTGATCGAAACAGTCAAAGGTTTGATCGGAACAGTCACTGTTTTCCGGGAAACAAGGACAGGTTGCGTGGAAACTTGAGGCGATTTTACTCAGCCGCAGCAAGGTCGGACCCGGAGTGCGCGGCCATCCATTGTCATGATAAACGGCGGGTCTCGAACCATTCCCAAAAGTGATTTCCGGCCCGCTCGATGGCGCGGCCTGGTGCGTCCGTCCACCGCGCCGATTGTCGCGCTGAAGGCGGCGTAGGTCGTCGAACGCGACATCCATCACGGCCGGACCGGCTCACAACGGTCCGGCCTTTTTTGTTTGGTGGAGGAGGTGAAAGTCTCTGGCCTCGGGCGCAGGTGCTGCCTCTCTCCTGGGAAAGAGGGGCTGGGGTGAGGACGGATCACCTCTCGTCAGCCACGATGAAAAGATGCGCGACTTCCGAAGCCCCGCTTGCGATTCAGGATTGCACTGCGCGCGGAACCTTGAGTTCATCTCGTCCGTATCCCGACAGACTCCAGATTCAACATGGCAACGAAACTCGCGCTCCTCGGAGGAACGCCGCTGCGCAAGCGGCCGTTCACCGCGTGGCCCGTCTTCGGCAAGCCGGAGGAGAAACGGCTGCTGCGCACGCTGCACAGCGGCAAATGGGGGCGGTTGAACGGGCCGGAAGTCGCCGAGTTCGAGCAGCGCTTCGCGGCCATGCACGGCTGCCAGCACGGGATCGCCGTCGTCAACGGCACGGTCTCGCTGCGCATCGGATTGATGGCGGCGGGCATTCAGGCGGACGACGAAGTGATCGTTCCACCCTACACGTTTCTCTCGACGGCATCGGCGGTGGTGGAGGCTAACGCGATTCCGGTCTTCGCGGATGTCGATCTGGAGACGTTCAATCTGGACCCCAAGGCCGTCGAAGCCGCCATCACGCCGCGCACGCGCGCCATCATCGTGGTTCATTTCGCGGGCCAGCCGGCGGACATGGACGCCATCATGGCCATCGCGCGCAAGCGGAAGCTCTTCGTCATCGAGGACGCCGCACACGCGCACGGCGCGATTTACAAGAAGCGTCCGGCGGGCTCGATAGGCCACCTCGGCTCCTTCTCGTTTCAATCGAGCAAGAACCTCACGTCGGGCGAAGGCGGCATCATCACGACGAACGACAAGAAGCTCGCGGAGGCGTGCCGCTCGATTCATAGCTGCGGCCGGATTCCGGGCGGCCTGTGGTATGAGCATCATGTGATGTCCGGCAACTATCGGCTCGGCGAATTTCAGGGCGCGATTCTCAACTGCCAGCTCAGCCGGCTCGAAGCGCAGACCAAGAAGCGTGACGCCAATGGCCAGCATCTCGCCGCGAAGCTCGCGCGGTTTCCTGGGCTGCATCCGCAGAAGCGCATCGCCGGCTGCGACCGCCACAGTTACCACCTCTTCATGATGCGCGTCGTGTCCGAAGAGTTTGGCGTCTCCCGTGCCACCGTGATCAAGGCGTTGCAGGCGGAGGGTATTCCGTGCTCTGGCGGCTACGTCGTCTCGCTGCCGCAGCAGCCGCTCTTTCGCGACAAGGCGTTCGCGCCCTATCTGCCGAAGTCTTCGGCACGACTCGACTACAAAAATGCTCACTGTCCGAACAGTGATCTCCTGTGTCGTGAGCAGACCATTTGGTTTGAGCAAAGCCTGTTTCTCGGAACGCGTGCCGACATGGACGACATGGCCCGTGGCTTCGAAAAGATTTACGAGAACCGCGCGGCGCTGAAGGGACGACGTTGATGCGACCGCTCGCAAACCTTGCGACCCCAGTAGAACAGGCTTCCAGCCTGTCCCAGTTTCTCAGAACAGCGACGCACCCGAAAAAAGGCCACAAGCTGCTCGAAACGTTGTGGGTAGGGCGCGTCGCTCCGAGCGCGCCGTCCGGACTTTTCCAAGCTCCCGCAGATTCAGAACAGCCACAGATGTTTTCAGAATCTGCGGCTGTTCTGAATCTGTGGGAAAACACTTGCTCCTGTCATCGCACCCACGGCGCGCGCGGAGCGGCACGCCCTTCCTGCCTACCTGCTAACATTCTGAAAACGGAGAACGATGCGACCGTTTGCCAGTTTTGCGCCGCTTTCGGGACAGGCTGGAAGCCTGTCCTACCAAGACGAATCGTGTAAGAGCCGCCCGATGACCGCCACCACCGCATTTCAGAAGAGCCGTTTCGCGGCGTTGCTCAACGCGCTCAGCGAAAACACCTACCTCTCCGCCATTCGGGCCGGGATGGTTTCCGTCGTGCCGCTGACGATCATCGGCGGGCTGTTCATGGTGATTTCCTATCTGCCCGTGTCGGGCTGGGAAGCGCGGGTGGCTCCCTACTTGAATCTCCTGCAAGTGCCGGTCACCGCGACGTTCGGCCTGCTCGGCGTGTTTGTCTGCTTCGCGATTGGCTACGACTTGGGCAAGCGCCTGAAGCAGGAAGCCATCGTGAGCGCGTCGATGGCCACGCTGATCTTTCTGCTCATCCAGATTCAGCTCAAGGACCAGACCTTCGCGATGGACGGGCTGGGTTCAAAAGGCCTGTTCACCGCCATCCTCATCGCGCTGGTCACCGTGCGCGTGCAGAAGTTTTTCAACGACAAGAACGCCGTGATCAAGCTGCCGGCGAATGTTCCGCCCGTCGTCTATGAATCCTTCCTGTCGCTCACCCCGATGGTCTTCCTCGTCGTGCTGTTCTGGATGATCCGTTTCGTGCTGGGCGTGGACATCAATGAGCTCGTGCAAGGCGCGTTCAAGCCGCTGCTCTTCGCGCTGAACACGCTGCCGGGCATTCTCGTTTACGCGTTTCTCGTCACGCTGCTGTGGTCCGTCGGCATCAATGGCGACAACGCGATGGACGCCATCGTCGCGCCCATCTTCCTCCAATTCCTCGCCGCCAACGTTGAGGCGACGACGCAGGGCATCCCGCTGCCCTACGTCACGGCGAACGGCTTCTTCACCACCTTCGTCAATGTCGGCGGCACGGGCGCGACCATCGCGCTCGCGCTGGTCCTGTGGAACTCGAGGGAGCCGGGCTTCCGCAAGGTCAGCCGCATCTCGCTGCCCACGCAGATCTTCCAGATCAACGAACCGATCTTCTTCGGCATTCCCATCGTGCTGAATCCCATCTTCATGGTTCCGTATATTCTCAATGCGCTGATGCTGACTGCCGGCTCCTATCTCCTGATTGATTTGGGGATCATCCACAAGCCGTTCGTGAACGTGCCGTGGACGACGCCGCCCATCATCGGGCATTACCTCGTGACCGGCGGCGACTGGAAGGCTGCGGTGTGGGGAGCCGTTTCCATTGTGCTGGCCATGCTGGTTTACTATCCCTTTGCCAAAGTGGCAGAACGCCAGCGCTTGAAGGCCGAGTCAACGGGCACGGCGCACGAATAGAGCCTCGACGAGCTCAATAATTATTTATGTCAGATACCAAAACGTCAGAGCCCAAACTTCGCTGGGGAATCCTCAGCACGGCGAACATCGCGCGCAAGAACTGGAAGGGGATTCGCAACTCAGGCAACTCGACCGTCGTCGCCGTGGCCAGCCGCGACGTGGAACGCAGCCGCCGTTTCATCGACGACTGCCAGGCGCAGGCACCGATGGAAGCCGTGCCGAAGGCATACGGAAGCTACGAGGAAATGCTGGCGGATCGAACCGTGGAGGCCGTTTACATCCCGCTCCCAACCGGCCTGCGCAAGGAATGGGTGCTGAAGGCCGCGACGGCAGGCAAGCACATCGTCTGCGAGAAGCCCTGCGCCTCCAGCCTCGCCGAACTTACCGAGATGCTCGATGCCTGCCGGCAGCAGCGCGTGCAGTTCATGGATGGCGTCATGTTCATGCACAGCCAGCGGCTGGACGCCCTTCGCGCCACGTTCAATGACGCGGAAAACTTCGGGCAGATGCGCCGCATCCATTCCTCGTTCAGCTTTCTGGCGGATGACGATTTCTTTAAGAGCAACATCCGCGCGAGCAGCGTGCTGGAGCCATTCGGTTGTCTCGGCGATCTCGGGTGGTATTGCATCCGGTTCGCGCTCTGGGCGAGGAGCGAGCAGCTCCCTCGTCGCGTCAGCGGACGCATCCTCACCGAGGTGACTCCTGCCGGGAGTCCGGCGGCCATCCCCACTGAGTTCTCCAGCGAACTGTTCTTCGACGACGAAGTTTCGTGCAGCTTCTACTGCTCGTTCCGCGCGCACGATGAACAGTGGGTGACCGTCAGCGGCACCAAGGGCTACGTCCGGGTTTCCGACTTCGTGCTGCCGTTCTTCGGCAACGAAGTCGGGTTCGATTTGAACAACGCGAAGTTTAATGTCACCGGCTGCGAATTCAACATGGAGGAGCGTCGGCGTCGCGTGACGATTCCCGAATACAGCAACAGCCATCCGACCTCGCAGGAGACGAATCTGTTCCGTGATTTCACCCGCCAGATTCACACGGGGAAGAAGAACGAAGTGTGGCCGGCGCTGGCTTTCAAGACGCAGCAAGTGATGAGCGCTTGCTTCCAATCCGCGCGCGACGGCGGCCGCATGGTGGAGATGTAGCACCGAAATCCAATCTCCGTCCGCCCCAAATTCTCGGGAGAGATTCCTCAGCGGAGTCTTATCCGTCCCGCTGGGACGGAATGTTTATAGTGCGACGCGTCTATAAATCGCCAAGCCAGAGCGGGGCGCTTCCCCATCTTCAGTGGCGAATGGATTGCAGACCGCAGAACATTTCGCTTTGCTGGGGCTGGAGTTCTTGGTGCGACGCTCAGCTATAAGCATGGCGTCGCTCCGAGACTGCGACCGGCCCGCTGCCTGCGCCACATCATTTCATCGCGGTCCGCCGCCATGATGTTCGCTCCTGTCTCTTTTTTGAATTCCAATGGCTGCCGAACTCGTCCATTGATGTGCCCAAGCCCGATGAAACTGCCTCAACATTCCGCTGATGCCGCGATGGCGCGCTGGTCACGCCGCCGGTTCCTCGCCCGCAACGCGATGGGCGTCGGCAGCGTCGCACTCGCGTGGCTGCTGCGGGAGGAGAAGCTGCTCGCCACGCCGCCCAGCGTTCCGCGCCAGGCGCAGTCCTTCGACATGAAGGAGAAGCTCACGCCGCTGCGTCCGCAGGCGCGTGCGATGATCTCCCTCTTCATGCACGGCGGGCCGAGTCACATCGATCTGTTCGATCCGAAACCGGAGCTGACCAGGCGCAGCGGCGAAGATTATCCGGGCGAGGTGACGTTCAGCTTCGTGGATCGCGCGAGCAAGAAGCTCTTCGGCAGCCCGTGGAAATTCCAGAGGCACGGCCAGAGCGGCGCCGATGTCTCCGAGTTGCTCCCGCACTTCGCCGGCATCGTGGATGACGTCACGGTCATCCGCTCGATGCACACGGACATCAACGGCCATGAGCCTTCGATTTGGTTCATGAACACGGGCAAGGCCCAGCCGGGCCGTCCGGCCCTGGGCTCGTGGCTGACTTATGGGCTGGGTTCCGAAAGCCAGAGCCTCCCGGCGTATGTCGTGCTGACCGATCCGGGCGGGCATCCGGTCGATGGCGTGCGCAACTGGTCCAACGGCTGGCTGCCGCCGCTGTATCAAGGGACGATTGTCCGCTCCACCGAGCCGCGCATTCTGAACCTCGAACCGCCGCCGCATTTGAAGGGCGTGTTGCAGGAGCAGAACCTCGCCTTCCTCGCGCGGCTCAATCAGGAACATCTCTCGCGGCATCCAGGTGAATCCGATTTGGAGGCGCGCATCGCGAGCTACGAACTGGCGGCGCGCATGCAGACGGCGGCGAAGGAGGCACTCGACATTTCCGGCGAGAGCGAGGCGACGAAGAAGCTCTACGGGCTGGATGACTCGGTGACACGCGAATACGGGACGCGCTGCCTGATTGCACGTCGGCTGGTCGAGCGCGGCGTTCGTTTCGTGCAGCTCTTCGTCAACGGCCAGATCTGGGACACGCACGAGAACATCAAGAGCAACCTCGCCAACTGCTGCCGCAAGACGGATCAGCCGTCGGCGGCGCTGGTGAAGGATTTGAAGGCTCGCGGCCTGCTCGACACAACCATCGTGCATTGGGGCGGCGAGATCGGGCGTCTGCCGGTGACGGAGAATCACGGCGCGGCCGAGAAGGCTGGCCGCGATCACAACGGCCAGGGTTTCACGAGCTGGGTGGCGGGCGGCGGCTTCAAGGGCGGGATGACGTATGGCGAGACGGATGAGTTCGGCCACAAGGCGGTGGTGAATCCCGTGAGTCCGAATGATTATCACGCGACGCTGCTGCATCTCTTCGGGCTTGAGCATGAGAAGCTGATTTATCATCAGAACGGCCAGGAACAGCGCATCACGGACGGGAAACCTTGCCGGGTGGTGAAGGAGATTCTGCGCAACGCATGAAGCGCGTCCGGTCTTCCATGGTCGCCTTGCTCGTCACGAGTTCGTGGCTGCTCGTGACCGTATCGGCCTTCGCTGCGCCGCCGCTGACCTTCGAGAAAGACATCCGGCCCATCCTCAAGGCGAACTGCTTCGACTGCCACGGCGAGGGCGAGAAACTGAAGGGCGGTCTCGATCTGCGTCTGCGCCGGCTGATGCTGCAAGGCGGCGAGAATGGCCCGGTGATCGTTCCGGGCAAACCGGAGCGCAGCACGCTCTTCAAACTGGTTCACAACGGCGAGATGCCGAAGCGCGACAAGAAGCTGACCCCGGTTCAGGTCGCCCTCATCAAGCGATGGATCGATGGCGGCGCGAAGACCGCGCGGCCGGAGCCCGCCGAAGCCGGCCACGGCGCGGGCATCACGGAAGAGGAGCGCGCCTTCTGGTCGTTCCAGCCGATTGGTCAGCCGAAGATTCCCGCCACCCGTAACAAGGATCGGGCGCGGACTCCCATCGATGCGTTTCTCGTCGAGGCGATGGCGAAGAAGAAGCTCTCGTTCTCGCCGGACGCGGAGAAGGTCACGCTGTTGCGCCGTGCGAGTTTTGATCTCACGGGCTTGCCGCCGTCGCCCGCTGAAGTGGAGGCGTTCCTCGCCGATGCTGCACCGGATGCCTACGAGAAATTGATCGACCGGCTGCTGGCTTCGTCGCATTACGGCGAGCGCTGGGGGCGTCACTGGCTGGATGTCGCGGGCTACGCGGACTCGGATGGCTACAGCGATGCCGATCCGCCGCGTGCCTACGCCTACAAGTTTCGCGATTACGTCATCCGCTCGTTCAATGCGGGCAAGCCGTTCGATCAGTTCATCACGGAGCAACTCGCCGGCGATGAGTTGGCGCGCGTCACGCAGGGCGATACGCGGTCGGTATTGGAAGACGCGCAGGCGCGCGAGCTGGTCATCGCGACGGGTTTCCTGCGCACGGGCGCGGACGGGACGGCGACGCAGGCGGTTCCCGACATAGACGCGGTGCGAAACCAAGTTGTCGCGGACACGATCAAGATTGTCTCCACGTCGCTGCTCGGCCTGTCCGTGGGCTGTGCGCAATGCCACGATCATCGTTACGATCCCATTCTCCAGACCGATTACTACCGGCTGCGCGCCGTGATTGAGCCCGCGTACGACTGGAAGAAATGGAAGACGCCCGACCAGCGGCTCGTCTCGCTCTACACGGATGCGGACCGCAAGAAGGCCGGCGAGATCGAAGCCGAGGCGAAGAAGCTGTCCGATGAGAAGGCCGCCAAGCAGAAGCAATACATCGAGGAGGCGCTGACGAAACATCTGGAAAAGTTCGAGGCGGACCTGCGCGAGAAGCTGCGCACGGCCTACGATGCCCCGGCGGACAAACGAACGGCCGAGCAGAAGAAGCTTCTGGCGGACAACCCCAGCGTGAACATCAACGCGGGCGTGCTCTATCAGTATAACCAGAAGGCGGCGGATGAACTGAAGGCGATGGACGCGAAGATTGGCGAGGTGCGCGCGCGCAAGCCGGCGGAGGATTTCATCAGTGTGCTCACGGAGCCGGCGGACAAGATTCCCGTGACGCATCTCTTTCACCGCGGCGACCCGAGGCAGCCGAAACAGGCGGTTGCGCCCGGCGGTTTGAGCGTGCTCGTGCCGACCGGACAGGAGCCGGTCTTGCCGGAGAAAGACGCGGCGCTTTCGACCAGCGGACGGCGTCTCGCTTATGCGCGCTGGCTGACCAGTGGAACGAATCCGCTGGTGGCGCGCGTGCTGGTGAACCGCGTCTGGCTGCACCATTTCGGTCACGGCCTGGTCGGCACGCCGTCGGACTTCGGCGCGATGGGTGAACGTCCGTCGCATCCAGAACTGCTCGACTGGCTCGCGAATGACTTCGTGCAGCACGGCTGGCAGTTGAAGCGGCTGCACAAGCTCATCATGACCTCGACGGCGTACCGGCAGTCTTCGCGGCGCGATCCGAAACGCGGGCATCGCGATCCGGAGAACCGTCTCTACTGGCGCAAGCCCGTGCTGCGGATGGATGCGGAGGTCATCCGCGACGCCATCCTGGAGACGAGCGGCTCGCTGAACGAAACGATGTTCGGCCCGCCGGTGCCGGTGCGGCCCGATGTGCATGGCCAGATCGTCGTGGGCGTGGACAAGACGGAAGGCGACAACAAGATGCCGGTCGATGTGGCGCTCAAGGGCGAGGAGTTTCGGCGCGGCGTTTACGTGCAGGTGCGGCGGAGCCGTCCGCTGGCGATGCTGCACGCGTTTGATGCGCCGGTGATGGAGGTGAACTGCGAGCGGCGTCAATCTTCCACCGTCGCCACGCAATCGCTCATGCTGATGAACAGCCAGTTCATGCTCGATCAGGCGGCGCGCTTCGCGGCGCGTCTGCAAAAGGAGGTTGGCGACGACAGGTCGCGGCAAGTCTCGCGCGCCTGGAGTCTGGCGTTCAGCCGGGGTCCGACGGCGTCCGAGCTGGCGGAATCGCTCGCGTTTCTCGCGCAACAGGTGGATTACCTGAAAGGTCTTGAGGAGAAGAAGGACGCCAAGGGCAAAGTGATCCCAAGGACTGCACCTGAGTTGCAGGCGCTCACGAGTTTCTGCCAGTCGCTGCTCAGCGCGAACGAGTTTCTTTACATCGACTGAGGCGGCGCGGAGGCGCAGGGAACGAAACCGTGGGATCGAAGTTACGGCACGACAAATTCCGAAACGTTGAGGCCGATGCAGATGCTGCCGGATGGCGGCCTGGTCCTGGTGAGGCACGGTCCCTCTTAGCCGGAACGATGCAGTAGAGGAACGACTAGAGGCGAGGGTAGCCCAAGTAGGACAGGCTTCCAGCCTGTCTGCCAACGACCATCGCTTCCCCACAATTTGGTGCCTGGAAACAAGTGGCAGCCATTTTGGATGATCCCCGGCCCTTCGGCCTTCGAGACAGGCTGGAAGCATTGTCCTACTGCATCGTTCCGGCTTAGGCCCTTCAGACGAATCTGGACTGGCTGGTTGTTCGGACCAACGCGGCGGGACGCGCTGTCTGATTGCGCGGCGGCTCGTGGAGCGGGACGGGAGCCAAGTGTAACCGGCCCGAAAGCCCATCCCCGTTTCCGGCCGTTACTCTGTCGTTTCCTGGGACCACTTTCGAGTTCCCTTTCCCCGAAATGCGCCAATGTGGCGCGGTGAAACGTCAGTGGGTGAGCAAATAACTGCAAAGTGACGCCGTGCAGCTCCAAAGTGACCCCGTGAAACGGCAAAGTGAGCCCGTGAAACGGCAAAGTGAGCCCGTGCTAAGGCAAAGTGGTCGCGGGGAACTGCAAAGTTGACGAAAACAAGCCAATATCGAGAAAACGCCACTAACGGGTGCTAACGAAAAGCAGGGAGGACGGCGCAGATTCTGACGCGGAACGCCGGGCATCGCTCGGCTCAGAGTGCGGGAATTCGACCCAGGCCGAACGAGGCTCGGCGTTCCGGTTCGTCGCATTGTTTCATCCGGTTACCGGACGAGTATCCGCACGAGATCCTTTTGCCTCTTGAACGCCGTGTTGTCCGGCACGGTGAACCGGAACTCCAGCTTGCCGGCGGCGTTGCTCACCGATGTGAAGCCCGGTGAGTTCATCGGGAAGGCACTGAAGGTGCAGCCTGGCAACACCACGCTGGCGCGCTCAAGCACGCACGCGTCACTCCAATTCCACCCAGTAGAAATAAGTCTGGTTCGTGGCGCGCGCGTCGGTGAATGTGTTCCTCGGCCACACGCCCCGGACGCCATTGGTGAGGGTTGTGTAATTGTCCTTCGACGGCGTGACCGACCGGTTCACTCTATAGGAGCGGTTCGTGCTGCCGACCCACTGGAGCGTGACCGCACCGGGCGCGTCGAAGCGAATGCTGGCGACACTCAAAGTCGAGGCCGGGTTGTTCGGGTTCGTGTCAGCCGCAAACTCATCCGCATCACTCAATCCGTCATTGTCAGAATCCCTGGACAGCGGATTCGTCATGTACGCCATCAACTCGTCCCCATCGTTCAGACCGTCACCATCTGTATCGTAGAGCAGCGGATTGGTGCCGAAGCCTTGTTCAATCTCGGTTCGCAACCCGTCGCCATCCGGGTCATCACTGATGGTCAGGACGATGTTCGACAGCACCAGCACCGCGTTCGTCGCACCGCGGCTGACGAGCTTGAAGACCAGTTGGTTCGTCTCCCCCGCAAAGGCCGCGATGGACACCTCCCCGGCGATGAGTCCGTCACGGCTGATCGGGAGATCCACGCCAACGTACAACACCTCATTGGTGCCCCAATGCACGCTCAGGAAATCTCCGTCTCCGGCAGAGGTGAAACGATATTGGAAGCTCAACTGTTCCGCCCCGATCGGCAGTTCCAAATCGCTGAAGATCCCCGCGTTGAACCCCTCGGTGACTGTGTAAGCGCCGGCGTTGGACACGACGGAGCCAAACGCCTGGAAATTCGTCAGAGCCTGCACTTGCAGTGGATCGCTTGCCGGCCGGAAAATCGCGGCGCCCGGCGCGGCGCCCGGAAAGGGGTGTGCCAGCCAGGGCGAATACCAGAAGCCATTCTCCTTGGCCGCGCTGGTGATGGTTTCGGTGTACCAGGTGTAAGCCTTGCTGTGATCCGCGAAGAGATCCGCTGAACGTCCAGGGATTTCGTAAACATGGTAGTAGGCATCCGGGGCAATTGGATTCTTGTTGCACCGATAGAGTTCATCCGCCGCCTTGAACAGGCCATACAGTCCACGACATTCGTGGAGCGCGCAATTCGGCCCATCACAGTCACATCCAGTGCTGTCGATTTGGGGGGCAACCAGGCCCAGACAAGATGAAATGTATCGCTCCACACGTCCCGGCTGGCGGTAATCCACATGGGTCTTCTCGGGCAGTGGAGTGTCGAGCATCGTGACCTGGCTGACGTGGATGCCCTGTTTCTTCAAGAGCAGGGCGCATCCACCTGCCGCGAAACCTCCTGCGCTGTGGCCAATGATATGGATCGGCTTTGCGAGATCAATCGTTCCGAGATCTGCCTGTTGTTTGATCCAGTCCGCGAGAATCTGGCCGTGGCTCAAGGCGTAGAGCTTGACCTGCCTCACATTGCTGGCGATTTCCAAAACGGAAGCGCATGTATTCGGAATGCCGCGAAACAAATCCGGATTGGCCATCGGCGACCAGTCGTAGAGGCAGATGTTTGGCGTTGCCCCGGCGCCAAGACGGGTTTCAATCGCTTGAGCCATTTGCGCCCATTCTGAGTTTGACGCCGCGGAGCACATCCCATGGATGATGACGATGATCCCCGTCGAGCGTTTGAGGGGATTCGCCACGTACACGCCGCCGGCCGGACTTCGGAAGGAACCCCCCAGAATGTCCACCGCTGCCACCGTCGTAGGCTCCAAGGGCCCTTTTCTGTTGAACGTGAGGTAATTGCGGCTGATGGCGATCTTTCCCTCGGCATCAGTTGCTCGTACGCCGGCCAGGTATGTCCTGTTCCCTGCCGGGGCTAGACGCGTAAACGTCTGCCCAGTGCGATCATCAAAATCTTCATCGTCGTCCTCCAAATCCCACTCATAGGTGATGGGGGAAACGAAAGCGCCGTGCGGGGTGGCGGAATACTCGAACAGCTCAATCAGAGGAAATGGCTTCGGCGTCAGCTCAATCGACACGGAAAAGACGGGCTGGATGCTCACGGTTTTCAGCGCGCTCCGGGTTTCGCCGCCGCTTGAATGGGTTGCCATGATGGTCAATGCCATGCTCGACTCCACATCTGCTGCGATCAACCGGTTCCTGCTGAGTGACGCGATGGCCGGATTGATCGGGCCGACAATCCTCCAATTCGTGTCGGCATCGGTGGAGACATCTCGCGTGGAACTGTCGGAAAAATGGGCGATACACTGGTAGGGACGGGTGGTGCCCGCCGGGACCGTGGGGTCGCCAATAATGGCCAGGGAAACTAATGCCGGTGATGGCCGCAAGCCGGTGAAGACGTAGGCCGCGCCGGACCAGATGGCGCTCTCGTTGGGCGTGCTGTTCACGCCCGTCGTGCTGCTGTCCTCCTTGGGGGCCCCGACGACCACGGTGTCGCCCGAGACGGCCACGGACCAGCCGAACTGATCATTCACCTGCGTGGTGCCGACGTCGGCCGGCTTCAGATACGCCTGCTGCGTCCACACCCCCGCGCTGCGCACGAAGACGTAGGCCGCGCCGGAGTCGGTGGCGCTCTCGTTGGGCGTGCTGTTCACGCCCGTCGTGCTGCTGTCCTCGCCGAAAGCCCCGACGACCACCGTGTTGCCCGAGACGGCCACGGAATAGCCGAAGTAATCAAACGCCTGCGTGGTGCCGACGGCGGTCGGCTTCAGATACGCCTGCTGCGTCCACACCCCCGCGCTGCGCACGAAGACGTAGGCCGCGCCAGAGTCGGCGGCGTTCTCGTTGGGCGTGCTGTCCACACCCGTCGTGCTG